>CWGV01000064.1_pt1 | contig 1482 bp, 4 predicted proteins | sample 663871 | NCBI WGS metagenome assembly CWGV01 (sample SAMEA3735897, study PRJEB9488) | human gut metagenome | biome: ENVO:mammalia-associated habitat; material: ENVO:feces | place: Malawi | collected 2009-02-27 | reverse complement strand
AGCGCCGCGGCCGCAAAAAGGCCGCCTGATTCTTCTGCCTTGAAATGGTGCCCTGATTGAAGACGAACAGCCGGAACCCGTAAAAGATTCCGGCTGTTCCGCCAAGGTGCCACGTCAACAGCTCCTTGGTTTGGCCTGTCCAGTGTACGGGAAAGGTTCGATGGATACTGGTATGCTGTGTTCTAGCAGAAAGGTCGCGTCAACTTCGGAGCAATCTTCTAGGCGGCGCCACAGACTTTCGCCCCGTTGGACCCAACTGCCGAGGTTTCCTCAACCTCAGTTGTTACCAGAAAGGTCCGTGGCTGGTGAACTCAGTCAGGGACCTTTTACTTTTTCAAATTCCGGGTTAAGGGCCAGTTTCCTTACCTCGATTTGCAAGGAAAGCCCGATGCCATAAGGCACCACCACTAAGAATCGTGTCGCAACCGCGCTTTGCGACCCACCCAAGCAAATACCAGGCAAATAAAATTTTGGCGGAATTCCAACGTTTCGCACATGTGGAGTGCAGAATACGCAGTAACGAAGCAAATAAAATCATCAGGAAACAAAAACGCCACGGCCGCTCGTTATGAGCGCCGGGGCATTTCCTTTGCTTTAGCCGCTTAGGCCTTGTTGCCGTTGATGATGGCGAGTGCCTGCTGCGCCTAGTCTTTCTTTTTGAATTGGAGCATGACCGCGTTCTTCATGGCCGCCTTTTTGACGAACATGTTTTTACCTTTGAGCGTTACGCCAGCCACGTCACTGTAGTAGATGACGTCGAAGCCCTTGAATCCGCGTCTGTTGATTTCGAGGTGATTGCCGTAGAGGCGGAAGTTTCCGCCGCCGAACAGTGCGCCGGGTGCTGGTGTTATCCTTCCCATCCTTGGCCCCTTCTTCTGGGTTGCCTTCGCTTAGATTCTAAGCCTTAATACCATGAATACCTAGAATCTAGGCAGGTTGTCCGACGGTCTCACATGCTTAGCCGCGAGCGCCCTGTTGTCGATGATGAGCAGGCGCGAGTGGCTGAAACATTCAAGAAACTCCATCGAGGCGATATGGGCATCGTTGCCTACGAGGATGAGCACAAGTTTAATGGGGACGGTGACGAGCCGGCGTAGCATCAGTTCGCTTGACCTCACATATTCATGTATATATGTGTATATAAGTGTATATTTTTACCTAGAACTTATGGAAGGCCAAAGGAACCGCACATGAACACCGTGGATTCAGCCAGACGCAAAGAAGCGATGCACGCCCTCAATCCATTCGCGCCCGGAGCGGGAAGACAACCCAAGGAACTCGTAGGACGCGAGCAGGAACTCGAAATCATGGACAGAATCATCGCCAGAACAAAAGCGGGATACTCCGACCGCGGACTGGTCTACAGCGGGCTGAGAGGCGTCGGCAAGACCGTGCTTCTGCTGAGAATGAAAGACATGGCCGCCAGCCAGGGTTGAAACCTGCTGGGCTAAATACTTGTTTTGGTTTGTTTTTGTATGATAT
>CWGV01000079.1_pt1 | contig 1862 bp, 3 predicted proteins | sample 663871 | NCBI WGS metagenome assembly CWGV01 (sample SAMEA3735897, study PRJEB9488) | human gut metagenome | biome: ENVO:mammalia-associated habitat; material: ENVO:feces | place: Malawi | collected 2009-02-27 | reverse complement strand
CGACATCGCGCACTTCATGCCGGGCTTCAAAGGCAAGCTCCTGACCGTGCGCCACTCCGTCAACAGAGGATATTCGGATCGCGGCTCGACGCGCATCGCCAGGACCAAGACCGACTCCAGCCGGCGCACCGTGCCTATCCCCGACGAGCTCGGCCGCGTCGGCGAGAAGGTCGCCATCAAGCACTACCAGCGCATCGTCGCCCAGCACCGCAACCAGATCGTCAACCAACTCGCCGAAGACTTCATCAAAGCGGCTGTCGTATATGAAGAGCATAAATAAGACAACAGTGATACTGTTTAAAATACTATTAATAATCGAAATTCATTAACAAATATATGGATGCCGACGATGTGATGGGCATTTCGCGAATATTAAAATTACCTCACTAAATTCGAAGTCTTCATAACTACTTTTGTTTTGAATTTGCGTTTGGTCTTCTTTTGGAAGGTCAACCGCAAATTCTAATCATATTCAATTCAATTCGATAACAGTATCTATTGCTGGTCTTTTTATAAGATTCTCTTATTTATCTCCCTGTATTATCTCCTTATCTTGTAATTTATGCACGCTTGCAATACTATATAAAACAAGTGCAACTAGCGCCATAAATCGAGTCCAGTTGGTATTGCAGATGATCAGCGCGAGAAGGATAAGAGCACAATATATTGTGGATCTAATCCAACGATAGTGATGCTTGTCGTTGATTTTAAGAGACTGTATTACCACCCAAATAAACGCACCGACTATAATTGCACCATTCAACCATAGGAGGAGTGATCTTCCTGTAGGGTCGGGGGTGTCTGAGACTGCGAAATTGCCGAACCAGCATATACATGCACCTGTAAACAGTGCTTCGGGTGCCATCAGCATTTTTTGCGAAAACATCTCACGATGTCCTTTCTACTGGACACTGACTCCGGGCGGAATGGCTATCGTTAGGCAGATTCCCTTTCCGGTGGCTACGGCACGGGTGATTTGCAGAGCGAGATTCGCAAGATATGCGGCTCCTACAGCGGAAACAAGTATGCCGGCAATTGTTCCAGCGGGTCCTCCGACCATGGTGCCCAACGCAGTCAAGGCCGCTGCCAGCGCCTCGGGTCCTATGCCGGCCGCGACAGTTACTGCGGTAGCAATGCCTATAGTGAGATCCGAGTAGGAAATATACCATCCATCGCATTTCGCTATTGCTCCGGATGGAGAAGCGGGGGCTCTCGCAGGTGAAGTGTTATCGGTATGAGTGACTCCTAGAACGGCATCTTGCAAGAATGTATATTGAGATTCCGAAAAACCGTATGCATTCTTAAGTTCGCTCTCATTCAAGGTAATAGTTAACTGATTGTTTACATATTTAAAATACGGTCCAACAGATACAATTTTATTCAAAGTATCTTGTTGTTCGTTGGTCAATTCAATAGGATTGGTTTGACATGTCGTTACATCGATAGGAGGTGAATTATCCTCGGCGGCCGTTGCGGTGCCCGTGAAGGCTGACATGCACAAATAGATTGCAATAATACTGCTCAGTATGCGCCTAAAGTATTTCATGATAATCTCCTTTGATTATTGTCTTAGGGAACCTTGTCCCAATTTAATTAAAGCATATAGTGCACATTCCAGGGCTCTATCATTGGTGGTTTTGTCATCTGAAGATGACAAAACCACCACAGCTTCCGTCATTTCTGGTATTGCCAATCTTCAATCGTATGCTCTCTCGGAATGCGAACAGTGCTACATACCCAATGTCTGATATATCAGAGGAAAAGCATGAAACGACCCTGCTCGTGCTCAAGAACGGCGCCCTAAGGAGATCTCATGGACAAGCTCGGCCACGTCAGCGAGAAGGTCGCCATCAAGCACTACC
>CWGV01000053.1_pt1 | contig 1905 bp, 2 predicted proteins | sample 663871 | NCBI WGS metagenome assembly CWGV01 (sample SAMEA3735897, study PRJEB9488) | human gut metagenome | biome: ENVO:mammalia-associated habitat; material: ENVO:feces | place: Malawi | collected 2009-02-27 | reverse complement strand
GCCCCGGAGACGTTAAACGCGCGTGGAGGAAGCGGAAGACGGGCTGACGCATCGCGTCGGGCAACGCGGCATCCTGTGAAACGCGAACCAAGCGGCGGCGTAAGCCGTGTGAGGCTTGGAGCTGGCCTCGGCAACGAGGCCATGCAGATGACTTCGCTCTAGCGACAAGCTAAAACAAAGTCATCTACAACGGAGTCTCTAGAGCGAGAAACCGGGCCGGAGCCTGCTATCGGTTTTTCGTATAGCGTATTGCGGGCTTTCGGGCACGCGCGCCGGCCGGCTCGAATACGATACAAAGCATGGTTACTCCCCGAATCAGTTACGCGCACCTGCTCGCCAAGCCGAACCCCAAGCACGTCGAAAGCCTACTCAAGTTCTTTGAGAACGGTCGCTCCCAGCGTGGCGCCGGTGGCTTCGGTGTGGAGATCGAGCACCTGCCCGTGCACAACAGCGACGACACTGCCGTAAGCTACTACGAGCCGAATGGCATCGAGGCATTGCTCAAACGCCTGGCTCCGTACTACGACGAGGAGAAGGAATACTGGGAGAACGGCCATCTGGTGGGTCTCGGCCGTTCCGGCGTCGCCGTTTCTCTCGAGCCCGGCGGACAGGTGGAAACCTCGATCGGCATTTTGAAGAAGCCGAGCGACCTAAGTACGCTGTACTCCAAGTTTCGTCGAGAGCTCGACCCGATTCTTGACGATCTCGACTTCCGCTTGGTCAACTATGGTTACCAGCCCAAGTCCAGCTTTGCGGATGTGCCGGTCAACCCCAAGGATCGCTACGATGCAATGACCGACTACCTCGGCCGCGTGGGTCAGTTTGGCCCCTGCATGATGCGTTGCTCCGCCTCCACTCAGGTCAGCATTGATTATGTGGATGAGCGCGACTCCATCGAAAAGTTGCGTCTGGGCACAGTTATCGGCCCGATTCTGGCCTACTTCTTCCGTAACGCCCCGTATTTCGAGGGTGAGACGAACCCATGGCCGCTGCTGCGCCAGCGTATGTGGGATTATCTGGACTTCCAGCGCACCAATGTGCTGCCCGGTCTGTTCGATGCTCGCTATGGTTGGGAGGATTACGCCATCGACGTGTTGTCCACGCCGCTTATGTTCGCTGACCTGACCCATACCCCTGAAGCTGTGGCTTCTGGAGCAAGCCCCAAGGAACTGCATCGCCCGGCCTTCCGTGAGAACGCGGGGGAGGTGTACCCGGACCGCGAACTCAACCCGTACGAGATCAACCACATCATCTCCACGCACTTCAATGACGTACGGCTGAAGAACTTCATCGAGCTTCGCCACTGGGATTCCTTGCCTATTGAGCGTGCCGAACGTCTGACGGAGATTGTGTCCTCTCTGTTCTACGTGCCTGAGCACCGTGAACGTCTGGAAAGCTACTTCGAGGGCATCAGCGAGGAAGAGGTGTTCGAAGCCAAGGCCAACATCCAGGCCCACGGTCGCGAGGCTTCGCCATACGGCCAGCCGCTCGATTTCTGGAAGGAATTCCTGGGGCTCGAAGGCCTTTTGTCCGACATTCCCGGCGATCTGAAGCACCCCGACGTGTTCCAGGAGTAAGCGAAGAAGCATATACAGAAAAATCTATTGCGCGATATCGGTGTCGAAGGCATGACAGAATGTTTTGTTTTGGCGCCGTTTTGCATATCCGGCCAAGGATATTGGATGTGGTTGCGCATGGGAGTGGGGAGAATGCGGATAGATGGACAGCCTCGAGACATGATTACCACCGTGCTCGACGCGTTCGCCGCTGTGTCTGAAGAAACCGGCAAGCCGATGGTCACCGTGCTCATCAGCTCCAAGCCGCAGGTGCTGCCCGCCTCCCGCAACTGCGTCGCCGCGTTCGGGTGGTTCGGGCTCCCCGGATTCAACTTGTAAGTGCAACGGC
>CWGV01000039.1_pt1 | contig 1917 bp, 1 predicted proteins | sample 663871 | NCBI WGS metagenome assembly CWGV01 (sample SAMEA3735897, study PRJEB9488) | human gut metagenome | biome: ENVO:mammalia-associated habitat; material: ENVO:feces | place: Malawi | collected 2009-02-27 | reverse complement strand
GTGGTTTCCCGGCTTAACGTTCCGGGTTATGTTCGTCTTGTCCCATTTGATTCGAACGAAGGAGTTTGCCATGGGTGAGACGACGGTTGGCCATGTCGCGGGCGAGGTGGTCCGCGCGCTTTACGGGGCCGGTTATATGGAATCCACCATAGGCCAGTACCGCAAGTCCATCAGGGCGTTGGAACGGTACGCCGGAGGCCCGGATGCGGTGTACACGCGTGGGTTGGGCGCGGGGTTCGCCGCGTCGACCTTCAGTGAGCGGACGGGCGGTTTCAGCAGGCAGCGGTGGTTCGATTACGGCAGGCTGGCGCGTTTGTGCGACTCGTATCTGCGGTCCGGTTCGGTGGACCTGGGCAAGTGGCGCAGGAGCAGGCTTGCGGAGCCGGTGGTTCCGGGTTTGGCCGTGGTCATGGAGCGTTGGGAGGCGTATCTCGCCGGTTCGGGACTGGCTTCGGCGACGGTGGGGCATTACCGTCGGATGGCGGGCTTGTTCCTCAGGTGGCTGGAATCTCATGGGGTCGTGTCGTTGGACGGTTCGGATGGCTCGCATGTGCTGGGGTTCATGGCCGGGCTGCGTTCACGCTGGTCGGAGTCGTCGATGCGGCACGCCGCGTCGGACCTGCGCCCGTTGTTCAGATGGCTCGGGCGGGATGACCTGGCGGACGCGATCGGCCTGGCCGGCATACGCAGGACCCACGCGATCGCGGGAACGTTGCCCGACGACGAGCACCGCCGCTTGCTGGAGGCGTGCGCCTCGCGGTCGGTGCCGTCGAGGGACGCGGCGATCACCCTGCTGTCGCTGACGTGCGGGCTGAGGGCATGCGATGTGATCGGTCTGAGGATCGCCGACGTGGATTGGGATTCCATGAGCATAGGTCTGGTGCAGCGAAAGACGGGCAATCCGTTGACCGTGCCGATGACGGGACCGCTGGCCGCGAGGCTGGCGTCCTGGCTGTTGGACGAAAGGCCCGCCACCGACGACGACCGTGTGTTCGTGCGGTACAAGGCGCCCCATGTCGCGCTTCGGGGTCATTCATCGGTGTACGAGGCGATCAGCCGTGTCATGCGGCACGCCGGGCTCGGACGCCGGGGCGGTTCCAGGCTGTTGCGGCGCAACGCGGCGACGAGGATGCTGGAGGCGGCCACGCCGTTGCCGACGATCAGCGCGGTGCTTGGCCACGCCGACCCCGATTCCACACGCGTCTACATGGCCACGCACCGCGGGGGAATGCTCGCGTGCGTGCTGCCCGTGCCGGAAGGCGGATCGTCATGAGACCCACGGAACACGGATTCGTCGGCCCGCTCGCCGGCGAATTGGAGGAGTACATCCGTTTCAAGGCGTCCATGGGCAGGCATGGCGCCACCCGCGTCCAGGTCCTGCGCTCGTTCGACCGGCATTGCCTCGAACACGGGGCCGTGCGTCTGGAGCGGGGCGTCGTGGAGCGATGGATCGCCCATAGGATCGACGCGAATCCCGGGGGTTGCCGCTCGTGGTTCTCGTACATCAGGGACTTCGGCAGGTGGATGCGACTGGCCCACGATCCCGACGCGTACGTGCTCTCCGACCAGTGGAAGGCCGGATCCCCGCGTCCGACGCCGTACCTGCTGACGGACCGCGAGGCCGCCCTGTTCCTGCGGGCCGCGGGAACGTTGGAGTCTCCGTCGCCGTGGGCGTGGCAGTCTCGCGCGTTCTTCATGCTCATGGCCTGCTGCGGGCTGCGCACCCGAGAGGTCAGGAGACTCGCCGTCGGGCACGTCGACCACAAGGCCCGTTCCATCGACGTGGTCGATTCCAAGGCCGGTCGCAGCCGCAGGCTGCCCGTGGGCGACGAGGTCGCCGCCGAACTGCTGGAATGCGACCAACGGTCCCGCGAACGCTTCGGAGAAAGCTTGTCAAGTTATTTGTGTTTGGGGTGT
>CWGV01000056.1_pt1 | contig 1990 bp, 1 predicted proteins | sample 663871 | NCBI WGS metagenome assembly CWGV01 (sample SAMEA3735897, study PRJEB9488) | human gut metagenome | biome: ENVO:mammalia-associated habitat; material: ENVO:feces | place: Malawi | collected 2009-02-27 | reverse complement strand
GATCCAAAGTGCGCAACCTTTCGGACACTAGGCCAGGTTAATTCGAACTATCAGGAATGGAGTACTCATGTCGTATGAATCAGATCGAAGCAAATCGCGTATTATAGGGGTTGATCTTGCTCGCGCAGTGGCCACAGGGAAACATGTCATGGCGAGAAGCTCTAGACTGACTGCACTCGATTCGCTACGAGGTTTCGGCATACTACTAGTTGTTTTGGGACACGCATCACGGTCTGCCAGTCTGGTGTCGTGGATTTTTTCATTCCACATGCCATTGTTCTTCATCATCTCAGGCATGTTGTTCCACGAAAGACAATTCCTCGACTCGTTTAAGAAGAAGGTTACAAGACTTCTCATACCGTATCTGTTCTTCGGAATAGTGACTTTCGTGTACTGGGCCCTTATCGAACGACGCTTTAGGGTGGGGGGCAGTGGTTCCGTCACGAATGCGTTGACGAACATTTTTCTCGCCCGTGCCGGAACCAGTAATTATCCGCAGAATGCTGTGCTTTGGTTCCTACCTTGTCTGTTTGTCACGGAGATGTTGTTCCTTGGAACCTTTACCCTCGTCAAATCAAAGAGAACGATCCGGCATGATTGGGCTGTTGCCGCGACGCTTGCCACGGTCAGCTTTCTCTCAATCATGGTCATGCATTCCTTTGGTCTGCCGATTGATCGGCTCCGCCTTCCTTGGGCTCTTGATATCTTGCCCTTCTCCATGCTGTTCTATTGCATTGGCTACTTGTTGAGTCGTTTTCTCATGCCATGCATGCAGAAATCGAGCCGAAGGCATCGTTGCATATTGTCTATGCTGTCATCGGTATGGCAGGACTTGACCTGCTGTGGATATTCGATGAGTTGACCGGACTAAGCGTCAACCTCAACGGTGCAAGTACCAGCAATCCATTTTGGATGCTATGCGCAGCATTGCTTGGTTTTATATCGTCGCTCATGCTTTGCGTTGCTATCGACTGCCGGCTGCTGCAGTTCCTTGGTAGGGCGTCGCTTACCATCATGTGCGTGCATGAACCGGTGAAACGAGTGCTGTGTTCTGTTATGGCGAAAATTCTTGGAATGAATACAGATGCATTGCGAGTGAATCTTGCGTATGCGATGCTGGTGACTGTTGTCACTGTAGCTATTTGCGTTGCTGTTCATCTCATTATGGATAGGTTCGTTCCCGTGTTGATCGGCAGTTCCCGTCACAATCCGGTTTTGCAAGATAAGACAACGGCATGATAGAAAAACATTTGCGGTCGGCATCATAGTTGCGATGGAACGTCGCTTTGTTGTTGTAATGCCTGTAAGAAGTCGGCATCTCGATTTCGCTTTGCCCGTTGATTGCATTCATCCGCAATGGTGGTGTCAGTGTGACAGATGATTTGCCGCACTGACGCCACTAGCAAGCTCAGCTAAGTGCTCACTCTTCCTGCAGATGCTTGATTTGCTTTCCGATTCCGTTCCACACCAGTTCGAGACAGCGGCCACGGTTACAGCTTACGGTCACTGCAAACAGTCCTTGACGCATGCAGTCAATCAGAGTGCAGGCAAAATAGATTGTCAACAGGATGCCGAGGATTTGCAGAATGGCGAAAGGCTGCTGATAAAGGTCCTCCAGTACGAACAGGTGCTTCCAAAGCAATGTTCTCGTGGCGGGATGATCGGTGATCAGGTAAACCGCGAATGCGGACTGGGCTATGCGGTTGATAATCCGGCTGCGGAAGGAAAGCCGGTCGAACAGTAGAAACATGCCGAAGCTCACCATGATGACGGGCAGCTTGAACGATCCGGTGACGAAGATGCCCTTATCGATTCCGAACAACGATAACACAACGGAAACGCATGTGTACAAGAGGAAGAATCCCAGTCCGGTTCCGGTCATCATCCAGGTCTGCTTGAGTGTGAGCGGTTTCATGTACCACTTGTACGCGGAGATGAGGATGAATAGGTAGATGAGGGGTAGTGTCCGAAAGGTTGCGCACTTTGGATC
>CWGV01000074.1_pt2 | contig 2628 bp, 2 predicted proteins | sample 663871 | NCBI WGS metagenome assembly CWGV01 (sample SAMEA3735897, study PRJEB9488) | human gut metagenome | biome: ENVO:mammalia-associated habitat; material: ENVO:feces | place: Malawi | collected 2009-02-27 | reverse complement strand
GAACCGGGACAGCGGATTCTGTCCCGGTTCAGACGGCAATCGATTGACATACGAACCGGGCCAACGCCGAAGTCCGGAGCGGTTCCCGAGGCGGGGTTTGCTTGAAATCCGGTGTGCCAGCGAAATCCCCACCAGATTCCCGCAGGCGTGTCAACTAAATCATCTATCCCCGCACCAGTGGGTTCAAGCAGGCAATCCAAGCGCGCCCGAAGTTGCTCTTGCGCGTCGCAATCAGAAGAACCGTTAATATGTGAGCTGCCGCAGGTCAGGTAGATTATGGTGGCGAAGTGGCGGCGGAACAAGCGGGCGAGCTCCTTCATAGGTTCGAGCCTCGAGTGCATCATCCACGAGCACAGGCGATATAGCCACACCCACGCCTCGAACAGGAGCATGAACCCTCTGCCGGGCTCGAAGCCGATCGTGATGTGCGGCTCCCGCCCGTCGCCGTCGGCGTCACGGAAGTCCGCAGACCCGACCCTCCAAGGCGACCGCAGCCGAAGCGCGGCGGTGAACAGGTGAGAGGCATCCATGCCTCCAACCTACCCGACCAACATCACCCCACGGCACAGTCACCCACCACAAACAGCGAAAGGGCCCATATGTTGCTAAATAGCATGTGCAGCTTATGAGAATTGAGCCGTAGCAGTGCCTTCCGGCTCTTTGCAGTTTTTGTTTCCGGCACACCAACGCAGTTCCCCAATGGAAATGTAATTCAGCGCTTTTTAGACTATGAGCAACAGGCAATGTAGACCATAAATAATGGAGGAGCCAACGATGACCACTTCACAACGCACAGTAATTCCAGATTCCATCCGCACCAACGGTGCCACCCCAAATCCGTGGTGGTCCAATGCGGTCGTTTACCAGATTTACCCGCGTTCCTTCCAAGACACCAACGGCGACGGCCTCGGCGATCTCAAGGGCATTACGTCACGGCTCGACTATCTGGCCGACCTCGGCGTGGATGTGCTGTGGCTATCCCCGGTATACAAGTCTCCGCAAGACGACAATGGCTACGATATTTCCGACTATCAGGACATTGATCCTCTGTTCGGCACACTCGACGACATGGATGAGCTGCTGGCCGAGGCCCACAAGCGCGGGCTCAAGATCGTGATGGATCTTGTTGTCAATCACACTTCCGATGAACACACCTGGTTTGAAGCGTCCAAAAACAAGGATGATGAGCACGCCGACTGGTATTGGTGGCGTCCCGCCCGTCCCGGCACCACTGCCGGCGAGCCCGGTGCCGAGCCCAACCAGTGGGGCTCCTACTTTGGCGGTTCTGCATGGGAGTATTGCCCTGAGCGTGGCGAATACTACCTGCATCAGTTCTCGAAGAAGCAGCCGGACCTCAACTGGGAAAATCCGGCTGTGCGCCGCGCGGTATACGACATGATGAACTGGTGGCTTGACCGCGGCGTTGACGGCTTCCGCATGGATGTGATTACGCTGATTTCCAAGCGCACGGACCTGTCTGGCAAGCTGCCCGGCGAGTACGGTTCCGAGCTGGACGATCTGCCCGTGGGTGAGGAAGGCTATTCCAACCCGAATCCGTTCTGCGCGGACGGCCCTCGCCAAGACGAATTCCTGGCCGAAATGCGCCGTGAAGTGTTCGAAGGCCGTGAGGGCTTCCTCACCGTGGGCGAGGCTCCCGGCGTTACCGCACAGCGCAACGAATACATCACCGACCCCGCCAACGGCGAGCTGGACATGCTCTTCCTATTCGAGCACGTTGATTTTGACTGCGAAGGCGTCAAATGGAAGCCACTGCCACTTGACCTGCCGAAGCTCAAGAGCATTATGGCCGGTTATCAAGCGGCCGTGAAGAATGCAGGCTGGGCAAGCCTGTTTACTGGTAACCACGACCAGCCTCGCGTCGTTTCTCGTTGGGGTGATGACTCCTCGGAGGAATCTCGTGTGCGTTCGGCCAAGGCACTTGGCCTGATGCTGCACATGCATCGCGGCACCCCGTACATATATCAGGGCGAAGAGCTAGGCATGACCGACGCCCACTTCACGCGCCTAGACCAGTACCGCGACCTTGAATCCCTGAACGCCTACCGTCAGAGGGTCGAAGAGGCCAAGGTGCAGTCGCCCGAATCCATGATGGCCGGTATCGCCGCCCGCGGTCGTGACAACTCACGCACACCGATGCAGTGGGATGGCTCCGTCTACGCCGGTTTCACCGCACCTGACGCAGCCGCCGAGCCATGGATTTCCGTGAATCCGAATCATGCCGAGATCAACGCCGCCGGCGAATTCGATGATCCGGATTCGGTGTACTCCTTCTACAAGCGGCTCATCGCTCTGCGCCACAACATGCCTATGGTGGTAGCCGGAGACTGGCAGCTGCTCGACGCGGACGATGCGCATGCGTATGCCTTCACTCGTACCCTCGGTGACGAGAAGTTGTTGGTCGTGGTCAATATGTCCGGGCGAACTGTTGATTTGCCTCGCGAATCCGCCGAACTGTTGGCAGTGGCCGATGGCCTTGCCGAGTCGAACGTGGTGATCAGCACGTATGACGCCGCGCACGCTGTGACCGCTCTTGCCGGCCGTGAGCTTGCACCATGGGAGGGCGTCGTCGTCAGCCTATAAGTGTTGCTAGGCGGTATCTCCGTTTCA
>CWGV01000066.1_pt1 | contig 2901 bp, 2 predicted proteins | sample 663871 | NCBI WGS metagenome assembly CWGV01 (sample SAMEA3735897, study PRJEB9488) | human gut metagenome | biome: ENVO:mammalia-associated habitat; material: ENVO:feces | place: Malawi | collected 2009-02-27 | reverse complement strand
AAACGGCACACCAGCGCTTGACAAAACACAATGCCACACTAGGTCGAGGTACCCCGACTCGCGTTCCGCGGCGAACTCGCGCCGGAGGCGGGCCACCGTCCTGGTCACGGTCGACAGCGACACCTCCGCGCCCTTCTCGTCGCGCAGCCGCTCCCACACGCGCGTCGCGGTATGCCGCTGCTTATGCCATGTCTCGCGGTCCTCGGCGAGCCACTGCTCGATCGCCGGCACGTACTCGTCGATCGCCGACGCGCGCCGCTTCCTCGCGGGAGGCTTGGGCGACAGGTCGCCGGCCTCCAGATATTTGCGTACGGTCGGCTCGCCCGCCCCGACCTTCCTGGCTATCGACGCGATGGACTCGCCGTTCCTTCTCAACTGGCGAATAGACTGAATCCTGGGCATGCTGATCATTTGCCTTTCCGGACTCCTTGAACGATAACGAAGCACCTTCAAGATAAGGCCCGCGGGTGGTCGGCATGCTCCATGCCCAGACCCGAAAAAAGTAAGTGACTAAAACCTCAAAATCCTATTGAACATAAACAGAGGAGCGCGTTTTAATCTCGCTTTTCGCAAAACAGTTAGAAGGTGCAGACCAAGATCAGTCGCGCGACGCAATTACCATTACGCCATGTAATGACCGCCTCCTTTCGAAAGGGCATAGCAATTAAATGCTGTAACCCGTATGAGATACACCCCACACATTGGAAATCCATGAATAAAATCAAGAACCTTATCTATCAGGCCATTGCCATCGCTCTACTTGTCGCTGGAGGATGGTTTATATATAAGACAGCCGCTTTCATTATTTATTTCTTTGGGAGCCTAGATTCAGATACCAGAAATGGCATACTGGCACTAATTGGTGTTCTTACTGTTCCCATCATCACATTTGCCACTCAATTCATCTTAAGTCAACATCAATCTCGAGAACAAGCTCTTCGTGAGAAAAGAATAAATTTTTACGGACAAGTTATTTGCTTATTCATAGATATGCTTACAGCTGCAAAAGATGGAGTCAAACTACCTCAAGAAGAGCTGGCTAAAGGTCTTAAATCTATCAATATAGGAATGCTTTCGTACGGTTCCCATTCCTTCATCAGAGCATGGAATCGTTTCCTGAGAGTGACTTCCGACGTTTCCGCGGCAAACGGACCAATAATGCAAGACAAAGAAATCAGTAATGAAAACCTGTCAATGGCCGCCATGGAAAGACTACTGATTGCCATGCGAAAAGACTTAGGACATAAAACACCGTCATCCCGATATGGAGATTTAATTGGAGTAATGGTGAACGATCTCGATTACTCGAAGATAAAAGAAGCCGACACCTACATCAATAAACACTATTCCAAAATCTGACTTAGATCTTTATCTCAAATGCAACATCCAGCTGGATTCCTGACACGATGCATTTAAAACAAATAGGTATCAAAGGGGCCACGATCCTGTGCACACATCCTGCACTGGCGGAATGAAAGAAGTTCATGCCGATCCCGGAAGGTCGGAGAAATAACTGGCACCGTTTCGTTTCGCACTGCCAGAGACGGCGCGACAGCGCGAAACGAAAGCACACGCCGACCCGGAACGAGTTCCTGCGCATCTCCCTGCTGATGGTCGACCGGTCCCCGCCCGTTGCCCTGGCGATGTCGGCCTGGCTTCTGCTCTCGTGCCGCATCAGCATGATCTCCTCTCGCGCCCCGCCAGTGCAGGATGCGCGTACCGGCCCATGTGTCCTCCGATGTCTGGCTGTCTGTCGCAAGCACCATCGTATCGGGACCCTGGGCCCTTGCCGTTTCCGGCCGTTTTACTTGAATGAAAATCAAGAGGAGTACCGAAGAAAGATGCTATACACATAAGCCATCTTTTTTTATCCCAGTGGACTATGCTTCGAAAGCGCAGGCTCTTGTAACGTCACAGAGTGAGCCGACATCGCCCGTCATTCACGAATACAATGCATTTTAAGCGCAGCCATTATGCTTTCACAACGTTGGTCCACGCCTTAAAAACCGCCCATGTTCAAGAACACGATTCGATTTATTATATAAATCCTATTCATTTGCCTAGCATCTTAAGTTGTATCAACGAATAACGTCCGAGTTCTTGCGCACTTTGGGTTTTCAGGCCTGACGTGAAAGGCATGGCCCCGCGTCCTATGTACGATTTTTTCATTCGCCAAAACAAAAGAACCGCGATTGGAAACCAGGAGACGGAACCACGCCCGAGAATATCATACAGATCGACCAGCACATGCTCGAGACCAGGCTCGACCGGCTCGTCACGCGGAAGGTCACCGAGATACTCAACGCGATGCCCGACGCTTCAGGCCGACGAGATCGCGAACGCCGCCAGATACGAGCGCGAGACCGGTCGGAAGGCGTACAGGGCCGGCCATTACGAGCGGAGCCTGACCGCCAGGGCCGGCAGGCTCGAGGTCAAGGTTCCGAAACTGAAGGGCGCGATCTTCGAGTCAGCGGTGATCGAACGCTACCGGCGGCGCGAGTCCAGTGTCGAGGAGGCGCTGATGGAGATGTACCTGGCGGGTGTGTCCACCCGGCAGGTCGACGACACCGGCCAGCTGCTGTGGGGCGACCGCATGCCCTCGCAGACGCTTTCCGACAAGCTCAAGCATGTGTATGCCGAGATTGATGGGTGGAGGAAACGCCCACTGGAGGGCGAGTACCCGTACGTGTTCATGGACGGCGAGTGGCACAAGCGTTCCTGGGGCGGGCACATGGAGAACGTCAGCGTGCCCGTCGCCATCGGAATCAACGCGGACGGCCGCCGTGAGGTGATCGCTGTGGGCGAGGGCATGAGGGAGGACTCGGCCAGCTGGGAGCAGTTCTTTCGCGGCATGATCGAACGCGGCCTGAAGGGCGTGCGGCTCGTGGTGGGCGACCGGTG
>CWGV01000071.1_pt3 | contig 2951 bp, 5 predicted proteins | sample 663871 | NCBI WGS metagenome assembly CWGV01 (sample SAMEA3735897, study PRJEB9488) | human gut metagenome | biome: ENVO:mammalia-associated habitat; material: ENVO:feces | place: Malawi | collected 2009-02-27 | reverse complement strand
GCTCGCAGCGAACTCGGTCACGACCGCGAAACTGCGTGTCACGGAGGATATGACCGTGGCCTTGCTCAACGTCCACAGGATTCAGGCTGGCGACATCGTGTCCGGTGCGATAACCGCCGACAAGCTCGCCGCGAACAGCGTTAACGCGGACAAGCTCGCCACCAACGCGGTGACGGCTGGCAAGGTGCAGGCCGGTGCCATCGGCACCGACAAGCTCGCAGCGAACTCGGTCACGACCGCGAAGCTCCGCGTGACGGAGGACATGACCGTGGCCCTGCTCAACGCGCACAAGATACAGGCCGGGGACATCGTGTCCGGCGCGATAACGACCGACAAGCTGGCCGCGAACAGCGTGAACGCCGACAAGCTCGCCGCGAACGCGGTCAACGCCGACAAGATAGTGTCCGGCGCGATCACCACGGACAAGCTCGCCGCGAACGCGGTGACTGCTGTCAAGATCGCTGCTGGCACGATCACGTCGGATAAGGTGGCGGCAGGCCAATTCCATGGTTATGTGTTCACCGGCGCGATATTCCAGTCCAGCGAGGCGGCGAACACTGGCGTGAAGCTCAACTCGACCGGCCTGCAAATGTGGGATTCCAACCACGACCAGACCGTCTATCTGGACGGCGAGGGCAGGGCGAACCTGCTGACCGGCACGTTCCAGACGAGCCTCGCCGGCAGACGAATCAGAGTCTCACCGACGTTCCGAATGCCGATAATCAACAGCGATGACGAGGCCGAAGGCTCGGGCATCGAATTCAAGCACGGGCGCGACGGTCACGACGCCTACATCGCGTCGGAATCCAGAACCAAATCGAAAGGCGAGGTCTCCGCCATCGTAATCAACGGAGGCCAGCTGAGCGATACCGATCCGGGATCGTTCATGCGTGTGGGCGAATACACGGCTGCGGACAACGCCACCAAAACCGGCGAAATCTTCCTGGCCGCTTACAGGGATTATTACAAAGGCGACAAGAAAGGTCGCGCGTCCATGTTCCTTAATGCCGACCCGACTAGCAAATACCATACGTACGCCGACTTCTCGGCGGCAGACGAGGGCGGCCGTGTCGGCGTGCAGGCGGACATCAACTCCGGGTATCTGTACTTCGGCGGGGCCCTCGGCGGGTGGGGCGGTGGGCGTAACACGTTCTGGCGGGCCTATCTCCGTGGCGGAGCAATGGGCAGCAACGTGTGGTTGACGCAGACGTACACGTATGGCGCACCGGCCAAATACGGCTTATACCATGCGCACGTCTCGTCCGACGCCATGGGGTCGGTCATGGTCGGCTCGAACAATGATTCGGCGAGTGGCTGCAGCCTGTGGGCGCGTGGTGTCGGCAACGGCCCCAACACCGCATACGGCTTTCAGCTGCTCGCCATCCTGAGCAACTGATAGGAGGCATGATGGAGACGAACATCTACGGTGACGTGTTGACCGTGACCGGTGATGACGGGACTCGTCATCACATTCCGTTGGACGCGATCGCCTCGTGGGGCGAGCTTCTCGGCTGCGACACGGACATGGAAACGGTCGCGGCGATTATACAGGTCCGGTCGAACAGGTCAGACCCGGGCGTCATCGACCCGGCCACCGGACGCACCGCTTGGACCAGCGCCTACGAGCAGGTGGAGCGCGACGAGTTGGCGGACCGTCAGCAGACGCGCATGGCCGCGTTGCATCCCGTGCTCACGGAGTCCGGCGCGTTGTCGCCGGACGGTCGCGAGGAGACCCGTCGCCTGCTCGGATTGGACGCGATGCCCGTCATGGAGGATGCGGACGGTCGGCTCGCCGCCACGCTGGCCGGCGTGGCCGACCGCATCGCCGCGACGCGCGACCGGTTCCGCCGACAGTCGATCGATTATCTGACCGACCATCAGCGTTGACGCGTGGCCGGGGACGGCCACGCGCATCGCCCCCGCCGGGACGGAGTGGGATTCCAAGCCACCCCGGCGAAAAAAAGGAAACAACACAACAGCAAAGGAGAATGATCATGGCCGATGAGACCACTACCACCACCACTGAAACCACTACCGATACCGCGCCTACCGTGACGCCCACCGAGCCGTCCGGCGTGCTTGACCTGCGTCCGCCGAAGGAAAGCCTGCGCGCGGAACTGTGCCGATTGGGATTGGAGTTTTCCAGCGCTGACGGTTCGACCGAATCATGGCGCGACTACCAGCGCGGCGTGCTTGCGACGTTCGACGATTCCGGCGCATCCGTCAAAGTCACGGATGTTAAGACGAATCTCGGACGCACCCTCACCTTGGACGAGCTTAAGGCCGTGACTCGTATCGACACGATGACCGCCGCCGACTAACCCCTGCTTTTCACCCAGTTTTTTCAGCCCCTGCAATCCAATCGGATTGTGGGGGTTTGTTTTAAGGAGACATTTTGAATCAGATTCCAGCCGACGCGAATCAGGTCATCGACCAGCTCTCGCAACAGATCGGCACGCTCAGCAAGCAAATCGCAATCCTGTCCAGCCAACTCGCGGCGGCCATGAAACTGATCCCCAAGGATGTGCTCGACAGTCTCGATAAGGATGACACGAATGCAGAGGATTAACCTTTTCCCCAATCCTGTTTTTGCCGGACCGCTTACCGGCGTCTCCCATTGGGGTGACGCGAATGGGATGGTCCGTGATAATGCGTTGCACGTCACGGGAGTCAATGGCGGATATGGCTTCAACGTTACGGTTCCATTTAACGTTCCGCTCGTCTTGTCGATGAGAGTGAACGCCAGCGATGATAACGTCGCGGGCATGATGCTCGTTCAGACAACTGATGCGCCCAACATTAATAATATGTTGTGTTCCCAAAGATTCAATCGGGGGATATCGGATGTCTTGTGCAGATTCACGGTCCCCTCCCACGGGTTTCGATTCGAGGTAAATCCAAACGGGATCCGTGACGTGGCGGTATCGAATGTGCTCATCGAACGCGCCGAC
>CWGV01000012.1_pt1 | contig 5781 bp, 4 predicted proteins | sample 663871 | NCBI WGS metagenome assembly CWGV01 (sample SAMEA3735897, study PRJEB9488) | human gut metagenome | biome: ENVO:mammalia-associated habitat; material: ENVO:feces | place: Malawi | collected 2009-02-27 | reverse complement strand
CCAGCTGAACCTCTTCGAATCCCTGAAGCAGTGAAGCCATGATTGCTCTCCTTATTGCATTGGTCGCGTGTCTTTTTTACGTCGCTAATTGTAGCCGGCTAATTTCGTATTATACAAATCTATGCATGCATGATTGCATAATTGAAGAACATTTGACCTGCGTATTGCGCTCCTCGAATAGCGCTGATTCAGCCAATGCCAAGGAAAAGGGGAAACGGGAACCCGCGATATCAGCCGTATTGAACATAGAAGTATGCAATTTCAGCATCGCGATGGCTGACCGGTCTTTTTGCCGGCTCTATTTGCCGCTCTGCAAGCCAATTCCTCGGTCGGCAAGCTTGGCTCGGGTGTAGTGTTCGGCCATCACGGAACGGCATTGATTGCCGGTGCATACATACATGATCTGCATAACGACGTCCCTTCTCAAGTGTTGCGAGCATTCCCTCGTATATTTCAGTGAGCATTCCTCGTGAATATGCGTGCGTTATGTACCGTAGCAATAACATGGAAAAACCGGGAATCATCGACTCCCGGTTCAGTGGTATTCGCGAACTATGCTTCAGCGTCTACCGTCCATTATGTCAGTCACGTCGGCGACGATGGCACCATCGTAGTGCACGGTGACGGATTCGTTCGGTTGGAATGTGTCTGCAGGGAACGTCACGGTAGCGGTGGCGCCGCTGTAAGTGGACCATTATCTGACGCACGGGCGGCTGGCGAACCGCACGATGCGCCGGTTGGGGTATCCGAGCAAGGCGCTTCCGGCCGCGTGGATCGACGAGCTCGCGCCCGGCGAACACCGTGTCAGGCGAGGCCCGGTCCCCGACGGGCCCAAACGCGAGGCCGTGCTCAGGGTCGCGTCCGGCGAGATGACGTCGCGGCAGGCGGACGCCGGTCTGGGAGTGGATTCCTCAGTCGTGAGAAACCGGAGACGGCAACTGCTAGGCGAGAGGAAAGGGACCGCGGTGGCGAAGGACGAACCAGAACGCGAGGTCGGCATCGCGCGCAGCACGTACCACTGCCGGCTCGGAACGAAGATAAGACGTTGCTGAAGCACCACAGAGGTTCCTATAGCCCCCCCATCTAAGCACTGCAACAAAAAGACCCCGACCATCTCGGTCGGGGTCTTTGTCGTCAGTAATGCTCGAAGTAATCGCTACGAGCAGAAGGTCACTCGGTGACGGCCTTCTTCAGCAGGGAGCCGGCGGAGATGCGAACGCCGTAGGAAGCCGGAATGTCAATCTGCTCGCCAGTACGCGGGTTGCGGCCGGTGCGAGCGGCGCGCTTGACGCGCTCAGCGGAGAACAGGCCGGTGAGCTTCAGGCCTTCGCCGGACTTCATAGCCTCGACGAACACATCCTGGAAGGCGTTAACAGCAGCCTCGGCCTGAGCCTTGGTCAGGTTGGACTTCTGGGCGATCTTCGAGACGAGATCAGACTTGTTGTATGCCATAAAGCATCCTTCTTGGGTCAGGGGGCGAGCACTTTTGCTTCGTCCACGTTTTCATCAACGATACTAGCGCATGTTCCTGCGAAAACCCGCATCGTATAAGGCTTTTCACATCTATTTCGTGTTCTGAAGCCCAGGATGGACAAAAACGGACAGATCAGACGAGGTTATGACGGTCGAGCCACTTCATAGCGGCTGCGCCCAGAGGAATTCGTAGCCAATAGAACACCACGCGATGCAGCAACGTGGCGGATAGAGCTACGCCCTGAGGCACACCGACCGCCACGAATGCGAAGGTCAACGCGGCTTCCACACCGCCCAAACCACCGGGGGTGGGCACTGCGGAACCCAACGCATAGGCCAGCATGAAGACGAACGTCGTTTCAATCGGATTCGATGAATAACCGAACGCTTGCAAGGCCGCCCAGAAAGCGAGCCCAGTGGTCGTGTTCTGGAACAGTGCGCCCAGGCAGCTGACCGTGAGCTGTCGGGGCTGGGAAAGCACGTCCAGCAGCTGGTTGATATACGTCTTGGCCAGCGGCATAAGACGACGGGTCACCCAGTGGCGCAACGGCGGAATCATCATCGCAATGGACAACACCACAACCACCACGCCCAGCACAAGGACCAACGTATTCGTCGGAATCGCGCCGGAGAACATATTGCGGCCGGTGAATAGGCCAATCAACACCAGCATGGAGAAGTACACGGCGTAATACACCACGAGCGCGGCGCTCATGATTGCGGTGGCCGGGGTGTTGCGATAGCCGGATCTGCGCAGAAACTGCAGGTTGACGAACGCGGGCCCCACGCCGGCCGGCATGGATACCGTGGCAAAGCCGCCGGCAACCTGACTCATGAACACGCCCGTGTTATCTCGCTTGCTGCGATCCATGAGAGCGCCGAGCGAAATCGACGATCCGATCCAGCCGCAGGCACCGAACGCGAGCGTTACCACCGCCATCAACGGGTTGGCGTTGGTCAGCGCGGTTATGATTTCCTCGGGCTTCAACTGGGTGAAGACCACGACCACAGCCACGATGACCAGCAGCATGGTGATCATCGAACGCCAGGAGAAGCGGGCAAGCGTCACCGGCTCGGCGGATTCGGCGGTCTCCTCATCAATTATGGTGTTGATGTGGTCTCGCAGTTCCTTGAGCAGCTGCTTGTCCCATGTGACCAATGCGCGTGTGGGGGAGGGAACCGCGACTTTCTGGATGAACGGGGCCAGCGCGGTCAACGTCGTGTCGCCCCAAGATTCACGGGCAGCCGCGACTGCAGGTTCCACGCCGATCAACGCGGCGAACAGCGCAAGCAACTGGACCTTGTCAAGCGCGGTATTGGCCGGGCCGGAAGCGTTGTCGCCATTCAGCCAGCCGGCGATAACCGCAGTGCCATCTTCAAGCCTAGCGAGCGTATCAGGCGTGATGCGCCGGTGCGTATATCCACGGCGATTCGCCACAGACAGATATCGCATATATGCTACGGCGTCCGCCTGGGTGAGCGTGTTCAGATTGGCGGACATCTCGATGGTGTGCGCATCCAGCACCAGAATCGCGGACTCGTCCGTATCGGCGATGCCGTAGGGGGCGGGCGCAGGCAGTTTGATATTGTGCAGGCCGAGCAGCATGGCAAAGTGATGCTGAACGGCGTCGCGCACGGAACGATCGCGTCGAATGGACACGCTGGTAAAACGTACCCAATCCCAGAGTTGCTTCAGATAGCCGACGGTATGGGTTTGCGCGTCGATGACGGAAACGATGAACCGGCGGTTATTCGAGGTCTCCACATCGTAGATGCGTGAGCCTTCCGCCAAATCGTCATCCAAAGTGGCAGACAATGAGCCATGGCTGATTCCGGGCTCCTGATGCCGGATGAGTGAGGTGGTCTCTAATCCGATGCTTGAGAGCACCGCGACGAGATCTTTGCCCCACACGCCTTTATTCTGCGTGCCGACCACGAATCGAATAAGCATGCCCACCGTGCGACCGGCGGCCATCGAAACCAGCATGCCGGTAACCGAATGCCACGAAAGCACCACCATCACCGCGGCGATGGCATACAGGATATTCCAACTCCATTTGACCGTGGAACGGGTACGGCGTGGCCCGGCGGCGGTCAGGAAGGACGCCATGCCGGCGTAGATGTCGGGCAACAGCTCGGAACCGAATGAGGTGGCGGCTGAGACCAGTGCCATTGGCAGGGCGGAATCGTTCAGACTACTGATTGCCGTCGATATGACCCACACAATGCCGTATCCGGCAAACATGGCCAGCGCGGACACCGCAGCCTGCAGCCATTCCCGGGCCAGTAGCAATTGAGCGAGCACGATGATCACGATGACGATGGTGGCCAGCTGCGTCAGTACGGTGGAGGGGAAAGCGGCCAGCCAGTTGATGGCTTGGGCGGCGGTATGCGCGTCGGATTCGACGCCGCGCGTCATGCCGCCCAGATATACGGCGAACACCATGACCACGGCGGCCATCAATAGCGACAGACTGGCTCGGGTCAGGTCGCCGAAGTCGCGCGTGCGGCGCGGGGCGATGTCGTCGATGTATGGTCCGGAATCGTTGCTGCCGTCGGTTGTCGAGCTGTCCGTTCCGCTGACAGCAAAACTGGCCGACCGGCCGTCACCAGAGGCGATCGGCCGGTCGGTAGTGGAGGAGGTCGCCTTGTCCGGGCGATCTTCCGTAGTGGACTGATCCTGTTCAGTAGTCATGAAATGGTTACCTGACGTCTGTCCTTGTTCGGTTCAGTTTGCGGTTCGGTTTGTGACTCAGCGCAGTAGTGTGGTGGATGCGAGGGACTCGAGGGACTCGCATCGCACCTATCTCAACGGTCGAAAGCGACGAGCTGGCTGGCCACACCGGTGTAGGTGGCGGGGGTCAGAGCCTTCAAGCGAGCGGCGGTTTCCGGGTCGAAGGACTGCTGGTCGATGAACTGCTCGACCTGTTCCTTGTTGATGGTGTGGCCGCGCATAAGCTCCTTGACCTTCTCGTACGGTTTGTCCATGCCCGGCAGGCCCTTGAGCTCGCAGGCGCGCATGGCGGTTTGGATCGGCTCGCCAAGCACCTCCCAGTTCTCATCAAGCTCACGCTCGATGACGTGGGTGTTCGGGTGGATGGACTCAAGGCCGCCCATGAGGTTGGTCAGGGCGAGCAAGGAGTAGCCGAGCGCGGAACCGATGTTGCGCTGGGTGGTCGAATCGGTCAGATCGCGCTGCCAACGGGATTCCACCAGCGTGGCGGAGAGGGTGTCGAGCAGCGAGCAGCTGATTTCGAAGTTGGCTTCGGCGTTCTCGAAACGAATCGGGTTGACCTTGTGCGGCATGGTGGAGGAACCAGTGGCACCCTTGACCGGCACCTGGGCGAACACTCCACGGGAGATGTACATCCACACGTCCACACACAGGTTGTGCATGATGCGGTTGGCGTGGGAGACGGTGGAGTACAGCTCGGCCTGCCAGTCGTGGCTTTCGATCTGCGTGGTCAGCGGGTTCCAGGTCAGGCCCATGCGGTTGGTGACGAATTCGCGGGAGACGGCGACCCAGTCGACATCCGGGCATGCGGCCAGGTGGGCGCCGAACGTGCCGGTCGCGCCGTTGATCTTGCCCAAGTACTCCTGGTTTTCGATGTGCTTGAGCTGACGGTTCAGACGGTAGACGTAGACGGCGAGCTCCTTGCCGAGCGTGGTCGGCGTGGCCGGCTGGCCGTGGGTGAGGGAGAGCAGCGGCATATCCTTGAATTCCTCGGCCTTGCCGGCGAGGTGGTCGATGATGCGCTTGAACTCCGGGGTCCACACGTTTTCCATCGCGTTCTTGACGCAACGGGCGATGGAGAGGTTGTTAATGTCTTCGGACGTGCAGGCGAAGTGCACGAGGGTCTTCAGCTCGTCGTTGATGTTGGCCAGCTCGGCCGGAGCCTTGTCGATCTGATCGTCGATGTAGTACTCCACGGCCTTCACATCGTGGTGGGTGATGGCCTCATGAGCGGCGTGCTGCTTGATGCCTTCGGCGCCGAAGTCCTCGGGAATGGCGCGCAGGAAGGCCTGCTCTTCGGCAGTGAACGGCTTGACGCCGTCAACGATTGGCTGGTTGCCGTTGCCCTCAAAGCCGTTGGCCAGAAGAATCATCCATTCGACTTCGACACGCATGCGTTCGCGGTTCAGGGCAGGTTCGCTCATGTATTCGACGAGCGGGGCGGTGGCCTTGTGGTAACGGCCGTCGAGCGGGGTCAATGCGATTGCGGGGGAAATATCGGTAAGCTTCATAACCTCCAAGGGTACTTCCAGCCGTGAACCGAGGCCCCGTTGTCTATTTGTAAGTGCAACATC
>CWGV01000068.1_pt3 | contig 6748 bp, 7 predicted proteins | sample 663871 | NCBI WGS metagenome assembly CWGV01 (sample SAMEA3735897, study PRJEB9488) | human gut metagenome | biome: ENVO:mammalia-associated habitat; material: ENVO:feces | place: Malawi | collected 2009-02-27 | reverse complement strand
ACCATCACCCACCACAAACAGCGAATAGCCAGATATTGCTTATATATCTGAGACGAAAGTAGACGGATAGCACAGTGCTGTTCTTTCTGCTTTTCTATTGTTTTTCACAGTCTGAGCTTGACGCTAAAAGATGGGGACACAACAACCGTAGGTTGCGCTCCCCATCACGTTTCTATATGGCGCTTAGTCAGTGTCTTTTGTTGTATGCGAATCTGTTGGTGTCAATGAGGAAGGTCTTGCGGTCGTTCTTGGCCATGACGTCGAGGATGATGCCGGCGATGATGAGCAGCAGCCCCGTGATGGCCAGCATCACCGCGCCGATCAGCGTGGGGAAGTGCGTGACCACGCCGGTCTTGGCGAATTCGAAGGTGACGGTGCCGCACAGCACAATGCCGACGATGCCGATGATTAGGCCCAATCCGCCGAAGAAGGGGAGGGGCTTGTATTCGCGGACCATGCGGAAGATGGTGCTCATGACCTTGATGCCGTCACCTACGGTGTCCAGCTTGGACACTGAGCCTTCGTGGGCGGTCACGGTACTGGATCGGCATCTCGTAGAGTCGCAGGTTGTTGTTCAGCGAGTGGATGGTCATTTCCATCTCGACCTCGAAGCCGCGCGACAGCACGGGGTAGGTTTTGACGAACGTGAAGCTGAACGTGCGGTATCCGGTCATGATGTCGGTGACGTGCGCACGGAACAGGTGGTTGATGGAGCCGCGCACGAGGCGGTTGCCGAAGTTGCGGAACGGGCGCTTGTTCTCCTGGAAGTATGTGGAGGAGAGGCGGTCGCCGATGACCATATCGTAGCCTTCGAGCACCTTGGCGACCATGTCGGGCGCGGCGGCGATTTCGGCCGTGCAGTCGGTGGAGTTGTTGTCGTACACGTAGATGGCCGCGTCGGGCAGCGCCGCACGGAAGTCGCGCACCACCTTGCCAATGGTCACCTCTTCGTTATAGCAAGGCAGGAGAACGGCGACGGTCTCATTTCCGCCTCAAGCAGGGGGGCATTGCTATACGCGTTGACTCGTGTGATGAGGACAAAATAGATATAATCCAAGCACTGTAGGAGGGGCCGTCCGCTGGCCGCCGGCCCCTCTCACAGTGTGGTTTCGATGCGGTAACGGGGGCGATGTTTGGATTCCATATAAATTTTGCCGACGTATTCGCCGACGATGCCGAGGGAGAGCATGATGAGTCCGCCGATGAGCCAGATGGAGATCATCATGGACCCCCAGCCGGCGATGGCGTGGCCGAACCCGAGCGAGACGAGCACGTACACGAACATGCCAATCGCTACCAGGATAGACAGCAGTCCGGCACCGGTGACGAAGCTCAGCGGTTTCGTGGAGAACGAGGTGATGCCCTGAATCGCGAAGGCGATCATCTTCTTCAACGGGTATTTGGATTCGCCCGCTTCGCGCTCGCCGCGCTCGTAGTAGACTTTGCTGGTCTGGTAGCCGAGTGTGGGCACGATGCCACGCAGGAACAGGTTGACTTCGTGGTATTCGCTGAGCGCGTCAAGCGTCTCGCGGCTCATGAGACGGTAATCGGCGTGGTCGGGTACCGTCTCGGCACCCATCCACTCGAACACCTTGTAGAAGGCTTCGGCGGTGGTGCGCTTGAACCATGTGTCCTTCTTGCGTGCGGAACGCACTCCGTAGACAATCTCGTTGCCGTTGCAGAATCCGTCGATGAACTCGTCGACCGCGTTCACATCGTCCTGCAGGTCGGCGTCCATGGAGATGGCGGCGTCGCAGCCGTAGGCGCGCGCGGTCATGAGCCCGGCGAGGAGCGCGTTCTGATGGCCGCGGTTGTGGGAGAGCTTTACGCCGCCGAACAAGTGTGCGTCGCGTTCGTGCAGATTGCGGATGATGCTCCAGGTGTCGTCTTTGGAACCGTCATCGACGAACAGGATGCGGCTTTGTTTGCTGATCCGTCCGGTTTCGGTAAGATGTGCGACTTTGGCGGCCAGCACGTCGGCCGTGTGCACGAGCCCTTCCGCCTCGTTGTAGCAGGGAAGCACGAAATACACGACCGGCTGGTCGCGGCGGTCGGCGCGCTCGCCGGAACCATCGCCACCGGCGCTCGTGATGTCCGATTTCTGCGTGTTTGTCTCGAAGATCATCTTCCCATCCTCATACTCAGTTCGAAGCCGTCTCATCCCGGTCCCGGCCCATACTCATGTGCTATAGATAGTTTACCCGCGTAATGTCGTGCGTGATTTCCCGTGATTTTCTTGGTTCGGTCAATTTCGGTATTTACATGTTGATGCTTGCGTTCAGGTTCCTGTTGCTGTTCGGCATGCGTGTTCGTGCCGCTTGTCATAAACCGGTTCTTGATGTCATGAGCTTATCATGATGCAATCATGATAAGCTCATCATAGAGTATTTATCTTCACGTTATCATGAGATTTCAGACGTGGGTTTGAAGTCGATTGGAGGCGACCGCTTGGATCCATGTGGTCGCAACAAATAAGACAAATGAGCTGATCAAGGGGGATGATGATGTGGACGAATGACGATATCGCCGAGGTGCTGGAACATCTACGCGTCCAAGGCAACGATGATGCCCGTTTCGAGGCGAAATCCTGTGCTCGGACCATCGGCACCAGCGTGTGGGAGAGTGTGAGCGCGTTCGCCAACACCAAGGGCGGCGTGCTGTTGTTGGGAATCAGCGAGGACGGGGATTTCTCGCCTGTTCCGGGATTCGACGCCAACCATATTGCATCGCAGTTCATGGATGGTATGGGAGATGGCAATCCGCAAGGAGCACGGTTGACGAATCCTCCGGAGTATGACGTTTCCCGATGCGAGCAGAACGGCTCGTCGTTCCTGGTCATCGACATCCATGAAAACGGCATTCAGCACAAACCCTGCTATCTTACGGCGAGAGGGCCGCAAACCGGTGGGTACCGCCGTATGGACGACAAGGATTTGAGATTGTCGCCAACCGAAGTGTTCGAAATGACCCATGCCCTGACGCTCAGTTCCGCGGATCGTATGGTTGTCCCTGAAGCCGACGTCTCCGATCTGAATGCCGAGGCGGTGGACAGGGTGCTTGCTGAGCATCGTAATTCCAAGACGCTGCGCGGGACTGATACTCGTCTTGAGCGCATGACCAGATTGAATATGGTGAACAAGGTTGGAGAGGTGCGTCTTGCGGGACTGTTGGCCGCCGGACAGTACCCGCAGCAGTACTATCCCAAGCTGATCATTGACGTCGTCGCACATCCGGGTGTCGAGAAATCGGCGGTTGAGGGTCCGCGTTTCGTGGATCGTGTGCAATGCGACGGCAATATGCCGGAGGCAATCGAACAGGCGGTGGAGGCCATCGCCAAAAACCTGCGGGCTCCCACGTTCGTCGTGGGGGTCGGAGCCCGTACCGATAGCGAGATTCCAAAGGAGGTGCTGCGCGAGGTCGTCGCCAATGCCGTGGTTCACAGGGAATATGATGCGCAATTCCTCGGAGAATCCGTGACCGTGGACATCTACCCCGATCGGGTGGAGGTGTCGAATCCTGGCGGATTATGGGGTGGGGTCACGCTGGCCACGATCGGCAGCGGCGTGTCATGCTGCCGCAATGCGACGTTGATGCAGCTGCTTCATCAGATACCGTATGACGATGCGAATGATGTGACCGTGGAAGGCGGTGGCTCCGGCATCCCTCTGGTGATTCGCGAGATGAAATCCCACGCACTGGGGGAACCTGTGTTCCGCGCGACTCCCGATCGGTTCACGGTCGTTCTTGGACGCTACGGCGTGGAGCAGCAGGAGAACCGTGACTGGCTTGATCATGTGGGCGTCCCCTTGACTCGTCATGAACGTATGGCGTTGCTCTTGTTGAAGAGGCATGGCGATATGACGGTTCCGCAGTTGCATGTCGCGCTGTATCTGGATTCCGACGACATCAGGGTGATTTTGCATAGATTGGTCCAAGCGGGGCTGGCCGATGAAATCGGCCCTGATCGGTACGCACTAGCGGAGAAGGTCGATGGTGGGGAGCCGAATGGGGGCCGTAAGGGGCTTACGGCATCGGAATCCGCGATACTGTCCGTATTGTCGGCGGATACGCCACTTGATGTCCACGAAATCGGCCGTCGCTCGGGGAGAGGCCTTCCTACGACGCGTAAGGCGTTGAGCCGGCTCGTTGAGCGTGGAGTCGTTCTCGCCACTGCGCCGCCACGCAGCAGAAACAGGAAGTATCTTCTCAAAAGATAGGATGATGCCGTCGCCGGAATGTGCGGTGGAGTTCCGCTGATTTTGTCCACTTCGCTCCGCCCGCCTTATCCGCCGCGCACATTAGACTGAGACGCGGTTGAAAACGTTGGGATTACGCCTGTTCCCGCCTGCCTGTTCCCGCGTGTGAGAGTCCGGTCGACCATCGGAACGCGTGGCGGCGTGCGGGTGCGCGGGATGGGTGCGTCAAGGAGTTACGCATGGTGGAAAAGAAGCGGCTCGACGGCTCGGATGCGAAGGGCGCGACGGATGCGGCGCGTGCGACGGGCATGCTGCGTGCGTTGCGTGCGCGTGCGGCGGCGTCCGGTGCGGGGCGCGGCGTGACCGCGGCGGTGACGTCCGTCGCGGCGGCGGCGATGTTGGGCGCGGTGTGCGTCACTCCGGCCAGCGCGCTCGCGGATGTGAACACCGACGCGGACGCGTCCGGCGTCCGGTCCGTGGCCTCCGCGACCGCCTCGGATGGGACCTCATCCGACGCGCGCTCGCAGGCGCGGTCCGCGACTTCCGCGACGCGTCCGGTCGCGAACGGTGTGACGGTCGCCGATGAGACGGCTGCCGACGCGATGCCGGACAATCCGAATGCCGAGCTGCCGGACAAGGTGTCCGTCGAGATCTCCGATGATGCGACGGTGGTGTCCGAGCAATATGCGGCTACGCCGGAAGGCGAGTTGAAGGACATCGAGACGGGCGAGACGGTCACCGATCCGAAGATCGTGGGCACGGAGAGCAAGCAGCCCGATCCGTTGGCGAAGACGGATGGCGAGTCGTTCATTCCGGTGAGCGCCGCGGATGTGAAGGAGAAGGTTGCTGCGAACGGCGGTGACGTGAACGCGGTCTCCTCGAAGACGCGTGCCGACAACGCGTCGGTGAAGCTCGCCGCGTTGCAGAACAACGAGTACGGTGCGCACTGGGGCACGTACAACGGCACGCAGGCGTTCTTCGACGCGTGCAACAACCTGTTCGCCCAGCAGGCGAAGGGCGTGATCGACGTGTCCGCGTGGCAGAACACGATTGACTGGCAGGCGGTGAAGAACGCGGGCGTCGAGGGCGCGATCATCCGTCTGAGCTACGGCTGGGGCAATGGCTTCGACGTGCAGGCGAAGCGCAACATCAGCGAATGCAAGCGTCTCGGCATCCCGTTCGGTGTGTACGTCTTCTCGTATGCGGAAAGTGCGGCCGACGGTGCGTCCGAGGGCGCAGACGTGGTGAACCTGCTGCGCCAGGCGGGCGTGAACCCGGGCGGCCTGAGCTACCCGGTGCTCTACGATCTGGAGAACTGGACGTACACGGGGCACAGGAGCCCGACGAGTCGGAGCGTGTATGACGGCATCGTCAACTCCTGGTACGGCAAACTGCAGGCGGCCGGTTACAACAATCTGAGCGTCTACTCGTACACAAGCTACCTGAACAGTGCGCTCAACAGCGGCAACATCCACGGCAAGACCCGCTGGGTGGCGCAGTACGGCTCCACCATGCAGTACACCGCGTTCCCCACGAACGACCGCGGCTGGCAGCGTCTGAACTCGAATGGCGGTAAGACGGTGTACTACGGTGCCGATGGGAAGATGCTGTATGGTACTCAATACATCAATGGAAGGTTGTACTACTTTGACTCAGTCACTGGAGCGAAGCGGTAAACATGGATTCCTGCGTCGCAAGTGTCCCCGGATTCAATTTGTAAGTGCGACGCTCGTCTTTGGGTGGCTTGTCTTCGGCATTAGCTTGCCGAGCTCGCGGTACCAAACCTCGTTGGGCGTTTCCCAGTCCAGGACCTTCATGGGGTGTCGTTGATCTCCTGGACGATGGCCTGCAGGTCCTCGTCCGTCAGGTCGTCGAAGCTGGTTCTCTTGGGCAGGTAGCGGCGGATGCGCCCGTTGCGGTTCTCGTTCGTGCCGCGCTGGTGTGAGGAGTAGGGGTCCGCATAGTAGGTGAGCATGCCGAGGGCCTCGTCCACGAGCAGGTGGCAGGAGGACTCCGTGCCGTTGTCCTAGGTCCGGTCGATGCGCGCGGGCGCGGGGATGTCCTTGTGGATGTCGTATTCGGCGCGCGCCGTGGCCGGCGCGCCCTTGTCGGGGATGAACCGGGCGAACAGTCTGCGGCTCTTGCGTTCGACCTGCGTGTCGATGCACCGCTTGGACGGGGACGCGCCGACCACGGTGTCGGATTCGAAGTGGCCGGACTCATGGCGCGCGTCCACCTTCTTCGGCCGGTCCGTGATCGGCACGCGCATCGGGATGCGCGGCCCCCTCGACCTCCTGCCCTTCGAACGCGTGCGGTGCCGCTTGCCGCGAGGCAGGTACCGCCTGAGGTCCAACGCCCTCTGCGGTTTCGCGTGGATCCACCGGTAGAGGCACTCGTGGCTTATCCGCATGCGCGGGTCGTCGGGCCATTCGACCTTCAGCCGTCCCTCGATGAGTTCGGGCGTCCATCCCTTGCGCAACGCGGCCGTGGCCCATTCGAGCAGTGGGTCGTACGCCATGCGCATGGGCTTGCGCGGCTGGCGGGCGCGTTGT
>CWGV01000021.1_pt2 | contig 7561 bp, 8 predicted proteins | sample 663871 | NCBI WGS metagenome assembly CWGV01 (sample SAMEA3735897, study PRJEB9488) | human gut metagenome | biome: ENVO:mammalia-associated habitat; material: ENVO:feces | place: Malawi | collected 2009-02-27 | reverse complement strand
GCGGGGTATTCGGCCGTCGTGGACGGGTGGCCGGCCGCGGATCCGCGCTTGCCCGTCAAGCAGCGCCACACCGCGACGCGCGTGTACGAGCGGCTCGTGGCGGAGTGCGGGTTCACGGGCCCGTACTCGTCGGTGCGGCGCCGGGTCAAGCGCTGGCGGCGGGAGCATCGCGTGGAGTCGGACGGCTTCGCCGAGTTGGAGTGGGCGCCGGGAAGCGCGCAGGTCGATTTCACCCAGACCAGGCTGTTCTCCCTGTTCTGCGCGCATTACGGGTTCGGGCCGCGGGAAGGGCGGTGTGGAGAACGCCGTCGGCTTCGTCAGGCGCAACCTGATGGTGCCGATGCCGTCGGCCGAGAGCTTCCAAACGCTGACGCGCGTGTGGCTTGACGAGTGTGGACGCGTCGCCGGATCGGATCACTGCCGGCATGATGTTCCGGTGATCGAACTGTTCGAGGCGGAGAAGGACCACATGCTGCCCTTGCCCGTCGTGCGGTTCGACCCGTGCGACTGGAGGAGCGTGAGGGCCGACAAGACCGGCGCCGTCACGATCGACGCGAACCGGTATCCGGCCGGACCGGAATGGCGTTCCATGCGCCTGCAGGCCGGGGTGCGCGTCTTCGAGATCGAGCTTCGCGATCCTGATGGCGGGCACATCGTCATGTTGGAACGCGTGTGGGGAAAATCAGCGAGGACCCAGGTGGATCCGGCGAGCCTGCTCGCGATGATCGCGCGAAAGCCGCGCATATGGGGCGAAAGCCCGATCGGGAACGATTTCCCCGAAACCGTGCGAGCCCTGCTCGACCGCATGGACGCACGCACGCGCTCCGATCTGCTCGACGACATCCGAGCCGTTGCCGCCGACTGCGGGTTCGCCGCCACGGTCAAAGCGGTGGGAACCGTCATCGACGCGGGACGGACCGTCGACCGCGCGGCGATCGGCACATGCGCCAAACGCGTCCTCGAGGGTGCGGGAACCGAAGGCGGGCAGGATCTGAAGCGTTACGACAAATACATGAAGGAGGCCGAATGAGACGGCAAAAACCGCGGCAGCGCGGCGGCCGCGTTCCTGACAAGGCCACGCCGGAACAGGTCATGGGCCTTGGCGCGCAACCTGCCGTTGACACACAGCGTGCCCGGGAAGGCCATCAAGAACGCGACCCCGGGCCGGCTCGGCTTCCTCGCCAACCTGCTGGCGGCCGAGAACGCGAGCCGGGCCGGATCCAAACGGCGGCGGCTGCCCGGACAGGCCGGGTTCCCCCGGAGCAAGACCCTGGAGGGATACGACCGGGGCATGGCCTCGTTCCCCGCCGACCGGGGACGCGAACAGCTGGAAAGCCCGGAGTTCGTCGACCGGGCCGAGGAGCTCGTGCTCCACGGCGACGTCGGCTGCGGCAAGACCCACCTGGCCATCGCGATCGGCGTGCTCGCATGCCAACGCATGATACCCGTGAGGTTCCTCGCCGCCTCGAGCCTGGTCATGCGCTTGAGGAAGGCCAAGGACGACAACAGATTGGACGCCGAGCTCAAGTCGATGGGCAGGGCCGGGCTGGTCATCATCGACGAGCCCGGCCATCTGCCCATCGACATCGACGGGGCCGGGCTTCTGTTCCAGGCCGGCGCGGACGGCTACGAGACCCGCGGCGTCGTCTTCGCCTCGAACCTCGGGTCCAGCGGGTGGGGCGACGTGTTCGGCGACGGGGACATGGCCGCCGCGGTCATCGACCGCATCGTCCACCACGGCGGGATCCTCCGCTTCCACGGCGAATCCTACCGGAACGAACACTCCCTCATGAAATAAACCAGACAAACAACAAAACAAGGAACCAACCGCCGACGGTGTTCAAGTTGAACGCCGACGGTGTTCAGATTAAGTGCTGAAAGCGTCCACCTCGATTTGACGTTGATAATGGTTATGCCGGTTTCTGATCGGTGATAATGGTGGATGACGGCTTGGGCGGTGACCCCACATTTGACTGACGCCATCGGTTCCGGTGGCTGTCCTTATTTTGATTTGTCCCGCCCATGGCCGCCGACCCGTGGGCCATGGATGCATGACCTCATAGGAGCGTGGCCGCTCCCGTCGGATCCCGCAAGAACCATGGTAGCGTGCCCCGTCAACGTCCTGTCTGCGCCGCAAGCCCCCGGGAGGCATCCGAACACATGGAAAGGAACGACAACGATGACGCCGCCGAACGAAGTGGTGTGGGCCGGGATCGACACCCACACGGACACGCACACCATCGCATTGCTCGACGAGCGGGGCAGGCCGCTGGGCGCCGAGACGTTCACGGCGGACCCGGACGGATACGACAGGCTGATCGGCATGCCGCCCGGGCCGGGCAGGGTCGCGGCCGTGGGCGTGGAGGGCACGAACTCGTTCGGAGCGGCCCTGGCCCGTCGTCTCACTGCCGCCGGATACGAGGTGCGCGAGGTGCTGCGCCCCAGGCGAAGCGTGCGCCGCAGGGACGGCAAGTCCGATCCCCTCGACGCGGTCGCCGCTGCCCGTAGCGTCATGGCCGGCGACGGCACGAGCCTGCCGAAAAGCTCGGACGGCTGGGTCGAGGCACTGCGCCACCTCAACGCGCAGCGATCCCAACTGGTGTCGGCGATGACCGCGATCTCCAATTCGACGAACGGGCTGCTCGTCACCGCCCCGGAACCCATCAGGGAACGTTACCGGGGGTTGAGGAGCGAGACCCGCATGAACAGGCTCGCCGAATGCAGACCGGCCGGCGGCCTGGTCGAGCGGAGCGTGCTGGCCGCGCTGAAATCCGCCGCCAAGGCATGGAAGGCGCTCAAACGGCAGGCCGGTCTCCTGGAGGAACGCATGCGCCTGATCCTCGAGGAACACGCCAGGCCGCTGCTCGACATGTACTGCGCGGGCGCCGTCATCGCCGCGACCCTGGCCATCGTCGCCGGGGACAACCCCGAACGCATCCGAAGCGAGGCCGCGTTCGCCAAACTCTGCGGCGTCTGCCCCATCCCCGCGTCCAGCGGCAGGACCAACCGACACAGGCTCAACAAAGGCGGCAACCGGCAGGGCAATATGGCATTGCACCGCATCGCCATCGTCCGCCTGCGATACCACAAGCCGACCCGCGACTACATGGCCAAAAAGACCCGCGAGGGCAAAGGCAAGCTCGAGATCATCCGCTGCGTCAAACGGTTCATCGCCCGCGAGGCATACCGGGCGCTCATCAGCATACGCAACGGCGAGGTCGGACGCGGGACCCCGGCCGAACGCGGCGCCAAGCTGCGCGAACTACGCGTCAGCCGGAACATCACCCAGCAACAGATCGGCGAGGCGCTCTGCGTGCCCTCGAGCCGCATCAGCGAGATCGAACGCGGCGCACGCGACCTTCCCGAACTCGAGCAACGGGCCATCCAGTGGATACACTCGACAACCAACCCAAAACAACACACCCAAACGCTTGACAATGTATAGGAGCATCGAAATACAGTGGACGAGACCAGCTACGGGAAAGGGCACACGTACATCACCGTGGTCGTCGACCATAAGCGCGAACGGGTCGTCCGGGCGCACGACGGATACGGCAAGGAGGCGCTCGACCTGTTCTTCCGACAGCCGAGCGCGCCGGGAAGCCCGTCGGCCTTGTAGTCGTGGATCGCGTACTCCTCGTACACGGTCTCGCCTTGCATTGTTCTTTCGCACGCCCGTGTGGCGTTCGTTTCGAATCCGACTTTGTCGCTCAGGAACATGAACAGTTCTTTGCCCACGGGGAGCGTGATCCAGTCTCCCTTGAGCTCGCCTCCGTTGTATCGGCCGAGAATTCGCGACATACAGCCGCACCTGATGATCCTCCATCGCAGGCCCCTTTTCGGACTGGCACGGCCGCTGGCTCTCACGTCATCATCGACGGCCGGAAGGCGGACAGCGGGGTATAACGTCTACACGGAGTGGAGAACCGCGTTGGCAAGTTGGCGTTCACACTTTGGACAATATTTCTCCGCAATTCAAAACAATATCCAAAGTGTGAACGCCAACTGCATCAAAATACATGTGTCATATAAGGTCCACTTGCGTGGCTACTGTAACCACGCAGAAAGGTATCATCATGCAAGCAATCAGCGATGCCACGACAATGGCCCCGGCCATGCAGGCCAAGCCGTACCCCCCCGGCACGACAATGGTCCCCGCCATGCAGGCCAAGCCGTACCCGCCAAATGAAATTTGGTCGCGATAGTTATTGCAAAAGGGAGGCAATACTTTTATTATTGCTTCCCTCACAAAGGATATTTAATGATTACTCTTGCTAAAGTCGGTCGATATATTGCCGCAATGCGATACAACGACTCATTGCGGGATGGATGCCCCTATTGCGTAAAAAATAGATTAACTCTTTTCTCTATGATTACGGGTGACAATATGCCCATAACCGGTGAAACGGAATCTCAACTGGTATTAAGACTGAATAACTATAATCAGCCTAATTCGATTATTGTTACAAACATTACAGATGATCCAGATTATATTATCTCAACACCAGTTCCAGATTGCCCGTATTGCAGTAGTTTCTCTCACAACGAGTTCTACACAAAGAAAGATTCTTTTATTCCCGCAGATAACTGGTCTTCTGGACATTTTTGCGAAGAAAGATCTACGAAAGCGACATCTTTCGTAGATGACATGCAAAACTACATGGGTTCGGTTGGTATCATGACTCGCCCAACCCAGCAGCAATTTGCCCCCAATGGCATATCTTTTTGGAATTCAGTTCAATTATTGAGTTCTGATATAACTTCTTTTGAAGTTGCAGGAGGAAAAGGAAATAAAGAAAGCGACATCATTGCGTCATGCGTTGGGGAAGGGTTGGAACGTTATGCCATCGCAGCTTCAAGTTGCATGTCGAACGTTATAGCTTCGTATGAGGATGTTCATTCCTTTGCAGTTGACCCGATAGAGGAATGGGGACTTCCGGCTAGACAAGAGTCGCTCGGAATCGCTCCTTATACTCATCAAACCAAAATTCGCTGGATTGAAGTGGAACAAATACGAGGAAACAATATAGAACATCTCCTTGTTCCCTCGGATATGATGCTTCCGCATTCAAGGAATGGTGCCCCTTGTCTACCAGTTTTCCTAGGTTCGTCCAACGGCACGGCCGCTGGATCCGACATTCAGAGTGCTTCGATTCAGGCAATGCTTGAATTGATTGAGAGGGATGCATTCTGGTTTTATTGCAGAACAACAGCCAGTCCATTTGCCGTACCTTGCAAATATATACCAGAACGTATCCTTCGGATTATGGATTCAAATCCTGATATCAAGTATATATTTGAAACTCTTCCCAATCCATTTGATATCCCAGTCGTCCAAGTTCTTGCCATAGATCAATGTAGCCAAACAGCAAAAAGCGCACGAGGTACAGGCGCGGCCTTTAATCTTTCAGACGCTATTGAAAGAGCGTTTAATGAGTGCAATCAGATGATTACTTCTTTGAGAACCGCTGCGAGAATTGATTCGGCGACGGATATGCGAAGTATTTGGTTTAGCGGGGAAGCGGAAAAGATTTTTGCAAATTTGTTTCATCCTGTTCAACAAGAAAGAATTCCGGATCCTGCAACAGTTTCCAGTGACGCTTTTTCATATCTTACAAACAAATTTGACGAACAGAAGTTAAATGTATACAGAATTCCACTCTGGAATACCGTCCACTCTTCAGTGGTCAAATGTATAGCGACGAATATCGCACCTTGTGATTCGACGTATTTTACAAACTCCAATCGTCTGGAGGATTTTGCTAAGGCTATGGGATTTAATATACATAGATCGACGTATACCGGTTCTTTGTTTATGTAAGGGAATGATTGATGGTTCGGTTTGCCTGTTTGTATAATGCGCTTATTTATCTTGGTGCCGGATGTTTTTCGGTCTACTATATGGTGGCCTATCATGATGTGGGCCTGTCGGTGCTGCTGATCTCCATCGTCAATGTGGTGTTCGACGTCAGCGAATCGGCCAGCGAGCTGCCCACGTCCGTGCTGTTCGACCGGTGGTCCCGGGAACGGACGCTGATCATCGGCGTGTTGTGCCGCGTCGCGGGATTCATATTGATGCTGTTCTGGTCCGCGAACTTCGCCGTGCTGTGCCTGGCCAACGTGCTGGCCGGCATCGGGGCCGCGGTCGAAAGCGGCGCGGCGTCCTCGCTGTACATCGAATACGCCCGCAAGCACGATCCCTCGCTGGGTATGAAGACCTTGGTGTCAAGACTGTCGGCGATGATCGGTGTGTGCACGATATGCGGCGGTGCGGTCGGTGCCGTGCTGTTCCTGCTTGACTCCCAGCTAATCTGGCTGGGCGCGACGGTGTTCTACGTATTGGCGATCATCCCGCTTCTCGGTCTGATGAGGGCCGGGTCGCGCACCAAGGCCGCAGCGACGGATGGGAGCGGGACGACGGAACGGCAGGCCGAGGCGTCCGTCGAATCCGATGGATCCGCCGAGCCGGGCGAGTCCGGGACCTCGCTGACGGTGTTGGATCATGTCAGGCAGACCGTGGCGGCCGCGGCCGTGCTGCTGCGGAAGCCGGAGATATGGAATATGGTGGTGTTCAATCTGGGTACGTTGTCGGTGCTGACGTTCTGGCAGCTGCTGCTGATGGGCCACCAGACCGGGGTCTGGTGGCAGTTCGCCGGCCTAGTGTTCACTAATATCGCGCAGATCGTCGGCAGTCGTCTGGGTATGCTGCGGCTGCATCCACGTTCCGGCGACATTGCGATCCTCGTGCTCATCGTGTCGGCGGTGGTGCTTGCGGCCACGCCGATGCCGGCGGTGAGGATCCTGGCGTTCTTCGTGTTCTCCTGCGCGCAGATGTACGTGGCGAACACGATCTCCAGCAGCTTGCACGAGAGCATTGACGATTCGATCCGCGCGACCGCGTTCTCCGTGGGATCGCTCGTATTGATGACCTTCACCGCGGTCGTCACCCCGCTGTGCGGCTACATCGCCGACATGTTCTCGATTTCCTGGGGTACACTGACGACGATCCCCCTGCTGGTGGCCCTCCTCATCGCCGGACTTGCGCGAAAGCCTGAATCCGCCAAACGGGTAAAAGTCGATATTTCGTTGGATTGAGACGTCAAGGGCTTGCGGACACGATGTCCGCAAGCCCTTGACGTCTATATGTCATTCATTCATGGTTGGAATGCGCTCCTCCTACGCGTGCGGTTGAATGGTTAGTCCATCGCTATCGTCGGAGGGTGTCAGGGCCGAAGATGAAACCGTCTGTTCCGGGTGCGTGATCCAGGTGGAATGGATTGGCAACGGTGTACGACTTGTCGCCGGGTTTCACGTCGTCCGTGTCGAATTCGTTGGAATCCTTGTCGAGCAGTGGGCCGTCCAGCGAGGCGGGACAGTACACGGTGACGTGCCAGTTGCCGTCGTCCATGGGGATGAGCACGGTGTAGTGCCTTGGAGACCGTCTGCTGCGGCATCCCTTATGGATGATTCCTTGATAAAGGAGTTTCGGGGGCGGGTAACAAAAACCCGGAACCGAAGTTCCGGGTTTTTGTCTGGCTCCTGCGGCTAGGCTTGAACCAGC
>CWGV01000028.1_pt1 | contig 8000 bp, 8 predicted proteins | sample 663871 | NCBI WGS metagenome assembly CWGV01 (sample SAMEA3735897, study PRJEB9488) | human gut metagenome | biome: ENVO:mammalia-associated habitat; material: ENVO:feces | place: Malawi | collected 2009-02-27 | reverse complement strand
GGCCATTGGGAGGCCGACAGCGTCATCGGCATGGGATGCAACCTGCACACCGAGGTCGAAAGGAGGACCCGCTTCCTCATGGCCCGTGTTATCCCCGACAAGACCGCCGAGCGGAGCGTCGGGGCGCAGCTGGCGATGTTCGCCCCGCTGCCGGCGGCCGCCAGGCTCAGCGTCACGCACGACAACGGCACCGAGTTCGCCCGCCACGCGCGGCTGCGCGACGAACTGGGCATGGCCACGTACTTCGCCGACCCCTATTCCAGCTGGCAGCGGGGCAGCAACGAGAACCGCAACGGCATGATCCGCCGTTACCTGCCCAAACGCACGATCATCGAACCGGGCATGGCGAGGGAACTCCGGGAGATCGTCGACGAGACCGACAGCCGACCCATGCGAGCGCTCGGCTACCGCACACCCGCCGAGGCGTTTGCCGACGAACTGCTAAACTTACAACTCTGACGAAGGCGTTGCACTTACAAATAGACAACGGGGGCCTTCGCCTCAGCGGGTATTAAGATCTATGACCAAGGACCGGCCAAGATCACGGCGGCTCGTACACAGGCTTATAACGAGTGCGTGGAAGGCTTCCACCGGCGTCATCCCGGCGAGGGCGACGGTGACTGCCGTGTGGTCGCGGTCGGTGCCATGCTGGGCGACAACAAATATACCGGCATTTCTTGGCAGGAGTCCAAGGAGGGCAACTGGGTCAAGTACTGGAACGACTCCATCAGGCCTCTGAAATTAGAATACGCTGGCACGGTGGAATATGGTGTCGATACCCCGTTCAGTGACGATCCAAGCATGTCCGTCCAGCGCAAGATGAACGAGAAGGTGTGCGGCAACGCGGATTCTTGCCCGGCAACCAGCGCCGCCGTTCTGGACAAGCTGAGCATCGTGGTGATCGTTCTGGACAAGTACCAGCCTGCTCCGCCGATCGTGAAGTTCACCCCCACCATCTCCACCGAGGCCCCTCACATCATTCAGGAGGGCCAGCCCATCACCGACAGGGTGACGGTCGGCGTGAAGTCGGGTGACCAGTGGAGCAACGGCACGAGCGTGACGGCGAGGGGGTATTACTTCACCGGCTCGAAGGACGCGATCCTCAGGAACCTGCCTTATACGGGCGATCCGACCGACGCCGGCATCAATAATTATCTCAACCAGATCAAAGCGGCCGGTGGCGAATGCCCGTGGGTGGCCGGAATGGGAGCGCGGTACGGGCTGAATCGAGCCGGATCCGGCCCGTGGGTGCGCGATGGCGGCAAGAACGATTCAGGGGTAGGGCGCAAGAGGGAACGGCGGCCAGCCGGGCGTGTGCGCGACCGGGGCGAAGGGGAGCCACCGGAACGCCGCTTCGCGCCTTTGCCTATCGCCGGTAGAACCTGGGCTTGTACGCGGGCAGGACTGCTTTGTGGTCTTTTTCCGCTCCGTGGGCCAGGAGGATTGTTGCCTTTCCCATTTTGAGGCGCGTCTCGTTCAAGGCCAGCAGTATCCGGGCTCCTTTGCCTCGGAGGTCTTTCCTGCCGACAAGCAGGATTGCCGTATCCGCGCTTGTGATCTCAACCATTCTTTCATACTCGTCGAGGTTGGTTACGCGGGTGTCCCTCAGCAGCTCCCGCAGGGACGGAATACCCGTCTGCGGGGTTCGCGGCTCCGCGTTTTTGATGGCCCGCAGCTTGCGGAAGAATGATTCGACGATGCTTATGTATTCCTTGGCCGTCCGTATGCGCGACACCGATTTGCCGCCAACCCACGCCGCCGCCGTCAATTCGTTCCGGATGTCGTGCGCCTCCTTCTTGGTGGGCGGCCCGATGATGCGCGACCTGTCCGGGGCCTTTTCCGGGTCGGATAGGGAATCGTATACCTTGGCTAGTGTTTTCCTGCCTTTGCGGCGGATGGGTTCTGGGCGCATGTCTTCTCCTTGGCCGGTCATGGCGGGGCCGGTGCCGTTCACTGGCGAATACCCGGAGGGGGGGGTGCCGGCGGTAGGGTTTGCCGGTTTCTCCTCGGACCCATCCGACCGACGAACGTTCCTTGGCTTCCTGTCTGTGCATCAAGGAGTTGATTGACGGTTCGAATGGACCTTCGTGGCATCCGTATGCGTTCGTGTGGCGTTCATCGGAGGGGGTCAGGGGGAACCTTCGCGCAGGGCCGACCGGTATTCGCTGCGATGCGCTTGCGATACGGAGGCTGGGATTGTTGCGAACCAAAACGAAAAAACTGCGCGGAGCACACACGGGGAACGACACCATGGGCGCTACGCCCGTCCCCGCCAGCCCATCACCCTCCACCCGCGACGAGGTTGCGCGAAGCGAAAACCTTCCCGAACCATATCGCGGCCCGAGTCGCGCCATAGTTGCACCACAAGTCAGACCACCAGCGCGACCGGCCCGCGAAAACGGCGGTTTTCCAACGTCCCCACAAGAAAAAGATAGGCGGGAAGAAGAGAACAACATGATCGAGCGATTGAACAAGGAGATCCGCCGGCGCACCCGGGTCGTGGGCGGCTTCCCCGGCTCCAACAGCGCGCTCATGCTCGTATGCGCCGGAATCCGCTATGTCACCTCACGCTCGTGGTCGGGCCGGCGATACATGGGCATATCCCGGCTCGATGACAACCTAGGCGCAGCGGCATGAAAGTCACGCCAACAGCTGGCCAACAGCCAATCTGCGCAAAGAAGCGGGCACTACCTCAGCCGCCAGATCTCGTTTCAGTTGGGCTTCGAAACGGCTCTTGTCCCCATCGAACTCGCTTCTGCGGTGCGCGAACGTCACATACGTGAATGGCGGGTTCCTCGCCAACGTGAAAATGCGATGAAGAGACGTTTGTGGTCGGTCGTGGACGGGATCTCGTAATCGTCGTGGCCGTTGAACAGCGGGCCGGCATGGAAAGGGATGTCGGGCAGGGAGACATCCGCGAGGTGTTGTTCGTAGCGTTCGATGTGGGGATTGACCGGCTTGGGCTGGTCGTGGAACATCAGGGTGATGGGGTGATACTTGGACAGTTTGCCCCATCTGCCAGATTCGTCGACCATGGCGACCGGCTCGTTCATTGCTGACTCCCGGAGAAAAAGAAGTGCCTGGCTCTGCGATACGGGACTCCAGAGCCCGCCGCACTGTCTTGAACCGCTGTCCGCCGACATGGCGTTGACGCTCCGAACCGATCATGATTCACCGGTGGATCACCTTGACGTTGATGTGGTTACTGAGTAACATCAGCATTACATTACTCAGTAACCATATCGAGAAGAGGTGCTCATGGCCGCCGCAATCAACCGCGCAATGCCGAGCCTTACCTGCCTTGACGCCGGAGAACAGACGATATTGACGATCGTCGACGCGACACGTACGCATGGCGACGGCGCGCGCAGGGTCGTCGCTCTCAGCCATGCGAATCTAATACTTCGCTCCGGGGAGTTCGTGGCCGTAATGGGACCGTCCGGTTCGGGCAAGTCCACGTTGCTCAACCTTGCCGGGGGATTGGACACGCCGTCTTCAGGCAAAGTGCTGGTCGAGGGCCGCGATCTCGCTTCGCTGAACGTTGCCCGGCGTGCCGCGATTCGACGGCGGTCGATTGGCTACGTGTTTCAGGATTTCAATCTGCTGCCGTCGTTGAACGCCATCGAGAACGTCTCGTTCCCGTTGGAACTGGACGGCTGGCCGATCCGCAAGGCGCGTAAGGCCGCATTGGAGGCCCTGCGAGAGACGGGAGTCGCTGAACTGGCGCTCCGTCGGCCTGAGGACATGTCGGGAGGTCAGGCGCAGCGTGTGGCCATTGCCCGAGCTTTGGTGGGCCGACGCCGCCTGCTGCTGGCCGACGAGCCGACCGGCGCATTGGATTCCGCTGCCGGCACGAAGGTCATGGAGGTGCTGCGCAGTCGTGCCGACGCGGGCTGTGCCGTGCTGATGGTCACGCATGAACCTCGCTTTGCCGCTTGGGCCGATCGTACGGTGTTCATTCGCGACGGTCGCATCACCGACGAGACAGGAGCGACCGACTTTGACGAACTGTTCACCTGCGATGATGAAGATGATGACGATGCCGGCGATGCGCGCAACAGCCCGCAACACAACTTTCGCAACAATCCCGGGGAACAGTGATATCGATGCTCTTCAATTTTCCGCGTCGCCGCGTCGCCGCGCGTCTTGCCTGGCGCGATATGACGCGACACAAAGCGCGCAGCATATTCGCCACATTGTTGGTCGCACTGCCTATCGCCGCGCTGGTGGCGGGGCTGGCACTGCTGACAGGCACGCCGAATTCCCGTCAGCGTGCCCTTGCCGCCATTCCTCGGAATGCGCAGGCGGTGCTCACCGCCACCGCGGTGCTCAACACAGGCCAGCCGTTCATGCAGGCGCCCGAGGGGGCTTCGCTGTGGGTGGACAGTCCCTCTCAACAACCCGCGAGCGCGGCGAACATCGCCGCAATCACGCCCGACCAGGACGCCCTGCTGCGGTATTGGGATTCGGAAACGCTAATCGCCACCGCCGGCGGCGACTTGCAGCCGGGCGATCAGATTCAGGTTGATGCCGCCGGCACCGATACCACTGACTCCGCCGGCTCCTCCGGCGCCGACCTCGACGGCGCGGTACGAGCCAAGCTGCGCGAGGCCGAACATGATGCGCTGCCACTGTTAATGCCTCCCGTTGCGCAGGGTGCCGCGCCGCAGGATGCCACGCAGGCGGTTATCAGCGCATCGCTCGCTGAGCAGCTGCACCTGAATGTCGGAGATACATTGACGCTCACCGCGCCTCCATTTCAAGGTGCGTACAGTACGAACGGACGCATTGGCGCGGTGCTGCAAAACTCGCGGCGCGCGTGGCGCATCAGCGGCATCGCCGATGTCACCTCAACGCTTGACGTATGGACGTATTCCGGCTGGCTCAAAGGCATGGTCGAGGCGGATGGCGGTAATGGGGTGGATGCGCATTATCTGCTGGTCGGCAGCGAGCCATTGACGTGGGCGCAGGTCAAGCGGCTCAACATGCTGCAGGTGATCGCCGTTTCGCGCCATGTGCTGACGGATGGTTATCCGAATGCGGAAGAGCGATATCCGCGTCAAATCGACGTGCAGCAGCAGTTGATGCAAATGGTATCCGTCACTGTAACGGCTTTTCTTGGGATTGCCTTGACGCTATTCCTGATCACCCCCGCGTTCGCCGTGTCGGCCGATCAGTCTCGTCGCTTATTGGGATTGACCGCCGCATGCGGTGCCGACGGCGTGGATCTTCGACGCACGATGAGCTTCCAAGGCTTGTTTATTGGCATATCAGGCGGCATGATCGGTATCATCGCAGGCATCGGATTGTCATATGCCGCCGCGCCGGCTCTGAAAGGCGCCTATGTGCATGAGGTCGCCGGTATGATTCCGTGGACGATGCTGCCCTTGGCCGCGTTAGCGGCAGTGATGATCGGATTGGCCGCCACATGGATGCCGGCGCATCGCGTCAGCCGCATGAATGTGGTGGACGCGTTGAAAGATCGCTCGGACAACGGCGAGCGCAACCGCCGTGAATCTCGGTTGTATCGCGTGGTGACGGCGATCTCCACCGCGGCATTGCTTGGCGCGGCCGTGGCCTGTGCCATGGGCGGCCTTGCCATGCCCATGCCGGAATTCGGTGATGCCGACTACGGTAGTCTGCTGGCCGAGGCAATCGGCGCGCAATTGCTGCTGATCGGAGCCATCGTGTTCTCGTTCGCCGGCCTGATCCAGTTGATTCGTCTGATCGCGCAATTATGCGAACGCCACGGCACCTTACTGCCTCTGGCGGTACGGATGGGATTGCGTGATGCCGGCGAGCATCACCGTCGATTCGTCCCCGCCGCGGCCGCTATCGCCGTGAGCGTGGCGGTCGCCTCATACGCTCTTACCATGACCGGCTCACTGATTGCCAATGATCGGTCGAATGCCGTGGAAGTGGTGCATGGCCATTCGCATGCGGTGGTGTCCCCTGAGGTTCCGATTGACAATGCCGTGGATCGTGCGGTGGTGCGATCGGCGCTGAATGCCATCAGTGATGATCTGCCCGTCACCGCACATCAGCCTGTGTATGCGCTGGCGGAAGTGCCGCCGGAGACCGTCGACAAGTTGAATGTCGCTGAGGCGAATGAGCTTATGCGCCGATTCCCGAATGCCGCTGCCAGACTGGCGACTCCATTGGATTGCATTACGAGCTCCGACCCTGATCGCGGGCAAGACGTGGCTTCGGCGCATAATCCGAACGCCCAGCCATACTGCGTGGGAGCATCGCGTTCCTATCGCCCGTTGTATCGAGGCTTGACTATGATCAACGCAGATTTTTCCGTGCTGATCATGTCCGGCGATGCGATGCGATTGTCGGGATTTGCCAATGCCGACAAGGCGGCGGACATGCTCGACCAGGGCGGCGTGGTGGTCGGCAACGCGGCGACGCTGCGCAAGGACGGCACCGTGGATTTGGAAATCTCACATAAGGCGCACAATCCCGACGGTTCCTCGGCCCCCGATGTGGTCACTGGGTCGGCGAGCAGGCCGGGAGTTTGGGTGGATGGGTTCTTCCCTCTGGCGATGAGCAAGGAAACCGCCCAAAGCCTGGGATTGACCGCATTCAGGTATGTGGGCGATATGGTGCAATTCGCCGATGCCCCCGGCTGGGGGACTCTGGACAAGCTGCGATCGATCATTGACGACAGGCTGCCGCTGGTGAATGGCGCCAGTCAGTCCTACCGCTACAGCTGGGGTACCGGCAATCCTTCAAGCATGCTTGCGGAGCTGCTGCCGTTCGCATTGCTGATGCTGCTCGCGATAGCCGCCACGGTGATCTCGCTGCTGCTGGCGCGCATCCAAATCATCCGTGATCTGGCCACGATGCATGCCGTGGGCGCATCCCCCGGTTTCCTGCGACGGTTCACGCTGGCGCAGGCCGCCATTATGTTGGCGGCCGGAACACCGACTGGCATGGTTACGGGACTCGCCTTGGGGATATTTCATGTGGCTTGGTACAGACACATCGGCTATGACGGCGCATGGCTTGACACAGTGCCCTGCTGGGGCCTGCAGGCCGCGTTGTTGATCGGCGTTATTGCAATGGGCCTGGGCGTGGCATGGCTGGTCGCACGTCCGTCGCGCAAGCTGACCAGACGAACTTTGGATTGATCGACCGTACGATATCGGATGATATACGAAGGACGAAGGAACATCATGGCGATACGGGAAGCACTGATGGCGCTGTTGGAACAAGGACCGGCAAGCGCCTACCAATTGAAGCGGCGGTTCGAACGCACCACATCAAGCATATGGCCGTTGAACATGGGGCAGGTGTCCACCACGTTGCAGCGACTGCATCGTGATGGTTTGATCGAACAAGTCGACGGCTCGGAACATGACGTTCCCGACGATTCCGATTCCCGCTCCGATTCACCGGTGGCATGGCTGCTCACCGCCGCCGGCCATGCTGAGGTATCGCAATGGTGGCGCACTCCGGTATTGCCCGAGCAGCGCGGCCGCGACGAGCTGGTGATGAAGCTGGCGTTCGCGGTAGTCACGCCAGGCGTGGATGTGTCGACGCTGGTGCAACGGCAGCGAGTGTCCATGCAACAGCTCCTACATGATGTGACTCGCGCACGCCGTCAGACGGACGGTGATGATCTGGCCGCCCGACTGGTGCTTGACCATCGCATCTTCATCACCGAAGCCGAACTGCGTTGGTTGGAGACCCTCGACGAAGCGCAGTTGCGCATCGCGCGCACGCATCGTGCATCCGCGTCGATGTCAGCCGCCACTTCCGTCGAGGAAGATTTCGCCAATGCGAGAACGTAGTTTTGCTTTGCCGGCTGATTCCGTCCCTGGCTCCGCCATGATGCCGTTGCCGTTGCCGTTGCCGTTTCCGTTTCCGTCGGATGGGTTGCGCCCGTCGGATGGGTTGCGCGTGATCGGTTTCTGTTTTCGGATGTTGGCGCGATGCGGCGGATGCACGCCGTCTTTTTTGTAGGGGGGTGTTCCTATGTTTTTGTCAACTCC
>CWGV01000038.1_pt2 | contig 11995 bp, 13 predicted proteins | sample 663871 | NCBI WGS metagenome assembly CWGV01 (sample SAMEA3735897, study PRJEB9488) | human gut metagenome | biome: ENVO:mammalia-associated habitat; material: ENVO:feces | place: Malawi | collected 2009-02-27 | reverse complement strand
TCGAACTGCGGGACGGTGAAAGCCAAACTGCCCCTGTCCGAACGCGTCTACCATTGCGAGGAGTGCGGGCTTGCCATCGACCGCGACCTGAACGCGGCCATCAACATCCAAGTCGCCGGGAGTGCCCCGGAGACCTTAAACGCGCGTGGAGAGGACGTAAGACAGACCGGCAGCAGTCGGACAATGCCGGCCCCTGTGAAACGCGAACCAAGCGGCGGCGCGAGCCGCGTGAGGCTTGGAGCTGGCCTCGGCAACGAGGCCATGCAAACTAGAACAAACTAGATTGCAACGGTACTCACCTGAGCTGTTGAGCAAGAGCTGCGGAACAAGTGCGATGACGGAGAATCCCAAGCCGACCAACGCCGCGATCCATAATCCCGTACCAATAATGCCAATGCCTATGCCGGGCATTGACATCACACCCAGTCCAATCACACCGCCTGTTGCCAACGCCACCAGATGCCCGGTTCCCAACGCCGCATCCTGACTCCGATTCATCGCAACCCCCTCATGTACGAATGGTCTTGCCTCCACTGAAGCACATTCGAGGGCTTCCCGACCGTGATTTCCTCACGATCGGCATACGGAAAATCTATATCGTGCGATCACGGCGTGCGGCCTCGGCCTTAGCTGGAGGTGCCTCAGCTGGAGGTCAGGAAGGTTTCGTTGCCTCGGGTGAAGTCGAGGACGGCACCGGCGAGTTGGACCTCGCCTGCCAGTTCGGGGTCGGCGGCCAGAAGCTGCTCGGCACGGGTGCGGGCGTCGGCGATCATGTCGGCATCCTTGACCACGCGCAGGAGCTTCAGGCTGGACTTGCCGCCGGATTGGGCGTCGCCGAGTACATCGCCGGCACCGCGGAATTCCAAGTCGGCTTGGGCGATTTCGGCACCGTCGAGCGAGTGGTGAATCACTTCGAGCCGTTGCTCGGCCGGGGAGCCGGGTTCCGCACGGGAAATAAGGAACGCCCACGAGTTGGTGCCGCCACGCCCCACGCGGCCGCGCAGCTGATGCAACTGAGAGAGGCCGTATCGGTCGGCATCAAAGATGACGATGCAGCTGGCCTGCTTGACGTCCACGCCGACTTCGATCACCGTGGTGGACACCAGGATCGGAGTCTCACCGCCGGCAAAATCGGCCATGACCTGGGTTTTGACGTCATCCTTGTCGCGGCCGGTCAGAGTCGCAAACCGAATGCCTTGGAATTGCGGGAGTTTCTGCAACCGGTCGGCGATTTCGGCCACCGCATGCAATGGCGGGCGAGCCACGGTTTCGCCGTTCTCGTCGAAGGTTTCGTAGGGATCGTCGATGCCGATGGCGTCGGCCGCCGCGCGCGTTGCACGGCCGCCCGCAGCTGTGCGGGCACTGGAACCAGATGCTGCGGCGCGTCCGCGGGCAGAACCGGCTGCTGACGAAACGCCGGAACCGCCTTCGTCCTCCTCATCATCCGCATCAATGCGCGGGCACACGATATAGGCCCGCTCCCCCGCGTCGACTCGCGCGCGAATGTGCGCGAACATACGCCCCATGGTGGCGGCGTCGGCCTCATTGACCACCACGGTGCGAATCGGTTTGCGGCCGCCGGGCAATTCGGTGAGCCAGGAAATATCGAGATCACCGAACCAAGTCATGGCGGCAGTGCGCGGGATGGGCGTGGCGGTCATCACCAGTAGATGCGGCGTGGTGCCGTCGTCGGTTTTGGCGTTGAGACTTTCGCGCTGCTCCACGCCGAACCGGTGCTGCTCGTCGATTACCACCAAGGCCAAGTGCGGGGCTTGGAAGGTCTTGGAAAATGCCGCGTGCGTGGCCACGATAATGCCCGGCTCGCCACTGGCGGCCGCAGCAAGTGCTTTACGTCGCGCAGCAAGCTTCATGCCGCCCGTCAACAACGTGACTGGAATCGCTGGCTTGAGTTGCTCCACCATCCGGCCAATGGTTTCGGCATGCTGCTCGGCCAGCACCTGAGTCGGGGCAACAAGCACGGCCTGATAGCCGGCGTCTACGGCTTGGAGCATGGCAGCGAGCGCCACTACGGTTTTGCCGGAGCCCACCTCGCCTTGCAGCAGACGCTGCATTGGCCAGTCATGAGCCAAATCGGCGGCAATATCATGAATAACCTGCTGCTGCCCTGCAGTGAGGGAGAACGGCAGGGATGCGATGAACTGATCGCGCAGACTGTCGGTTACCAACGGGCAAGAGTGAGCCGCGGATTTATGGGCGTGCGACCTGGCTTTAAGCAGCGAGGTCTGCGAAACGAAAGCCTCCTCATAGCGCAGGGTTTCGATGGCTTCCTTGAACCGGGCCGTGGAGGCCGGATCATGAATGGCCAGGAACGCCTCAGCCCGATGCATGAGGTTCTTGGCCTTGCGCACCGATTCAGGCAGCACATCTGGGATGGATTGGGAGAGCGCCTCAGCACCGGATTCGGCGGTCGTGCCGGACTTCTCTTCCCCGTTTTGGACGGCGATGGTGTCGGTCGTGGGAGCCACGATGTCGGCTGACCCAGCGCCAGCGAGTTGCCCGTCAGGCGTGGATGACGTGCGGGCCCCCATCATCCACAGCAATCCCAGAATCGTCTCATGAATATGTTCGGATGAAATACGCGAACTGGCGTGATATACCGGGCGGGGCCGGCAGACGCGGGTAAGCGCCTCTTGCACGGTATCGGCGTCGTATTTCAGCGCGGCCCCGGAAGGGGCAGCCGCGGCCGGCGGATACGCGGACTGCGCACTGGCATACGGATCGGTACTTCCCGCAAACGCGCCATTGCCGGATGCCGCGCCCCGAGCGTAACCCTCAAGCCCCGCTCCTGTTCCGGCCGACCCGGGCGCGACAGTGAGGATTTCGGGGTGCGTGAATTGCAGCTGACCCATGTATTCGCTGGGCATACCGGAGACCACCACAGACGTGCCGGCGCGCAGCCGCATGCTGACCCAATCCACATACGATTTACGATACGAAAAGAACGTGAGCCGAGCCGTGCTGCCGGGTACGCGACGAGACCGGGCGAAGTCGGCGTCATCGACCGTCGCCTCGAGTCGGTAGCCGCGGCGAGCGTTCATCGGCACCACGCGCATGTCTCGTATCACGGCGGCAAATGCCATCTGCTGGCCGGGTGCGGCCTCGCGGATGGCGCGAAGCGGCACCGGTTCGGTGACGCGGAAGGGATAGTAGGTCAGGGCGTCGCCGACAGTGACGATTCCCAGCGATTTGAGCGCGGACACGCGACGCTTGTTGGTGACCAGCGAAGCGAGAGTGGTGTCCATAGTGATGCTCATATTGGCCTATTCTATTCGCACGGCCCCTTTAGGCCGCAGAAACAACAAAACCCGCTGAGCCGAAGCTCAAACGGGTTTTGCTCCACGTTAGTACGCGATTCACGCGGCCACGCGCTGAACCTTGCCGGCCTTGAGGCACTTGACGCACACGCGCAGGCGAGTGTTCTCGCCATCAATCGTGGTGCGCACAGACTGCAGGTTCGGGCGGAAGCTACGCTTGGTACGACGGTGCGAATGGGAAACGGTGAAACCGGTCTGCGGTCCCTTGCCGCACACTGCGCAACGAGCTGCCATGATGGACTCCCTTAACCTTGATGTGTCAAGTCTTTCGCATATCCGACCGCCGGTTTCACCCGACATGACGAACACACAACTTCACAAATATATAGCCCAATACCGACAACCGCAACTCTTGCGTGTATCATGGGCGAACTTCGGCGGTTCACGCGCGGTTCGAGCGTAACTTGCGAGTGGGCCATCAGCGGTTCGCGAGCGGCTCGGCATTGGTTCGCCAGCGGCGAATTACGCTGCAAATCGTAGCGTTTACCTGATAAAACACGCCGGCCTGCCTATTCCGTATCCAGCAAACTCTCATATAATCTCGGTATAAGAGATAGCAAGGGACGAAGGGGTCCTCGTGCAACTTACGACGAAGGAGGCTGTCATGTTGAATCTCAGGCGAGGTATCGGCACTCACGAGCCCAGCGTGATTTCACTGGGGCAAGTCTGGGTGGACATTATGCTCAATGTGGACGAGGTGCCGGCACAGGGCGGATTCGCCGTGGCCGATCATCCGAAGCCTTCCATTGGCGGCAGCTATCGCGTGCTGCAGGCGGCCAGCCGCATGGGCGTGCCGACCGAGCACGCCGGCATTCTGGGCAACGGCCTGTGGGCGCATTTCATCCGCCAGTCATTCCAAGACAACGGCATTACGCATATCGGCCAGGATCGTCTTGATGAGGATTCCGGTTTCCGCGTGGTGCTGAGCTCCGGCGCGCCGAAGAAGACGTTCATCGCTTCCTATGGCGCCGAGGCTCATGGCGACGCGGACACGTTCAACGCGCTGGAGCCGCAGCCCAAAGACGTGGTGCACATCAGCGGCAACACACTGATGGACCATACGGCCACCGGCGTGGACGGATTCCTACTCAAGGCCGGTACCGACCCGGCTGCACGCGACTACACGCTGGTGATCAATCCCACCAATACGTTGCGTCTGGTCAACGACCATATGCTTGAGGACCTGGTGCTCGCACGCCCGGTCTGGTCCTGCAACCGTCAGGAGGCCATGACGCTGGCCGAGCGCCTGGGCGCACCGATCGACGACAGCAAGGTCACCATCGGCGGTGGACTCGACGACTTCATGCACCAGTTGTGTGACGGCTTGGGCACTACACTGCGCGCGCCGCTGGTGGTGCGTGTCGGCGCCCGCGGCGCTTGGATTCGTGAGCCAGGTGGCGAGACGATTCATATCGAGGGATACCCGACCAAGGCCGTACACACCCGTTCGGCGGGCGGTTGCCACACCGGCGTGATGTGCGCGATGCTGGCAAAGGGCCATAGTCTGGCCGAATCGGTAAAGATCGCCAACGCGGCGGCATCTATCGCCATCCAGCGCAGCCTCAACGGCGTGCCGCAATGCCCCGATTACGACGAGGCCATCGCGCTGATCGGCGAATAGTTTCCGGACGATTGAGTGGATTTCCTCACCTGGGGGAATCCACGATCGGCTCCCTTCAGTCCGCTTCGCGGCCAGCTCCCCTCAGCGAGGGGAGCTATTTTTCTGCTCTGGCTCCCCTTAGAAAGGGGCCCCGGCATTATTCACCCGCCGTTCAACCGGAATGGTCCCCCTACCCTAGTCCGCGCTTCTACGATAGATTGAGTTGAATACCGTCGAGGAGTGCATATGACTGATCCCACGAATGTCCACGAACCGGTGCCGCAAAGCGCCAAACTGACCGCCCGCGAAAAGAAGTGGATCATCTACGACGTCGGCAACTCGGCATTCGTGCTGCTGTCCACCGCCGTCATCCCCATCTACGCCAAATCACTGATGCCGGCGGACGGCAACATCGTGTCCGCCTGGGGCTACGCGCAAACCATTGCTTCCTTGGTCATAGCGCTGCTCATGCCGTTGCTCGGCTCCATCGCCGATGTACAGGGCATGAAGATCAAGTTCTTCCTGGGCTTCTTCGGCACCGGCGTGGTCACCTGCTGCGCAATGGCCCTGCCCCTGACCTGGCTGCCGTTCCTGGTCGTCTACATTCTGGCGACCATCGGCCTTAACGGCTCGCTGACGTTCTATGATTCGATGCTTATCGACATCACCTCGAACGAGCGCATGGACAAGGTCTCCTCGCACGGCTACGGCTGGGGCTACATCGGCTCCACCGTGCCGTTCATCGCCTGCATCGCATTGATTTTCGGCGGCCCCGCCCTCTTCGGCTGGTCAACGGCGGCCTGCACTCGCGCATCGTTCATCATCACCGCCATCTGGTGGGTGGCGTTCACCATCCCGCTGCTTACCAGCTACCGCCAAGTGCACTATCGCGCCACCCGTGACCAGCTGGGCTCGGCCATGCGCGGCACGTTCAGCGAACTGGCGGGCACGTTCGGCAAGATCGTGAAGAACAAGCCGCTGTGGATGTTCATGATCGCGTTCTTCTTCTACATCGATGCCGTGAACACGGTGATTTCGATGAGCACCTCCTATGGAGCCGAACTCGGCATCGACTCCACCCAGCTGGTGGTGGCACTGCTCGTCACGCAGTTCGTGGCCTTCCCCTGCGCGATTCTCTACGGCCGTCTGGCCGGCCGGTTCGGCTGCAAAGTGATGATCACGGCGGCGGTCGTAGCATACATGTGCATCGTGCTCTTCGCCGCGTTCTTCATGAAATCGGCCGTGGAGTTCTGGATTCTGGCGATTCTGGTCGGCATGTTCCAAGGCGGCATTCAGGCGCTGTCCCGCTCATACTACGGCAAGATCATCCCCAAGGATCACGCCAACGAATACTACGGCTTCTACGATATCTTCGGCAAGACCGCCTCGATCATCGGCACCTTCCTGGTGGCCACCACCACGTCCCTGACCGGCAACGCCTCGTTCGGCGTGCTGTCGATCGCAATCCTGCTGATCGTCGCGCTCATCTTCCTGCTCCTGCAGAAGGACCCAACGCAAGCGTAATATCACCCATCAATCAGCAACAGGAACGCCGAAGCAGCGATAAAACGGCAGACCCTACCGCCCGAGCCGCGACCTGAAACAATTTAGCCCCGCACAACGCACATATTTTGACAGGGCGGTAGTTGTCGCAAATTCTGCGACAACTACCGTTGGTAAATCGAACGCTATAATCAGAAACTTTCAGATGCTGAGTTCCATGCAGTACCCCCTGTGACCGCAATGCGGGCAGGTAAGCTTGCGTGTCTTGGGCGTGTGTGCGGCGAATACGAACTCTCGCATACCCGGCTGGAAGGTCTCATGGCAAGCCGGACATAGGTACTGCACGCGGGAGCGATAGTACTTCATCGCCGCAACAGTGAGCGCAATCGCCAGCAGAACGGCGACCGGCAGCGGCCACCATACGTTTGTCATCACACCGATGACGAGGCATGCAATTTGCAACAAAGTCGCGGGCAATGCGATTGCCAGCATGACCAAATATGTGGTGCGCAGGGAATGAGTGGTTGTGGTGTTCATAACGGTTGCCATGTCGGTTAATGTTGACGATACGAAGTCAGACGCCGAAACCGTCAGTGCTTTGCGCAGCTGCAAGCAGTCATCAAGACGTTGCTTCTGCTCGGCGATACCCGACTGCAAGGATGCCGTCTGCTGATCCAGCAAATCAACCAGCACCCGTTCCGGCCGCTCGTCCGACAGAATCGAGCGAATCTGCTCCAGCTTGAAGCCGAGTCCTTTGAGAAAAAGGATGACACGCATCCGCTCGACCTCTGCAGCCCCATACAGCCTTCGGCCGCCGTCGCTGATCTCATTGGGAATCAACAGACCTTTGGCGTCGTAGTACTGCACGGTTCGCACACTCACACCAGTGAGTTTGGCGATGTCCCCTGTGGTGTATCGACTGTCCGTTTCATCGTCCATCGACATGGCCTAACCTCCTTTCACCAAGCAATATGCCGCATTACGCAACGTCACAAGCAACATATGACGCAACGTCGACCACAAAACCTTCACATATAAGCGGACTGTAGAAAGACATCCGACCATCGCAATTGTGCACTGGTTCACAGTGAGCACCCCGAACCAGTTAGACGGCAGAACAGAATTACAGCCACACCTGTTCTTCAGGCTCTACCTCGCCGACCGCATTGGCCACACGTATGGCATCATTCCGACTCAATCTACCGGTGAATCCCTGTAGATCCGACCGGAGGAACCGCACCTGCATGCGATACACGTCGAAGACATGCAATTGCTCCGGAACCGGCATCAATTCCGGAATATCATGATTATTCGCCATCGCGCCACGCCTTGGGCAGTACGGCAACACCATCGGCGCCCCGGCTTGGATTCAACACCATGGCGTTCGGCACTTCGACCACCGGATATCCCTGTTCGTCGACCCCACGGTACGTAACTCCATTGGCGGCAACACGTCCCGCGCGAGGCAGCACGGGTTCAGGCGCCTTCACCTCGAACGGAATACGACGCTGCGACACCAACTGCACGCTGGCCATATTCACGAACGTATTGAAATTCAATCCCATGGAATCAAGAATGGCGTTCACTTCGGCTTTGAGATCATCATCCATGCGAACAGTGGTAGTGCTCATAATGAATCCTTTCTAAAGCCAATTGTATTACTAATGACTTCTTTTCTCAATATAATCCGTAGGGTGCTTAACGCTTTTGCATCATGACCTTGACATCGGGACAATCCCGCGTGAAACCAATCTCTGCCTTTGCGCTCATCAGCTGGGGAGCTCACGGTCACACTCATGCGTCGCAGACCACGAGCCTCACGCGCCTCCTCATTCCACATCTGTGTTAACAACATGTGTTAATCGCATGCATCGCCACCATGATTCCCCAATGATTTCAAGGGTTCCCCGGTCTCACTATTGTTTCTTCCCTAAAACGGCCTCAATCATCGGCACCTTCCTGGTGGCCACCACCACGTCCCTGACCGGCAACGCCTCGCTCGGCGTGCTCTCCATCGCCGTCCTGCTCGTCGCGGCGCTGGTCTTCCTGCCGCTGCAGAAAGACCCGACGCGAAACTAACTAATTTGCGACGCGCAATCAGCGCTCGCGATAATCCTTGAACAGTTGGATGGCGGTGGCCGCGATTCCGCACAGCACGCCGCCGATAGGCCATGCGACCCAGAACATGCTTGTAACGCCGGTCGACCAATCACCGCGCAGAGCAGCTGGGCTCAGGAACAGCAAGCACAGGCCAATCAGCGTGGCTATCATCATGATGATGCCGCATACCGCGCCGGTCAGTTTGGCGTAGAAATCCTGCTCGCCCGCATGCTCCTTGCGGTCGTCCTCGGCCGCTTTGTTGTATGCGTTGATATTGAGCAGACTGTATCTCATGCCGCAGTAGACAAACCCGAAAACACCGGACGCACAGAGCAGCAGAAAAATTGCGTTGGGCCAGCCATCGGAGACGCCGAGCATGTCATCGGCATACACCGTCACCGCAATGCCAATCAGAATAGCCGAGATGCCACCGACGATGCCGATTACCAGCAGCCGCAATTCTCGGCTGCGGTCCTCCCCGGTGTAGAAATCTTCTACGTATGGGTGACGCCGTTTGAAGTCAATACGCGACAGACCTCCTGGAATCAGCATCGCCAGCCCCGCAATCACACCCACACAGACGCACAGAAACGTCAGAAAATCGTTGAGCGGCGTCGCTCCGAGAATGGAATTGCTGGAATCGAACAGGTTGCCGATGCCAACCCCGGCGACAATCGCAGCAACACCGCCGGCAATCAGCAGCGCGAATCGGCGGCGATGTTCATCGTAGCCAGTGATATCCTGCGCAAGCTCCGCGATAGGAGCGATTATGCCCGCCGTTTTGGAAGAAGCGGCTAAAGGCGATGCCGTCTCAGCCGAGGAGTCAACATTCGACGAACCGGCCGCAGAAGCCGACGCGGCAGGCCGACTCACATCGCCAAGTACCAGATCATCAAGCGTGCAGCCGAACAAGTCGCAGATCATAAGCAGCTTGTCCATCTCGGGATAGGCCTTTTCGGATTCCCATTTCGAAATGGCCTGACGCGAGACGCCAAGCAACATGGCCAATCGTTCCTGGGTCAGGTTGCGTTGCGCACGTAGGTACTGCAGGTTAGCGCGAAAACTCATTGGAATGTCCCTTCATACGTAATCTTTATCATGTCATGTTCGGCCGATGGGCTCACTATGGCATGCCGTCCATGTCACCCGCCACCATCTTTGGGTTGCAATCGCCGGTTATTCGAGCGCAACCACAAGTTGCATCGGCGGAATTCCGCCATTCCGTTGACCTGAGCAGCTTTAACATCGCACTCCACGAGACCGAAGCTTTTCCAGCCATGCGAGGGCAGCTTGTCTCACCTGCCACCACGAATCCGCTTCGACCCACGTACACATCTGTGTACAGCAGCGCTCGCAATCGGTTACCTACGACCCGTATGATTTGCTGAGCGACCGCAAAACACGCAATAGCCGAGACAACACCGTCAGCGTTAAAGCTTAAGGCGACTACTTGCCCAATAGTCCGGAAATCTGGCTGATGATGTCAGCGGGCAGTCCTGCTTGTTCGGCAATGGATCCGAGGTCCAGATTGGCACCCTGCTCCTGAATTGCGCCAGCGGCCTGACTGATCTGGTCGGCGGAGATGTTTTCCGCCGCCAGCGCCTGCAGCTCGTCAAGTCGGTCGGCGTTCAAATGGTCGCCAACGACCTGTTGATTTCACCCAACTGATCGGCATTGAAATGCTCACCGATTACCGCCGGCAAATCACCAATCGAACCGAGATTGAAATCCCCGCCAAGCACATTGCCTAGATTGTCTGCGACAAAATTTTTCAGGCTATCGAACAGTCCCACATGTGCCGCTGGTACTGCTTGTTCAGCAACTGCTGCAGAGCATCGCACAGACCCTGCATCAATCGCCGCTCTTCGGCAGACAATCCCGCGTGAAACCAATCTCTGCCTTTGCGCTCATCAGCTGGGGAGCTCACGGTCACACTCATGCGTCGCAGACCACGAGCCTCACGCGCCTCCTCATTCCACATCTGTGTTAACAACATGTGTTAATCGCATGCATCGCCACCATGATTCCCCAATGATTTCAAGGGTTCCCCGGTCTCACTATTGTTTCTTCCCTAAAACGGCCTCAATCATCGGCACCTTCCTGGTGGCCACCACCACGTCCCTGACCGGCAACGCCTCGTTCGGCGTGCTGTCCATCGCCGTCCTGCTCGTTGTGGCGCTCGTTTTCCTGCTGCTCCAGAAGGATCCGACGCGCGCAAACGTGCTGAGACATCGCCGGTGAACCAAGTTCTGCCTTTTTACCGACGCCAGCTCGCATAAGCAGGAATCAAACGTCGGCGCTGGGACACAGAACGGGAATCCGCCGACGTTCAGAGTATCTGATGTCGGTGCCGGGCCATGTCTTGGACGCCACCGACACAAGTACCACTCTTGGCGACGGTGGTGGGGCATCCGCTGTCCCACCACCGTCGCCAATCGTTCTCAGCGGCGTTGACAATCCATTATCTGTCCCTCCAACGCCGCCAAACGTCCACAGCGTCGGCGACGGTCCGGATTTTGACGCACCACCGATGCAAAACCATTGCAGGCTCCGTACGGAACATCAGCCGCGACCACCGAACGAGCACCAGATGCGGCATCAGCCGCGACACCAGCCGCACTTATCGACGCGCCCTTACCGCGTCATCACGTCCATCAATACAATGACTCATCGGCATATCCGGCTGCAGCCCAATAATCGTCGGCCGATAGCGAGCGATTGAAACCGGTGGCATGATCGCTTCCGAGGTCGCCCTCGCCACCGAGATCGACATCGAAATCAGTACCAGCATCGGAAGTACCGCCGGACATACCGGCAACGGACCTGACTTCGGTTTTCAGCAGGTATTTCTCCGCGAAATTCAGCGTGGTGCACACCATCGCAAACCCCTTTCCATGCCGTTGCCCTGGCTGACCAAGACGTCCTTGTGTAAGTAAGTATGGCGGCTCCCCTTCCGCACCGCCATATCCACTATGGAAGCACGCCGCGGCACACGACACAAGCCCCGGGACATATGAAGAAGTTATGGCCGGTTCAAAGCACCCGTATTACAGCCCAAACGGCACCGCGCGCAGCGGGATTGCACGACGGCCGGACGCCACTCATAATCGGAAACCGCTCACAGCCAAATGCCACCCGAGGCCGGACGCCATATAAGGAGCCGTGGCACGGCAGATATAGAAAATGCCCGCCATCATAGGCTGACGAGCGTGATATCGGGTGGGCGATGTAGGAATCGAACCTACGACCCCTTCGGTGTGAACGAAGTGCGCTAGCCGCTGCGCCAATCGCCCGAGCTTGTGATGAAAAAACCGGCAACATTCTGCCGGCGATTCATCGAGTGGGCGATACAAGATTCGAACTTGTGACCCCTTCCGTGTCAGGGAAGTGCGCTACCACTGCGCCAACCGCCCGGGTCATCCTCAGGCTGAATCAATCATCCTGAACCAGCCATCCG
>CWGV01000020.1_pt1 | contig 12811 bp, 10 predicted proteins | sample 663871 | NCBI WGS metagenome assembly CWGV01 (sample SAMEA3735897, study PRJEB9488) | human gut metagenome | biome: ENVO:mammalia-associated habitat; material: ENVO:feces | place: Malawi | collected 2009-02-27 | reverse complement strand
CGTGAAGCGTGCCCAATCGATGGGTGTGCATGTGCGTGAGCTGTCGGACGACGAGTTGGGGGTATTCGCACGAATCGAGCAGCAAACCGCCGAACGTCGTAGCTTCGAATACCGTGGCGAAGCATATTTCCACCGTTTCAAGGAAGCGTTTGGCAACAAGGCGCATTTTATGGTTGCCGAGATCCACATCGACGAGTATGTAGCGGACATGACGGCCAAGCGTGAAGCACTTTCGGCCAAGGTGGCGGCATTGACCGCCAAAAACGCCGAACACCCCACCACCAAAACCGAACGTCAGCTGGGGGAGGAGACCCGCAATCTGGCGGCAGCCGAAAAGCGCCTGAACGAGGCGGCCGAGTTCGCCAAAGACGGGGATGTTCTGCCGGCTGCGGCATCACTATTCGTGGAGCATCCGCGCGAGGTCATCTACCTGTTCTCCGGTAGCGTCGAGCAGTACAAGCCCTTCTACGCCTCCGCGCTGATTCAGCATGACGCGATGCTGCATTTCTGCGTGGAACACGGGCTGTCTCGCTACAACTTCTACGGCATTTCCGGCGTGTTCGACGATCCGAACGACGAGGGCCGCGGCGTGCTGGAATTCAAGCAGGGCTTTAACGGCTACGTCGAGCAGATGGTAGGCAAATTCACGTTGCCGGTGGATAAGTTCCGCTTCGGCGTGAGCAATCTGGCGCACAAGCTGCTGCATCGGTAGCAACTGGCGGTCGGGGGACGAACCTATGTGGGCTGCGTCTCGTCTGACCGTGCGCCCGCCGTGTGCCTACTTGCGCATTTGCTCACACGCCCATCAGCGCATGAGCCACAGCCATCATCGCCAGTGAAATCATCGCGGTGATTGCCAGTGAGAAGCCAGCCAGTTTGGCGTTGCCGAGTACTTTGTCGGTGAACAGCGTGGAGAAAATGGCGATTGGAGACAACGCGCAAATCACCATCACGGCGCGAATCGAAGCCGAGAACGGCAGCAGGAACCACGAGATCAACGCGAAGGCGACGCTGAACGGTATACGCCAAGCGATGACGGCCATGACTTCCTTCACGTCATGCTTGGATTGAGGCAGGTCCATGAGCATACCCACCATCAGCATCGACACCAGCGCGTTGGCACCGCTCAACGGTTGGGTCATAGAGGCGATCCAATTGGGAATCTTCACGTTGGCGACGGTCAACGCAATCATGAGCAGATACGTGTCGAACGGCACCGAGCCGAAGAAGCTCTTGCCGATGGTGCGCAGCAATGCGCGGCGGGCAGGCCGTTTGGCGTCGCGATCCTTGGGCTTTTCGTACGGCAAGGTGGGCGCCGAATCGGCGTGTTGCTCGGCAAGTGTTTTGCCGGGCTGAATATGCAGCAGTTGCTGGGTGAGCACATTGGTGCCGGCGGCCACCATCACGCAGTTGCCGATATCGAACATCGCAGCCGGCACCACCGCGCCCGCACCCCAGAATGACTGGACGACCGGAAAAGAAAAACAGCCGAGATTGAAGCCGGCGCCGTTGAGCATCAGGAAGGCTCGGTCGGTCACATTGCGCTTGCGGGTGGCCAGAAAGATGAACATGATCGGGATAAAGGCAAACAGGAATGCGAATACCGAAATAAGCAGCAGTGAGATGTCATGAGGATTGGTGGCGAACGAGTATACGATGGCACCGGGCAGCACGATATTGAATTCCGCGGTCTGCAACACGCGATAATCCTTCTGCCCGAACAGACCAAACCGCTTGAACAGATAACCGGCGAGAACGATCAGCAACAGACCAACCGGCGTAAGAATGGCGGACATACACTTCTCTCCTTGGCTCACACAGGCTCATGGCGCACAGGCTCAGACCCACAATGCTGTGACCATTATATTTGCCGCCTTGGCATTGCCATATGTAGAGGCGTCCGCAAGGGCTTGCAATTGCCTCACGCATATACGAAGAGCCTCCCGGAATCATTGGCGATTCAATGCTTCCAGGAGGCTCAAGCCGGTGCGCGAGATGGGACTTGAACCCACACGTCAAAGACACAGGAACCTAAATCCTGCGCGTCTACCAATTCCGCCACTCGCGCGTGCATATCCGCGTTTCCACAGGTGTGGAAGATATGCAAAACCCTAGGCCGGACAGCCATTACAGACCAGCCAGCCTAGGGCATCCGAGCCACTTGTCAGAATCGAACTGACGACCTGCTCATTACGAGTGAGCCGCTCTACCGACTGAGCTAAAGTGGCTTGGCTCGCGGAAGGCATTTCGCCAGCCGCGCACAAGAAATTAAGTATAAGACATCTCCGCGAAAAGTCCAATCGGCGGCTTGGCGGTTGTGTCGCGACCGCTCGGTTGAAGATGACGGTTGCGCCGCGCCACGAACTGTTCGATAATGCAAACGATGGCAATCCGACATCGCTGACTGATTTTTGTTCTGTTCATGTCCGAATTTGTGAGTATTCTGTTTGGTGATACGGAGCGCATCCGAGCCGTGAGCGAAGGCGCTCCAGTCACTGATGAAAGGAATGGAATCCTATGGCCATCAATCCGCCCGTTGACGCCACCCAGACCCCTGAGTGGGCTGCCCTGCAGAAGCACTATGACGAGCTTCAGGCCGAAGGCGTGAGCCTCAAGAAGTGGTTCGCCGAGGACGCCGAGCGCGTCGAGAAGCTGTCCTTCGACGCCGGCGACCTGCACTTCGATCTGTCCAAGAACCTGATCAAGCCGGAAACCCTCCAGCTGTTCGCCGACCTTGCCAAGGCCGTCAAGCTCGATGAGCGCACCAAGGCTATGTACACCGGTGTGCACATCAACAACACCGAAGATCGCGCCGTGCTCCACACCGCGCTGCGTCGCCCGGTCGAGGATGAAGGCAAGTACATCGTCGACGGTCAGGACACCGTCAAAGACGTGCGCGAGGTGCTCGACCGCATCTACGCCTTCGCCGACAAGGTCCGTTCCGGCGAGTGGACCGGTGTAACCGGCAAGAAGATCGAGACCGTGGTCAACATCGGCATCGGCGGCTCCGACCTGGGCCCCGTCATGGTGTACGAAGCCCTCAAGCCGTACGCTGACGCTGGCATCTCCGCCCGCTACATCTCCAACATCGACCCGAACGACCTGGCCGAGAAGACCAAGGGCCTCGACCCGGAGACCACCCTGTTCATCATCGTTTCCAAGACCTTCACCACCCTGGAAACCCTGACCAACGCCCGTGAAGCCCGCACCTGGCTGCTCGAAGAGCTCAAGGCCAAGGGCGCCATCGACGGCTCCGACGAGAAGAACGCCGAAGCCATCAAGAAGCACTTCGTCGCCGTCTCCACCAACCTGGAGAAGGTCGCCGAATTCGGCATCGACCCGAACAACGCGTTCGGCTTCTGGAACTGGGTCGGCGGCCGTTACTCCGTTGACTCCGCCGTCGGCACCTCTCTGGCCGTCGTCTTCGGCCCGGCTCGTTTCGAGGAGTTCCTGCACGGCTTCCACGAGATCGATGAATACTTCGCCAACACCCCGTTCGAGAAGAACGTCGTGGTGCTGCTCGGTATGCTGAACGTCTGGTACCGCAACTTCTTCAAGGTCGCCTCCCACGCCGTGCTGCCGTACGACCAGTACCTGCACCGCTTCCCGGCCTACCTGCAGCAGCTGACCATGGAATCCAACGGCAAGTCCGTGCGTTGGGACGGCACCCCCGTCACCTCCGAAACCGGCGAGATCTTCTGGGGCGAGCCGGGCACCAACGGCCAGCACGCCTTCTACCAGCTGATCCACCAGGGCACCCAGCTCATCCCGGCCGACTTCATCGCGTTCGTCAACACCCCGAACCCGACCAAGGACGGCGACCAGGACGTGCACGAGCTGTTCCTGGGCAACTACTTCGCCCAGACCAAGGCCCTGGCGTTCGGTAAGACCGCCGACGAAGTGCGCGCCGAAGGCACCCCGGAGGAGATTGTCCCGGCCCGCGTGTTCACCGGCAACCGTCCGACCACCTCCATCTTCGGCGTGGCCCTGACCCCGTTCGCCGTCGGCGAGCTCATCGCCCTGTACGAGCACATCACCTTCGTCGAAGGCACCGTGTGGGGCCTTGACTCCTACGATCAGTGGGGCGTCGAGCTCGGCAAGCAGCTGGCCAAGCAGATCACCCCGGCCATCTCCCAGGACGACGACGCCCTCGCCGCCCAGGACGCCTCCACCCAGAGCCTGATCAAGTTCTACCGCGCCAACCGCGAGTTCTGATCTCCGCTCCTGCGTCGCTTCAATCAGAACTCGCGGTTGGCGCGCCGCGCTGTGTTGTTTGATGGTCGGTCTGGCGACCGTCCATGGCGCGAGTTCTGATTCGCTTTGCTCGGTCAGAACTCACGGTTCTTGCGACCGCAGCTGTGCTGTCTGGTGAATGGTCTGGCGACCATTCACGGCGCGAGTTCTGATTCGTTCCTCTGGCTCCCCTCGGGTGAGAGGAGCTGTCAGTGTAGCTGACTGAGGGGAGTCTCTCTCACGACTAGTGCCCGACATCTTCGGATGCCGGGCACTTTGCATATACGGATTGCTGTCGGTCAGATGAGTCGAATGGTCATATTCCGCTTCGGCATCTGTTTGCAGGCATAAAGGCACTATCTAGCCAACTCACGTGGCTGATTCGCTTATTCGCCCTTATTCGCCTCATCCAAGCTCAGCAGATCGTCATCGGCATCGTAATCGAAGAGTTCGCCGTAACGGCCCCACTCCACGGCGATGGCGAACTGCTGATGCGCCTCGTCGTTGGCGTAACGGGCGCGCAGCAGGTCCAGCATGAGCTCGCCGCGGAGCTTGCCTTCCGCAGACTTCCGCAGTGCATGCTCAATGTTGTGCACCAGCGGCGCGTGTTCCATCGCCAGTGAGGCGAACACCTGCTTGGCGCGCAGAATGTCCGCCTTATGCCAGGAGTCGCCCGCCTCGGTGATCTGCACATGGCCGTCGCGTACCACGATGACGCGCAGCATCGTACCGGCATCCACCAGCGGGAACAGGTCGTCCACCTCGAACGAAAGAGCCGAGGCCAAATCTGCCAAGTCGATGCCGTGAGGATGCTCGGCAACCACATCCAGCAGACCGGCAAGCCCGCCCGGCGTGGCGTTGGGCAGCGGATGCTCCTTGATTTTCTCGATGGTCTTGGCGGGCTGAAGGTCTGATGCGTCCGTGACAGATGCGTCCGTGACGGGTGCGTTCGTGAGCGATGCCGATGGCGATAGAGCCTCGGCTTGTTGCGTAGGCTGCGAGGCCTGTCCGGTCAAAATCGCGTACAGTCGGTCCACCATCGCCTCGAATTCGACACTGTGACGGTCTCGCGGGCGCGGCAGATCAACCCGCACATCGGCAATCAGATGGCCCGGGTGCGAGCCCAACACCACCACTCGGTCGGCCATCTCCACGGCTTCCTCGATGTTATGCGTGACCATAAGCACCGACTTGATGCTGCGCTGTTCGCTCGACCACAGCTTGAGCACTTCCTGACGCAGGTTTTCGGCGGTCAGCACGTCCAGGGCGGAGAACGGCTCATCCATGAACAGCGCGTCCGGCCGCAGCACCAAGGCGCGTGCAATGCCCACGCGCTGCCTCATGCCGCCGGACAGTTCCTTCGGATACGCCGATTCGAAGCCGTCCAGGCCGATCATGTCGATGGCATCCAGAGCCAGTTTGGTGCGTTCCGCACGTGGTACGCCGCGCGCCTTCAGACCGAGTTCCACATTGTCTTGCACGGTGAGCCACGGCATCAGCGCGAAGGTCTGGAACACGAGTGCGATGCCGGGATTCGGACCGGTCAGGGCCTCGCCGCGATACTTGACCGTGCCGCTGGTCGGCTTGACCAGTCCGGCCAGCGCACGCAGGAATGTGGACTTGCCGGCACCCGAACGGCCCAGAATGGCCACGATCTCGCCCTCGTACAGGTTGAACGATATGTTGTCGAACACGGTGAGTTCGGTGCCGTTGTCGGCCGTGAAGCGCTGGCCGACGTGCTGGGCTTCGATGATGGTGTTCTGCGGGGTCACCGCCCGCAGCGAACGAATGGTTTCCATTGCAACAGTCATATTATTCTCCTTAAGTCTTTAGTTCAGTGTGAAACGGCGCTCGGCCATGCGCTGCAGCGGGTTCCAGAACAAGCGGTTGACGGCCACCACGAACACGCTCATCACGGTCACGCCGATGATGGTCTTCACGGTGTTGCCGCTTTCGGTGGCCTCGGCGATATACGCGCCCAGGCCGGAGGCGGTCAGCGTATGCCGCCCATAACTTACGATTTCCGAGACAATCGAGGCATTCCACGCCCCACCGGCAGCCGTAATGCCGCCCGTGACCCACGAGCCGAATACCGCCGGCAAAATCAAATCGCGCCACCGCTGCCGGCGCCCCAGCTGGAAGCTGCGCGTCATCTCACGCAGATCGTCGGGAATCTGGCTGGCCCCGGCGATCACATTGAACAGGATGTACCATTGCGTGCCCAACGCCATCAGCAGGATACTGCCCCAGTTGATATCCACACTGCACGCCACGAACCATAGCGTGACGAACGGGAACGTGAAGTTCGAGGGGAAGCTGGCCAGCACCTGCACAATCGGCTGCATAAACCGCGAAACGCGCGGATTCATGCCAATCATCGCGCCAATCGGCACCCAAATCACCGAGCAGGCGAGCGTGAGCAGCGCCACGCGCAGGAACGTCACCATGCCCAACACGAACGCCTGCCCGAGCTCGCCGAATCCCGCATCGCGATGAATCACCAGCATAAGCTGCACCAGTCCGAACGCACACGCTGCCAACACCAGTACTGTGAATACCACGTCAAGCGCGCGGCTGCGTGCGGACTTCACGTCCGCCGCCCAACGTCCACCGGTCCGACCCAACGGGCGGGTCAGCGTGTCGAACAGGTCGCCGACAGGCCTGAACAGCCAGGCCACCATCTCATCGATATGTGACTGACGAATGATGGTCAGCACCACACTGGTCTTGCGCACCGCCGACTCGCTTTGCGTAATGCGGAACTTCTCCGCCCACGCGGTCAACGGCTTCCACAGCAGTACGTCGATAAGCAGCACCACCAGCACCATCGTCACGATGGCCCAGCAGATGGCCGCGAGATTCTCCTCGGCCGCCGCCTGTGCCACGAAGCTGCCGATGCCGGGCAACGCATAGGTGCGATTGTTCACCGAGATCATCTCGGAAGCGGTCAGGAAGAACCATCCGCCGCCTACGCTCATCATGCAGTTCCACAGTAGCGGAATCATCGCGTTCGGCACGTCCAGTGTCCAGAATCGTTGCCAGCGTGTGAGCTGTAGTGAGCGGGCCGCCTCGTCGAGTTCAGTTGGTTCGCTGGTCAGGGACCGGGTGAACGAGAACGCCATGTTCCAGGCCTGACTGGTGAAGATTGCGAAAATCGACGCGGCCTCCACGCCCAGCATCGAGCCGGGGAACAGCACCATCCAGATGGTGATGGTGGCCGAAAGAAAGCCCAGAATCGGTACCGACTGCAGAATATCCAACAGAGGAATCAGCACGCGGCTCAGGCGGCGGCAGCGCGCGGCTGCCGTGCCGTAGATGAACGTGAACACCAGTGAGAAGAACAGTGCCACGAACATACGGAACACCGAGCGCAGCGCGTAATACGGCAGGTCGGCGAGATTCGTACTGACTTGTGATGGCACTCCTTTCGGGCCGATCGGTTCGCCGATCGCCGGCAGAATCCAAGCAATCAGACCGAACAGCGCCAGAATACCGGCCGCGACCAGTACGTCGGAGGCCAGGCGCACGGCGAATGGTTGGCGGTCGGACGCGGCGGTGGAAGGGTTGCGGGCCGACGCATCTGGACGCGCGTCGACGCGATTGAATGAAAACATGGTCATGAAAAGACCTCCCTATGCATAGGAAAGACGAATTATGCAAGGGTTATCCAAGGAGCACTACAGGCGAGAGCCCGACTTCCGGATAACGGAATACAAGAAAACAAAGTCATCACCACCACAACTATGACTGTTGCCGGCGGCGGAACTACTGGAATAATCACCGTCCATCGGACTCTCACCTCCTTCAAGCCGTGCGCTGAAACGCCAGATCAATACCATCGTCGGTATCCATGCGACCAGCAGGAGGGGCGGAAAGTATTCGAATCCGCCGATTCGAGCCATCGTTCAAGCTTCAGCATCGCAGGGCGGTGGAATTGCGTTAGTTCATGCCTTGATCCGACAAGAACTGCTGACCTGCGTGCAGTGTCTCCACTGTTAGCGGCAGCAACCCATATCCCTGCGGTAGCCTCGCCTACCGACGCTCCCAAGATAAAGCCCGCCTGCAGGTCTGTCAACTACGTCGCAGTGCCGTGGTGTTGGAATGCCATCAGGCAGCCATTCTGTCCGCAATAATCCGTAGAATAATCGATTGCTGTGTCGAGAAGTGGGCCGCCGCATAAGCCCACGTCTCCATGGGTCCAGTCCGAACGGCCGCAAGGCCTGACTTTCGGCGGATCGGCAGGCTTCCCAAGGGCAAACCCGAGGGATAACGAGAACAGGCCAACGCACGCGATGCGCAATCGCGTGGATGGCCCCAGATCTGTGGCTGATATGCGGCAGCACTGAAGGAACAACAATGGTTAACGCTGTTGAGGCTTTTGACGCCAAGCACATGAAGCCGGCCGAGGAAATCCCGGCCTTCCGTCCCGGCGACACCGTCGACGTGAACGTGAAGATCCAGGAAGGCAACAACTCCCGTATCCAGACCTTCACCGGCGTGGTGATTGCTCGTAAGGGCGCTGGCGTGCGTGAGACCTTCGTGGTCCGCAAGATCAGCTTCGGCACTGGTGTGGAGCGTCGCTTCCCGGTGCACTCCCCGTCCATCGACTCCATCAAGCTCGTGCGTAAGGGCCGTGTGCGCCGCGCCAAGCTGTACTACCTGCGCGCTCTGCGCGGTAAGGCCGCTCGTATTGCCGAGCGCCGCGACAACTCCGCTAAGTGAGTCGATTCGCGGGTGCAATCGTGGGCCTGATGATGCAGGTGCGCGAATAAACCGTGAAATTCAGCCCGGAACCGTTTCGGTTTCGGGCTGTTTCCGTATTTTCCACGTATGATGGACGGGCGCCGGCACCCCTCATATCCGGCAGCATGAATCGCGAGGAGATGGTATGCAGGACGATCAGGATAATGGCGAATTCCCGGTTTCCGACAATCCGGAGAGCAACCAGACCTCGTATGATGACGAGGACGATGCCCGCGATTCCCGCACGTTCCAAGTCGCCGACCACGGCATCGCCCTGTCCCCGGTTCCCCCGGCACCGGCGCGCCCGGCGCACGCCGCTTCTTCCGCTGGCGCGAATGCTGCGGCAGCATCATCGATGGATGATGACCACTTCACCCTACGCGACTTTTTCCTGTGGTGCGGCGTTCCCGTGCTTATCGTGCTGCTGATTCGCATTTTCGCCGTCGGCTTTTACGAGATTCCTTCGCGCTCGATGATGGACACCATGGTGCCCGGCGATCGCGTGGTGACCAGCAAGCTCACCCCCAAGATCTTCGATCTGCAGCGCGGCGACGTCGTGGTATTCAAAGATCCCAACAACTGGTTGAATGAGGAGCAGAGCAGCACTCCCGGTGGCGGGTACCTCATCAAGCGACTGATCGGCCTGCCCGGTGACGTGGTCGAATGCAAGGGCGCGGGCCAGCCGGTGACCATCAACGGCGTGGCCATCAATGAGACCTCCTACATTCGCCCCGGCGTGGACCCGAGCGCCTTCCCGTTCTCGGTAACCGTGACCGAGGACCACGTGTTCGTCATGGGCGACAATCGCGCCAATTCCGCCGACTCCCGCTATCATCAGGATGACGGCGATCGCGGCTTGGTTCCCATCTCCGATGTGGTCGGAGTCGGAATCGCGAGATACTGGCCGCTTGACCGGCTTGGTGCGATTGATGACCACCACGAAGTCTTCAAGGACGTGCCTGACGCTTCCGGCTCAAATTCCTGAGTCTTTTTTGAACCGTGTGAGTCTTTGAACTGATTGAGTTCCGGGCCGTCTGAATCATGAGCCATTCGCATCCTGGGCCGTCTGAATCCTGAACCATATGAATCCTAACCATTGTGAGACGATGGGAGCCGCTCATGATTACCCCGACACTTGACTTGGAACGCAGCCTTGCGGCCCAGGGCTATGACCTTATTACTGGATTCGATGAAGTCGGCCGCGGCGCGCTCGCCGGCCCGGTGATGGTCGGGTGCGCCGCCATCTGGGCCCGTGATTTGGAGCCGTTGGATGGCGATGATGCCGTCGAACTGTCCGGGCGGACCTACCTCGGCGTGCCGGACGGCGTGGCCGACTCCAAAATGCTCACCGAACATAGGCGCGAGGCGATTTTCGACGAACTGCGCGACTGGTGCACGGCCTACGCCGTAGGCCAGGCCAGCAACACCGAGATCGACGAATGGGGCATCACCTACGCGCTTGGCGTGGCCGCCCTGCGCGCGCTCAGCCAAGTCGAACGCGAACTTGGCTTACGGCTTGGAGGGGGATTGGCGGCAAGAAAGGCTTCGATGGAGTCTGCGGGGGAGATTGTGGAAGGTCATCCGGGAGACTCCGTAGGGGAATCCATTGGAAATTGTGGGGAAAGCGTTCGCGCCCTGCCCAAAGTCGCCGGAATTCTCGACGGGCCGAGCGATTACATCACCAAGGCGCTCAACACGTTCGACGCGCCGGACGTGCCGATTCCAGCCGATATAACGACCAAAGTCAAAGGCGACCAGTATTGCGCCACCGTCGCCACCGCGGCGGTCATCGCCAAAGTGACCCGAGACCGGCTGATGGTCGACCTCGCGCAAAGCAACCCATGTTACGCCGCCTACGAATGGGCTCATAACAAGGGCTATGGTTCCGCCGCACACCGTACCGCCATCGCCGAACACGGGCCGACTCCGCTCCACCGTGTCTCATGGCACCTGACCTGAGCCGCCTGCGACACGACAGTGTGAGCGCTAACGCAAAACTGTTGTGGACGCGCTAAAGTCAGTATTGATTAAGGTACAAGACTGGCCGCGCATGGGTGCCGGCCGCCAGCGGGGAGGTTAGGCAGCATGGTGACCGGCCGCAAGCCAAGCAAACGTCCGTCCATGTTCGAAGTGGCCAAGCTCGCCGGAGTCAGCCACCAAACCGTCTCCCGTGTGATCAATGACTCGCCGGACGTTTCCGACGCCACCCGTGCGCGAGTCCAGGCCGCCATTGACCAACTCGGCTACCGCCCATCCAATTCCGCGCGCGCACTGGCTTCCCGCCGTTCGCGCACCATAGGCCTGATTGCCGGAGGCCTCAAATTCTTCGGCCTGATTTCCTCCATCTCCTCCATCGAATCCATGGCCCGCGAACACGGTCTGTTCATGAGCGTGATGATGGTCCACGAGGCTTTGTGCACACAGGCCGACTTCGACAACCTGTGCTACACCTTCAACGAGCAGAACGTCGACGCCTTCATCTTCCTGACTCCGACCGACGTGATGTTCGCCGCCGCCTGCCGTGCGCGAGTCACTCAGCCACGCGTCATCGTCACCGCCACCCACGGCCAAATGACCGTGCGTGAGGGATTGGGCCTTATCTCCACCGAAAACAAGCGTCGCACTGCGCTGGTCGGTATCGACCAGTGGGGTGCAATGGCCAAAGTGGTGGCCTTGCTGGGCGAATACGGGCACAAATCGGCTCTGTATTTTGCCGGTCCCAACGAATGGCGCGACGCCCACACCCGACTGGATGCGTGGCGCAAGCTCGCCGCCTCCCGATCCATCGATTCACAGATCGTGCGCTGCCATACGTGGGATGCCTCTGAGGCATATGCGCACATGAATCATCTCATTGATGAGTATGGGCGTCGGGGCATGGCGTTACCCACTGCGGTCGTCGCCGCGAACGACAATCAGGCCGTCGGCGTCATGCGCGCGTTGCATGAGCATGGGCTTCGGATTCCGCAAGATATCAGCGTGGTCGGATTCGACGACATGTCTGGCGTGGATAACATGTACCCACCGCTGACCACCGTGCATCCCGATTTCGAGGGGCTTGGCGTGGCCGCCATGCGCGAGACGCTGCGTTTGCTGGGGGAGGGCGGCGAGCTGACCTTCCTGACCACCCAGCACGGCGTGGGCCTGATCCCCGCCGAAGTGCGTGCTCGGCGGTCCTTGGGACCGGCTCCCCGGCGGTAAGGCTGGGCTTAGCGGGGCGCTTCTTCGGATGATTCGAGGGTTTGCTTCGCTCCCCGGTCAAGATTGGCATGGACGTGATGACCAAGCAGGAGCACGTGCAGGTCGACTCTCTCGTGGGCCACGGCGGCATCTTCACCACTCCGAAGGTGGCGCTTGGGGTATGGCCGTGCTCGCCAACTACCTGTGGAACACCAACGAGGATCACAGCAACCTCGCTGATAAGTAAGCCTTTCTGACCTCCCTTTATTGAGGGAGGTCCTTGAGATTTTGGAAAACGTCCATCCATCACAGTGGAAAGGTCAAAAATTTCTAACACGGGTTTGCATATTTCTTATTCCGGTGTTTATAATGCAGTCAACGTCCATTACATTAAAGAACTGAGATGATGGGGAACGTCACCGCAGACGTGCACCGGTTGTTGTTGCCACGGGCAACAACCATAGTGACTCGGTCCTTGTCCTTCGTCCACGTTCCAACCGACCCTATACGCCCATAGAGGAGTGAATTCCCGCTGCCCGCGTAATCGATAACGATTGCGCGTTGTATGGCGAAAGACGACGCCGTCTTCCGCCGAATAGAAAATAGAAAGAAACGAGTCTGACAATGGCATTAGATGTTGGCAAAGCGTTGAAAT
>CWGV01000055.1_pt1 | contig 13681 bp, 12 predicted proteins | sample 663871 | NCBI WGS metagenome assembly CWGV01 (sample SAMEA3735897, study PRJEB9488) | human gut metagenome | biome: ENVO:mammalia-associated habitat; material: ENVO:feces | place: Malawi | collected 2009-02-27 | reverse complement strand
TGGATCCGACCGCCTCGGGCCGGTCCGCGACTGGATATGAGTAAAGCCTCTGAGGCGTATGTCTCAGAGGCTTTCACACTAATCCTGATACGGAGTATGCCACGGGGTGGATTCACCCTACTCCCGCTTGTGTTTTGTTTTTTCAGGCGGCTTGGATGGTGAGGCGTCCGCCGAGGGCGTGGATTACCTTGGCGATGGTTTGGAAGCTGGGGTTGCCGTCCTTGCTGAGGCTCTTGTAGAGGCTTTCGCGCCCCACGCCCGCGTCCTTGGCGATCTGGGTCATGCCCCGGGCCTTGGCGACGTTGCCGAGCGCGGCCTGCATGAGTGCGGGGTCGTCGTATTCGGCTATGGCGTTGAGGTAGGCGATGATGTCCTGTTCGTTTTCGAGGTATTCGCTGGTGTCGTAGTCGGTGAATTCGGTGCTCATTGTCGTTGTTCCTTGTAGTCGTTGAGGATGTCGTGGGCTTGTCTGATGTCGGTCTGCTGGGTGCTTTTGTCGCCGCCTGCGAGCAGCAGCATGAGCACGTTGCCCTGCATGGCGAAGTAGACGCGGTATCCGGCCCCGGTGTGGAACCGCATCTCGCTGACCGGGCCTCCCACGGGTTTGATGTCGCCGAATGGCCTGCCTGCGAGCTTGCAGACATCGAGCCGGGCTTGGATGGCGGCCTTCGCTTTGTGGTCCCTGAGTTTCTTGAACCACTTGCGGTATTCGGCGGATTGCTTGATTTCCATACTTCTATTGTATCCTACAGACTACATCATGTCAAGCCGAACGGACGCTGGAGCCCATAGCCAACGCAAGAATCTCCCGTATGTTGAACTCCCAGTAGCCGTCATCGACGGGTCTCGAGCTGGGGAGTTTGCCCCGGTTGAGCCAGTTGCTGATCCGCTTGCGGCTTACCTCGTATCCGTAGTTGTCTTTGAGCCATTGGCTCATACCTACCGGTGTTTTGGTCAGGTGCATGGCTTCGGCCTTGGCTTGGCTTTGTTCGCGCAGCTCCTGCACGTTGATGGGATTGCCGCACCTGCACAGGCGCAGCGCCTCGCCCTTCGCGGCCATCACTTCGCGTCCGCATTCGGGGCAGACGCCGATTATCCTGTGGGTGCGCGGCCTGCGGTCAACCTTGGCGGAGCGTCCATGGTGCCTCGACCTGCTGGCTGCCGCAGTATTGGCATGGTTCGATGGTGATGACTGCACACGTTGTACTGTAGGGAACCATGAAAGTCGTATTGCAACGAGTATCCGAAGCGTCCGTGAACGTGGCCAATGAATTGGGTACGCTGGATCCCACGTTCGAGCCGCAGCAGATTGGCCCGGGATTCATGATTCTGGTGGGTGTCACCGATGAGGACGACGACAAGCAGATCGCCTGGCTGGCCCATAAGATCCTGAATCTCAGGGTGTTCGAGGATGCGCAGGGCAAGATGAACCGTTCGATTCAGGACATCGGCGGCGAGATTCTCTCCATCTCGCAGTTCACGCTGTTTGCCGACGTGCACAAGGGCAATCGCCCGAGCTTCATCAAGGCCGGCAAGCCCGAGCATGCCGATCTCATGTGGATCAAGTTCAACGAGGCGTTGCGCTCCGGGGGAGTACCGGTGAAGGAAGGTCGTTTCGGCGCGCATATGCGGGTCGGGCTGGTCAATGACGGGCCGGTGACCATCGTCATCGACACTGAGCATGACATGCCTGACGGAACACGCTGAATTGCGATAATAATTTGACATCATATCCCGTTCCCTCCAACATGTTACTAAAGCGCTTTAGTCTCCTGCGGGCGAGGGCGCATGTCGATATGTTTCCCATGAACGGGCAGCACAATGATGTGGCCGCACAAGCGGCAGAGATAAGGGGAGTGAACAGCAGATGTTCCTGAAACCTGAACAGCAACTGGAGCGGTGCAAGCGCATAGTGCGCCAGCGCGTGGACCCTCATATCCACCCATCGATCGCACAGCTTGCGGTGGAGTCCTTTGACATTCCCGGAGAGCCGATGCCCACTGACGAGTTCTTCGAGAAGCTCAATCGAGGTGACATCGACTTCAAGCCGTTTACGCTCGGCGGTGAATGGGGCACCACATGGGGCACGGTCTGGTTCCGCCTGACCGGTACCGTGCCGGCCGGCTACCCGAAAGGCAAGCCGCTGGAGCTCATCCTCGACCTCGGCTGGTACCCGCACTCCTGCGGCGGCCATATCGAGGGCCTCGTCTACCGTGCCGACGGCACCGCCATCAAAGCCGTACACCCGCTCAACTATTGGGTGCCGTTCATGGATGCTGAGGGCAACGCGCAAGTGCCGGTCGCCGAAGACGGCAGCTTCACCCTGTACCTCGAAGCCGCCAGCAACCCGCTGCTGCTCGGCGTGCCTCCGTTCATTGAGACCGAACTGGGCGACCATGCCACCGGCAAGCCGGACGAGCCGTACGTATTCAAGTCCGCCGATCTGGCCGAATTCGATGAACGCTACGAGAACTACTCCGTCGATCTCGACGTGGTGAGCTCCCTGATGGAATTCGCCGACAAACAGTCGCCGCGCTACTGGCAACTCGCCAAAGCATTGCAGCGTTCGCTGAACGCCTACGACGAGCGCAACCCCGAATCCGTGGAAGCCGCGCGCGCAGCACTCGCCGGCGTACTGGCCAAGCCGGCCAATGCCTCGGCCATGAACGTCAGCGCCATCGGCCACGCGCATATCGACTCCGCATGGCTGTGGCGGGTGCGCGAGACCCGCCGCAAGGTGGCCCGCACCGTATCCAACGCATTGGCGCTGATGGACGCCGACCCCGACTTCAAATACGCGATGAGCTCCGCCCAGCAGTACGCCTGGCTGGAAGAGGATCATCCGGACATCTTCAAGCGCATGAAGCGGCGCATTGAAGAAGGCCGGTTCATCCCGGTCGGTGGCATGTGGGTGGAAGCCGATGGCATGTTGCCCGCCGGTGAATCACTGATTCGCCAGATTGCATATGGCCGCAAGTACTTCAAGGAACATCTCGGTGTGGAGCCCAAGGGCGTATGGCTGCCGGACAGCTTCGGCTACACCGGCGCATGGCCACAGATCGCCCGCCGTGCCGGGTACGAATGGTTCCTCACGCAGAAGATCTCGTGGAACGATACCACCAAGTTCCCTCACCACTCGTTCATGTGGGAAGGCATTGACGGCTCGCGCATCTTCACCCACTTCCCACCGGCGGATACCTATGCCGCTTGGTGCAAGGTCCAGGAACTCGATTACGCCGAGAAGAACTTCCAGGACAAAGACCTTGCCGACCTCTCGCTTCTGCTCTTCGGTTTCGGTGATGGCGGCGGCGGCCCCACGCGCAACATGATGGAGCATCTGCACCGCTACGAGAACCTCGAAGGCGTCTCCAAGGTGAGCGTCGAAACACCGGACGAGTTCTTCGCCAAGGCGCGTCGGCAGATCGAACGCAACGCCGGTCCGGAAATGCCCGTCTGGAAGGGCGAGCTGTACCTCGAACTGCATCGCGGCACCTTGACCTCGCAACAGGACATGAAACGCGGCTGCCGCCAAGAGGAATCGCTGTTGCGCACGGTCGAATACCTGGGCGCGGCCGCCACGTTGGCCGACCCGAACTACGCCTATCCGCGCGAGGAGCTGGACCGCATATGGAAGACGCTGCTGCTGAACCAGTTCCACGACATCCTGCCCGGCTCGGCCATCGCATGGGTGCACCGCGAAGCCCGCGAGGACTATCGCCGCGACCTGAAGCGTCTCGCTGAAATCGCCCAAGACATGTGCGCCGTGCTGCGCAAGGCCAACCCGCAGGCCGACCTGCTCGCCGAAGCCCGCATCAGCCAGTTCCGTAATGACGGCGCGTCTTGGCATGCCAGCCGCATCAACGAACCGACCGACGCGCTTTCCGTACTGACCCAGGTATCGGAGAACGGCCGTGTACTGCTGGCCAACGGCGTACTGTCCGTCACCATCGAGGCCGACGGTACAATCTCGTCACTGCTTGACGAGGAGCATGGCCGTGAACTGGTTCCGGCCGGCACCCGATTGGGCCGATACGAACTGTTGAGGGACGAACCCGCCGTTTGGGATGCGTGGGAGATCGAACGCGAATCCCTGCTCATGGCGAATGCCATGACCGGATCAATCGAATCGGTCGATACCGAAAACGGTGCGGCACGAGTCCGCGTGCGTACCGCCGACGATGACACCGTCATCACCACCACCATCACGTTGCGCCCCGGTTCGCACACGCTCGATTTCCACGCCGACATTGACTGGCACGAACGTGAACGCTTCCTCAAAGTCGATCTGCCGCTGGGTATCGTGGCCGACCAAGCGACCTACGACTGCCAGTATGGTCTGGTCCGCCGCCCAATCGTCAAAAACACCGCATCTGACGAAGCCAAGTATGAGAGCAGCACGAACCGCTTCACCCTTATCGGCGACGCCGGTTACGCGGCGGCCGTCATCAACGGATCGGTGTACGGGTCCGATGCCACGCCGATCGCCGGGAACGCCGCCGTAGGTCGTGACTCGGGCACCATGTTCCGACTGTCGCTGCTTTCCGCGCCGACCTTCCCCGACCCGCGCACCGATATCGGTGCGCATGAGTTCGACTGGTCCGTGGTGGCCAACGCCACGGTGGGCAGTGCGCTTGACGCCGCTTGCGCACTCAACGCGCCGACGCTTCATGACATGCCCGACTTGGCGCCGCTCGCCTCGATCGAGTCAGCAAACGGCACCGTGGTGTTGGACTGGATAAAGCTGGCCGACGATGGCTCCGGAGACCTGATTGTGCGCGCCTATGAGGCGGCCGGCGGCAGGGCCGATGCCACGCTGCATGTCTGCCCGGCGCTCGCAGGCGCTTCGGTGCATGAGACCAACGTGTTGGAAGGCGACGATCTGGCCGCCGACCTGCCGGTCGCGCTGCAAGACGGTACACAGAACGCCGAAGGCGCCACATTGCACTTCGGCCCGTTCCAGCTCGCCACCCTGCGCATCACGCGCTGAATTTTCGCCTGACGCTTCTGCCTCCTTGTACCATGAGGGGGCAGAAACATGTCGTATTACGGTTTTCCAAATTACCACCACACCCATCATTTCCATCATTCCCACCAGACACAGCAAAGGAGAACTCTCCATGTTTCTTCTGCCCAATCAGCAGTTGGAGCGCTGCGACCGCGTCATGCAGCAGCGCGTCAAACCGCATATCCACACCACACTCGCCGCATGCACCTTGCGTTCGTTCCACAATCCCGGCGAACCGGTGCCCTCCAGTGAATTTCTAGCCAAAGTGCGCAACGGCCAAGTGCCCTTCGAACCTTTCCGCGTTCCCGGCGTCTGGGGCACCACATGGGGCACCACATGGTTCGAGGTGAACGGCCACATCGACATGGCGGCGGTCAAAGGACGAAAAGTCGAACTCATGGTAGACCTCGGCTGGCTCGATCACCGCGGCCCCGGATTCCAATCCGAGGGACTTGTCTATCGTGCCGACGGCACCGCCATCAAATCCGCGAACCCACGCAACCACTGGATTCCACTCGTCTACGCGGACGGTAGCAGCACTGTCGAACTCGATGAGCATGGCGACTTCACCGTCTATATCGAAGCCGCCGCCAACCCATTCGTCGAAGGCCCCACCCCGTTCTCACCCACCGAACTCGGCGAAGAGGCCACCGGCACCTGTGACTTCCCATACACACTGAGTCGTATGGACGTCACCATCTTCAACGAAGACGTGTTCGCCTACTACATGGATCTGGAAACCGTCTCCTCGCTGATTCGTGAGCTCAAAGACGACGACCCACGCTACTGGCAGCTCGCCAAAGCACTGCAACGCTCCCTGAACATCTACGATGAACGCGACTTGGAAACCGTGTCGGCAGCCCGTGCGGCGCTCGCCGGCGTGCTTGCTGAACCGGCCGCCTCCAGCGCAATCAACCACATCGCCATCGGCCACGCGCATATCGACTCCGCATGGCTGTGGCCGGTGCGCGAAACCCGGCGCAAGGTGGCCCGTACCGTATCCAACGTGCTGGCTTTGATGGACGAAGACCCGGACTTCACGTATGCGATGAGTTCCGCCCAACAGTACGCATGGCTGGAAGAGGAGCATCCCGACCTGTTCGCACGAATGAAGCGGCGCATCGCCGAGGGCCGCTTCATCCCGGTCGGCGGCATGTGGGTCGAATCCGACAACATGATTCCCGCGGGCGAATCATTGGTGCGGCAGATCACGTTCGGCCGCCGATATTTCAAGGAGCATCTCGGCGTCACGCCGCGTGGCATCTGGCTACCGGACAGTTTCGGCTACACCGGCTCCTGGCCGCAGATCGCCCGCCGTGCAGGATTCGACTGGTTCCTCACGCAGAAGATCTCGTGGAATGACACCACCAAGTTCCCTCACCACTCGTTCATGTGGGAAGGCATCGATGGCTCGCGTATTCTCACGCACTTCCCGCCTTCGGATACCTACTGCTCGTGGATGAGCATGCACGAGCTGATGTATTCGCAGCGCAACTTCCTGGACAAGGACCTCTCCCGTAACGCGATTCTGCTGTACGGCTTCGGCGATGGCGGTGGCGGCCCCACCCGTGAGATGACCGCGCGCATCCGCCGCGACCATGATCTCGCCGGCGCGCCGAAAATCGAATTCGGTACTCCCGACCAACTGTTCGACCGTGTGCGTAAGGATATCGTCGACGATGCGCAAGGGGAGACCCCGGTGTTCAAGGGCGAACTGTACCTTGAACTGCACCGCGCTACCCTCACCGCCCAGCAGGACATGAAGCGCGGCTGCCGCCAGGAGGAGTCGATGCTGCGCGTCACCGAATACCTGTGCGCCGCGGCCCGCATCAAGAACCCGGACTATGTTTATCCGCGCGAAGAGCTGGACCGTATTTGGAAAACGCTGCTCCTGAACCAGTTCCACGACATTCTGCCCGGTTCGGCCATCGCGTGGGTGCATCGTCAGGCGCGGGCGGAATACGAGCGGGACATCGCCCGTCTGCGTGACATCGCTGCGGCTGCCGGCCAGGCCGTTAAAGAGGCCGAGCCAGGCATAGCGACGGTGAAGCATGCCGTGATTGCGCCATATGCAAGCAATCCGCAGTATTCATGGGCTGTGCGTGACGGTGGTGGAACGGCTGTGGAAGAGTCTGTCATTCCGGTTTCCGTCGAGCGTGACGGAAACGCCATCATACTTGACAACGGACGTCTTCGTGTGCGTATTGAGTCGGATGGCACCGTCTCATCCCTGATCGATCTCGCTTTGCGTCGTGAACTTGTGCCATCCGGTGTCCGCATGGGGCGCTATGAGCTGTTGAAGGACGAGCCATTCCATTGGGATGCATGGGATATCCAGCGTGATGCGTTCCTCGCCGCCGATACGCTCACCGACGCCATGGTCGAGCATGTGGAAGATATGCCCGACGGCTCGGCTGCGATTCACGTCGTCACCCGTGCGCGCGGTGTTGAGATCCATACCGTCATCACGTTGCGCCCGGGGTCCGGCAGTCTTGACTTTACCGCCGACGTGGATTGGCATGCCGTGGAGAAGTTCCTTAAGGTGGATATGCCGGTCACGGTGCAGGCGGTGAACGCGCAGTACGAATGCCAGTACGGGTTGGTCGAACGTCCGATTAACAAGAACACGCGCAGCGATGATGCCAAATTCGAAAGCTGCACACACCGCTTCGTACGTATCGCCGATGCCGACTATGCCGCCGCTGTGGTCAACGCCTCCACCTACGGCTCCGACGTCAGCCCCATCCACGCCGATGCGGCACATGGCACCGGCCGCGGCACCATGGTGCGACTGTCGCTCCTGTCCGCACCGCTGTACCCCGACCCACACACCGACCAAGGCGCACACTCCTTCGCATGGTCTCTGGTCGCTGACGCCGATATGAATGCGGTGCTGGACGAAGCGGCGCGACTCAACAGCCCCGTAATAGGGGAGTTGCCTGATATGGCCCCGCTGGTCTCGCTCGCCGACGCCACCGGCGCCATCGTATTGGACTGGATCAAGCTCGCCGATGACGGTTCCAGCGATCTGATCGTGCGCCTGTACGAGGCCGCCGGCGGCAATGCCACGGCCACGCTGCGCCTTGACGCCGCTCTCGCCGATGCCAAGGCCAGCGTACAGGAGGTGAATCTTATGGAGGAGTCGGAACTGGACACCGAACTGCCGCGCGCGCTCGCCGGCGACGAACCAATGCCTGCCGACGGTGCGGTCGTCTCGTTGGCGCCATTCCAGCTCGCCACGCTGCGTATTCGCCGATAAGGGATATTGGGCTTAGGCTCGATATTTTGGGTCGTGCCCAACTGTTGATATGAACTGATTTTTGTTCCGCATTTCCCCTAACTTGATGGGAGATGATGGAACCATGGCAAAGGACACGAGATACACGGACGAGTTCAAGGCGAAGGCGGTCAGGCCGCTGACGGAGTCCAGGACCTCGTATTCGTCGGAGACGAAGGCGATAGAACAGGTCGCCAAGGATCTGGGGATAGCGCCGGAATCACTGCGGCGCTGGCGCAACCGGTCGGACGCGACGGCCGCCGCGGAGATGGAACGGGCCGCGCGGGATGCGATGGCGGAGCTCAAACAGCTGCGGGCGGAGAACGCGGAATTGCGCCGGGCGAACGAGATCCTGACGACGGCCTCGGCTTTTTCGCGGCCAGGCTCGACCCGACACGGCGTTGAAGGCCGCGTACATCGACGAACACAAAGGCCGTTTCGGGGTCGGGCCGATCTGCAGGGTCCTGGGCAAATCGCTGGATTGCGGGTTCCTCACGCCGCGCGGCTACCGCATGTTCAGGAACCGGCCGCCAAGCCGGATGGCCGCCCGCCACGAGGCTTTGGCGCGCGACATCCTCGAGATCCATTCGGATTTCCTCATGGCCGTGTACGGGTACAGGAAGGTCCACGCCCAGTTGTTGGCGCAGGGCTGGGATCCGGCCGAGGTCGGCCGCGACCAGGTGATGAACATCATGCGCGAGCTTGGCATCCGGGGCGTGCGCCGGGGCAGGACCCCCGTGACGACGAGACCAGCGAAGGGGACCGGCGGCAGGCCCGACCTCGTGGACAGGAAATTCGAGGCATGCGCGCCGAACCGCCTGCACGTGGCCGACATCACCTACGTGCGCATGGCCGACGGACGCTTCGCGTATACCGCGTTCGTCACCGACGTGTATGCCAGGAGGATCGTCGGCTGGTCGTGCGCCGCGACCATGGACACGGAGGAACTGCCCCTGCAGGCGCTGGAACAGGTCATCGCATGGGCCGCGTCCCGTGGCGGAACGGATGGTCTCGTGCACCATTGCGACCATGGATTGCGGTACATCGGCCTCGTGTACACCACCAGGGTCGGGGGAATTCGGCATGTTGCCCTCGACCGGCACGGTCGGCGACTCGTACGACAACACCATGGCCGAAAGCGCCGACGGCGCGTACAAGACCGAGCTCGTCTGGCGGCGCAGGCCCTTCCAGGATTTGAGGGACTTGGAATTGGCGACGTTCCGGTGGGTCTCGTGGCGGGGACTCGAAGCGCCTGCACCAGTCCCTGGGCTACAGGACACCGCAGGCGGTGGAAACCGAGTATTATACGAATCAAGCGGCACAAGCCGCCTCACTATAAGGGCGGAACAAAAATCAGGCCACTTCAACAACCAAACGGTGGTCATCGAGGACCTGGCGGTGAAGGGCATGTCCCGCCGGTGCGCGGCCAAACCCGACCCTGACAATCCGGGCCGGTACCTTCCCAACGGGCAGGCCGCGAAAAGCGGCCTGAACCGGAGCATCATGGACGCCGGCTGGTGCCGCTTCCGCCTGATGCTGGAGTACAAGGCCGCCTGGTACGGACGCGAGCTGACGGTCATCGACCGTTGGTACCCGTCCGTACCAGGTCTGCCACGCGTGCGGAGCGAACATGGGCAGGAAGGGCCTGGATGTGCGTTCCTGGACCTGCCCGGCCTGTGGCATGGTCCATGACCGTGATGTCAACGCCGCGAAGAACATTCTATCCGCCGGGCTGGCGGTACGAGCCTGCGGGGACCCGCGCATCGCCGGAGCGACGCTCCGGTAGACGCGGACCCATGTCCCTTCAGGAAAGCCCCGCCGCGAGACGGGGAATCCCCCGGCTTCAACCGTGGGGAGAGGTCAAATTGATGACTAGAAGTTAGAACAGCGCTAACTATCAGCACCTGACGAGGCGGCATCATCGGCCTGCGCCTCACCTACCGTCACCGACACCGGAAGAGACCTCGTCGCTGACGTGGCCACGCGTCGTCATAGCGCCACAATCGTCTCCTCCTTCAAGCGGTCCCATGCCCGTGGATGCGGAGGTTCACAACAGTCCACACATGTATGCGGGGACACAGGTGATGGGACCGTCCTTGCGAAGGTCCTTGGTATAGATGAGATATTGTCTGCCGATTCTGGAATGGAACTTACCGGCGAACGCGTCCAGTGATGCGTGGGTTTTATATCCGGATGATTTGACTTCGATGGGACTGATTTTCTTGCCGTCCGGAATGATGAAGTCGATCTCGTAGTTACGGGTTGACCTCTCCTTCGGCCATGTGTGGTAGAAGAGATTTTTCCCGTGTGCCACGAGTTCCTGTGCGACGGCGTTCTCGTACAGCATGCCGAGGTTCGCAGGCAGTTTGTCGGACAGGAGTTTGTCATACACGATGTTGTCTGTGAATTCGGCGTCCTTGAACGCGAGCGTGACGAACAGGCCGGTGTCCGCCATGTACAGTTTAAATTTCTCCAGGTCCACGCTCGATGAAAGACCGACGTTCGGATCGTCCGCCTGACGGGCCACGAGCACGGTCTTAGAATCGGCGAGTTCCGCGATTTCCTCAAGAATGTCCCTCGCCTGACGGCCGGCGAGCACGCTCGACACCTGGTATCGCGACGCTTTTTTCGCAAGCTGGGATGGTATGGCGTCGAACAGCATGGACAATGCGCCGGACGGGCTGATCTTGTGGAAGTCCTCCTCGTACAGGGAAATGATCGCGCGCTTCACTTTGTCCACCTCTTGCAGGTTGTTCGTGCGCAGAAGCGCATCGACGGCTTGAGGCATGCCACCCACGAGCATGTAGAGACGGAAGTCACGCATGAGTTTGCGGTTGGTTCCATCACCCAGTGCCATGCCGGTTGCGAAAGCCTCGCGCAGCAAGGGAACTGTAGCCACATCGCCCTTCGCCCATAGGAACTCCTCGTAGTCCATCGGGTGCATCTGCACCCGTTCTTCCTCGCTGGGGATGAGTATGCCTCTGGTGTTCTTGCGTATGGAAATGAGGGATCCTGTTTCCACATAGTCGTACCGGCCGTCAGCGACCAGGCTTTTGATGGCCTGCCGCGCCTTGGGGCATAATTGGACTTCATCGAACACAATCAGGGATTGTCTTTCGTGCAGTCTTGCGGAATATTGCAATTGGAGCCGTAGGAACAGGTAGTCAAGATCGGATACGTCGTCGAAGAGCCCGAATACCTCCGGAGGAGCTGTGGAGAAGTCGACGATGATGTGACTTTGGTACTCGTGTTCGGCGAACTCCTTGACGACGGTCGACTTGCCTACGCGCCGGGCTCCTTCCACCAACAGTGCGGTCCTGCCCTGCGACCGTCTCTTCCATTCTGACAGTGCTTCGTGTATCTTGCGTTTGAACATGCTTTCCAGTCTTTGACGGTTTATACGTTTTTCTAAATCATATTATACCTGATATCTGCACTTTTTATAATCATGGTTTTCCTGATTTCTGCACTTTTCTAAGAAACTAGGACAATGCGAACGCGCCGGACGGCAGCAGGACACATCACGCACCATCACAGTTACCAACGACAAACCAACACTCACCATGCCAACGGACAAAACCATCTTCGTAGGCGACAAATTCAACCCAATGGACGGCTCCAAAGCCAATGACGACGAGGACAGCAGTCTTACCTCCAAAATCAAAGTCATCCCCGACAGGGTCGACACCAGCAAAACCGGCACCATCACACTCACCTATAGCATTACCGACTTCGGCGGTGTCACAACAATCGTGACACAGAGAATGACAGTGAAGGACAGCCGATAACAGCCATGCCACAAGCCGGTGAAACCACGCTGTCTCTCATCTTTCCTGCACTGCTCCTGACCGGCATGGCAGTCACAGCCAGAAAGAACACCACCCTGACCTGACAGAAACGTCCAACAACCACAACATAAGCAACGGGGTTCTTTGCGTCGGCATTTCTGGAATGTCGACGCAAAGAACCCCCGCTTGTTATCCGTGGACGAAGAGTCAGTGCTTCATCAGCAAGTCACCAGCGGCCTTGACCTGATGCGACTCGTCTTGCCCGGATAATAAGCCAACGGCACATCCTCGGAGTCGATGATCTCCGCCGTGCTCTCATCCGCGCCCGCACGCACCGCGGCGGCAATGGCCTCCTGCCACGCGTGCTCCAACGCCTCCTCACGACTGGTCTCTTCATAGTCGACGAGCTTCTCGGACACGCCGGAAACCTTGGGAATCGCGGAACCAATGGCGTTCGCACAACCCGCGTATTCAGGACACTCAACCGTCTTGGTGCCAGCCGGATCATGCGGAAGGATGATCGAGCCACCACCGACCAGAATCGCATCGATGGATTCGCTGGAGATCTTCATCGAGTCAATGGCGTCCTCGACCATGGCACGCATGGCCTTGTACGCCTTGTTCGCGGTCTCCAACGGAATACGCTCCGTCAGCTTAGGGTCGCCCACGGAGGCGACGCCCAGACGGTCGGCTATATCGGTCGCGGTAATCACATCACCACGAAGCACAACACGTGGTCGTACTTCCGACGGTTCGATCAATCAGCCAATCAAGCGTTTTTTGGAACGCGGGTGCTCCTACGCCGAACGTTTGGTTTGCGCCGTGTGATTGTATTTGTGGTCTGCGCGCTCGCCTTGACTTTTGATTTGGTGTATTCCCGACCAACTCTTTACCCTTGAATTGGTGGTTTTCGGCAAAAGAGTGGGGGTCGGATACGTGCTGCATCCCCCTGGCCAAGGACGGTGACGGGCGGGTTCTAGTGATCGTTGCAACACCTGACCTACCGCAAGGAGGGTCAGGTGACCAGAAGCCACCGAAACGGAGACCGTGGCGGGGAACACCGTTGGGCGTTCAACGGCGTCGAATATCCGACGAGGAAGCTGATGTGCGCGGCGAGACGCGCCGAGTACGTGCGCCTGCTGGACGAGGAGGGCATGAACTTCACCCAGGCCGCGCACGCGGTCGGCGTCTCGAAACGCACCGGCAAGGCGTGGCGCAACGGGAACCCCGGCACCGCGACCACGAGCCCTGCCGGCCCGGCAGAAGGCGGCTGACCGGCTCAAACGGCCCAAACCGAGGAAGGCCGCCGAGGGCACGCCGTTGTGGGCGGAGATACTGGCCGGGTTGCGCAGGCATTGGAGCCCGGAGCAGATAGCCAACCGGCCGAGGCCGGACTTCCCGGATAATGGGGATACGCACGCGAGCGTCGAGACGATCTACCAGGCCATCTACCTGCAGGCCAGGGGCGAACTCAAGCAGGAGATCAAACGCGCCATGAGGCAGGGGCGAACCGCCCGCAGACCCCAAGGCGGCCAAGGCCGCGAACCCCGTTTCCGCGAACCCATGGTCATGATCTCGGAGCGACCCCCGGAGATCGGGGACCGGGCGGTC
>CWGV01000069.1_pt1 | contig 14314 bp, 8 predicted proteins | sample 663871 | NCBI WGS metagenome assembly CWGV01 (sample SAMEA3735897, study PRJEB9488) | human gut metagenome | biome: ENVO:mammalia-associated habitat; material: ENVO:feces | place: Malawi | collected 2009-02-27 | reverse complement strand
GCGGATGCCCTGCAGGTTCTCGTCGACCACGTTGTTCAACGCATCGTAGGTGTGAAACACGCGCTCGAACACGGGGTGCACGAGCACGACCAGACCGCACAGGCCGATGGCCAGAATCGGGATGCAGGCCAGGAACACCATGGAAATCGACGGGGAGATACGGAACGAGAACAGCCAGGCTACGACCACCATGATCGGGGCACGCACGCCCAGACGAATGATCATCATGTAGGCGTTCTGCAGGTTCGTCACGTCGGTGGTCAGTCGAGTCACGATCGAACCGGTGGAGAACCGGTCGATGTTGGTGAAGCTGAAGCCCTGCACCTTCTCGAACTGGTCCTTGCGCAGGTTCTTGGCGAAGCCCGCGCCGGCCACGGCCGCGTACTTTCCGGACAGGAAGCCGGCACCCAGCGAAACCATCGCGCACACCAGCAGAATCACGCCGAACTTGACGGTGGCCGGCATGCTGCCACCGGTGATACCCTCATCGATCAGCGAAGCCATGATGGTCGGAATCAGGATTTCCAGAATACCTTCGACCGCCACGAACACCGGAGCCAGGATGCTGGCTTTCTTGTATTCACGAATCGAATGGCCCAGCGTGCGCAGTACATGTTTGGGCTTGTCCGGTTCGACGGCTTTGCGCGCCTGCGCGATTGCCTCTGAGGGTCTCGAGCCTTCCGCTACGGCAGCCCCTTATGTTCGAACACCCACATGGTCTCGTCCGTGGATCTGTTGTCGGTAATAATCGTCAACATGAACCGCTCACCGTCGTTCCTCACGTAACCGCATTGCACTGCACCTTCCGACTTGAGCCGGCTACGGACGACATCGTAGTCAAGCAGTCGCAGGAGACCTTCTTGATATTCGGGAGCAATCCTCACACAGCAAAACTCACGTAATGCTTCGCGGAAGGAACCGCCATGACCATCAAGCATACGCTGAAAGAAATCGGGCACCATGATCGAACGCTGCGTATCGGTATTCAGATTGACGATAAATGACACCGGATAACGTACATTCAGATGTTCAAGCAGCATTCTCACATCCTCATTGCGCACCAGAATATTCTCAAGCTGGTTGTTGAGCATGCGGAGCTGGCGTTTGCCTCCACCATTGGCGTAATGCTGTTTCTTGTCCTGGCGCATACGGATTTCCGCCTGCTTGATGAGGTCTGGAAGATCCCCTCCATCATCGGATTCGGCCATGCCTACGGATATATCCCAATCGCCTTTCAGAAAATCCCGACGCATACGCGCCATCCGACGCATACTTTGGCTCACTGTATGGTTGCAGCTGATAATCACGAACTCATCGCCTCCGATGCGGTAGATCCTGTCGTCCCCGAAGCAGGCACGCATCGCATTCGCAAGGCAGCACAACACTGAATCGCCCTTGGCATGTCCCAAATGGTTGTTGATTTCATGCAGTCCGTTCATGTCGACGTACACCACCGTCAACGGCTTGTCATGCGTGGCCTGGATGCACTCCAAATCGTTATCGTAGGCATTGCGGTTGAGTAGTCCCGTAAGCGAGTCCCTGCGGTAATTATCGGCATCGCCGCATGCCAATATTTCCATGGGCAGATTCCGTCCGACCAGCACCACAGCCCAAGGGTCGGATGGGGAGCATGCGTGAGCGGGAACCGCCGCGAATGCGACTACGCCGTTTTTGGCCAATATCTCGCTGCGGTATATCCCCAGCACGGTTTCCTGCCTGTATAGCCGTTCCCGGATCGAAGACAAATTCAGATCGGCGAGGAATCGTCCGACATCGTCAGGATGCACCACCCGGTTGGCGGTCACCGCACGCATGTAGGCGCCGAATTCGTCGACTTCCGGATCAGGAATCACCCCATCTCGTTTGATGGCACGGTATTCGCCTGTCGCCACATTCAACCGAGATATTTCCGCCAGACCATCAGCCAGGATTTCAAAGGCGTCGGCCGCCAACGCGGAGACTCCCAACAGCACCCGGCCGTTGACGGTCACATGACCGCGATGCAGGTAATCACACGACATATCCCAATAGTGCCGACCGTCGGCACGCTCGGTCAACAGCGTTTCCATCCGTTTTACCGGCAGTGGAGGGTAGAAATAATATCCTTGGATGTATCCGCATCCTACTGCTTCCAGCCAATCGACCTGTTCCTTGGTCTGGGCGCCCTCGGCGATGACCATCAGATGCAGCTTCTTAGCCATCACAATTATGGATTGGATGATTTTCACGCCTTTACCGGCATTCTCCTTGCTCAGCTCGATGAACTTCGCGTCCAGTTTGATCATATCGACATTAATGTCTTTGAGCATGTTCAGCGAGGAATATGCCGAACCGAAATCATCCATCAGCACCACGATGCCTCTCGCATGCAGTTTACGGATGGTGTCCTTCACCATGGACAGGTTTTTCGCCACGGTGCTTTCGGTGATTTCCACCCGCAACAGACGCGCGTCGACGTCATATTCGTTCAACAGCCCGCCGATCACGTCGGCCACATCCATCTGGTTGATATCCATCATGGACACGTTCACGGAAACCGGTACCAGATTGCGTCCTTCACGCTCCCATCTGCCCAGCATCTCAGCCACGAAGCGCCATACGAACAGATCCACATGGCAGATACGCCCGGCTCTTTCCAATACCGGGACGAACCATCCTGGGGGAATCACGCCATATTTGGGGTGATTCCAGCGCACCAACGCCTCGGCTCCTACAATGGTTCCCGTCTCCGCATTGCATTTAGGCTGCAGATAACAGCAGAATTCGCCGTTTTCGAGCGCATAATCGATGTCTTCGAATGTGAAGAAAGGCACCAGCTCGTTGTCGGACGGCATTCCGCCCATTTCCGGCATGTCGGTCACGAGGTCTCCCTCTCGTCTAAAAAACTATCCGTGGTATTCGCCGTTGTACTGTATCAGAGTGACGTCCTCGACGCCGTCAATCGCACGGATACGTTCGGCGAACGTCATATCCTTGTCGTCGCAAAACACTTCAACGGCCATTTCCGTGCGTTCGCTACGCATGGTTTTGGATTTGACGAAGAATTTGGTACGTCCGAACGCACGCGTGATCTCATCGCCAACCATATCGCCCACATAGTGGATCACCGCAATGTACACGCGTCCCTTGTCCTGATGCGAATAAAACAATGCCAGCATACCGATCATCACCAATCCGGCAACAATCACCAGCACATACATGCCCGCACCCGCCGCGATACCCGAAGTGATCGACCAGAACAAATACAGCAGATCCATCGGATCCTTGACCGCGGTACGGTAACGCACAATCGACAACGCACCGACCATACCAAGGGAAATCACAATATTCGTACTGATGGACAACGTGACCATGCAGGTGAGCACGGACATGCCCACCAATGTGACCGCGAAACTGCGCGAATACACCACGCCCGTGTAGAAACGGCGGTACACGTAGTAGATGACGATGCCGACGATCAACGCCACCAGCAATGCCAACGCCATTTTGGGCACATTGTATTGGCTGAAGGATTTCAGCACCGACTTTTTGATCATGTCATTAACGCTCATAACGTTGTTCTTTCTCTCTTACTTCCTTGATTCGTAACGTGTGTTGTTTCGGGATACGCCAGCCGAATGTCAGCTGATCACAGACTTGGCTTTACAGACTCGGCACGCTCCAGCCTTCCTGCCAGTAGCCGAATCCCCGCAGATACGAGGCTTTGTCATAGCAGAGCACGTATTTCGAAGCCGACGTCAACTCCTGAGCTTTGCCAGGCAACAGATTGCGTACCATCTGTGGCAGGAATTCAGTGAATTTGACTTCCATCACCAGTTTTCCAGGCTCAAGCACGGGCAATACCGGCAGTGTGGAGTCGAAAATATCGAATCCTCCAACCGCCGCACGCACGTTCATATCGAAAGTGACACGCACGGTACCAGCGTCAAGAATCCACGGTTCGCGCTCATAATCGACGATCACACGCGGACGCAACACATTGCACATGCATTCCACATAAAACTCGCGGCACAATTGATGCTCGCTGTCGCGCAAAAACTCGTAATCGCCGGCAAGAATGCGGTCGAACTGCTCATGGGTGAGCGGCGCATCCTCCTTATAGATCCAACTGTCGCTTTTGCGTTTGCGTTCCAGTTTGATCACGCGGTCGCTGTAATCGTAGATGCGAATACGGTATTTCTTGCGCAGCAGCACACCGTCGACTTTTTCCTGATATGCAGTGTTCCAATAATCGTCGAAGTACAGGCTGCGAATCATATAGCCGCCATTGCCCGCATGCTTGTCGAGGCCAAGCAGCGGTGCCATACGCACGTTCAAATCGGCTTTTTGCGCGTATGAGATCAGATATTTGAGCTCATGACGGAACCGTTCCTTGGCTGTGCGCGGCGGAACGGAAAGCTCTTCGCCGACACGGTTTACGATGCGACCGAGCAGCGACGTGCCATGGTTGCCGCGGTCGCTACTCATTGGCATCCTCCACAATGCTGCCGTCGGCTTTCACATAGAAGCATTTGGTGCCGTAAATCTTGTTACCGTCGGTGATGTAATGGTCGAACGCGTCTTGCGTGTAGCCTGACGCGTTGCTCACGCTCACCTTGATGAAATACTGGCCTTCGCCAGGCATGTCCATCACGGCTTCCGGCAGCACGACATCTCTTTGCGAGAACACTACGTCATTGCCCGCATAGTCCTTGGACACGGTGACGGCGTAACGCAGATCCTCATCGTTGAAATCGTAGGCCACATCCCAGTTGAGCCTAAGCTTGCCGTTGGCGGGAGTCGGCTTGCCGATATAGAACGGCATGGGCTTGTTGAATCCGGTTTGGTACGTCTGGTAATTCTGCTCGATTTCGCTGTGCAATTGGTCTGCCACCGTGTCGTATTGGCTTGACGTCAGGGGCTCATGCATGGAGTCGGGCATCTTCCGCACGTATGGCTCAACGATGGAACGATACTGCCGCACCATGGAATTGATGCGACCGGCGCTCATGTATTTGTATTCGTCGTTGACGGCTTTATCGAGCGCGGTGCGGAACGACTTGGTCTGCAGGCAACGTCGTAACAGTATGTTGCCCCAATAATTGCTGATGCCGTTTTCCCAGCTTTGGCCGTCGGCACGTTGCCTGATCTCATATTCCTTGCGCATGAGCATACCGTCGTTGTCCCAGTCAAGCAGGTAAAAAGTATCCGAATTCGTAGGACTATACAGGTACACATTACGGTTTTGCGTGTCGATATTGCCGGTCAATAATTGGAATGCCATCCAATATGCGATGTTTTCGGTATCGAAATATTTGCCGAGGATTTCGCTCATCGGAACGGAATAATCATTGAGATCATTCAGCATGGCGATCAGTTTGGTATGGTCGTTGTCGCCTTTGATTTCGAGTTTTTTCTCAAATTTCGTCTGATCGTAGTCGGGATCGTCGGCAAGTTTGATCACGTCTTCGTCTCGATAGAATTCGAAATCATTGACTTTGTACAACTGGCCGTTTTTGTCGAGTCCGTGCGCCTGCAATGCGGTTTTGTTGAGTTGTTCGACTTGCGTGTACAGGCCGTAATCGTCGAAGGAATCCGATCCGCTGGTCTCGTCTTTCACATACAAGTGCACGAATTGCGTGCGCAGGCCCATCATCTGGTCAATGCCCTTGATAAGGTCGTACGCCATTTTGTTGCGGAAACGCAAGCCATCGTTCACATGTTTGTTCAATGCGATGGTGCGCTGTCCACGCCACTTGCCTTTGCCGCTTTTCAACTCGATCTTGTAGTTTTTCTGCTGAAATTTACTTGACGATTGGCCTCGTATCTGCACGGTGGCGTTCGGCACGCTTTCGCCGAAGCCGAGTTCGCCGGAGACGGGACCCTGCTCATCGCCCACCTGCAGCAGACCATTGACCTTGTAGCGTTCAACGCCCATGGCCGTATAGTCATCTGCGGAGTATTGGTTGATCTCGCTCCAGCTATGGTCGGTGCCTTCCGACGAATTACCGCGCGATACCGTCAAATACATGGTTTCCACGCCGCTATCGTCATACACCTTGTATAACGATTCGTTGTCGCGCAAGTGTGCGCCGTCGATGCTCTGTTCAGCGCTTTTCTTGACTTGCTCATGCGTCTGCGACGAATCCGATGATTGCGATTGCCCGCTTTCGCCAGGTGTCGAGGTCTCGCATCCGGCGCAGGAAAGCACCGTCAGTATTGCCATCAATGCCGCTATCCGCTTGACAAGCGCGGTAATGGCTTTTGCGCTGCGTCGATTCCACCATGTCATGATTTACGATTCCTCCCGATTATGCCATCCGTTTTCTGCATTATTCGCCTTGTTAGAAGACCGTGCATGCCTTGGACGATGCAATGATTGGTCGATCCGCTGTTCGCCACGTTCAAGCAGCATGCCCAATTCCATGAAACGTCCCCGCTTTGTTTGCGCCACAATCGGCTGCTGCCCCAATACTCGGTACGGAAGATTGTCGGTATATGAGGCGAGACGGAAAGTCGCGTATATGGCAAACAACGAAGCGCCCATCAGGAAACCGAAACCGAACAGTGTCGTAGTGAAAAACTGATTGATCACCGTGAACACAACCGTTGAAACGGCAAACAATGCCGATGCCGTCAACGCACCGGAGTAATCGGTGAAATACAGCAGAATCAGCATCACGGTGTTGCCGACCGCATAAAGGGCATACCCCACGCAGAGCACACGGAAATATCCGTGCATCACATCGTTGAAACCCAAAGGAAGCGCGTTCAGCACTGTTTTTTCCAACGAAATCACGGCAGCGGTCACCAGCAATTGCTTCAATGCCGTGTAATGCAATTCTCGATTGAGCACAGCCAGCATTTCATTTTCGGCAACGGTAATGTCTTTGACCGTGCCTCCATCATTCAACAAACTGTAATACGACCGATATGTTGGGTAGAAATTGACCTCCACCGACACCACAAAATTCACCGTGGTGATCAGAATCGTCAAAAACGCCAGCATGGCGGGCACATCGTAATATGGCGCACCATAAAACAAACCCTTCACCTTGATACCAAGAGGTCCACACCAGGTGATCACCAAATGGGCGAACAAGCCAATGGTGGTGAACAATCCGGTCAACGCCAACGGCAGAAACTGATCGACCCACTGCAGAAACAGCCACGGATTCTCACGACTTTGCGGAAAATACCGATGCAACAGCAGCACATCCCACACCAGCATCACACCATAGCCAAGCACCACTGCGAACAACAGCGACTCCACAGGAGGGCATGTCAACGCAAGCAACACGCATGACGTGACGAACGCCACCAGCACCGCCGCAACAAAAGAATACAGAATGCTTTTGTAATCTTTAATGGCCGTCAAATAACTCATCGCATTCCAGTTGACGACCATTTCAAGAAACAGCCATAAACACAACACGCCCTGCATCAGCGTGGCTCCAGAAAACAGCAGAAACACCGTGTACAACACCGCGCCCGCTACCAACATGATGCCGGTAGACCCCCAAAACGACGGCAGAATCATCTTCTCATCGTGATCAAACAGCATATCCGCCAAAAAACGTGTGACCGGCATCGACAGAAAACTTGTCAATACCAACGAGGAGAGCAATGTGTATGTGATCATGCATACAAGCAGATCACGGTCGGGGCGGCCCACCTGCCACCAACTGCTCACGATCAGCACGCCAAACTGCAGAAGCACGCCCAGCAGCATCGGGCCGGCGCAAATCACGCCGGCATAGCCGTAGGCTCGCAGCATCGCCATCAAGCCCCTACGATGGAACAGTTTCTTCAGTTCAAATCCAATACCGGCCATATCAGCGTTCCAATCCGAACTGATCCGCGGTATCGGCATACAGCTTGCGATAATCGTCAAGCATGCGCTCATGACGGTAATAGGCGTTCACACGATTGCGGCCGATCTGCCCCATGGTTTCACGCAACGTACGGCTGGAACACATGCGTTCCATCGCCCCGCTTAAGCCTTCGCGGTACATGGGAGGCACATAAAAGCCGGCAGTGCCGAAATCGTCGCCATCCTCGCCTTCCAAAAGCTCACGGCAACAGCCGACATCAGTGGTCACGCACGGACGTGCGGCTGCGAACGATTCCAACACCGACAATGGTTGGCCTTCGGAAATGCTGGTCAACACGGTGAAATCAAGCTTGCGCATGTATTCGACCACGTTCACACGTCCTGTGAACTCAAGATTGCGCACGCCCAACTGCTCCACAAGCTCATGGCATTCGTCGGCATACTCCTGATCGTCAACACCGCCGAGAATATGCAGGCGAACGTTGTCAACACGAGATGAAAGCCCATGAAACGCGTGAATCAGGGTCTTCACGTCTTTGATGGGAGCCATGCGCACCACCGCACCGATATCGACCCAACCGTCATCGGGCTTCAGGGGAATATCACAAAAACGTTCGTATTGAATGCCATTGGGAATAACCTGGCAGGCATCGGCGGGAGCACCCATACCGATTTGGATAAGACGGGCACGACCGAACAAACTAGTGACACGCCATGCACGCTGGTAGATCTGTTCTGAAAGCATGTAGAAGAAACGAATCCAACGCGGACGGAAAGCCGGCAGCACCCATTCGGCGGAAATAATCTCCTCTTCACGTTCGCGCGTATAAATGCCATGTTCCGTAAGCAATACCGGCGCATGGTTGATGGAACCGCCCAAACAAGCCAGCAATCCGCCATATCCGGTGGAAATCGCATGGTATATCTGCGCTTCCGGCACTTCGCCGCCCATCAAGTACAACACCGGCAGCAACATGGAGCGCACAGTATGGAAAGCGTCGGCATAGGCCACATACGGATATTCTTCCATGCAGATTTGCGTAAACAGGTCGATGAATTCACGGCTTTGCAGGAACGAAAGCGGATGCACGCCTCTTGTGTGGAACAGGTTGAAAAGCACATCCCAGTCCGGGCTGCCAAGATTCACCAGTTCGCGCAATGACCGCAATTCCCCCTCGGTGAACGACACTTGCGCTCGTTCACCGCTCAGACGCAAGGCGTCGTCGAGGAACACCTCATGCACTTCCACTACATTGCCAGGCAGGTCATATACGAATTTGCCGCGGTCTTCGGCTTTGGCGCCGATCACCCACAATACGAACTCGTGCTCTTTCATCGCTTCGATATAACTATGCATCCACGTGGACACGCCACCATGCACGTACGGGTAGCATCCTTCCAAAACCAGGCAGATTCTCATGCCTCTCCCCCGGTCTTGCGTTCGATATGAACCGTGGCGCTCGTGGCTTTGAGCAGATACAGATTCCCGGTCAGCTTGGTGAGGCTTCCGCCACGAACCCTGCCAGGCGTGCCACTGTTCGCACGGAACATGAGCCAGCCCTGATCGATAAGGTTGCCAAGATGCAAATCCCAACTATCATCGGACGTTGCCATCGAAACCGTCAATCCTGAGAATCGCTGCACCGCCGCAGCGCATTCCGTTCCAGTCTGCATACGAATGGACGGAGCCGACTGTTCCAACCAATCCAAATAATCTTCTAATCCCTTGCGATAGGTTTCCCAACCTTCTTTCGCGCCACGATCTTCATCAAGCAGATCGTCGGGATGCATGAAGTGCGTGCTCACATAGTGCATGTTCAGTTCGGAAACCGCGGCAAGACGCATGTATGAATTATTCACCATGCTTCCCGACACAATACGGGGAGCTTCAACCACACCATCGGCTGCCACGCCGAACTCCTGCACATACTCCAGAGAACTGTCGGGAGGAAAGGCCATGCTGGCGATGGCACGAATCTGAGGCACATCCTCACCGATGATTTGGCGGCCTTCACTGGAAAGAATATTGGACGGCGGCACATAGACCGACGATGTCGCAGCGGGAAGCACTGTCTTTTGAAAGGCAATCAGTTCGTTCAACGAATCGACGATGGCTTTGCGATTCGGCCATTGCACGTACGTGTATTCGTTGCCGTAATCCGTATTCGGCAACACCAACGGCTGATGGTTGTACCCGTGATATCCGATTTCGCCGTTTTGCCGAAGCAGCAATCCTCCGTAATACTCGAATTGTGTGTTGTCCGTCTGCCGTACAGGATCATTCTTGGTGTCATCGCCGTAATTCTCAATCATCACACCGGTGAAACGAATACCGTACCGTTCCGCAAGACGCACCAAATCTGGCCACCATACTTGAGAATAGAATTCGGAAATGCTCATGTTGTAGTCACGTTTGATGTATTTGCCATTGCCAGACGGTACTGGAGACGGAAAATCGTCCAGGTAGAAAGCCGCGCTGTTAATCACCGGATAGGCCATGGCGGAACTGAGCAGACTGAACGCCGAAGCGTAAAATCCTCGAACCATCTTGACGTAAATGCCGATATTGCACATCACAGCCGTTCCTGACTCCACCGAGCTCCTCCACACCAATGGCGTTCTGCCATTGCTGCTGACCGCCTCCACCTGTGCACGATCATTCAACGCGACGCTCAGCGACGATTTGAACGGGTCACTGAACATGTATGTCTGACCGCCACCCAACATAAAATCCTTGGACGGTGTAATGCCCTCAGTCACCACATATTTGTATGCGGACGATTCAATGCCGATCTGCGGGCCGATCACATCCAGATAGCCGGTTTTCTCCGGGGTCATGGCGAACATGACGCCGCCGCCCTTTTTGACCCATTGCATGATCTGCAGCACATGTTCGTCCAACGGATCCAAGTTGGGCATGGCAATCACCATCGTCTGATACTGCTTCAACGTAGGAATCTCGTCACCTTGCGCAAGATCGACGGTGACAGTGGGCACTTTCATGTCAAGAAGCACACGGTCAAGCATGCTTTCAGCATCGGAGACACCCTCCTGCGAACTGTCGATCACCAAAAGGTTCGTGGCTTTTTCGCCAGCGATGGCGTCGGCTGCTGGAATGGCTTTGTCTCGATCCAAGTAGGTGATGTCGAACCGCGTTGCACCGTAATGCACGCCCAGGCTCTCCACCAGCAACACCAAAGCGATGGCCATGAACATGGCCCAGACTTTGACCAGACCTTGCCAGCGGAATCGCTTCCACTTGGCCAACACGTCTGACAGGAATCCTCTGGTCATGCGCGTTCAACCTCCTTGGTTCCAGTCCAGAACCGCAGAGCTCGTCTTCCCTGGCCACCGAGATAAATATGTTTGCTTTCGATCTGCTGAACGGTTTGATGCAACGCATCGCCATCATTGCGTGCGGCATCGAGTCGCAGACGCATCAGCCATACATCGCCTTGATCCGGCCACCGTTCCATAGCGCCGTCAACGGTGTGTGCGGCATCATCAAAAAGTCCAAGATCAATCTGCATTTGCGCAAGACGGCACACAACGTGATAATCGCCATGTTGGCGAAGTCGTTCCTGCAACACTTCGGCATATCGTTGTTTCTGCAACTGCAAAGCGTATCCTTGCGCAATACCGGAATTGACATATCGTTCCAGCGCATCGCAATACCGTTCCAACATCGTTTCGGAATTTCGATGCTGCAGATAATCGTTACGGCAGCGCTGCAATGCAAGATCTTCCTTGGCACTGATCTGCGCCAAGGCAGTAGCCGCGTAATGCACGACTTCCACATCCTCATTCAGTCGGGCCTGCGACAGCACATCGATATAACGGCTGGGATTATCGTTGAGAATGGACATCACCAGACTGCGCCGCTGACTCGAATCATTGACGATCAACGCCTCTTCCAACGGCACTGTATTGGCGAAATCGGCTCGTTCCCCAACGAGAATGCTTCGACGCTCCTCATCATCCACACGCATTTGCTCAAGCCCCGGAGCCGTGTGCGCGCCAGCGCGAATCAGCGTGCGCGCATGCAGCAACAGCACGCATAACGGCCCCCACAATGGCACCAGCAGCATGAAAGGAAGCAGCCGCCCTGCCACGCGAAGCACGCCGACGCGAGACAATACGCACAGCAGCACGCATATCATTACATGCACGGCGATAAGCAGCATCGCCATCACCGTCGCATTCATGCTGCGCCGCCTTCATGCGATGCGGAGTCATTCGGCGCAGCGTCACTGCGCGGCGTTTCATCCGCTTGCGACTCGGCAGCTACTTGTTCCGAAGCCTCAGCCAGCAACGAATCTTCCTCGTGGACTGAAACCAACTTCACATGCAATCCAGCCTGGGTCAAACGACCGTTGATGATCGGCAGCTCATGCTCGCTGACCTGATTCATGAGCACATACACATTGCCGTCCTGCAGTACACCGGCCTCATCCGTTTGACGAAGGGCTCCCCTCAGGCGGCTACCATCGTCTTGCCAGGCGCCTTCCACACGCAACAGCAGATGATTGCTCATATGATCATGCTTGAGCTCGTTTGCAGCCAGCACTTTGGACAGGAACACCTGAGTGTTCAAGAATTCCGTGCCGGGCACCAGCATCGTCTGCCGCGCAACATTCTCATAATCGAAGGCACGCACCATCGCGGATTCCACCAAGCCGCACATGATGGTGAACAGGTTCTGGAAGTACAGGTTCATTTGATCGGGCTGCGCTTTGGCAAGCACAATCACCAAGGCCAGCTTGCCATCGGCATGCACGCCCGCCGCATACATTGGAAGGTTTTGTTCAAGATTGCGGTTTACCCACAATCCGCCATGATCCAAGGCCGTGACAATGTTGGCATAATTCTCAAGCAGCACCGATTTACTGAATAAGGATTCGGCCTGCGGACTCGCGGCCACCAAACGCGCGAAACGACCACCATTATCGATTCGGTAAATACCGAAACTATCGCCGCCCAACGTATCTTGCATAATGCGAATGGTCGCGTGATACAGCTTTCGAGGCAGCACTTCGTCCAATTCACGGGTCATCGCATACATTTTGCCGAAACTGTCGCGCCTGCCGATAATCTGCCCGCGCAGCATACGACGATCATCAAGCACATCGTGGTACAGGTCACGCAGGAACGCAAGTCGCTCACGCAGCAAACCGTTTTCGTCACGCATGAATCGCAGGTTTTCGCGATTGCGCATCTGCACGTATCCGCATACTGCGCCGGCAACGAAATACACCACAAACGTAATCCAGTTCGACGTATCGTAAAACAGTGGAGCGAATGATGCGCCGTTCGACGCGTACGACAACGCCATGCCTGCACATGCGAGCGCGGCCGCGAACACGCCTGCGTTCATTCCGTACATCGTGCCGACGATCACCACGAAAAACAGGCGCAAATCCACGGTTCCCAGCTGACTGTCGCCTTGTACCGCGGTGCGAAGCAGTTCCTCCAGTATGAACGTGACGCAAATTTCGAATGCGATCCATGGTTTCGAATGGTTACGCAGAAAATCCCAGATCGGGTGCTTTTCGGACTGTTCCCGCGCACGCGCCTCTTTCCAGCGTTGCAGCACCAGGGGAAGATCCTGTTTGAGCGAGTATCGTGGCGACCAGCCATAACGCAAGCGCAGCGCATGGTCGTCTGCTGGGTAACTTTGGGGCCTGCCTTCGCCAAAAGTCACCGACAATCCGGGAAATGCCGCGCTGATCACATCAGCCAAATCACCGTATGTGAAGTTGAACACGTTGGGCACGTGGAATACTTCGCTTTCGGCGGTCCAATCGTCGAACATGCGGTAGATCAGTTCGGCAAGATCGTCGGCGCAGAGAAAGCATGTCTGCTGCTGTTCGCGTTCACGGAATGAGATCGACCCTGCTGACGCCTGTTCGAACAGCCTGCCGAAATATGCGGTTGCCCCATTGCGTTCGGGTGCATACAAGTATGGGCAGCGAATGATTTTCGCTTCCAGATGGTAGGTGTGTGCGTAGTACAGGCAGAGTTCTTCCGACGCTCGAGACATCAGGCTTTTGCTGGTATCGTGTACGTCGGCGTTTTCCGGATAGATGAATTCGGATTCGGGGCCGCTGACCATCAGCATTTGCGTTTGCCTGTTGCGAATGGCATGCAGAAGTCTTCGCAATGCTCCCAGATCACCGTCCCGGTCACTGCGTGGGGTCAGATTTTCGGAAAAGAATACGATGCGATCAAATTCGTATGCAGTAAGGGTTTCGGCAAGGGTGTTGGCGCCAGACATGTTGACGATTCTGAGACGGTCATTGCCGCCTACGGTGCCTTCTCGTTCCGCTATCACCACATGGTCTCGGGGAAAGGCATGCTGAATCCACTGTTGGGTAATGAAATCGGTATCACCGACCAAAAGCACTTCATGCTGCCACCCCATTACCATGTTTGGTTGGCCGCCTCGATGGTCGGGGCCGGGTCGCCGGTCCTGGTATGACTTTCCTGCCCTGTCGTTGATGA
>CWGV01000071.1_pt5 | contig 18597 bp, 16 predicted proteins | sample 663871 | NCBI WGS metagenome assembly CWGV01 (sample SAMEA3735897, study PRJEB9488) | human gut metagenome | biome: ENVO:mammalia-associated habitat; material: ENVO:feces | place: Malawi | collected 2009-02-27 | reverse complement strand
CGTCAATCCCGCCTTCATCGGCGTGATGCTTGCCCTGATTCTGATTCTGCTCGGCGTCAAGGTGCCGGACATCATCCTGAAGCCGCTGCACACCATCGGCAATATGGCCACGCCGATGTCGCTAATCTACTTGGGCGGCCTGTTCGCGCTGACCAAGTGGTGGGGCGTCCTCAAACGCTACGAACTCTATGCTGGCCTAGTCGCCAAGATGATCGCATTCCCGCTCGCCTTCTACGCGCTACTGACCGCGCTGACCGGCGCATCGCCGCAACTGCCGATCACCCATGACATGGTGCTGATGATCACGGTCATCGCCGGACTGCCGACCATGACCACCATCGCCATGTTCACCGGTCGCAAGAACAACATGCCCGAGTATGCGGTCGGCTTCGTGCTCGTAAGCACGCTGTTCTCGCTGGCCTCCCTGACGATTGTGTCGGCAGTTGTGTTCTGAATTGTCCCCTTCGACGAAAAGAATGCCGGGGGCCTCCGGCGCTTGGAATCTCATCGACGCCGCCAACGACTCCAATCCGAGGCGGCCGTGCCGTATTTCAAGGAGATATTCGATTACGCGCGCACGCTCGACCCGCAGCATCGTCCTCTGACCTACACCAATCTGATGATGGCCGCCGCAGGCAAAGACAAGTGCCATCAATTCGCGGATGTCATCTGCCTGAACTGGTATTACGGCTGGTATATGCAAGGCGGGTATCAGCTCATCGGAGCCAAGAAGGCCTTCATCGACGAGATGAACCAATGGATGAACACCGAACCCAACAAGCCATTCCTGTTCACCGAATACGGTGCGGACACCGATGCCGGTGCGCACAAGCTGCCAAGCGTGCAGTGGAGTGAGGAATACCAGTGTGAGTACCTCACCATGCAGCACGAAGTGTTCGACATGTTCGAGGCAGTGGTGGGCGAGCAGGTATGGAACCTCTGCGACTTCCAAACCGGTGAAGGCATCATGCGCGTCGACGGCAACAAGAAGAGCGTCTTCACTCGCGACCGTCAGCCCAAAGCCGCCGCCTATGTACTCAAGGAGCGTTGGGAGACTAAGTAGCGGCCCGCCCTTGGAATATTCCAGGAGCAACACACATCGCATAACATACAACGCAACATACAAAAAAGAACCTCGTGAAACGAATTTCACGGGGTTCTTTCTAGTTACGCTGAATGACTCCCATTAGACTCCCACAAGGGAAGAGCAATGGCGAAATCCCAACGTTGCTAAGCTCTCAAACTCAGATGTGGAAGTAGAGCTCGTACTCGAGCGGGGTCGGGGCCAGGCGAGCCTGGTCGATCTCGTCGCGCTTGAGGCCAATCCAGGTCTCGATCAGGTCGTCGGTGAACACGTCGCCGGCGGTGAGGAAGTCGTGGTCCTCTTCCAGGGCGTCCATAGCCTCGGCCAGGGAGCTTGGCACCTGCTTGATGCCAGCGTGCTCTTCCGGCGGCAGCTCGTAGAGGTCCTTGTCGACCGGCTCCGGAGGCTCGATGTGGTTCAGGATGCCGTCCAGGCCAGCCATCAGCTGAGCGGAGAAGGCCAGGAACGGGTTGCAGGACGGATCCGGAGCGCGGAACTCGATGCGCTTGGCAGCCGGGGAGGTGCCAGCCAGCGGAATACGGATGGCGGCAGAACGGTTACGAGCGGAGTACACCAGGTTGACCGGAGCCTCGAAGCCCGGGACCAGACGGTGGTAGGAGTTCAGGGACGGGTTGGTGAAGGCCAGCACGGAGGAGGAGTGCTTGATCAGACCGCCGATGTACCAGCGAGCCAGATCGGACAGACCAGCGTAGCCCTTCTCGTCGTAGAACAGCGGCTTGCCGTCCTTCCACAGGGACTGGTGGCAGTGCATACCAGTGCCGTTGTCGTCGGCGATCGGCTTCGGCATGAAGGTCGCAGCCTTGCCGGCCAGAGCGGCGGTCTCGTGGACGACGTACTTGTACTTCATCAGGTCATCGCCTGCGTGCTGCAGGGTGTTGAAGCGGTAGTTGATCTCCTGCTGGCCAGCGCCGGCGACCTCGTGGTGGGAACGCTCGAGGATCAGACCGACCTTCTGCAGGTTGGCGACCATATCGTCGCGCAGATCCTGGGTGTGGTCGATCGGCGGAACCGGGAAGTAGCCCTTCTTGACGCGATTCTTGAAACCGATGTTCGGGGTGCCGTCTTCCTCAACGTCAACGCCGGAGTTCCACGGAGCTTCGATGGAGTCGACCTCGTAGAAGGAGCGCTGCATGGAGTTCTCGAAACGCACCTTGTCGAAGATGAAGAACTCGGCCTCAGGAGCGAAGGATGCGGTGTCGGCGATGCCGGTGGACTTCAGGTAGGCCTCGGCCTTGCCGGCGACCTGACGCGGGTCGCGGGAGTACGGCTCGTCGGTCAGCGGGTCTACGATGGAGAAGGCCACGTCAAGGGTCTTGTGCTTGCGGAACGGGTCAACGAAAGAGGTCTCAACGTCCGGGACCAGCTTCATGTCGGACTCGTTGATGGCCTGGAAGCCCTGAACGGAGGAACCATCGAACGGCATGCCGTCGGTGAAAGCGTCCTTCAGGAATTCGCTAGCCGGCACGGTGAAGTGCTGCTGAACGCCGATAAGATCGGTGAAACGGACGGAGACATACTCGATGCCTTCCTTGTTGATAAGGGCCTCGACGTCTTCCTTGGACTTGAGTTCGGTCACGGGACCGCTCCTTTCGTATGAGATATAACGGTATATATCGTAAAATAGCGCGTTTCGCCGGCTCGAAACTTGGGTTACGAGAATGTTTCGTGACTGTGGCCGACAATCGCGCAGGCGCGTTATTTCAACGAAACATCATTACAGAATGGAAACGGAGACTATCGGGGGAGTAGGTAGAGATGTCCGCAACGTGGACAGTGGGTATTGACAGGTGACGTAGGTGGATGTAAGTGGACGCGATTATGAGACATATGACGAAGCCCCGGAACCGATTGAACGGATTCCGGGGCTTCTGTGCGATTTGGTTGTGTGCTGCCGATCAGCGACCGCGCATCGCGCGGCGGGAGATCTTCTGCGGGCGGTTCGGATCCATGCCCTTGGGGATGGCATAGCCCTTCTTGGCCTGCAGCGTGCGAAGACGATCGTTCAGCGTTTCCATCTCGGCCTTGGTCAGCAGGAAGCGACGGCGCGGATGAATCTTGGCGATCAGTGCGTTCTTGTGGTGCGTGGGCTCATAGCTCTTGGACTTGATCACCGTGCTACGCAGCTTGGCCAGCGGCACCTGCTTGGGGCCGTGGCCCACGGCGATGCGGTACACCGGAATGGAGGAGCCGGCGGTGACGCCCTTGATATCGCGTTCCTGACGATCCATCGCCTTCATGACGCGACCGTATTCGCCTTCGCCAATCAGGTAGATGCCGTTCATCGAAGTGCCGCGCCAGATGGCATCCTTGGTCTTCGGGTCGATCCACGCCGGTTCCTGCGGGAAGTCAAAGCCGGCTTTCTGCATGTTGCTCAGCACGCCGATGGCGGCACCAGGCTTGCCATCAATCTGCTTGTAGCCGACTGCATCCGCGCGGCGGGTGAGCATCATGGTGGCCAGCAGAATGCCGAGCATGATGGCGGTGATCATGGTGAAGATCCAAATCAGCCAGGTCCACTTGACAATCAGACCGATGATGATCGTCACGACTACAGGCAGCAGGAAAGCACCGGCCTCAAGCCACGGCAGGGCCTTGTCTTCCTTAGCCGTGTACTTGTAGATCTGGATGATCTGCTTGATTGTGCTCTGCTTCTTCGGCTTCGCGTCCTTCTCCGCCATCACTTCTTCCTTTGTTGGGACGAAACACACTGGGCAATATCTTATCAGGTGCGCTGGTCCGAACTTGCTTGTGCTGGTTGGTCTCAGCGTGTGTGCAATGGTCGTCCGTCGGCCTTGAGTAGCGCCTCGCCGAGCGTTTCACTGAATGTGGGATGCGGGTGAACGAGGCGGGCTGCGTCGGCGAGCGGCACATGGTTGCCGACCAGCTGTTCGGCTTCGGCGATGATGTCGGAGGCCATCGGGGAGACCATGTGCACGCCGAGCACGCGCGGGGTGTCCGGGTTGGCCGCGTCGCAGCCGGAGACGATGGTCAATGAGCCGGTCATGCCGCTCATCAGCATGCGCGCGTTCGCCAGCATCGGATAGTTGGTCTCCTTGATTTCAATGAGATCCTCCCTCGCCTGCGCCTGTTCGACGGTGAGCCCGACCGACGCCGCTTCGGGGAAGGAGAACACGATCTGCGGCACAGTGGCTTCGTCCACCGGCTTGGGATTGAGTCCGGCGATGGTCTCCGCGATGACGATGCCTTGCTCAAAAGCACGATGCGCCAGCGCGTGACCGGCCGTCACGTCGCCTACCGCCCATACGCCCGGTTTGTCGGTGCGACCGTACGCATCCGTGGCGACATGTCCGTGGTCGTCGATCGTCACGCCCCATGCTGGGTCGGTGATCGGGTCACGCCCGATGGCGACAAGGGCGATTTCGCCCCAGACGCTCTGTTCGCCATCCTGGCCTTCGCGCGTGTAGTGCACGGTGGCGCCAAGGTTCGCACCGGTGTCCACGTGGGTGACGTTGGCGCGGGTGATGATGTTCACGCCATGACGTTTGAGCTCACGGGTCAGCGTGGTGCCGGCTCTCCGGTCCCAGGCTGAGAGCACGCGGTCCTTGCGAATCAGCAGGGTCACCTTCGAACCGGTGGAGTTCCATATCGAGGCGAATTCAAGGGCGATGGCCCCGGCGCCGATAATCACCGCCGAAGAGGGAAATTCGTTGACTTCCAGCGCCTGTGTGGAGTCGATGAGGGCACCGGCGAACGGGTTGCCGGGCAATGGGCGTGGCTTGGCACCGGTGGCGATGACGATGTTCGTGGCCGTGAGGTCCATCGTTGGGCCGCTGGGTTCGGGGACATCGGCCTTGTGATAGGTGAGGATGTCGCTTTGGCCGGGGGAGGGGACGAGGCGGACGATGTGGTTGGAAGTTGCTGGAGCGATCTCATCCGCATGGAACGCGGCATTGGCCCGGAACACGGTGATGCCGCGATGGGCGAGCAGTCCGGCCAGTCCTCCCACCATCGTCTTGACCACGCGCAGGCGATAGTCGCGCAGCGTGCCGAAGTCGATGCCATTCACCGAGGCGTTGACGCCGAGTTCGGCTGCACGGTGCACGGTGTCGATGGTGTGGGTGGCGGTGATGAGCGCCTTGGAGGGGATGCAGCCACGGTTGAGACATGTGCCGCCCACGGTGGCGTCACGCTCGACGAGTGCCACTTTCATGCCGAGTTCGGCCGCGCGCAGAGCTGTGGAATAGCCGCCGGGGCCGGCCCCGATGATGACCAGATCAAACTGTTCGCTCATGATTGCCTCCTTGATACATATAAGTATGGCTCCCATGCTAGGGAGCCATATGCGGCTATCGCCGCCACTTCGCCTAAAAACAGTCCACTGGACTGTTTTCTTTACGGCTCAGCCCCTCAACGAGGGGAGCCAGAGTATATATGAACAATCAGTCCGCCGGCCAGTGACCGCGCTTCGGGTAACGCGGCTTGGGAAGTCTCCAACGACGCATCTGGATGGAACGGCTCCAGGCGTAGGAGAAGGAGCGGGAGCCCTTGGCCACGGACGATTCGCCGTACTTGGCGATCAGCTTGGGCTTGAGCCTGCGCCACATCAGCCACACGTCGATGATCACGGCGATCAGATAGCCGTACATCAGCGCCATCATGGTGACCGACGCCCACTGGTTGCGCATCAACGAGGCGGCGAACATGGAGACGATCAGGATTCCGAAGCTCACCGGAATGAACCATTCGCCGAGGTTGAACCGGGCGTCCACGTAGTCGCGGATGTAGATGCGCCACGGCAGGCGTTCCGACTTGGGCATGTGGTTGATGTCGCCCTTCTGCATCGCCTCGTACTCGGCGTTCTCCCTCTCGCGCAGACGGGCTTTGGCGGCCTTGGCGCTGGCCTTGCGGTCCACCGGAACCAGCGGACGGATACCGGCGGCCTGAGCCTGCTTCATCTTCGGGGTAGGACGGCCTTTTTTCTCAGAAGGATCGGCGGCCTTCTTCGGGGCCTGCTCAACAGGAACTTGGGCCTCTTCTTTTTTCTTAAACGGATTCCATGTCATGCTTTGAGGTTACGGTGACGTTCAGACACTTGTACACTGGCGCAGTCATTGCAATGACGCCGTTCACGCACATATATAAAGGAGGATCATCATGGCAACGTTCACCGCTGACGAGATTCGTTCGCGCGTCGAAACCGATTGGAACCGCATCGTCGAGGTGCTGGCCGAAAAGGTCGCGCTGCAGTCGATCTCCGCCAAGGGCATCACCGCCGAACATATGAAGCGCTCCGCTGAATTCGTGGCAGACGAACTGCGCCTCGTGGGTGTGGATGCCAAGGTGGTCCAGGCTTCCAATGCCGACGGCACTCCGGGCGCATGGGAGGTCATCGGCTCGCATATCGTTTCTCCGGACGCCCCCACCGTGCTGCTCTACGCCCATCACGATGTGCAGCCTGTTCCGGACCCGGCCGAATGGGACACCGACCCGTTCGTGGCCACCGAAATCGACGGCCGCCTTTACGGCCGTGGCTCCGCCGATGACGGCGGCGGCATCGCTATCCACTCCGGTGCGCTGAAGGCCTTGGGCGACGACCTCAACGTCAATATCAAAGTGTTCATCGAAGGCGAAGAGGAGATGGGCTCGCCAAGCTTCATTCCCTTCATCGAGGCTCACCGCGACGAATTCGCCGCTGACGTGATTATCGTGGCTGATTCCGGCAACTGGTCGGCGGACATTCCTTCTTTGACCACCTCGCTGCGCGGCAACACCTGCGTGGACGTGACCGTGCAGGGCCTTGAACACCCGGTGCACTCCGGCCAGTACGGCGGCCCGATTCTCGACTCCAATACGTTGGCCGCCATGCTCATCGCTTCCATATATGACGAGAACGGCGATCTGGCCGTACCCGGCGTGGCCGCGGAAGAGCCGATCGGCGGTTTGCAGCACGACCTTGACGAAACCGCTGTGCGCGAGGATTCCGGCGTGGTGGCCGGTTACGAGTTCGCCGGCACCGGTTCGCTGGCCTCACGCCTGTGGACCAAGCCGTCCGTGACCGTGATCGGCTTCGATGCCCACCCGGTCGAGGGATCCTTCAACGTGATCGCCCCGGAGACCCGCTTCCGTTTGTCGCTGCGCACCGCGCCCACCCAGCGCCCTGAAGAAGCGCAGGAAGCACTGGCTGCATTCTTCGAATCCCACGCGCCGTTCGGTGCCAAGGTCACTGTCGAACGCGGCGAAAACGGCATGGGCTGGGCCATGGACCCGACTGCCGTGGCCACCAAGGACGCGCTGGAAGCCATGACCGAGGCTTTCGGCGTTGAGCCCATCAACAAGGGCGAAGGCGGCTCCATTCCGTTCATCCCCGAACTGCAGCGCATTTTCCCCAACGCTCAGGTGCTGGTCACCGGTCCCGAAGACCCGAAGGCCAACGCCCACAGTCCCAATGAGTCCATCTCCCTGCCCGGCCTCAAGAACAACGTGATCACCGAGGCTTTGCTGCTGGACAAGCTCGGCAAGTAGCCGAACCGTATCGGTAATGGTAGCGAGCCGCCGTCCGGTAGGTCACAGATGTGGCTATTGCCTTTGACGGCGGCTTGCTTTATAGTCGGGGAGTTGACACGGGAGCTGCCGTTAGGCGGCTGAGAGGAGACTCATAGTCTCGACCGATGGAACGTGACCGGATAATGCCGGCGCACGGAAATGTCGCTCTTACCCACCCGTGCCTGAACCAACCTGCGCGTGGCCACGAACATGTGCATCATGTGCGTACATATATCCATGTATGTTTGGCCTGCGTACGAGCAGAAGAAAGGCACATTCATGACTGAAGCTGTGGCCAAAGCCAATTACAAGTGGCGCGTCGTCGATATCGTCGTCGCCGCAATCATCGCCGTCGCATCCGGCGTCATTTTCTGGGGCTGGGACATTGTCTGCTCCGCCCCGCTGGCCCTGTTCGAAGGCGTGACCCCCGGTTTCGAGGGTCTGCTCAACGGATTCTGGCTGTTCGCCGGCCCGCTCGCCGCAATCATCGTGCGCAAGCCCGGTGCCGCACTGTTCGCCGAAACCCTCGCCGCCTTCCTTGAACTTACGCTGGGCAACCAGTGGGGCGTCGGCGGCTCGCTGATCGTCGGCATCATCCAGGGTCTGGGTGCCGAAATTGCCTTCGCCGTCTTCGCCTGGAAGAAGTGGAACATCGGCACCACCATCCTGTCCGGTGCGCTCGCCGGCGTGGGCTGCTGGGCCTACTACTGGGCCACCAACCCGGGCTGGAACGGCCTGCGCGTCACTTGGTATCTGGTCGGCTCCATCATCTCCGGCGTCGTGATCGCCGGTATCGCGGTCTGGTATCTGTCCCGCGCGCTCGCCGCCACCGGCGCGCTGGAACGCTTCGAGTCCGGACGCGGCAAGGCGCGGGTCTGATGCAGGTCGATCCGGCCGCGGTCAGGGCCAGCGGCTGGGGCTGGCGGCACGCGACGCGCAAGGATTTCGCGTTGCGTGCCGTCGATCTCACCATCCGGCCGGGGGAGCGCGTGCTGTTGCTTGGCGCTTCGGGCGCGGGCAAAAGCACGATGATGGCCGGTCTCGCAGGCGTACTTGGCGGCGATGAGGAAGGCGAGCAGGAGGGCTCGCTCACCATCGATGGCGTCGATGCGCGCGAGGCGCGAGGCCGCGTGGGACTGGTGCTTCAGGACCCGGACTCGCAGATCATTCTTGAACGACTGGGCGATGACGCGGCCTTCGGCTGCGAAAACCTCAACGTGCCGCGCGAGGAGATTCGGCAGCGAGTGCGCGAATCATTGGATATGGTGGGACTCGGTGGACTCGAACTGGATCGGTCCACCCGCCATCTGTCCGGCGGTCAGCGCCAACGTCTCGCGTTGGCCGGCGTGCTGGCTATGGAGCCCGGTCTGCTGTTGTTGGACGAACCGACCGCCAACCTCGACCCCGAAGGCGTGGTCGAAGTGCATGACGCGGTCAAAAAGGTCGTCGAGGCCACCGGACAGACCATGGTTGTGGTCGAACATCATATCGATGTATGGCTCGATCTGGTCGATCGCGTGATTGTGCTCGGCCGACCCGATGCAAGTTCGCCCACGGGTGCGGTCATTGCCGACGGCAAGCCGGACGAGGTGTTCGCCGAGATGGGCGACGTGTTGGCCGCCGGTGGCGCGTGGGTGCCGGGCCGTGCGATTCCCGATTACTCGCCGAAGCGGGAGCCTGCGCACGATGCGCCGGTGCTCAGCACTGAGAACTTAAGCTTTGGCCGTGGGACCGCTCTTGGCGTTGGCATCAATCTGGATTTTTATCCCGGCGAAGTAACGGCTCTGATGGGTCCGAACGGCGCGGGCAAATCGACCTTGGCCTTGACCTTGGCCGGGCTACTCGAGCCTATCGCCGGCAAGGTGCTCATCGCCGACAACCTCAAGCCCGCGCATGCCGGGCGTGAGCCGATCGACTGGAAAAGCAAGGAACTGCTGGGCCGTATCGGCATGGTGTTCCAGGAGCCCGAGCACCAGTTCGCTGCCAATTTCGTGCGTGACGAAGTCGCCATCGGTCCCAAGTCGATGGGGCAGAGCCAAGACGAGGCTTATCAGACCGCCGACCGCATGCTTGAGCAGATGAATCTCACGCGCTTCGCCAAAGCCAACCCGTATACCTTGTCTGGCGGGGAGAAGCGGCGACTGTCCGTGGCTTCCATGCTGGCCGCCGCACCCAAAGTGTTGGTGATGGATGAGCCGACATTCGGACAGGATTTCAGTACGTGGAATGAGATGGTCAAGCTGATTGCCGCCATCCGCGATCAAGGCTCGTGCGTGATCATGGTGACGCACGATGAGGCGCTGGTGGATGCGCTGGGCGCGCGACGTGTGATGTTCGAGGAGGCGAAGGCATGAGTGACGTGGTAATCGTCAGTCCGCAGGAAACGCGCGTGGAGCCGGTCAAAGCCTCATCGCCCTCATGGTTCATCGCGCGCATCAACGCGGTCAGCCGCATCATCGGTGCGCTGTTGCTGTGTATTCCGATGTTCATCAGTCTGGATGTGGTATCCGCGTCCACGGCGCTCGGCATCGAATTCGTGCTGCTGTGGATTGGTGGCGTGGCTCCGTGGACCGTATGCCGTAAGACCTGGCCGGTATGGATCGCCGTCGCCGGCAGTTTTATCTCCGTGTTTCTCTACGGCCGCACCTCGGGCGAGATCCTGTGGCAGGGCGGCTGGATTGTGATCAGCGAGGGATCCGTTAATCTGGCCATCGCCACGGCTATCAGGGTGGCGGCCATTGCCGTACCCGGCGTGATCCTGGCCCTGGGCCTCGATCCCACTGATTTGGCGGACGGTTTGGTTGAGATTCTGCACTTCTCACCGCGATTCGTATACGGCGGGTTGGCTGGATTGCGCATGTTTACGCTGCTGCAGGAAGATTGGCGCGCACTCGGCTTGTCCCAGCGTTCGCGCGGCCTTGGCGACGGTAACGCCATCGCCCGTGCCCTCTCCCAAGCGTTCGGACTGCTGGTGCTCTCCATCCGGCGCGCCACCAAACTTGCCACCGCCATGGAAGCGCGCGGCTTCGGCTCCAGCGCCCCACGCTCCCAAGCCCGCATCTCGCGTCTGAAGCCTGTCGACTGGATCTTCTACGTCATCTGTCTGGCCGTCCCGCTGGCCTCCATAGGCGTAGCCGTCGGCACCGGGAATTGGCACTTCGCCTTTCAGGGTGCCTGAAAGGCGGCAGACTGGCACAGTGCCCTTCAGGGTGCCTGAAAGGCTTACGATGCCTCCGCCAGCGGGGAGCGAGCCACGACTGACGTAATGCCCCGGCAGTAGGGTAGTGGCTATGCCCATCAACGCCCAGATTCTTGATAATCCGAAATCCGACCGCGTGCGCCGCATCGCCGATCTGACCCGCACCAAAGGCCGCGAACGTTCGGGCCGTTTTCTTATCGAAGGCCCGCAATCCGTGCGCGAGGCCGTCACTTGGCGGCCGGACGTGGTACGGGACCTGTATGTAGAGGTTTCGCAGGCGCTGGAACATCCGCGTATCATCTCCTCCACGTTGGAGAAGATCGTCGAAACCTCGCAGGATGCCACGATTTATGTGCACTACTGCACCGGCGACGTGATGCACCGCATCAGTCCGGACGCCCAAGGCATCGCGGCCGTCGGCAATGCCGAGTCCATGCACGCCGGTGCCGATGACGTCGAACTTGGCAAGAACGGTCGGGCCCCGCAGATTGCCGTCTTCTGGCAGGTGCGCGACCCGGGCAACGCCGGCACCGTGATTCGTGCGGCCGATGCGGCCGGTTGTGACGCCGTAATCTTCGTGGACGACTGCGTGGACGTGCTGAACCCCAAGGTCATCCGCTCCACCGCAGGCTCCCTGTTCCATCTGCCGGTACTCGCCATGAGCACCGACGAATTCTTCACCTGGACAGGCGACCATAATTTGGACGTCTGGGCCGCCGACGTATACGGCACCGAAGAACGCAAGCCGGAAAGCCTGCCCGCAGTACTGGCGGACAAGGCGGCGGTCGAGGCTCCGAAAGCCGTGTTGTTCGGCAATGAGGCGCGTGGCTTGGAACCGGACATCCTCACGCGCTGCGGCCGCATCGTCTCCATCCCGCTTTATGGCAAGGCCGAATCGCTGAACCTCGGCACCTCGGCCGCGGTGATGCTGATGTCGCTGTCTATGTCGGGTCATGTTGAAAGAATGTGAAACCGGTAAAAACGCTGTGAAACGCTGAGAAAACATCAGACGAAAGGGTTCTCGTGGCAGAACAAATGGTGTTCGACGCCGACCAGGTGACTGCTGAGGTCGCCGAGGGCATCGAGAAAATCCAGAACGCCTCCAACCTGGAGGAGCTCAAGGCCATCAAGACAACGTACGCAGGTGCCGATTCGGCGATGACCAAGGCCAGCAAGGCCATCGGCTCCCTGCCCGCCGACCAGAAGAAGGAAGCCGGCAAGCTCATGGGCAAGCTGCGCGCCGACTTCGGCCGTGCCTATGGTCCCAAGGAGGTCGAGCTCAAGGAAGCCGCCGAGAAGGCCGCGCTTGCCGCTGAAACCGTGGATATGACGCTGCCGGTGAACCGTAAGCCTCTGGGCGCCCGTCACCCGCTGCCTAAGCTGATGGAGGACGTCGAGGACTTCTTCATCTCCATGGGTTGGCAGATCTCCTCCGGCCCGGAAATAGAAGCCGAATGGTACAACTTCGACTCCCTGAATTTCGGCCCGGACCATCCGGCCCGCCAGATGCAGGACACCTTCTACGTCAAGGGCAATCAGGCCAAGGACGCCGCCGGTTTCGTCGGCTCCAACATGGTGGTGCGTACGCAGACCTCCTCCGATCAGGTCCGTGCCCTCCTGACCCGTGGCGTGCCGCTGTACATCGCGTCCCCGGGCCGTGTGTTCCGCACCGATGAGCTGGACGCCACCCATACTCCGGTGTTCCACCAGTGCGAAGCCCTCGCCGTCGACAAGCACCTTACTATGGCCGATCTGAAGGGCGTGTTGGACAAGCTCGCCGTCGCCATGTTCGGCCCTGAAGCCAAGACGCGCCTGCGCCCGAGCTACTTCCCGTTCACTGAGCCGAGCGCCGAGCTCGACCTGTGGTTCCCCGACAAGAAGGGCGGCCCCGGCTGGCTCGAGTGGGGCGGCTGCGGCATGGTGAACCCGAACGTGCTGAAGTCCGCCGGCATCGACCCGGACGTCTACACCGGTTTCGCCTTCGGCGTCGGCATGGAGCGCACGCTCCTGCTGCGCAGCGACATCAACGACATGCACGACCTGGTCGAAGGTGACGTGCGTTTCGCCGAACAGTTTGTGATGGGGGAGTGATTCAGCCATGCCTATGATTGATATCGATTGGCTCAAGGACCATGTCGAGGTTCCCGAAGGCCTGACCTACGAACAGCTCGCCAAGGACCTTGTCAAGGTGGGTCTTGAGGAAGAGGAGATCCACTCCTCCCAGGTGACCGGCCCGATTGTGGTCGGCTACGTGGTCGACGCCACCCCCGAACCGCAGAAGAACGGCAAGACCATCAACTGGTGCCACGTGGACTGCGGCGACGAATGGAACGAGACCGACGAAGACGGCAACAAGGTGCCGCGCGGCATCATCTGCGGCGCGCCCAACATGAAGGCCGGCGAAAAGGTCGTCGTCACCCTGCCCGGTGCCGTGCTGCCCGGCGACTTCAAGATCGAGCCGCGCAAGACCTACGGCCACATTTCCAACGGCATGTGTGCCTCCGAACGTGAGCTGGGTCTGGGCGACAACCACAATGGCATCATCCTGCTGCGTCAGTACGGCTTCTCCGAGGCTGAATATGAGGCTCTGAAGCCTGGTCAGGACGCCATGCACCTGCTGCACCTCGACCAGCCTCTGCTTGAGATCAACATCACCCCGGACCGTGGCTACACGCTGTCCTACCGTGGCGTGGCCCGCGAATACCACCACTCCACCGGTGCCGTCTACACCGATCCGGCCGTGGCACTCAACGAGAAGGCCCCGGAACCTGCTGACTACCAGCCCGGCACCCCGGTGGACATCGATGTTGAAATCGACGATAACAATCCGATTCACGGCGTGCCCGGTTGCGACCGCTACTACGCGCGCATCGTCAAGGACTTCAACCCCAGCGCCCACACGCCCAACTGGATGCGTCGTCGCCTGATCCGCGCCGGTATGCGCTCCATCTCCTTGGCCGTGGACGTGACCAACTACGTGATGCTTGACCTCGGCCAGCCGATGCATGCCTACGACCTCGACAAGCTCGAAGGCCCGATTGTCGTGCGCCGCGCCAACGAGGGTGAGAAACTCACCACCCTGGACGGCAAGGAACATGACCTGAGCGTCGAAGATCTGCTTATCACCGATTCGCCGAACGGCGAACGCGGCTCGCGCATCCTCGGTCTTGCCGGTGTGATGGGCGGCCTGTATGGCGAAGTGACCGCCGACACCAAGAACATTCTTCTGGAGGCCGCGCACTTCGATCAGGTGACCATCGCCCGTTCGGCCCGTCGCCACAAGATTCCATCCGAGGCCTCCCGCCGCTTCGAACGTGGCGTCGACACCGCGCTGCAGCCCGCCGCCACCCAGATGGCCGCCGAGCTCATGGCCAAGTACGGCAACGGCGAGCCCAGCGAACACCCGAACGACGTGAACAACACGCCGCGCGCCAAGGTCATCCACTTCAAGGCCTCCGAAGTGGCCCGCGTGGCCGGCCTCGACGTGGACATCAACCGCATCTCCGACATCCTGACCGACCTTGGCTGCACGGTGGCCGGCGGCGGCAACGGCGAGTTCGCCGTAACCGCGCCGAGCTGGCGCCCGGACTTGAACGAGCCGTGCGACCTGGTCGAGGAAATCGCCCGACTGGTCGGCTACGACCAGATTCCGATTACCGTGCCGCCGGCACCGGTCGAGGGTCTGGTGGGCCTGACCCCGGACCAGCAGCGTCGCCGTCGCGTGGCGGACGAGCTCGCCGAGTTCGGTATGGTCGAATCGCTGAGCTACCCGTTCGTGGGCGACGACGATTACAAGGCCTTCGGCTTCGACCCGGAAGCCACCAAGAAGGTCAGCGTCGAGATCGCCAACCCGCTCTACGGCGACCGTCCGTACCTGCGTCGCGAGATTCTGCCGACCCTGGCCACCACCGTGCAGCGCAACATCCGTCGCGGCATCGAAAACGTGTCCCTGTACGAACTCGGCCACGTCTACCTGTGGGATTCGAACGCGCCCTCCATCCCGGCACTGCCCGGTGGCGTGCGCCCCACTGACGAACAGCTCGCTGCGCTTGACGCCGGTCTGCCCGAACAGCCCGACCATGTGGCCGGCATCCTGACCGGTCTGGCCGAGGACGACGGCTGGATGGGCGGCAAGCGCCCGGTCGACTGGTCCGACGCCGTCGAGGCCGTGCGCCGCATCGCCGGCCGTATCGGTGCCGCGATTGTTCTCGATCAGCCCGCCGCCGACGATGTGCCCGTCCAGTGGCACCCCGGCCGCGTCGCCCGCGTCATGGTGGGCGACGTCTTCACCGGCTTGGTCGGTGAACTGCACCCGCGCGTCAACGAGGCCCTCGGCTTCCCGGCCCATTCCGCGGCCTTCGAGCTGAACCTCACCGCGCTGTTCGCCACGCTGACCGGTAAGCCCGTCCAGGCCAAGCCGATCTCCACGTTCCCGCCGGTCAAGCAGGATTTGGCCTTCACCGTGGACGAGACCGTGACCGCAGGCCAACTTGAGAACGTGATTCGCAAGGCCGCCGGCGCGAACCTCGAATCCATCGAACTGTTCGACGTGTTCACCGGCGAACAGGTGGGCGAGGGCAAGAAGTCCCTGGCCTATGCGGTGGTGTTCCGTTCGCCGAGTAAAACGCTGTCCGCCGAAGACAGCGACGCCATCCGCAAGGCCATCGTGGCTGAGGCCGCCGAAATCGGCGCCCAGCTGCGCGCCTGACCCAACCAATCATCCGAATCGAGGAGCGCCATGAGCCAACCGGAGCAGGACAAGCCGAAATACGGGCAGTACCAGCAGCCTGAATATGGTGCTATGTCTGGCCAATACGGGCCGAATTACAACCCGTATATTTATGGCGCTCCCGAGCCGGATACCAAGAAGGATTCCGCCGCAGCCGCTGGCAACAACGGTGGCGCGGCGCAATCCCAGCAGGCCGGCCAGCCGTACGGCCAGCAGACGCCGTGGCCCGGCAATCAGCAGGCGGGCGGCTGGCCGTATGCGCAAGGCGGCCAACAGTCCGGTCCGGGCGCATATCCGGGCGGGTACCCGGGCATGCAGGGCCAGCCGTATGGTCAACAGCCGAACGGTCAGCCTCACCAGCCGCATTATTACCACGGCATCGACCTGAACGATCCAAACCAGAACCCGCTCTACGGGCACTGGGATTCGTATGCGATCATCTCCTTTATCCTCGCCCTGTTCTTCCCTGTGCCGGTGCTCTCGGCACTGATGGGCGCGGTGGCAATGTGGCGCACGCGCACCTTCCATATGAAGGGCTTCGGTTTGGCCGTGGCCGCCGTGGTGATCAACGTGCTATACACCATCGCCGTCATCTGGATGGCCTTCAATGGCTATGACGCCATGAGCCTCTACCAGGAAGCCCTCCAGCAACTCACCGGCGGCACCGGCTCCTCCTCCGACTCCATCTCCGCATAAGTGGCGTTCACATACCAACACACCCACTGCATAAATATGCAATAGTCTGCATAATCGCGTATACTCATCCGAAGACACATCAGTGAAAAGAGATGAGTATGGCGAAATATACAGTGGCCGTGGCCGGTGCCACGGGCTATGCCGGCGGTGAAGCGCTGCGCATTCTGGCCGCGCACCCCGACTTCGACATCACCTGCGTGGCAGGCCATTCCTCAGTGGAGGAGTCGATGGCCAAGCACATGCCGCATATTCCCCAACTGGCCAATCTGGTCGTTGAAGATACCACGCCCGAAGTGCTGAACGGGCATGACGTTATCATCCTCGCACTGCCGCACGGTGCTTCGGGCAAGCTCGCCTCGCAGCTCGATCCGAATGCCGTGGTTGTGGATTTGGGCGCCGACCATCGTCTCGAAGAGCAGACCGCTTGGGATGAGTTCTACGGCGGCGATTTCTATGAGCATTGGACCTACGGCATGCCCGAGCTCATCACCGGCAAAGCCGCGGACGGCTCCTACACCCGCCAGCGTGCGGCGCTTCCTGGCGCCAAGCGCATCGCAGGTCCTGGCTGCAACGTCACCGCCACCACGCTGGCCCTCCAGCCCGGCATCGCCGAAGGACTGGTTGAATCGCAGGATATCGTGGCCGATCTGGTCGTCGGATACTCGGGTGCCGGCAAGAATCTCAAGCGCACCAACCTGCTTGCCGCCGAGGCCCTGCAATCCGCCCTGCCGTATTCGGTGGGCGGCAAGCACCGCCACATTCCCGAGATCCTGCAGAACTTCGCCCACGCGGCCGGCAAGCGCGCGGCCGAAGCCGGCGAATTCACGCTCGGCTTCACACCGATTCTCGCCCCCATGTCCCGAGGTATCCTCGCCACCGTGTCCGCCCGCATGACGGACAAGGCCAAGGCACTGAGCGATGAGGAGATTCGCGCCGTATGGTCCAAGGCCTATGAAGGCCAGGACTTCATGGTGCTGCTGCCCGAGGGCACACTGCCCGCCACCGGCAACATCATCGGATCCAACGCAGCCCACCTGCAGGTCGTCACCGACCGCAAGGCCGGTCGCATCTACGCTTTTGCCGCCATCGACAACCTCAACCGTGGCACCGCCGGACAAGCGGTCCAATCACTGAACATCGCACTCGGCCTGCCGGAAGACGCGGGCCTGACCAAGATCGGAGTAGCACCGTGAGCGTTACATTTGCACAAGGTTTCTCCGCCGCCGGCGTGGCGGCGGGTATTTCATCCGTCGAAGGCAAGAAGGACTTGGCCCTCGTGGTCAACAATGGCCCGCTCGACGCGGCTGCAGGCGTGTTCACCTCGAACCGTTTCTGTGCCGCCCCGGTGCAGTGGAGCCGTAAGGTCGTCGCCGACGGTCACGTCAAGGCCGTGATTCTGAACTCCGGCGGTGCCAACGCCTGCACCGGCGAGGCCGGTTACGCCCAGTCCGTCACCACCGCGGAAACGGTCGCCGGTCTCATCGGTGCCGAACCGAATGATGTGGCTGTCTGCTCCACCGGTCTCATCGGTGAACTGCTGCCGTTGGACAACGTGCTGGCTGGTGCCAAGAGTGCCCATGAGGCTCTTGCCGCCACCGCCGAAGCCGGCGCCGACGCCTCCCACGCCATCATGACCACCGACACCAAGCCGAAGACGGTCGAACTGACCGGCTCCAACGGCTGGAAGATCGGCGGCATGGTCAAGGGCTCGGGCATGATTGCCCCGCAGCTGGCCACCATGCTGTGCGTCATCACCACCGATGCGGTCGTCTCCGCCGGCCAGATGCAGGCCGCACTCGCCGTGGCCGCCGAACATTCGTTCAACCGCATCGACGTGGACGGCTGCATGTCCACCAACGACACGGTCCTGCTGCTCGCCTCCGGTGCCTCCGGCGTCGAACCGGACAAGGACGAATTCAACAAGCTGGTGCGTGAGGCCTGCGCATCCCTGTCCCGCCAGATCATCGGCGACGGCGAAGGTGCCTCCCACGACATCCGTATCACCGTCACCGGTGCCACCAGCGAAGACGCGGCACTTGCCTGTGGTCGTGCCGTCGCCGCCTCGAACCTGCTCAAGTGCGCCATCTCCGGCAACGATCCGAACTGGGGCCGCATCGTCAGCTCCCTGGGCACTGTGCCGCCTGAAGTCGCGCCTTACGATTCGAACAAGGTGACCGTGGACGTCAACGGCGTGCGCATCTGCGAGAACGGCGGTGCCGGCCGCGACCGTAGCGAGGTCGACATGACCCCGCGCGAAGTCCACATCGACATCGACCTGAACACCGGCTCGGACGCCGAGGCCACCGTCTGGACCGACGACCTCACCCACGAATACGTCCACATCAACGCCGACTACGAAAGCTG
>CWGV01000010.1_pt1 | contig 20746 bp, 19 predicted proteins | sample 663871 | NCBI WGS metagenome assembly CWGV01 (sample SAMEA3735897, study PRJEB9488) | human gut metagenome | biome: ENVO:mammalia-associated habitat; material: ENVO:feces | place: Malawi | collected 2009-02-27 | reverse complement strand
GCGGAATCCCACCTTTGTGCGTTTTGGCTGCTATTGTGGTCACGTAACCGTTCGACAGAAGGAATCGCAACATGCACAACCATCCCTATGTATCCGAAGCACATGAGGGCAAGCCATGGTTTGAATGGTGCGTACTCGGCGTCGTCGCCGTCATCACACTGCTGGTTGCTTTCGGATATACGATGGCCGCCACGGTCATACTTGCCGTGACGGCCATCATCACCGGGCTTGTTCGTCTGATTCTTCAGGACAAAAGCCCATGGAAAGTGCGCTCAGTGGCGTTCGACTCCTTCATCGGCATCGCCTTGGGAATCGGCCTGCTGATTACCTACTTCAGCTTCTTTGGACTCTTCGGCAACATCTTTTTCCGCTGAATCGCCATCAGACGAGGTGGCCTGATCGAAGAATTCGCCATCGTCGAGCGTGTCCGCGTTTGCATCGGCATCCATCTGCGGAAGATCGGCGGCAGCCGGCACTTTGGGAGTGGTCATCATCTGCGCGATGATCATGACCAACGCCACCACAGAGGCGGCCAAGACCGGGCTAATCCAGAATACCCACAGCTGCTGCAGCGGATTTTGCGTAAGGCCCTCATTCATCGCGGCCAGTGCGATACCGGTGGAACGGGCGGGATTGAGACCGGCACCGGTAACCGGGTAGCTGATGGCGGCGGCCAGACCATAGGCAAGACCCATGGCAATGATATGACGGTCCGAGGACTCGCCGTGATCACCCAGAGAAGACATGGCGGTGGCAACGACAATCAGAGAGGCAACGACCTCGACGACAATCGCCAACGTAATCGAGAACGTAATGCCATACTGGGTCAGCAGCGAGTAAGACACGGAGCCGTTTTCGAAACCGTTAACGGCCGGAGTCAGCCACACTTTGGCAGCTACCTGCTCGGATGTGGGCAGCAGCTTGACCACGGCGAAGCCGGCGGCGATGGCACCGATGACCTGAGCGATCACATAGAGGATGCCATCCAGGATTTTCGTCTTGGAAACCAGCACGGAGGCTACGGTGATGGCCGGATTCAGCTGACCACCGGACACGCGGGAGAAGATGGCGGTGACTGCGGCATATGCCAAGCCGGTAGCCAACGCGAAGAACACGATATTGATGCCATATACGGCCGAACCCCATGTGGAGAAGGCGTAAATCGCAAAGCACAGCAGGAAGCTGCCGGCCGATTCGGCGCACACGCGCAGGGCCAGCGGCTGTTGCTTGGTTTCTTCCATGATTGTTCATTCCTTTTCATCTGTTGGAAGACGGGCGAACCCGCACAAACGGTTGCCAGTCTAGCAGCAGTCCTACGTTGCGGTATGATATATGGGTTGGAATTGGCTGGGATTCCAGTCCGCCAACTCTAAAGTATGTATACAAATCGACAGTCTCTGCGATGACAGAATCTGTCCGGCCACGTTGGGAGAACGATGCCAAACGCATATTCCCGCGCTGCGAAAGCGCAAGACGATTCCAATTCCATTCGACTCCAGAAGCTGCTTGCCCAAGCGGGATTCGGTTCCCGCCGCAAGTGCGAGGACATGATTACCGAAGGCCGTGTCGAGGTCGACGGTGAACTGGTCACCGAGCTCGGAACTCGCGTCGACCCCCATAAGCAGCAGGTGCGCGTAGACGGTTCGCGCGTACGCGTCAATCCGAACCACGTCACTCTGGCACTGAACAAGCCCCGCAAGGTGCTCTCCGCCATGGACGACCCGAAGGGCCGCTACACGTTGCGCGACATCGTGGGCGACAAGTACGAGCGCATCTTCCACATGGGCCGTCTCGACTACGATTCCGAGGGTCTTATCCTCATGACGAACGATGGCGAACTCTCGCAGCACGTCATGCACCCCAAGTACGAGGTCGAAAAGACCTACGTCGCCACGCTGGAGGGCAAGATCTCCGGTACCGTGTGCCGCCGACTCGTGACCACCGGCGTGCAGCTCGATGACGGTTGGATCACGCTCGACCACTGCGCCATCATCGACGCCTCCCGTGATTACACGATGGTCAAGGTCGTGCTGCACTCCGGCAAGAACCGCATCGTGCGCCGTATCTTTGGCTCAATCGGCTTCCCGGTCAAGCGCTTGGTGCGCACTCAGATCGGCCCGATCAAGCTCGGTGATCTGAAGCCAGGTTCCTACCGCGTGCTGTCCCAGACGGAAGTCCGTTCGCTGTCCAAGGAGGTTGGCCTGTGATTCGCGTTGCCATCGACGGCCCCGCCGGCGTGGGCAAGTCGTCCACGTCCAAGGCGCTGGCCAAGTATTTCGGATACGCCTACCTTGACACGGGCGCGATGTATCGTGCCTGCGCTTGGTGGTGCCTGAAGCAGGGCATCGATCTGGACGCCGAAACCGTGGATGAGCGTGTCATCACCGAAGCGGTGGGCGAGTTCTTCACCGGCGACCATTTCGATATCTCCGTGGACCCGGACAACCCCCGCGTATTCGCCGACGACGAGGACATCTCCGAGGCCATTCGTTCCTCCGAAGTCTCCAGCCATGTCTCCAAGGTGTCGAACGTCATCCCGGTGCGCAACGTGCTCATCGCCGCCCAGCGCGCCTACATCGCCCGCGAGGCGTCGGCCGACTCCTTCTCCGGGGGTTTGGGCATCGTGGCCGAGGGCCGCGATATCACCACTGTGGTGTCCCCGGACGCCGAGGTGCGCGTGCTGCTGACCGCCCGTGAGGAGGTCCGTCAGGCCCGTCGCACCGGCCAAGCCGTCAAGGGCGTGGGTGCTGAGGATGTGGCCGCGCGCGACAAGGCCGATTCCAAAGTCACCAGCTTCCTGACCGCCGCCGATGGCGTTACCACCATCGACAATTCCGATCTGGACTTCGCCCACACGCTCGATCTGCTCATCGGTCTGGTCGAGGACGCCATCGAGAACCAGGAATACGAGCAGTATGCCGCCAATCTCGAAGGCTATGAGTTGGACGAGGGCGATGAGGATCTGATTTCCGGCCGTGGTTTCACGGAAGGTGCGCGCAAGGCCGGCCCCAAGCCGGTGGGCGTGCTGGCTGTTGTAGGCCGTCCGAACGTGGGCAAATCATCCTTGGTCAACCGTATCCTCGGCCGCCGTGCCGCCGTTGTGGAAGACACGCCGGGCGTTACGCGAGACCGTGTGAGCTATGACGCGGAATGGGCCGGCACCGACTTCAAGCTGGTGGACACGGGCGGCTGGGAAGCCGACGTGGAAGGCATTGAATCCGCCATCGCCTCACAGGCACAGGTTGCCGTGACCTTGGCCGATGCTGTGGTATTCGTTGTCGATGGTCAAGTGGGCATGACCACCACCGATGAGCGCATCGTCAAGATGCTGCGTGCCGCCGGCAAGCCGATCGTGCTGGCCGTCAACAAGATCGACGACCAGGCCAGCGAATACCTTGCCGCCGAATTCTGGAAGCTCGGCCTCGGCGAACCATACTCGATTTCCGCCATGCACGGCAGGGGAGTGGGCGACCTGCTGGACGTTGCGCTCGACAAGCTCAAGCAGGCCGAGAAGACTTCCGGCTACCTCACGCCTTCCGGCCTGCGCCGCGTGGCTCTGGTGGGCCGTCCGAACGTGGGCAAGTCGTCTCTGCTCAATCAGCTGGCGCGCGAAGAACGTGCCGTTGTCAACGATTTGGCCGGCACTACGCGCGACCCCGTCGACGAAATCGTCAACATCGATGGCGAGGACTGGCTGTTCATCGACACCGCCGGCATCAAGCGACGCCAGCACAAGCTCACAGGCGCGGAATATTATTCCTCTCTGCGCACGCAGGCCGCCATCGAGCGCTGTGAATTGGCGCTGATCCTGTTTGATGCATCGCAGCCGGTATCCGATCAGGATTTGAAGGTCATGTCCACCGCCGTGGATGCGGGCCGTGCAATCGTGCTCGTATTCAACAAGTGGGATGCGATGGACGAGTTCGACAAGCAGCGTCTCGAACGCCTGTGGAACACCGAATTCGACCGTGTGATGTGGGCCGAGCGTGTGAACCTGTCCGCCAAGACCGGCTGGCACACCAACCGTCTGACGCGAGCCATGGATAAGGCCTTGGAATCCTGGGATCAGCGTATTCCTACAGGCAAGCTCAACGCCTTCCTCGGCAAAATTCAGGCCGCCCACCCGCACCCGTTGCGTGGTGGCAAGCAGCCGCGAATCCTCTTCGCCACGCAGGCATCCACGCGCCCGCCGCGTTTCGTGATCTTCGCCACCGGCTTCCTCGAGCACGGCTACCGCCGCTACATCGAGCGTTCCCTGCGCGAGGAATTCGGCTTCGAAGGCACACCAATCCAGATCTCCGTGAACATCCGCGAAAAGAAGAAGCGGAAGTGACACGCGCGTAATTTGCCAGATTTCATATATCTGGTAGATTATCTATTCGGTGCTTTTGCACCATCGGGCCGTAGCGCAGTTTGGTAGCGCACTTGACTGGGGGTCAAGGGGTCGCGGGTTCAAATCCCGCCGGCCCGACCGATTAGCCCCGGAATTCCGCCACTTTTGAGTGGTTGTCTTCCGGGGCTTTTCTGTTTTCAAACAACATGAGACAACATGACGACGGACTTACCTTTGTAAGCCATTCGGGTTATAGGCCAAAATGTGTGTCTGGTGGTCTAGTCGTTCGACTGCCATTCGTAATGGATTAAACACGGACTTCATCTTGGCGTGTTATTGGAATTATCACCGACAATTCACCGCCTCCGCACCCCCGTCGTATGCGTTTGCCCCAAACAGGGGCTAGACTGGTTCCTATTGATTTGACGAAAGGGACCCGAATTGACCGAAATAAACGATAAGGCCCAACTGGATATCGCCGCCGCTGACGACACCGACGCCGTCACCTCGGACACCACCGAAGAAACCGTAAACACCCCTGAAGTGGATGAGACTTTCGAGCTTTCGGCCGCCAAGATGCGCGAGCATGGCATGAGTGAAACCGCCATCAACCAGTTCCGCCATTTGTATGACGTATGGCGCCATGAAGAAGCCTCCAGCTGGATTCGTGAGGACGACATCGAGCCGCTTGGCCACGTGCCCAGCTTCCACGACGTCTATGAGACCATCAACCACGACAAGGCCGTGGACGCCTTCGCCAAGACCGCATTCCTCAAGCTCAATGGCGGTCTGGGCACCTCCATGGGATTGGACAAGGCCAAGTCGCTGTTGCCGGTGCGTAGGCACAAGGCCAAGCAGATGCGCTTCATCGACATCATCCTCGGCCAGGTGCTTACCGCTCGCACACGCCTGAACGTCGAACTGCCGCTGACGTTCATGAACTCCTTCCACACTTCGGCGGACACGATGAAGGTGCTCAAGCATCATCGCAAGTTCAGCCAGCATGACGTGCCGATGGAAATCATCCAGCATCAGGAACCCAAGCTCGTGGCCGCCACCGGCGAACCTGTGAGCTACCCTGTGAACCCGGAGCTGGAATGGTGCCCGCCCGGCCATGGCGACCTGTTCTCCACCATCTGGGAGTCTGGTCTGCTTGACGTATTGGAGGAGCACGGCTTCAAGTATCTGTTCATCTCCAATTCCGACAATCTCGGTGCGCGCCCCTCGCGTACGTTGGCCCAGCACTTCGAAAACACAGGTGCCCCGTTTATGGCTGAAGTGGCCATCCGCACCAAGGCCGATCGCAAGGGCGGCCATATTGTGCGCGACAAGGCCACTGGTCGCCTAATACTGCGTGAAATGAGCCAGGTCCATCCGGACGATAAGGAAGCGGCCCAAGACATCACCAAGCATCCTTACTTCAACACCAACTCGATCTGGATTCGCATCGACGCTTTGAAAGACAAGCTCGCCGAATGCGATGGCGTGTTGCCGTTGCCGGTGATTCGTAACAAAAAGACAGTGAATCCCACGGACCCGAACTCCGAACAGGTGATTCAGCTGGAAACCGCCATGGGTGCCGCAATCGGTCTGTTCAACGGTTCCATCTGCGTCCAAGTGGATCGTATGCGCTTCCTTCCGGTGAAAACCACCAATGATTTGTTCATTATGCGTTCCGATCGCTTCCATCTGACGGACACGTATGAGATGGAAGACGGCAACTACATCTTCCCAAACGTCGAACTTGATCCGCGATACTACAAGAACATTCACGATTTCGACGAACGGTTCCCCTACGCCGTGCCATCTTTGGCCGCAGCCAACTCGGTTTCCATTCAGGGCGACTGGACATTCGGACGTGACGTCATGATGTTCGCTGACGCCAAACTGGAAGATAAGGGCGAGCCAAGCTATGTGCCGAACGGCGAATACGTTGGCCCGCAAGGCATCGAACCGGACGATTGGGTGTGATTTACGACACGGTCGAACGATAAAAAAGATATTATTTTTGTGAAATGGCGCTCAACTGCGGAAAAAGCCTCTAAGATAGAGTGAGTGTGGGGAAACTCATACGCACTTATAACGAAACAATAACTATACGTGAGGACTAATGGCAGAGGGCACAAGCGGACGTCGGCGTTTTTCCGACAAATGGGGCAAGCACGAGCTGGACGTACTGGCTGTGTTGTCATCCGCGTTCCCGCAATGGCTCACATCCCGCCAAATTGCGCAGCGCGTCAAAGCTTACGCCGACTCGTATGGAGAGCTGGCAGATCAGGCCGCCAAGGCCGCGTTCGCCAAGCAGTTCCAGCGTGATCGTGCCAAGCTCGCCGCTATGGGCATCGCCATCGAATCACGGCAGCCTGAGTATTCGTCCAAGTCGGAAGGCCAGGACTTCGCGTCCTACCGTCTGCAGTTGGGCGACGAACCGCGCATCCGTCTGATGTTCGAGCCGGAAGATATGCCGGTGCTTGCCGCCGCCAACTATCTGGCTCGTTCGATGTCGATTTCCTCCGAGCCGGATCATTCCCAGCTCACCCAACAGGCGTCGCGCACCACGCCGCGTGTGCCGCAGACCCCTATTCCCGGGCTCGGTTTGGATTCGATTGCGCCTGGCTTGGGCACGCAGCCCATTCCGGACTCGCTGGTCAAGGTTATCGATTCGCGTCGCTTTGCCGCCACCGTTGATGTGGACGGCGAACACCTGAACGTGGCCTACACCGATTCCGACGATTTGGCCATGTTCGTGCTGGAGCATCCGGGTGCCACGATTGTCAGCCCGCAGGAGGCTGTGGACGCCTATCATCGCCGCCTGCACGCCGCCAGCCGATTCACTCTGGCCGACGAATCCGCCAGCCCTGTAAGCGCCTCGGTGGTTTCCCCATCGATCAGTCGCGATGTTCGTGAGCCGGGTGATCCCGAGTCGATCAAGGCCCAGAACAAGAAGAACGGATCCGCTTTCCAAACGGGCAGCGAGGTGGATCGTCGCCTGCGTCTGATGCTGTTCCTCTCCGCTCACCTGGGTGAGGAATTCTCGATGAGCGAGCTGGCCGAACGGTTCATCGGCAAACCGAAGAACGACGACGAGCTCAAGAAATTCGTCAACATCATTCATAAGGACATCAACACCCTGACCACCGTTTCCGACGATGGTGAGATGGCTGGCAGCCAGTTCTTCGATATCGACTGGCCGCTGCTGGATGCCGAGGGTATTGTTTCCGCCACCAATTCGTTGGGCCTTGAACGTCTTGCCGGCATTTCGCCGCAATACCTCAGCATGCTCACCGCCTCGGTCAGCTACTTGGCGCATTCGCCGTTACTGCCGGACAAGCAGCGTGGGCAGGCCGAATCCCTGTATGAGCGTTTGCACCGCCATGTCAGCCCGGGCCAGACCCCGTGGCTGAGCCTGACCGGCTATGAGCTGGAGCCCCGAAGCTTCTCCATCGTCAAGCGTGCGATCAACACCGATTCGTTGTTGGACATGGAGTATTCCGACGGTACCGGTAGTACCCGTCGCAAGCTGGTGGCCCCCGCCAAGATCTTCATCGACGAAGGCGTGTATTATGCCGCCGTCTACACGGATGTCGGTTCCGCCGCCCCCAAGGACAAGAAGGCCTACGTCTCCAAAGACAAGACCATCGACAAGGCCAACGGCAAGCCTCGCATCTGGCAGGTGCTGCGATTGGCCCGTATCGAAAAGGCGGAATTGGTCAAGCCCACCAAGCAGATCAACATCCCGAACATGCCGGTGAGCGAACTGCGCAAGTGGAGTTTCGACAACGGTACCGACGCGGTGTTCATCACCGATCAGCGCGATCTGGCATTCATCAAGACATTGCCGGGCGCTACCGTCGAACAATGCGGTGCCGGTGAAAAGGTGCATCTGACCGTTTCCTCCGATTCCTGGTTCGTGGCCTTCTGCATTGCCCACGCGCGTCATATCACAGCGGTCGCCCCGGAAACGTTGCGCACCATGATCGTGGCACGTGCCGAACGCGAACTGAGCATCAGCGAGAACAAGTAAGGAGCCTTTCATGCCTTGGTGGATATGGCTGATTCTGGTCCTGTTCATGCTGGCCATGATTGTTGCCGGACTCATCTATGCAGCCCTTCATGGACTCCGTGCCTTGAAAGACATGTCCGACATCGGCGGCCAACTCGGTGAACGCGTGGCCGCGATGGGGGAGCCCGGCACCTCTGCCGACACCAGCGAGCCGCCTCTGTTTACTCAGCCGCTCAGCGTGGCACAGAATCGTTATGCCGAGGCTCATGCGGACGTGATTCGTCGCAAGGCCGCCAAGCGCGAGCGCCACACCCAGGCATGGGCCCGCTGGAAGCGATTCAACAACTAACGGAAAGCAGCAATGGCACGTCACCAACACCATAAGGGCAATGCCGATTCCCAGACGCTGAGCCCTTCGCAGCGGTACGCATCATTCCAAAAAGTCCAACGCCATCGGGCATCCGCAGCAGCGCGATTCGCCGAATCCCTGCCCTTCGAACTGGACGGCTTCCAGACCGAAGCTAATGATGCGCTCGAAACCGGCAGTAATGTACTGGTCGCGGCCCCAACCGGTGCCGGCAAAACCGTAGTGGCGGATTTTGCCATTTACCTCGCCCAGGAACGCAACGTCAAAGCCTTCTACACCACACCGATCAAGGCGCTGAGCAATCAGAAATACCATGATCTGGTCGACGTGTACGGCCCGGACAAGGTGGGCCTGCTCACCGGCGATACCTCGATCAACTCCGAGGCTGACATCGTGGTCATGACCACCGAAGTGCTGCGTAACATGCTCTACGAGCGTTCAACCACGCTGAACGCACTGCGCTATGTGATCCTTGACGAAGTGCACTATCTGGCCGACCGATTCCGCGGGCCCGTGTGGGAGGAAGTCATCATCCACCTGCCCAAGACGGTCAAGATCGTCGGCCTGTCCGCCACCGTGTCCAACGTGGAGGATTTCTCCAACTGGATTGCCTCGGTGCGAGGCGACACAAAACTGGTGATCAGCGAACACCGCCCCGTGCCTTTGGAACAGCACGTCATCGTGCAGGCGGACGAACACACCGAGCCCGAGGTGCTGGACCTCTATCGCCGCGACGGCAACGGCGAGCAGACCACCAAACTCAACGCCGAACTCATCAACCGGCTCGACCAGTTGGACCGCAAGGCCGCACGCCGGCGCGGCGAGGAACGCCCCGATAAGCGCAAGGGCTTCGGCAGAGGACGTGCTGGCAAAGGCGTCAAGAACCGTGCCCCGAAAGCGGAACGCCACACCCCGCGCCGCTGGGCCGTGGTGGATGAGCTTAACTTCCTGAGAATGTTGCCCGGAATCTACTTCATCTTCTCTCGCAACGGTTGTGACCAGGCCGTGGAACAGTGCATCAACGCCGGACTGAAGCTCACCACCGATGAGGAAGTGACCAGGATTCGCCGCATCGTGGATGAGATGGTGGAGGGGCAACTCACTCAGGAAGACCTGAAAGCCCTGCAGTTCTCCAAGTTCCGCTTCGCGTTGGAAGAAGGCTTCGCTTCGCACCACGCCGGCATGATCGCTCTGTTCCGCCAGATAGTCGAACGATTGTTCGAAGAAGGTCTGGTCAAGATGGTGTTCGCCACGGAAACGCTGGCCTTGGGCATCAATATGCCGGCCCGTTGCGTGGTGGTCGAGAAACTCGAGAAGTTCGACGGCACTGGTCACGTGGGCCTGACTCCCGGAGAATTCACGCAGCTCACCGGTCGTGCCGGTCGGCGCGGCATCGACACCATCGGCCACGCCATCGTGGTCGACCATCACGGTTTTGTGCCCGCCACGGCCGCCGCGTTGTCATCCAAGCGTGTCTACCCGTTGCACTCCAGCTTCCGGCCCACATTCAACATGGCCGTGAACCTGCTCAACTCCAGCGACTACGAGACCGCGCGCGTTACCCTGGACCAGTCGTTTGCCCAGTGGGAGGCCAACGAATCGGCCTGGCAGTTGGAATCGCAAATCAACACACTGAAGAACGCGCTGGCCGGATACGAACAGGCGTTCGCATGCGAACACGGCGACTTCAAACAGTTCATGACCCTGCGTATGGAGCTGAGCGATATCGAGAAGGAAGGCCGCCGCAAACTGAAGCACGAAGTGTTCCTGACCGATCTGGAGCGTTCACGCGCCTTCCAGAACCTCGACCAGCGCATCCGCGATTTGCGCAAGGCGGAACACGAGCATCCATGCCGTAATTGCCCGGACCTCCAGCAGCACCTCAAGTGGGGCCACCGCTGGGCCCGCGAGACCCGCGAACTGCAGCGCGTCACCGATCGCTACGACTCCCGTACCGGGTCCGTGGCACGTCAGTTCGATCGCATCTGCGATATTCTCACCGGGCTTGGTTACCTCGAACGTCATGTCAATGCGGCCGGCCACATTGACATGACGTTGACCGAGAAAGGCTCGCTGCTGCGCCGCATCTATAGTGAACATGACCTGGAACTGTGCGAGGCGCTGCTCGCAGGCACGTTCGACAAGCTCGACGCCAACGGACTGGCCGCTGTGCTCTCTTCACTGGTATACGAGGCCAGACGAGGGGGAGACAGTGAACCGAGGCACTACCCGGGCGGCATCTCCGGGCCCATCGCCATCGCTTCGTCCAAGCTCAAGGGCATCTGTGAAGACATCGATATCCTGTGCGAGGATCATGGTCTGGACGAGATGCAGCGGCCGGACTTCGGCATTCTCGACATCATGTATGAATGGGCGGATGGCGGTTCGCTGGGATCGTGCCTGTACGGCACCGACATGACCGGCGGCGACTTCGTACGCACTGCCAAACGACTGGCTGACGTGCTGCAGCAGATCGCTGTCGCCCAGCCGCTGCCGTTCGACGGGGGAGAGCGGCTGGCAGGCCTCGCCCACGAAGCGGCCGACCAGATCAATCGTGGCGTGGTGGCCTACTCCGGCGTGGACTGACGGGGCTGTTTGACGGGAGTTTGTCAGCCGACGTCGGAAGCTTGGAATAGCGGCCAAGTCCGAACGGTTGCATAAATTAGTAGGGTTAAAGATCTTTCAAGGAGGATGCCGATATGGCAGAACGTAGCCTCAGGGGCATGAGCATCGGAGCGAAATCGCTGGAGTCCGACGACAACGTCGATTTCGCCGCGCGAAACGATGTGGCGTATGTATGCCCGAAGGGCCACCGCACCATCCTGCCGTTTGCCGAGGGTGCCGAAATCCCGGACGAGTGGGAGTGCCGTTGTGGTTCCGTGGCCCACCGTGAGGGCGACGCCGACCGTGAGGGCGACGAAATCAGCAAACCCACCCGCACCCACTGGGACATGCTGCTGGAACGCCGTAGCGAAGAGGAACTGGCCACCCTGCTCGAAAAGCGCCTGCAAATGCACCGTGACGGTTGGATTCCCGACTATGAGTGATCTCCTACTGAACAACACGTGAACTTTATGCCCAGTCGGGATGACTGGGCATAATCATTGCTGACGCACGGCATGTACTGCACATCATGCGTTGCATGGCAACCATTCGCATCAAGCGACTCAGTAGGGGAGTGGAACCTCAATGACACAGCATCCGATGAAAGTAGTCCTTCTGGATCTTGACGGCACACTGACCAAGTCCGATGGCGGCATCATCGCCTCCGTCATCAAGACCTTCGAAGAACTTGGACGTCCGGTTCCGGATGACGCTGAGCTGCGCCGCTTCATCGGACCGGCGATCATCGAGTCCATGAAGCGCAACCATGTGCCCGAGCAGGATCTGGACCGCTCCATAGATATCTATCGCAGCTACTACGCGGACCGCGCTGTGTTCGAGGATCCCAACAATCCCGGCAACAAGGTTCCCGGACGACTCGTGAACGTCGTGTTCCCCGGTATCCGCGAACAGCTGCTCGCCTTGCGGGCCGACGGGTATTTCCTGGCGTTGGCCAGCTGCAAGCCCGAATACCAGTGCGTGCCGATCTGCGATCATTTCCATCTGAGCGAACTGTTGGACGGCATCTATGGCGCATCCAAAGACAACTCGCGCCTGGACAAGGATCAAGTGATCCGGTATTGCTTCGACAAAATCGGCTTCGACGGCGACGCGGGCGACAAGGCGGTGATGATCGGCGACCGTTACACCGATATCGATGGCGCCCATGCCTGTGGACTGGACGCCATCGGATGTCGCTGGGGTTACGCGCCGGCCGGCGAGATGGAAGAACACGGCGTCTACGAGATCATCGAGAAGCCCGAGCAGATAGAAGAAGCCGTAAACCGTTATTTCCAAACGCACTGAAACACAACGGCGAGGACTTCTTCATGATGGGATGCGACGAAGCCTGCGCCGCGGGCTTCGACCTGGTTTTCATCGGTTTGCCGTTGCTGTCGCTGTATGAGATTCCCATGCTGATATGGTTCATTTGGCGAGCATTCCACTGGAAACGAAATGACAAGGATTGGCTGAAAGGCACGGCGATTCTTGCAATTGCGGTGGTCGCTCCGGTGCTCCTTTGGCTGTCGGCCTGGTATGCGTGGACTAGTTGATACAGGCGACTGAATCCTTGTCAAGGATAACTAATCTGACATAACGTACATTATCGGATGATGGATATAGGGGATGGATGGCAAAATCCTTGGAATCATTGGGAAACGGCTTTATTCCAACGGTTCCCGGCTTCCACCATCCGAACTGCCATCGCACCAGATGCGGCCATATTCGGCTATTTTCGGCTGAAATAGGCACACGATTGGCACCTATCCCGGTCGGAAACGCATACCGGGGCCCGAAGGAACGGGAACACCGAAGGACCCATGGAAAGGTGACATGACGACGACCGCAGACAGACGCGAGAAAGGCTCGGGCGGAATCACCAGACTCGCCAACGGGAAATACAGGGCCTTCGTCGAAACGACCCCCGACCCCGGCGACGGGTCGAGACGACGCGTGAGCGCCACGGGCCGGACCAAAAGCGAGGCGCTGCGCAAGGCCAGGGACAAGGCCCTGCGACCGGACATGGGCATGACCCCCGGCGGGAACGCCACCGTCGCCGAATGGATGGACCACTGGGTGGACGAGGTCATCGAACCCCGACGCGCCCCGAACACCACGAAAAGCTACCGCACCCGCATCCGCATGGACATCACGCCCGTCATCGGCGCCGTCCCGCTCGACCGGCTGCGCCCCAGCCACGTCCGCATGGTCGAGAACCGCATCCTGCGCGGCGACGGACGCACCGGGACCGACCCCCGTTCGGCCGCGACCGCACGCCTGACCCACAGCATCCTCAAAACCGCCCTGGGCGACGCCATGGCCGAAGGGCTCATCGACCGGAACCCCGCCGCCCTCACCGAAGTCCCGGAAACCGAACCCGTCGAAATCGCCATCCTCACCACCGGACAGGCGGCACGGCTCATCGCCCTGGAACCCGACACGAAATGGCGGCTCATCTGGCGGCTCCTGTTCATCACCGGCATGAGACTCGGCGAAACGCTCGGCATCACCCGACAGGAACTCATCCGATCGGACGGACTGCCCTGCCTGCTCGTCGAATGGCAGCTCAAGGAATTCGAGAAGGACACCGTCATCCCCGCCGGATACCGGGCCAGACACCTCGGAGGCCGCATGTGGCTCACCCGCCCCAAGACCCGCAAAGGCCAACGGCTCATCCCCCTGCCCGCCGACCTTGCCGCCGACCTCGAATCATACATGGACTCGGCCGGCATCCCCGACGACCAGCCGGTCTTCCGATCCGGACGCGGCAACCCGATCTGCAAGGACACGCTGCACCACGCATGGCGCCGGGCCCTGGACCGGGCCGGTCTGCCGCACGTGAGCATCCATTCCGCCCGCCACACGGCCGCCACCGCGTTCGCCCGGCTCGGCGTGAGCGGACTCGCCCGCCAGTCGATCCTCGGCCACGCCGACGTTGGCACCACGAACGCCATATACACGCATGTGGACGCCGGCATGCTCGCCGGCGCCATCGACGGCGTGGAACGCCTCATCGAAGGATAGTCGGTCGATCACCGCGAGATCGACGAGCCCGTCGCCCGTGGACACGGCCGCGCCCTTCGAATCCGCGTACCCGGATGCGACGCACCCGTCCATGACCCGTTCGAGCAGCGCATGCAGGACGCCGTCCAGTTCGGAGCAATCCCAATCGTCCCGTAACACGGCCATGATATAACGCTTCCTCGTATCGTCCCGATATCATCGACGCCGGCATGCATGCGTCCCCGGCGATGTCAGAACAGCACCGGGTTCGTCGGCCTCGCCATCCGGCGGGCTATGAGCCGCACGTAATCCGAATCCATCTCCGCCGCCACGCAACGCACGTCCTCGATCCGGCACGCCTCCAACGTGGCGCCGCTGCCGGCGAACGGCTCCAACACGAGCCCGTCCGGCGGCGTGACCAGACGCACCAGCCAGCGCATCAGTTCCAACGGTTTCACCGTCGGATGGAGGATCCCGTCCACGGTCAGCCTCTCCCCCGGTCCCGCCTTCGGACAATACCGGAACACGGGATAGAAGCGGGATGCGCCGCCGGCATCATCGTATTCCGCACCCGTATGGGTCATGCTCCAGCCGTCACCGGGTTTCGTGCTTGCGCGTGGTTTGCCTTTTCGACTGACGGTGACGCCGGACTGTCGGTCGAGTTCCTTGGCCGTGGATTGGTCGAACAGCATGTTCGGCGTGAAACGGGCTTCGGCCGTGTAGTCGGTGCGATCCGCTTTGTCCGCGCCGTAGATGTGGTTGTCGCGCGGGCCGGAGTTGAAGTCGGCATGCCGGTTCTTGTTCTTCGACTCCTTCTCATCTGCCGTGTTGCGGAATGGGATGCGGCATGCGTCGATATGCAGTGCGCCCGTCCCGTGTCCGAGCAGATTGTGGTCGAGTGTCCCGTCCAACGGCTTGCGTGCGAGGCAGATGGGTTCGTGCGCGGGCTTCAGCTGGCTGTACCAGCCGGACCATTGTTCGCCCTGTTCGGTGGCGAGCGCATCCCATTCGGATTTCGTCTTGCCGCCGTTCGCGGTGCTGGAACCTCCGAAGCCGTTGGTGTCCGAATATCCTGCGCCAGCATGACCTTTACCGGCCACATGGGTGCGTTCCGCACCCAATTCCCTGTCCACGAGCAGTCTCGCATCCGAACCGTGTGGCATGCCGCTTGCGTACACCCAGTCGATCTGGTCGCGGATTTCGAAGCCCGCGTCCTCGATCGCGCAGGCGAGCCGATGATATGTGCGGCTGGCGGCAAACGCGGCCACGTGCCCTCCCGGCTTCAGGACGCGCAGAATGTCCTTCCACAGGATTACGTCGAATGCGATGCCCGTCGAATCGAAGCCCAGGTTCATGAAACCGATCTCGTACGGCGGGTCGGTGACCGGTTTGGCGGCGCAAGCCCCGTCTTTTAAGGCTGGGGTGAGCCGCCACTTCTTTGATTAATCACTGTTTCCGTGGCAAGGTTTATAGCATGAGCCAGAAGGTACGAATCATCAAAGTCAGGCATGCGGGCGCATCCGTGTACCTTGGCGACGATTCATGCCGCAACCATTGCTGGACGCGCAATCCCGAACGTATCATGGACTGGCTGTGCGATGGTTGGCGTACCCGTTTCAACCAGCATCGGGAGCATCGGACAATCCGCCGTTACATGGAGGACGTGGAATCCCGTGAGCGCATGTGGGTGGACGTTCCCTTGGGTGGGGCGACCGTCGGGGAGCCGTTCAAGGACAGCGAGGCTCGAATCCGGTGTTCTTGGCTCGCATGCATTCCCTCCGCCGTTCTCGCCAGTCCCATGCGCGTGGAGAATTCGGAATGGTATGCCGCGTTGAAGCGCAAGAAGATTAATGGCGGTCGTGTTCCGGGGTTCAAATCCCGCAAACGCGCCCCCCAGTATTTCGTATGTTGGCGCAACCAGAACAAGACCGGCAACGCCGTCTACCATCAGGTGTCACGCAAGCGTGGCGTGGTCGTAATCACCGGAAGCGTGAAAAAGGAATTCCGCAAGCCGGGCGAAACGGGATGCCGTTGGATGCTCTCCATCCACGTGCGCGTCAGCCAACCCGTCAGGGATTATACGAGCGTGGCGGTGAATTGGACGGAACGCACTCTGGCGTTCACCAACGAACCGGCGCCCATCCGACGGAATGCCACTGGCAAGCAGACCGGTATCGACCGTGGTTGCGTCCACACATTGGCCTTGTCGAATGGAACCATGCTGGACATGCCGCAACCGTCCGAACGGGAGAGGCGAGAGTATCTGCGTCTGCAACGCAAGCTCGCCCGACAAGACATGGCCAACAGCCGACGTGGTGGGAAAACCGCGAAATTCCAGTCGAAACGACGCAAACTCACATTGAAGCGCATGAGTTCGATACGCCGTCGCGTCAACAACCGCAAGGACGATTGGGTCGCGAAGATCACGACCCGACTGGTCGAAGACTACGACCTCATCGCCTTGGAAGCGTTGAACACCCGGCAGATGACCCGCAAGCCGAAACCGAAACAGGACCCCGACCATAAGGGACGCTACCTGCGTAACGGTTCGGCGTCCAAAGCGGGATTGAACCGCAGTATCCTCGGCAACCGTTGGACGGACATCCAGGACAAACTCGAATACAAGACCCGTCTCGCCGGGACCCGGCTCATACTGGTCAACCCGGCGTACACGTCCCAGACCTGCAACCGTTGCGGCCATGTCGCAAAGGAGAACCGCGAGAGCCAAGCGGTCTTCCACTGCGTCAACTGCGGCAACAAGGACAATGCGGACATCAACGCGGCCAAGAACATCCTCGGCCGCGCGATACACACAACCGGCATGGACGATGCCGAGGGCGTGGAGGGACACGCTTCCCGTGAAACCTGTGTTTCACGGGAAGGTTCCGTTGAAACGCCAACCCCTGCCACGCGTACGGGAAGACCCCTCCAATGAGTGAGGAACGTGTCTCACATGCGACAGGAATCCCCCGGCTTCAGCCGAGGGGAGGAAGTCAAGTGATATCCACGCTCAACCCCGATTCGACCGAACCGGACACGAACGGGATGCGAGCCGCCAGCATAGCGGCCAACGGTCTCAACCATTTCGCATCACCGCCGGACGCGATACGCTCCCCATCCACGATGGATTCGGCGATATGTCCGAACGTCTCCACGATGGCCGTGGAATCGTCGGCGCCGGAGGGAATGTCCCCTTCGCCGGTCATGTGGGACACGCCGTCCGGGTCGAACTCCCAATCGTATTCGACTGGATTGTTGCAGGTCTCGTCATTGGTCTCCACGATGATGCGTTCAACATTCATGATTGCTCCTCCACCCATTGGGCCAGATAGTCGCGCACGTCGCCGGCAGTGCCTTTCACGTCGGAATCGAAACCGTCCGGCCGCCACGTGCCGTCCGACATGACCAGCAGGTCCAGGCCGGCGGAGTGTTCGTCCCCGCGCTCGAACAGGGCGAGTAGCTGGGGTCTGTCCAGGGTGGCTATGGAATCGTCGAATCGTTCCATGCCCCGGGTATGCGTCCCCCTAATCAGGGAAACGGGGTCAGCGGCTGCGCCAGTATCCACTGACCTCATATCCGCTTCGGATATGAGGGCTCACCCAGACGCCGCCCCCGCCGAAGGATGCCGTATTCGCCTTTGGCTTCGACATCCTTCCGTGCAGTGGCTGGATGTTCTCGTTTGCCTTCGAAACCGCCTTACGCATGGATTCCCTCAGCGAATCGGGCAAACCGGCCGATGCCTCATCCAGATGGTCGAGAACGGCTCCCGCCATGGTCCGGGCGATATGCGCCACACGTTCCCCGTCCAAACCGGCCTCCTCCGCGAAGGCCTCCCAGTCGAATGGGGTGAGCAGTTCCGCGAATTCGACTCCGTTGATCGGCATCGCCATCTCCTGATCCACATGAGGCCATATTCTGGTGACTGTCATGTCGTACATTGGCGTGAAACGGAACCCGTTTTCGGCAAGAACAATCGAATAGTTCTTGCCGTGGGAGTCCGAATCGCCCGACGAGACGTTGAAGGCGAGCCGGCGAACCCATTCATATCCGGTTTCATCGCTTGGGTCGAAATGGTGCAGGAAACGGACGCAGCTTGCGGCACCGATTTCATACTTGGACTCGGGGTCCATGCCCATGGCCTGCGCTAGATCCTCGCAATGGATTCGTCTCACGTTGTTTCCATCCACGATGCGATCGAAACGTCGGGTGATGAAAGCCTCCGCCCCATTCGCGGTGAGAACGCCATGCTCGGATACCGGCAATCCGCAAAGAGTCCCGAGCGTCAGGGCGGCATCCTCCACCCTGTGGCTGCCGGGACAATCCCTCATTTCAGGTTTGATGATATGGGTGGAGGGGATGGATGCGTTGGGCCAGAGCCAGACACCAGCACGTCGGGCGAGCGTGAACTTGGGCTGGCCTCCGGCGATGGAGAAACGGCATTTCGGCGTATCCCGCTCATAGAACTCATCCTCATCATCCCGTGCGAACCAGTTGTATCCGTTCGCACGCACGTATCCTATCTGATTGCCGATTTCCTCCTCGTCGAGGGGTTTCGCCTCGATGGGATGGTGCGGGAGTTCGGGCTTGTCCGAGAATACGAGTCCGCCTACCGTATCCGCATCCGCAAGAAGTTTGAACGTGTCCGTCGAATCCAGATGGAGTCGCAACGCCATCCTACGACGGGCGTTCTCATCGTCGGGAAGCAGGTTTTCGAGAAAGGCCGACGCCGCTTTTCCGGAGGATTTCCCGGTTCGGGGCAGACTGAGGCTTATCGGCGCGCCTTCCTTGGAATCATAGTGGAATGAAACATGTCCGCCGGAGGTTCGCATGAATTCCCCCACATGGTCCCCGTCGGTCCAGACATGCAGTCGTTCTCCTCGCATCATGCCTCCAGATATTCGGGCGGAACCCTATCGGGTTTGACGCCGAGTGTGGCGAACACGCGCAGGGCCGCTTCCAGCGGTACGATCCCGCATTCCGCCATATCGGTCACGATGCTTTCGGAGACGCCGCTTCTGTCCGCGATTTCTGACGGGGTTCGGCCGATTTCCGTGATTCGTGCGGAAATAATCTCGCCCGCCTTTTCCAATGAGGGCATGTCGCGAATGCCGGCATGCGATGGTTCTTCGCTGATGGAGATCTCATCGGTTTTCGACGGCAGGGCGTCGAATTCGCTGTAATCCATTTTTCTTCCGCTCCTTTCCGGGAAAAGCATGCGTCCCGAAAACCAGAGGATTGCGAATCAGGCTGCTCGAACCATCATAACGTCGAATGCCTTATTCCGGCACGCGCCAGTTGACGGCGGCGATGCGCGTCCCGTCCGCATACCGGTAGACGAACCGCATGTACGGGTGTTCATGCCGTCCGTGCGCGCCCACGGTGACGGGGATGCGGAACACGTCACCCGGGTTCAGGGTGACGGGCGGGCGCAGCCCGTCGAGGCGTGCGCCCGAATATCCCTGTCCCTCCGATATATTGACATCCTCCCCTTTCTTACGGAAGAGGATTCCCGTCGTCCGTCGGACTCTCTGCCCCGACCACCCGATGTCTATTTAGAGGTGCAACACCCCTGTTGGTCCTGCAATTCTAGCAGTTCGTCGGCGAATGCCTCGGCGGGCGTCCGGTAGTCCAGCACGCGCATGGGACGGTTGTCGGCCTCGTCGACAATCTCCCGCAGTTCCCCGGCCATGTCCATCCGGATCTCGCTGCGTTTGGGCAGATACCGGCGGATCATGCCGTTCCTGTTCCCGTTGCTTCCCCGCCGCCGGCTGGAGTACGGGTCGGCGAAGTACGTGTCCATGCCCGGCCCGTCGCGCAGGCGCGTGTGGCGGGCGAACCCGGTGCCGTTGTCGTGCGTGACGCCGGCGCGCGCGCCGGCCGGCAGCGGCGAGAACATGTCCAGCTGCGCCCCGACGCTTTCCCCGGCGGTCTTGCCGGGCACGATCCCGGCCATGAGGAACCTGGTCTTCCTCTCGACCTCGGTGTGCGGGTCGCATCCGGCGCCGATCACGCCGTCGGCCTCCCAATGGCCGAAACCGCTGCGGTCGCCGGCCTCCGGCGGACGCTCGGAGATGGGAACCCGTCCGGGAATCGGGAAACGCGACGTCCTCCCGCCGACACGCCTGCGACGCCTCCTGTGGCCGCGTGGAAGGCAGCGCGCCCGGCGTTCACGGCGATGGCGGTCGGCGTGGATCCAACGGTAGACGGTCTCCGGGCACACGCGCATGGCGGAGTCGTCGGGGAACAGGACGCGCGGCCTGCCGCTGACGGGCAGCGGCGACCAGCCGCGACCCGGCCATTCGGCCACCCGCGCCCACAGGCGTTCGCATGACAGGCGGTAGCGCCTGCGCGGTTTGGCGCGCCTGCGGCCGGCCTTGCGCTGCGCGGGGCCGGCGATGTAGTATCTGCCCGTCCACGGGCCCGTCTTCAGCCGTTT
>CWGV01000079.1_pt4 | contig 26978 bp, 21 predicted proteins | sample 663871 | NCBI WGS metagenome assembly CWGV01 (sample SAMEA3735897, study PRJEB9488) | human gut metagenome | biome: ENVO:mammalia-associated habitat; material: ENVO:feces | place: Malawi | collected 2009-02-27 | reverse complement strand
CGATGCTGCGGGCAGGGTTCCGCTGCGCATAGATGCGGGCGCGGTCGATGTGGATTCCGCAACCATTCTTGGCGGTGGCAACATTGTCGTGGAGGCGGACGGCGATATGCTGACCGCGGAGATTCCCGCGACAGACGTCGCCGGCCCTCAGGTCGTGCGTTTTGCTCGACACTAATCAGCCCTTATCCATGAAGGCGGTCGCAGTCCGGTCGGTGCATTCCCGGCCGGCGCGGCCGCCTCGCTCATGAGTGGAAAAATTCTAAAACAATATTGAAAAATTTCCTTACCGTACATTATCCCTTACTGTAAGAACCTATTGCAAGGCGAAGGAGCCTATCATGAGTCGTTTTACCAAGTGATCCCTTCCTACGACGAAGTGCTCGTGTATTACGGCGAATAGTGCATGACCAAAAGCGTCAGTCAAAAAAGAGAGGGCCCACAAAAAGGCCCTCTCTTCATGCCGGATCACAAGGAACCGCGCGTCTCACCGCTTGCCGTTGTAGATCTCGTTGTCGATCACATCGGCGAACACGCGATTGACGGCCGGGCGCACCACTTTCAGCGATGGCGTCAGGCACTTGTTCTCCTGCGTGAACTGCGTGTCCAGCACGGCGAACTTGCGTACGGATTCGGCGCGCGAGACCGTCGCATTCGCCTTGTCCACGTACTGCTGGATCTCCTCGCGCACCGCCGCGTTCGTGGCGAGCCGGTCCACCGGCGTCTCCGTGGACAGTCCATGCGCGGGCAGCCACAATGCCAGCGACTCCGGATCGAGCGTCACCAGCGCGCCGATGAACGGGCGCTGGTCGCCCACCACCACGCAGTGCTCCACGATCGGGCATTTGGCGATCTCTTCCTCCAGCGGAATGGGGGAGACGTTCTTGCCGCCGGCGGTGATGATGATGTCCTTGATGCGTCCGGTGATGGTGATGCGGCCTTCGTCGTCGATGGACGCGAGGTCGCCGGTCCTGAGCCAGCCGTCGGCGGTGAACGCCTCGGCCGTCTTCTCCGGCAGATTGTGGTAGCCGCGGAACACGTTCGGGCCCTTGACCTGCAGTTCGCCTTCGTCGGAAATGCGAATCGAGGAGCCGGGCGCGGGCTGGCCTACGGTGCCGATCACATTGTCGGTCACGCGCGTGGCGGCGAACGGGGCGGCGGTCTCGGTCATGCCATAACCCTGAATCATCGGCAGTCCGATGCCGTTGTAGAAATGCGCCAGATCAAGCGACAGTGGTGCGCCGCCGCAGGCCACGTACTTGATCTTCGGGCCCAGAGCACCGCGCACCGTGCGGTAGACGAGCGTTTCATACTTGGCGCGCTCGGCGATTTCGGCAAACGTGTGCTGCTCGCCGGCCTGCTCCTTGCGGCTCCAGACGCGCGCGGCCTCGGCGGCCTTGACAAACAGGCGGCCCTTCCAGCCGGCACCGGCCTTGTGCGAGGCGGCGTTGTACACCTTCTCGAACACGCGCGGCACGCCCAGCAGGTAGGTCGGTTCAAACGAACGCAGGTCCGGCAGCAGGGACTTGGTATCCGGCAGATAACCGACCACGCCGTCATCGGAGGCGATGGAGGCGTACTGGATAAATCGTGCGAAGCAGTGGGCCAGCGGCAGGAAGAGCAGCAGGCGTGGGTGGTCGTCAAGCACCACTTCATGAAGCGCCTGCGAAGCGGTGATGGTGATGGACACGAAGTTCTTATGGGTCAGTTCGGCACCCTTCGGGTTGCCGGTGGAGCCCGAGGTGTAGACGATGGTGGCCAGATCGTCGGCGCGCACGGTGGCCACGCGCTCGTTCAGTTCCTCGTCCGAAACAGCCACGCCCAGACCTTCGAGCGCGCCCAGTGCGTTGCCCTCGAGCATGAGAATCTGCTTCAAGGCAGGGCAGTGGTCCTTGACCGAGTCGAGCCGGTCGAAGCGCTCGCGGTTGTCGGCAAAGGCCAGCTTGACCGCCGAATCGTTCATGATGCGCTGGGCTTGCGGGGCGGAGTCGGTGTCGTAGATCGGCACGCTTACCGCACCCACTGCGGCCAGTGCGAAATCGAGAATGCCCCATTCGAGACGAGTGGAGGAGAAGATGGTTACCGCGTCGCCCTTGGCGATGCCGAGCGCGATCAGGCCCTTGGCGGCTGAGACCACGCGCTCGTGGAATTCGCCGGTGGTGACGTTCTGCCAGCGGCCGGGGCCGATTTTCTTGGCGGCGATTACCGTGTCCGCGCCGGTGCGGGCAAGGCGATCGGTGAGCAGTGAATAGATAGTTTGGTCATCGCGGATCTCGATGGATTCGCCGGGCGTGGTGTAGTGGTCAAGCATAAGCGGGCCGTGTCCTTACGTGCGTTGCGTGATGGCTGTTGACAAATCGAGCCATCCTGACAAGTTAGGCTACGCTGGCGTAAGGTTGCGCGCGTTGTGGGCAATGGAGAAGTTGTCTGTCTGGTTTTGTGGATTGTATACAACGCCGTGTCTAACCGGTTTGCTCTACGGTTATGACCGTGTCCATTTCGGGAGCCATCGACTTCCTGCAGGACAAGTACGCGCTGAGCCCGGCCCTGTAGGGTCTGGTCATCAGCTCCATCATGATCGGCGGCGTGATCGGCGCCGGCTTCTCCGGCTTCCTGTCCGATAAGTACGGCCGCCGCCGAAGCACTGGTCGCCGCGCAAAAGCAGCACTAGGCCGCGTTTGCTGCGTCTATTGGCGAATTGATCATATGGGTCGTCTGCGTGCAGACGACCCTTTTGCGTTCCGTCGGCTTCTGACACCGTAGGAACGTGCTTTCTCGGCTTCGAGGGGCTGATTTTGCCTTATCCGGAAGTCTACTTCCACTTCGAGGGGCTGATGCCCAAGTAGACGCGGCCCTAAAACGGCGGAATGACGTTGACGTGTAGCCGTTTATACTTCTGATTACATGGATGAGGAGCCCCTCGAAGCGGAGATAGACTTCCGGCAAATGCGAAATCAACCCCTTGAAACGGAAGTAGACCTCCGGCAAACGCAAAAATTAGCTTCCTCGAAACGGATAAATGCACGTATTGGGTGTAGTTGATGCTTCAGCCCCTGATATCGAAGCATATTTCTTCTGGTTGGCGCGTCTAGCATGCGCACTCCGCAATCGAAAATTCTGTGGCCTCTCTCACTTTAAAAGTCTGGCATGTGCGAGGGCGTTCGCTTAAGGTGAATGGGATTGCGCGGAATGTGGAGCGCAGGGTCATGACCATGCGCGTGCTGCAGATCCAGCTGCGCTCGCTGACCGCCATGGATATCGTGGCCTACGGCGGTGCGGCGGCCGGCATTGGTGTGGCTCTATGGCAGTATGCGCATACCACCGCAGCCGCCGCAGCCGCCGCAGGAGCCAGCGCCGCCGGCTGGTCGCCGATCATGCTCGCCGCCCACCTGCCCGGCGCATTCGCCTACCTGGCCTACGGCCTGCAATACCTGATGCCGTTCGGTGCGGGCTTCCCTCTCACCCTCGCCGGACTGCTGCTGATTGTGCTGCTGTCCGCCGAATTCTTCATCCCCATGCGCCAACTCGGCTCCTACTTCCACGTGGCGATGAACGGCATGACCTCCACCAAACGTATCTTCGCCCTGCTGGACACCCCCGAGCCCGCCCATGGCACTGCCACGCTGCCGGCCACCACTGGTACTGATGTCGGGACTGATACCGGTACCAAGGCCGGGACCGAGGCCGATGGCGGAATCACCGTCAGCTTCGACCACGTCGGCTATTCCTATGACAGCGCCGATTCCGGTGCCGCCGTTCAGCAAATGAATTCCGCGCCGGCACCTGCGCTCACCGACCTCACCTTCACTGCCTACCCCCGGTCAACTCACCGCCATCGTCGGCATCTCCGGTTCCGGCAAATCCACGGCTGCCGCGTTGCTTGCCGGCACGCTGACCGGATACCAAGAATCGCTTACGCTGAACGACGTCAAGGTATCCGACCCGTCCGGAGAGACGCTCGCCCGAACCATCACCCTGATCGGTGCCAGTAGCCATCTGTTTGCCGGTACTCTGCGTGAGAACCTTCTGATGGCTTTGCCTGATGACGGCCAGAACGGTGACGTTGCGTCCGACGCCGCCAACCTGTCCGGTGGCCAGCTCCGGCTGCAGCGCCGGCCGAGATGAGCACGTTCCAGGTCATCAAGCGGCTACTCGGGGAGGCCAAGCCGCTGGCCGGGCTTATGGTCGCGGCTTCCACGGCCGGCACCATCGGCCACCTTGCCGCAACCTTCCTACCGGTGTTCGGCATCATCGCCGGATTCGCACTCGCCGGCAACCCCGTGACCACCACCATCGTCTACGCCATCGTGGCGGCCACGCTGAGCCCCTGGATGGTGTTGGCGCTGATCGCCGCCTTCACGCTGCTCGCCAGCTCGTTCGGGCCGACGCTGGCGCTCGCCGCCCTGCCCGCGAACCTCACCCAGACCTTCGCCTTCGCCCGTCGTCTGTTCAGTCTGATGGACGAAGCGCCGGGCGTGGTGGAAACTGGCACTGCGAACTCGGATTATGAGGGCATGCGCCTTGACCACGTCACTTTCGCGTACCCGGGGGAGGAGAGCGAGGCGATTCTCGCCGACTTCTCGCTCGATGTGCCGCAGCACGGCATCCTCGGTATCCAAGGCCCATCCGGCAGGGGCAAGTCCACTATGCTGAAGCTGCTGATGCGCTATTGGGACCCGCAGCGTGGCCAAGTGACGCTGTCCGGCACGCCGCTACCGCAAATCGATGTGCATGCCCGCCGCCGTATTCAGGCCATGATGAGTCAGGAGACCCACCTGTTCGACGGCACGATTCGAGAGAATCTGCTTATCGCCTTGCCTGAATCGGAGATTCGCAATGGGGGAGCGGCCGGTGTTCTTGACGCCCGACTCCGCGAAGCCCTCGCCAAGGCATCCGTGCTTGACTTGATTGATTCGTTGCCGGATGGGCTCGACACCCAGGTGGGTGAGCTGGGCGACCGACTGTCTGAAGGCGAACGCCAGCGCATCGGATTGGCTCGCGTATTCCTACGCAATGCCGACTTGGTGCTCTTTGACGAGCCGACCAGTCGTCTGGATGCCTTGAATGAAGCCATCATTCTGCGTTCCATTCATGAGCTGTCCAAGAGCGAGCAGAATGCGGATAAGGGGCAAGACGTGGCTGTAGTGCTGGTCTCTCGCCGTGAATCCGCCATGCGCGTTGCCGATGCGGTGCTGAATCTGTAAAGTCACACAGTCACAGGCCGCAATACTCTGCAATACAGGATTCCCGCCTTGCGCAGCCGAAACGCACCGACGCGCAAGGCGGGAATCCTGTATTTCCTTATATATCAGCCTCTGATAAGGGCATCCAGAGAGTCGAGGGCCGCGTCGATGGCCTGAGCCTCGCGGTCATCATCCGTCTCGGCGAAGGAATGCTCGCTGTAGGAATCCTCGTCGGCACTGGGCAGTAATACCCCGCGAGGCGTATCGGCACTGTGCGCGTGCTCAATAGAGGCCATATGTGCCGGCTGCACGGCATTTGTCTGCTTGCGGTTTCGATTCGCGTCATTCGCGGAATCAACGGCATCTGCGGCATCAACGCTATCCGTATCATCCGCACCACTGCGCGTAGTCGGCCGATTCGCCAGCGTGCATGGGTCGTCGGGCAACGAATCGGCCAAGGCCGCGACTGCTGCGCTGGCCGCTGCCTCGGCCGCCGCGCCGTCCAGCATCGCACCGGCCGCAGAGCCAGTCACGGAGCCATCCGCAGGGCCATCCGCAGGGCCGCCCGTATACTCGCCGTCGTGCCGTCTACTGGATGACTTACCAACCAGAACAGCGCCCCTCGTACGCCGCACAAGCGACGGCACGTTCTCATCCGTCGTGACTTCCGAGACGGTCGCTGCCGTGTCTTCTTCTGCAGCCATATTCGCCGATGCCTTGGCGGCTTCCTCGGCAGCGCGCTGCGCCGTCAGCCGTTCTGTCTCGGCCCTTTTGGCGGTCTCTATGGCGAAAATCTTCTGCTGTGCCGCAGCGCGAGCCCGCTCAGCCGCATCCATAATGCCCAATGCCTGCTGACGTTCGTTTTCAATACGACGCAGCGTGGCTTCCGCGTGGCGGATATTCGCATCAGCCGTGCTCAGCGAGTATTTTGCAGAGGCCAAATCGGTTTTCGGCTGCCATAGATGCTCGATTTCCTCCAGCGTGCGTCCCATTGTCTCCGGCACCAACGCCACGATGCCGAACAGGCAAATCAGATCCAGAAACGCGAAAATCGCGAACGATATGCCGCCGCCCAATCCATCGATCATCATCGGCGTGAATTGTGCGATGATCCAGTTGGCGAACAGCAGACACATCACACACAATCCGGTGGCGCGACCGCGCAGATACGTGGGGAAGAGCTCGGGAATCACAATCCAAGGAATCGGCCCCATCGAAAAGGCGAACGATATGGTGAACGCCATGACGAATATAAGCGTCAGCAGCGAATTGCCCATGAAATACGAGCCCGAAATGCATAGCGCGAACGCGCACATCATGCCGGTGCCTATTTCCATAAGACGTTTACGGCCGAACGTGTCGATCAGGTACATGCCTACCACGGTGGCCACCAGCTCCACGCCGCCTACGCTGGCGGCCGCGAGGAACTGAGTGTCCCCGCCGAACCCGAGATCCGAGAACATCACCGGCCCATAGTAGGAGATGGCGTTCATGCCGATGAACTGGTTGAACACGGCGAGAAAGATGCCGATGACGAGTGCCCGTCGCAGGCCTGGACGGAACAAATCATGGAATTCGTGCGACATCTCGGTTTCCAGTTTGACCGAGGCTTGGATGTCATCGGTGCGCAGGCGTGCGCGTTCGGTGCCGAGGATGTGCTCGAGCACCGCGAAACCTTCATCGGTTCTGCCTACCTGAATGAGGAATCGCGGGCTTTCCGGTGCCCTCCGCATAGCCAGCAGGAAAGCGGCGGCCGGAATCGCGCCTAATCCCAGCATCCAGCGCCATCCAATGGCGATATCCCAGTCGTTTGATCCGTAGGAGGCGATGATGTAGTTGATGACGTTAGTCAGGAAGAGGCCGCAAACCGCAAGCAACTGATAAGAGAAGGCGAGCAGACCACGGATGTTGGCCGGAGCCGATTCGGTGATATATGTGACGGCCAGCGCGGCGGTCAGGCCGATGCCGTAGCCGCCGGCCACGCGCGCCACGATAAGCGCTATGGGACCTATCGTCAGCGCACTCCATACAGCCGCAACGAGGAAGAACGCGCCGCCGATAATAAGGATACGTTTTCTGCCGAATCGGTCGGAAAGGAATCCGGCGGTGGCCGCTCCGATGACGGCACCGAGCATGATGGAGGAGATGACGAGGCCCTCCATGAGAGTACTGAGCCCATATCTGGCGCGCAGGAATTCGATGGCGCCGGAGATAGAGACGGTGTCGTAGCCGTACAGTAATCCGGCAAGACCAGCACTCAAAGCCAGTCCGAATGTATATTTTCCTGATCCGCGGGTGCGTATGGCTGTCCCTAAAGGATTGGGCTGCTTGGAGGCAGTCCGAAACAGTCCCGCCATGTGCTCTTCCTCTCAATACAGCTATGGGGGTGCCTATTCATACTAGCCGAACTGGCTCCGTCTGGCGCTGGTCCCGGCCCGTCACGCAAGACAATCCATCCTGGGATGTGAATCAGAGGAATTCGCCAGTCTTTCCGAATGCACTTTAAAGCAATTCGCCAGTTTGCAGTCAGCAAGGGTGTTATTGCCATCGTATAGAAAGACGGAAAATGCTCTCCTTGCCACTATTATCCTTTGATAATGTCCCATTTATGTCCTTGGCTTTTATTCTAAGCTGAGATAGTCCTCTACCGCCTGTCATAGCTCGTGCGGTATAACATGAGGACTTGGTATTACACGTATTGCTTGATATGACTGTTATATCTGCTGCTGTGATATTGACGATAAGACTGCATTCTTTTATCGGATCAGCGTACTTGATCATATTGCTGGTGAATTCATCTATGCCCGTATGGACTATATCCAGCACTTTGGGATCGTAGCTGAGTGGCATAGTGCCCAGAAGTTGTGTGTTCACAGCAAAACCAAGTTCACGCATCTCTTCCTTGGCCTGTGTAAGATGTGCATCAAGCATTTCCTGCTCAGTCTCAGGGGCGGGAGACATTCTGGACTTAGGAAGCTCGACTCTATCGTGTGATTCATTGTCTGCGATGGTTTCGGAACCGAGTACATCGATTGTCGCCCGTATTTTTTCGAGCAGATCTTGAGATATGTCAAGTAGTTCAGAGATTTCGGCTTGGTACTGTTCAGATTGCGGTGGTTGCTCACACCAAGTCCGTATGTCGTGCTGCATGCGAAGTATCTGGTAGGCGAGTCGGTTGGTCACTTGGTCGTGGAGTGTTGCAGCAATTAACTCGCGGCGGCGACGTTCCTCGTTAATCTCCCTCTGACGATCCAGCTCATGGCGGATCTGCTGCATGCGCATGAGCCTAATGCGCCATTGCATGCCGACGCCGATACATGAAGCAGCGGGGAGCGCTACTACGGCAATCATGTCAAAAATAGGCGATGGACTCGCGCCGGACATTCCCAGCATAGCGTGGGAGACGACAGTTACGGATGATTGGACTATGCCTAAGCCGATGCCTAGTCCTGTATATCGAAATGAGACCAGCATTAGAGTGGCGGCAAATGAGAGGAACAACGCCCAAGATAATTCAGATAATGCGGGAACCATACAAATGCACGCCCAAAGCAGAGTTTGCATTATCGCCGCCACAAGTGGAAAACGTATGGAGATGATGGACAGAACCATCGCTACCACGCCAATCGCGAACGCAATCCATCCAATTACACCCGAGACAAGACTGGCGACCAGCAGTATACTTCCGTATCCGCATCCTGCCATGACCGCGATTGCGCGCATGTACATCCAACTGCTGGTACCTATTTCGTCGTTCTGATCCTGTGCAAGTCCATTCCGTTTGGTGTTTTCATGGTTCATAGCAGTCCGCGTTTCTCGCACATGATGATGGCGTGGATTCTGTTCCGTGCATGCAATTTGGCGACCGCACGTTTGACATACGTGCCGATGGTGAACTTGCTTAGGGACAAAGACCTCGCAATCTCCTCAGTTTCCAGTCCTTCGGAGTACATGCGCAGGATTTCAACCTCCCGTGCGGACAGTCGATCTCCGTTCATCCAACGCTTATCTGAAGCCTTAGTAAAGTCTGGAATAAGGTTGGAAGCAGTGTCTGGCACATCAGTGAAACGTGCTGATTCATCAGCAGCGCATTGCGTCGCCGAGCCCATCGATGCGCGTCGTACGGCGCTGGACAAGATGCGTAAGTCCGTTTTGGAGATCAACGCCTGAGCTCCGGCTTCGGCGGCTGCGCGAGCATAGCTTCCCAGCGAAAATGAGGTCATGCATACTACTCCGATGGGTAGCGAATGACGGCGTAAGGTCCTGCATACCATGGCACCGCTCGTGTTCTCCATGGACATATCGACCAATATCACTTGCGGACGCGTTCTCGGGGACAAGCAGTTGTCAATCGCATCGTCGCCTGAGATTGTCGTCCATAGGATGTGCAGCCAAGGCAGACTGCGCAGGATGCTCGACAATGCCGCCAACGTCAGCTGGTCGTTGTCCACAATGCCCAATGTCACTTTTCCTTCGCCTTGTTGGTTCATGTCTTGATGATATTGCGGATGGTCGCCAGCTTCCCACAATGTCACTTATGAAGTGACATCGGTGGATTGTCCCGGAAGAAGGCGATACCTTGAAGACGTTCCGGAAAGATTCCGGAACGGCGGACGCGGGTTCCGGTCAGTGTTGACGGAATTCATGGGTAACGGAACGATCGGATACGAGAATGGAGCACACCATGTCCGTTCAAACAGGAAAACAGTCCAAGCTGAAGATGATGGCGGTTGCATTGGTGACCTGCGCATCGATGACAATCATCCCTGTGGCATCCGCCTCTGCTGCTGAGGCCGACGTCATTGCGCCGACCACGGAAAGCGGAGAGTATGGGATTCGGCCCATGTGGCTCAACCCGGAGGGTAAGCATACGCAGTACCCTGCTCAGGGCGGTATCTGGGAATGGGGCTTCTGGAACGTCAAGATTCGTTCCTATTACACGCATGACACACGGACGCATGGCTCTTCGGTCTCGTTGAACGGGGATACCGTGCGCAGCATCGATACAGTCGCAAAGAAGCAGTCCATTGCAGAGAAATACGCTGTGAACTATTGGGGCAATAACGACGCCTACTACTATCGGGTGTCCTGAAAGGTAATGATGAACGGCCGATGGCATATGGCATTCCCGTGTGGTATCGGCCTCTCCTGATGATTGGAGTGTACCATGCATCGTCGCCTGTTCTTCATGGTATCCACGTTGGTATTTCTGCTCGCCACGTTATTGTCAGTCATGGCCAGCGACCTACATGACAGAGCTTTACCCCAAGGAATTCATCCTACAATCTCGATGACACTGGATTTTCAATCACCTAACGTGGATGACGCTCAAATGCTGCGAGAGCTTGCTGATATCGGAGAACAGCAACAACTCGGCATCGTCAAGGTTATGCCTGACCTTGACGGGGATGCATCCGCTCAAGTATTTGTCGCGCTAGATTCCACTGCAAGTGAAAGACTGCCCGAGGGAACTTCAGTCCGTCGATTTGGAAACATGCCGAGTTCTAAGGTGGCAGGACAGTCGCGTCTGTCGGCGGCCTCTGCGAGCGGTCAATACTATCTACTGCAAGGCAACCAGTCTGATAAAGCACTGCGCGATTGGACGGTACGCAATGGGGTAATGGTGGCGTGGGGTGCGGATTCGTTGCGTGATGACGTGCGCTTGCTAGCCTCACAGTCAAGTTTCGTGATGTCGATGGCCGCGGCTCTTGCCCTGATGGTGACGATGGTTCTGTATTGGATGGCATCTAAAGTTCGTTCAAGGGCGTTGCGGGTATTAGCTGGCGTCTCGGTATGGCGCATACAGAAAGACGACATGATGGGCATTCTGACCCCATCGCTGTGTGCGGCATGCCTAATCGACATCGTCTCAGTCACGGTGGTTGGTGCGGTTAGAGGCGCGGTGTTCATACCATACTTCTCTCGCATACTACTGGTACTTGAAGGGACCGTGTTGGCAGGACTGTTTGTGGCGATGCTGATTGTCGGCATGCTGTCATGGCCTTCAGCAACGATGATCATGCGTCGCGCATCCGGCAATATCGGACTACGCCGATCTGCTTTGGCAATGAAAGCGATGGTATTCGTAGCGGTGCTGGCGGTGACTGCGCCCGCAATGTCGGCGATAGCATCGGCTGATTCATCGGCCCGCGAGCAACGTGTATGGGAGCGTTTGTCTAATCAGGTCTCAATAGCGCTGTCGTATGAAAATAACCCCCAACTGGATGCGAAGGTCGCGAACGTGATGCGTGAAATAGAAGATGACGGGAGAGGAGCTCTCTCCTACACGTTCACGCCAGAAATGACCGGAGCCCCAAGTGCTGAACCAGTAGCGTTAGTCACTCAGCAATGGCTCAATATGGTACAGGTCGACCCGGCTCACATGGAGCACTCAGTCCGCGTCACGTTCGATTACCTACCCGCGGAGGCGAAAGACATAGTTTCTCAGATACCAGCATGGAGTGCAGATTCCCAGACCAGTGTGAATATGCTCGAAAGAGCCTTGTATTATAGCGTTTCCGGCGATGCAATACCCGTGCTCAAAGGCGGCTCTGACACTATGCTTTTCCCGAAAAGGCTCACGCTCATAGTTCTCCCTGACTACTCGGGATTCTCCGACTCAGGATTTCTAGTGCCGGCGGCCACCACACGCAACATCGTGTTGACGGGTCTTCAGGATGTACGAGCAAGATTGCGACAAGCAGGGTTGTCAAGACAGGTCAAAGTGCGATACATCGCTGAAGAGCAGATTCTGCAGGCCCAGTTCTCTGCATATTTCGCTGGGCTGCAAGCCGCTGCATTTGTAATGCTTATTGTTGCGTTTGCCTTAACCGTTATGGTGCATGCGATGGTCCGCGCTGCGCTGCGCGCAAGACACGACTATCCGCTCATGCTCAACGGTAGCCCCGCAAGACGATTGGCGGAGTCCACGATACTTGTGGAGAGCAGTACGGCGTTAGTAGGAGGAATTATCTTCGCTGCAATAGCACTTCGCTCTACAGGCATCTCAGCTGCAGTAATGACCGGAGCGCTGGGTTTGCTGGCAATCTTCATTTCCGCACTTTCGCACATTCTGTCCGTACAGCGCATGTTTGTGGGCATCAATAATCGCACTCTTTAATCAACCGAGCCCAGCAGAAAGGACATGTTTATGACCACTATAGAATGCGACAACCTGACGGTACGCATTGCCGGGCGAACAATTTTCGAACACGTCGACCTACATATCTCCGAAGGTGGTATGGTCGCCCTCACTGGCCCCAGCGGATGCGGAAAGACCACGCTGTTGCACACACTCGGTCTTCTACAGGAAGCGGATGGTGGACGACTTATGATCGATCGCGAAAATGTCACGCACGCGACAGCCAGAAGACGTAGACGATTCTGGCATGACACGGCCTCGTTCATCCTTCAGGACTACGGCATTATGGACGAGGAAAGCGTGGCTTTCAATGTCTCCATGCAGCTTGGACCATTTGGACAACGTGCGGGAGGGGACCGCAAACAGATACGAGAGGCTCTCAGAGCTACTGGACTGGCAAAAAGAACTCAGGAACCCGCGTCTCATCTCAGTGGAGGAGAAAAACAACGTCTTGGAATTGCGCGCGCTATATACAAGAACGCGTCTGTAATTTTCGCAGATGAACCCACCGCTTCTCTCGATGCGCATAACAGGCAAATCGTTATTGATTTGTTGCGGCACCGAGCTGATCAAGGGGCAATTGTGGTTCTTGCCACGCATGATCCCATTTTAGTCTCTGCATGTGACCAAAACTACCAAGTAGGCAATCATAACTAATCATTGATTGCTATACCTCGTGAAGTGGAATAGTGAAAACGCAAGGAGGAATGATGGTCCAGATAAACGCTGACGGTATGACGAAGCGCAAATCGCTGGCTAGGCGGGTGCTGTTATACGCTATCATCGCATTTATAACGTCGGCGCTCATTGCGGCTGTCTTGATCATGATTGGTCTCATTCCGCTGAAAAGAAATGGCACAAGTTTGCCGTACAACGATTTGGCATCCTACCAAACAACGAAGCAGATATATGTCGAGAGCAGCGCAGCCATTGACAAACTCAAATCAGTAGGGAAAAGCGTTAAAGTGAACATTAAACACGCCGATTGCCCCTCCCGGATACAGGACAAAGGATATGTCGAAATTACATATGGAAACGATATCGAACGTGACAAAATCATGAAGATTCTTAATGATGATGGTTTGGGAATATATACTGTGCTTGTTCGACAGTAATTTTTAGTGAGGATATGAAAAAGGAATACTGAAGAATCAGTCACTATGCGCGCCAATTGACTTTTGCCTTGATTGGTAGTGTTTTTTCGGTTATTCGCTGTTTGTGGTGAGTGGTGGTCAGGCGGTGGTGACGGCTTTGAGGTCGAGTTTGCCGCAGGTCAGGTAGATCATGGTGGCGAAGTAGTCCGTGTTGCGGAAGCCGCGGGCCCGTCTCTTCACGTTCCGGATGACGCTGTCGGCGTCCTCGAGGACGGCGTTGGTGTACGGGTGCTCGAAGTATGCGACGATCTCGGCGAAGTGGCGGCGGATCGGACGGGCCGCCTCGTTCTTGGGCCACAGGCGTTCTGGTCCCAGCACGTCAACAGCTTTGCCGAGGTGCTGCTGCCACGCCACATGGGCGGCGACAGCATGGTCAACCCGCCCCAGCGGTTGGGTTACAAACGGTTCGGCAACGACATGCTGCTCGACTTCTACAAGGCCGAACGCGACGCCATCGAAGCAATCTGCCCCGGCAAGCCGTGGTACATGATGGAGCACTCCACCTCCGCCGTACAATGGAAGCCGTTGAACACGCGCAAGCGCGCCGGTGAACTTTGGGAGCTCGACGGCGTCCCCGCCATCACCAGTCACCCCCCCCACGGCCAAGGCGCCGCCATCTACGTGGGCTGCGACCTTGGCCGCCACGACATCACCCACTTGCTCACAGAACTCAACACAACAGCCCCCTCCGACGAAAGGGCTCCCGACCAAAGGCCGGGTGGGGGAGAGATCAACGCCGCAACCACGACCGCAGCAGCCACGACTCATGACCCCCCGCATCCTGCACACCATCCGCCAATCCTCAGACGGCACCATCCGCTTCGGTTTCTCTCTGAACCGTTCGAAGCAGCCCGTTGCCGTCAACGGCATTGAGTAAGAGCCAATCATCGCCTGCCGGTGCGAACCCGGTCTAGACGATTTCATTGCCGGGAACGCCGGCCCCACCGGCTACGAGCTGGCCCGCAACGCCATTCTCATCACCAAAACCACGCTCTAGATGAGTGTCCAACCGGCTATCTCCGTTTCAAGGGGCTGATACACCGGTTGGGCAAATGTCTATCTCCGTTTCAAGGGGCTGTTGCCAAAGTAGACGCGGCCCCAAAATGGCTTAATGGCGTTGAAGCAAAGCCGTTTATACTTCCTCTTTCGCGGATGAAGAGCCCCTTGAAACGGAGGTAGATGTCCGGAAAGCCTCAGATCAGCCCCTTGAAGGCCGGATATGGCTCGAAAATGGTGCCATGTGGTCCTAAAATAGGTGAGTCGATGGTCTTTCAGAGATGAAAACGAGGTATGCACAGTGGGGAAAGCCGAATCGAACACAAGTCGTACGGTCGGCGCGGTCAAGGCTGCTTCCACTGCATCCCCTGCCTCCGCCAAGCGTCGAGTCACCCTGCGCGATGTGGCTCAAACCGCTGGAGTGTCTCTCAAAACCGCTTCAAACGTCATTAACGGTTCCGGCCGCATGACCGATGAAACCCGTGCAAAGGTCGAAGCAGTCGTTAAGGACCTCGGCTACCGCGTCAATGTGGCCGCCCGCAACCTGAATCGCGACCACACCGGTTTTATTACTCTTGCGGTGCCATCGCTCACTCCGCCGTATCTCGCTGAACTGGCCAATCGCACCATTGACGCCGCCCGTCAGCGCGACTACTCCGTATACGTCACCACGTATGCAGAGGGCTCGGCCAAAGGAGCGCGTGACCTGCTCAAGAACTTCAACTCCACCGTGTCAGACGGCATGATTCTCTCCATGAGCGAGGTGGAGGATATTTCGCCCGAAGACCTGAAGGTCGATTTCCCGCTGGTTATTGTCGGTGCCCGAACCACATGGGGTGTTGCCGACCACGTGACTCCGGACGATGTTGCCGCCGCAGCAACAGCGGCAGGCTACCTATACGATCGAGGTTCTTCTCGTCTCGCCGTAGTGGGCGCACGAGGCGATTATGATACGGCCGCTTTGTTGCAGGCTGTGGAAGGCAACGCACAACTGCGTTTGCGTGGTGTCATTGAAGAAACGCGCCGCCGTGGGCTTGAGCTGGATCCTCATCTGATTGGTAATACCGCTCAGGATTGGTCCATCGGCGCTGGCGCTCGTGTGACTCAGCGACTGATTGATTCCGGCGTGCCGTTCGACGGCGTGGTTGCCTTTAATGATCAGCTGGCCATTGGCGCATTGACCGCACTACGCACTGCCAGCTATGAGGTTCCCGCGCAGGTGCAGGTCATCGGCTTCGACAACAACGAGGAAGCCCCATACCTGCAAATTCCGCTTACCACCATGGATTCCAGGCTCGACTGGACCGCGCCCACCGCCGTGGACCGCATCCTCGGCCGTATCGCTGGAGACATTTCCAAGCCCGAACTGCTCACCGCCGAATCGCAAGTAATCGCCCGCGCCTCCACGCGCTAAACAACATTGTCGTAATGCTGGTGCTGTTGCACGAAGTCGTTGTTATATAAATGTCCCATGGGGCGGTGAATCCCTCATGGGGCGGTAGCTGAAAATGGCTCTATTCTGCGGAAGGTGAAATTTTACCGACCGCCCCATGGGCAAGTTACCGCCCCATGGGTGTACGGGTAAAGGCGGCCGAATCGCCTCGTGCCGCCCCCGTGGATATGCAAGTTAAAGAGCACCGGCAGCATGACTTAATGCACATAGAGCGTCCCCCGCATGGTTGTGCCACTGATGCCGGCCTGTACTGGGTCGGCTCAGGTGTCGATAACCAAGCTTTGTTCGATTTCGATGGCAAGGCGCTCGCCTCTCTGCCGACGTTCAAGTACATTCACACCGGTGCCGTCACCGATCATGTGTTCACCAAGATAGATCCAGTGGAGATTACCGCGACTGACTCGGATTCCATCGACGTGATCAAAGCGCAATTGCCGAGTGAGGCGGCTGCACACTATCAGGATGGGGTGGACGAGACCGAAACCGTGACCTGGCAATCCGCTGCGCTTGACTGGATTCGTGGCGCGGGCACATACACCATCACGGGCAACCTGCCTGCCGACGCATGGGGCAATGTGGACAAGGTCTCACTCGTCAAAAAGACCGAAACTCCGGTGAAGCCATCCACGGAGAACTTGGACAAGGCCGTGGCCGAATCCGGGGAAATCAATCGCGATGAGTACACCAACGAGTCGCTCGCCAAACTCGATCAGGCGCTTGCCGCCGACCAGTTCATGCTCGATTACGATTTCTCCGCTCCCGCTGATGCGGCGAAGGTTACCGTAACGCTCAAGTCGAATCCGAATGTTACTGAAACCTATACGGTTGCTGTTGCCTCTCGGGCCGAAGGTGGTTCCGGCAGCGGCTCGGACGGTGCGGGTAATGGCGGGGCTACTATCAATCCCGATACGGGCGAGGGTGATAAGACCAACGGTGCGAATGGCGACGAGATTACTGGTGTGCTGAGCAATACCGGTAGCGCGGTGACTGCCGTGGGTCTTGCGGTTGTCGTTCTCGGCGTGGCCGGTGGGGTCTCGCTTGCTTTGCGTCGTAAGTGCTCCTGATAGAGACTGATGCGGCATTATGATGCGGTTGCCGGCAACTGGCTGCCAGATGCCATCTGTCGGTTTTCGTCTGCTGGATGCCATCTGTCGGCTGTCGTTTATCGGTTGTTGGCTGTCAGATGCGTCTGTCTCGGCGCAGCGATGCGATTCTGTCCCGGTTCGTGCATCAATCGTTTGATGTGGGTGCCAGGACAGAAATCACTGTCCTGGTTTGCGAAAACGGGTGTTTTTCGCGTACCGGGACAATTCCCGTTGCCCCGGTTTGCGCGTCAATCGTTCTACGTGAGAACCGGGACAGTATGTTGATTTCGGGATTGGCTGTATTCTGCCGATTCTGTTTGTCGGGGTATGTGGACTTTGGGGATTGGCTTGTCCTGGTTCTCGAAAATGGCCCGAAATTGCGTACCGGGACAACGATTTCTGCTCCGGTGTAAACGTCAATCGATTGACGCCTGTACCGGGGCAAATTCGCGCCCGGGAACAATAGGGCGAGGGCCGGTCGCAGGAGTAGAGCGTGATGTTGTCATGATTGCGCCCGGCTCTCCCACACGGAAGGCCGGGCACAATCATGCCGTTTGGTTGCAGCACCCGCACATCGCCTGCATAACCGTGTACAGTGGCGTGTAGTTGCAGTACATGAAGGAGCATCGCACATCATGACCAACGGGCACATCAACCCCGCCAACGTGCCGGACATCGCCTTGAAAGACGGCCATTCCATTCCGCAGGTCGGCCTTGGCGTCCTACGCATCGACGACGAGGGTGTGGTCCCCGTCGTCGAATCCGCGCTGGAAGCCGGCTACCGCCACATCGACGGTGCGGCCGGCTACAACAACGAGGCCGGCGTGGGTCGTGCGCTCGCCGCTTCCGGATACAACACCGGTGCCAAGCGCGAGACCCTGTGGGTCACCGCCAAGCTGCGCGACGAAGGCATGGCACGTACGCTCGGCGTATGCAACTTCATGCCCGCCGATCTGAAGCGTCTGCACGAGGAGACCGGTGCATGGCCGGCCGTCAATCAGATTGAGCTGCATCCCACGTGGCAGCAGCGCGAAGTGGTGGCGTTCTGCAAGGAGCACGGCATCGCCGTGGAGGCCTACTCGCCGATGGCGCGTGGCGCCGACCTCAACGCCGGCGACGGCACCATCGAGAAGATCGCCGCCGCCCATGAGGTCAGCCCGGCCCAGGTGATTCTGCGTTGGCACATCGAAAACGGCACGATCATCATCCCCAAGTCCATGCATGCCGACCGCCAGAAGGAGAATCTCAACCTGTTCGGCTTCGCCCTGACCGCCGACGAACATGCCGCCATCGACGCCCTTGACGGCCCCACCCGCGCCGGCCACGACCCCCTCACCTTCACCTATGCGTGATTGATGGCACGCCGTAACGCCCACTTTCGCCGTCGTTTCAACGCCTCCGGGCCGCTGGAGCGCATGCTGATTCTCATCGTTCTCGCCGCAGCAATCGGCGTGACCATCGGCCTGTTACTGCCGCAGGTCAGCTCCGATGCGGCCAAAATCACCGGTGGCTACACTGCCACCGGTTCAGCCGCCGACACTTTGAACGCGCTCGCCGTAGACGACAACCAAAGCTCCTCCGGCTACGACCGCGATTCCTTCGGTTTCCGCACCACCGACGCCGACGGCAATGGCTGCGACGTACGCGACGATGTGCTCGCCCGCGATCTCACGGACATCACCTACAAATACGCCGGTTCCTGTGTGGTCGAGTCCGGCACACTGGCCGATCCGTACACCGCTCAGACCATCCATTTTGTACGTGGCCGCGCCACCAGCGCCAAAGTGCAGATCGACCATGTGGTGGCCCTTGAAAACGCTTGGCAATCCGGTGCGCACGACTGGTCCACTGCCAAACGCCATGAATTCGGCAATGACCCCTACAACCTGCTGGCCGTCGACGGCCCGGCCAATCAGGAGAAGGGTTCGGCTTCCGCCGCCTACTGGCTACCCACCAACGCCGACTACCGTTGCGACTATGTGGCCCGCCAGATTGGCGTCAAAGACAAGTACCAGCTCACCGTCACCTCCCAAGAAAAGGACGCCATGCTCGCCGTCCTCCACACCTGCCCGGGCCAGGCCGTGCCCGCAGACGAATAAGAGGAAGGGTATCTCGCTTGAGAGAGGTACATTAGGCCATTCGCAGAGCGCTATCTGCTTTCAAAGCAGATAGCACTGTCAGCTGCACATTTCATGAGCGAGTTTTCTACCGTCTGGCACATTTCATGAGCGAGTTTTCGGTGGTTTGTCACATTTCATGAGCGAGATGGCGGGAAATGTCAGCTGCCAGTCCGCCAGTCATCCATCAATCGTCCGCAGATTGTCCGTCTGTTGACTCGGGAAACATGCCTGTGCTATAACTGCGCGCGGTATGAAGGGAACAGGTACAAACAATATGGCAGTAACACACACCGAAGCAGATGCCACTGCGGCAACCGCTATGACGAACGCTGTGGCAGACATCGAACAGGAAACACCGGAAATCGAGAAGGAACGCCAGCTTGCCGAGGCCGGAGCAGGGACGAACAACAAGGAAAAGCCGCATGACCATGCGCTGGCCAGCATCCTTGGCCCCGCGTTCGTGGCGGCCGTGGCCTACGTCGATCCTGGTAATGTGGCGGCCAACATCACCTCCGGCGCACGATACGGCTACCTGTTGGTGTGGGTGCTGGTGCTCGCCAACGCCATGAGCGTGCTCATCCAGTATCAGTCCGCCAAACTCGGCATCGTGACCAACAAATCCCTGCCGGAACTGCTGGGCGAGCGTATGAGCGATGCCGGCCGCTTCATGTTCTTCATGCAGGCCGAGGTCATCGCCATCGCCACCGATCTGGCCGAGGTGATCGGCGGCGCCATCGCCCTGAACCTGCTGTTCGGATTTCCACTGTTCATCGGCGGTTTGGCGATTGGCGTAATCTCCACGGTGATGCTGTGGTTCCAAGGCGGCAAGACACAGACCACATTCGAGCGCATCATCATCGTGATGCTGCTGATTATCACATTCGGCTTCATCGCAGGCCTGTTCGTAGCCCCGCCGAACCCCGGCGAAGTGGTCAAAGGCATGATTCCACGCTTCCAAGGCGCCGACTCGGTGTTGATGGCCGCCTCGATTCTGGGCGCCACCGTGATGCCGCACGCCATCTACCTGCACTCCACGCTGGTGAACGACCATTACGCAGGCGGCGAAAAGCCGTCGATCAAAACGCAGCTGAGAGGCTCGAAAATCGATGTGGCCTGGGCGCTGTTGCTGGCCGGCACCGTGAATCTGGCGATGCTGGTGCTCGCCGCCAACTCGCTGCATGGCATGTCTGGCACGGACTCCATCGACGGCGCACAGCGGGCGATCACGCAGGTGCTCGGCCCGGTGATCGGCACGATCTTTTCCATCGGCCTGCTGGCTTCGTCGCTGAGCTCCACATCGGTCGGCACGTACGCCGGCTCGGAAATCATGCACGGTCTGCTGCACGTTAACGCCCCGATGTGGGCCTGCCGCGTGGTCACGCTGGTGCCGGCACTGATTGTGCTGTGGTTCGCCAAGGACCCGACTCAGGCGCTGGTCATCGGCCAGGTGGTGCTTTCCATCGGCATCCCGTTCGCCGTGATTCCGCTGATGCGATACACGCATAACAAGGAACTCATGGGCAAGTGGGCTGATGGAACCGTCAAGCACGTGATCTTTATGATCGTCGTGGCGCTGATTGTGGCGTTGAACGTGCTGCTGATTGTCCTGACGCTAATGGGCAGGGCGTAATAGACTCCAGCTGAAATCCTGCGATAGCACAACATAATAAGAAGCCCCGGTGTTGGAAACCGGGGCTTCTTATTATGTTAAGAATGGTTGAATCTGCCGTCAGTTCGCAGCCATACGCCGCGCACGCCGTTCGCGCAGCGCGCGCAAGGAAATAATGTCTCGCGTACGACCGGCACCGTCGCCCTTGACGCCGAAGAACACCATCAACACCATTACCAGACAGATCATTGCGGAGATGCGCAGCGCCCATTGAATGCCAAAAATCGAAGCGGCGACGGCGGAGGCGCCGCCCTGCTTATGCAAAGCGGCAAACGTTTCCATCAGAATCACCAACACGGGTGCGCCCACAGCGCCCGCAATCTGACGCGCGGTATTCGTCACCGATGATCCGGCGGACACTTCGCTCGGCCCGTTCAGGCAATTCAGGGACCACGTGGTAATCGGCATCAGCAGGAAACCCATGCCGATCTGACGGATGAACTGGCAGATCGATACCCACCAGATCCACGTATCCATCGCCACCAGCGACATGCCCAAGGTGCCAAGGGTCAACACAATCGAACCGAACAAAGCCACGGGTCGTGCGCCGAATCGATCCATCGCACGGCCGCCGAAGAACTGGGAGATGCACTGACCGATAGCGCCCGGCAACATGATCAGACCACTCATCGTGGCAGAATACCCACGGTCGGTCTGGATGTAGAGCGGCATGATGACCAGAATCGAACTGAACGCGAAAAATGCCAGCGACGCGGTAATGGTGCCGATGGTGAACGAACGGTTCTTCAGCACTTCCAAGTCCAGCAGCGGCGGCTGGGGGAGTGCCGACTTGTCCTCGGCTACGGCCTCGCGATACCGCTTGCCAGCGCGCAGGTTACGCAGCACGAACCAGACAATGCCAATCAGGCCCACTGCCATGGGCCCCCACGTTACCGGTGCGGCGAACCCGTAGGCCTCCGAATTGGTGAAGCCGAACATCAGCCCGCCAAAGCCAATCACCGACAGGCTCACCGAGAAAAAGTCCGCGCGGGCAGACGGGTCATGCGAGCCGAAATTATGTAGTCCGAACATGGCCGCCACCAGCGAGACCACGCCAATCACGGTCATGGTCAGGAAGATGGAACGCCAGCCATTGGCGTCGGTCTGCCAGCCGCCCAAAGTGGGGCCGATTGCCGGAGCCACGCTCATGGCCATGCCCACGGTGCCCATAGCAAAGCCGCGTCGGGACAGCGGGTAGATCGAGAACACCGTGATCTGCAGCACCGGCCACATCACGCCCGTGCCGGCCGCCTCCAGCACGCGGCCGAGCAGCACGAAGAGGAAGTTCGGGCCCAGCCAGGCCAGCAGGGAGCCGATCGTGAACACCGCCATCGAGCAGATCACGATCTGTCGGGTGGAGAAACGACGGGTCAGGAACGCGGTCAGCGGTACCATAACGCCCATGACCAGCTGGAACACGGAGGTCAGCCACTGACCCGTGGTTACGGAAATATGGAATTCCGAAACGATGATCGGCAGCGCCGAGCTCAGCTGCAGCTGCGTAAAGTTGCCGACGAAGGTAATAAAGGTCAGGATTGCGATGGAAACAAACGCGGTATGACTCAGCTTGCCGTCAGCGTATGATTCCTCTTGGCTCAGCACTCGTTGCAGTTCGCCACGACGGTTCTTGATTCCGTTCTCTCCAGCCACGCACACACTCCACTTCCGTTGCTCGGCCTGATGGCTTTGGGCGGTGTCGGTTGGCATGTTCGGCACTGGTTGTGCCTGCGGCGCGTGCCGGTATGCTGGTTTCGTTTTTTCTTCTTCTCGCATACCGACTTACGTGCCGACGTGAGGCAAATGTATTCGGCGACCGTCGTTATCTTCTTGTGCTTGGCCGGGCAGCCTGACAAAAGCACCCCAATACGCTATACCTAGGGGTGGTCCAGGTGGCTGGGTGGCTCAGTAAGGACTGTTGCCAGCCGAATTCTAAAACAATCTAAAACAATCTAAAAAGTTCTAAAAGAGCTTCATCATTCCGAGATATCCAATGTCATACGAATATATGCCGCATGTTTTCTGAGGTATTCACGAAGGTACGGGATGGCGAAATCGACTTTCCCGTATCCACGATCCTCGATTACCTGCGCCTCAATGAGGCGCGTGCGGTAGATGCTGGCGTATTTCACGTCCTTGCCCATGCGTTCGGCAACGGTGGAGGTGGAAGAAGGTCCGTCATCTTGCGCCATTGCCAGAAGATAGGTTTTATCGATGGGCGAAAGCCCATCCAGTTCCGGTCCGTGGACTGTGTCTCCCAGACGACTGAGCGCATCTTGGACCCCGGCTTCAGCATCTTCCACTGAGACGGTAATGGCTGTGTCGTGCTTGTGATTCCGAGCGGTGATTCGCCAAATATGATAGCCGACAAGCTGAATCATGAAAGGATAGCCTGCAGTTGCTTGTGTAGCGATCCGCAAGGGTTCCCCCTCTAGAATCATTCCGGTTTCCTGGAATGTGTCCGCCAACGCATGAGAGACTTCGGCCAGATCGACGTCGCTCAACCGCTCCGGTTGCGCACGTCGTAGGAAGGTCATTACGCTATCATTAAGCCATTTTGAGGACATGGAAGGCAACCCGGCAAACACAAAAGCCAGATTTCTGTCTTCACTGGTCAGATGTTGTACTGCGGTGGCGATGGCGACCATGTCTGCCCGAGTGGCGGCTTGGGCCTCGTCCATGGTCACCAGAAGACCGTTGCCATGCTTTTCCAGCTCGTCGAGCCGCAGACTCATGGTTTCGCGGAGTGTCAATGGCATTCGGTTCTTTTCATAATGGACTCCACCAAGACTGCCTCCCACGTTCATGATACTGATAGATGGTTCGAACGAGAAACTGAAATTCCCCTTTCGCGGCTGCAGCTTGTCCACTAACCGTTGCGCCATACCGTCTGATGCGGTTTCGCTGATGGTTTGCCATCCTCGTTTTTCTGCGATTCTCCGAAATTCAGCGAGCATTACGTTTTGCCTACGCCCCTAGCCCCGGTGATCCTCATCAAACGTCCAGGTGCGCCTGATCCGTTGTCTAGACCTTCTTCGAAGTCGGCGAGCACCATATCTCTTCCAATGAGAACGGGTGGAAGATGCCCGGCGCTGGGCTTAAACGGATTGATTCTGGTGCTGAGCATGTATCCTCAATTCTCAAGAATCTCAGGGTTCATGAATTATAGCAAAGTCACATACGAAAGAGAACGCTCATGAATTGTTTGCGGTGGTGGTGGACATGGACTATGTAGGCAAACAGCAGTTAAAGAACCTGTTGAAGCAGTTTGGGAATGGTGTGCAGCTTCGTCCGACTTATCTTGTCAGCTCCGGCAAGGGGGTACATCTTTATTATTTCTTGCAGGAGCCGGTTCAGTTGTATCGAAACCGGGAAGAAGTGCTTGCGGAGCTGAAAGAAGCTCTTATCCGGCGGCTATGGAATGATACCAGCTCTATCCGTCCGGACAGCCCGGATATAATCGGAATTTATCAAGGTTTCCGGTGTGTGGGGAGTCAGTCGAAGCTGGGTGTAGATTTCCCAGTAAAAGCCTATAAGCTGTCAGAGAACCGTTACACGCTGGAGGATATAAAAGCCAGCATACCGAGCTGTAAGGTAGACCTTGCTCCGTTGTACGAGAAGCCGAGAAGAAAAAGTACCGTTACGCTGGAAGAAGCAAAGGAGCTGTACCCGGAATGGTATGAGAAGCGGATCGTGCAAGGAGAGCCGAAGCAGAAAAGTAAGAAGCAGGGTGGTACGTGGGTATGTAACGAAGCTTTATATGAGTGGTGGAAACGGAAAATAACCGAAGAAGTGAAAGCCGGAGGGCGTTATTTTTCTATTATGGCGTTGTGCTCTTATGGCTTAAAGTGCGGCATATCCGAGCAGAAGATACGGAGAGACGCCTATGCGTTCCTGGATCATTTAGAGAGCCTTACTGAGGACGAGGACAACCATTTCAGCCGGGCAGATGTGAAAGACGCTCTCCGGGCATTGAAAGGGGACAGAAAAAGGCTGTCAACGATAGCAAGCCGGGAATGGATAGAGAATAACACAAAGGTTACGATACCAGCAAATAAGCGAAATTACAGAAAACAAGAGGCTCATTTATATCTTGCAAGGCGAAAAAAAGAGGATATGAAAGTTATAGGTGAAGTAGTAAAAGAGGGCAGACCAACAGCAGAGCGGACAGTCAGAGAATGGCAGGAGAGCCACCCGGCAGGAAAGAAAGCGGACTGCATCCGAGAGACAGGACTTGCAAAGCATACTGTTCATAAGTGGTGGAAAGATATAAACAATGAAAATATATAGGGAAAAAGGAGTTATTAAATAACTCTTTTTTCCCTATTGTCTATTGCTGAAGATTTGAGGAAAAATGAAGGAATTTTGATAAAAAAAGATAATTTATCAAATATATTAAAGCCAAGGTTATTATTCCAATAATGATGCTAATAGGCAATATTTTTTTTATAAATAGTGTTGCAAGAGACGTTCCTAAAAGAAACGCAGATCCATATGGGATAACAATATTCAACATAAAAATTTTATTATGTTTTTTTCGTAAGGTTGATTGATTATAAATTGATTTTAGAATGTGGCTGAATAAATACAAACATAGTATATTTAGTAAAATAAAAATAATCAAAAAACCAATGATGAAAAGTATATGATGCTTTTGTATAAATAAAAGTAATTCTATATGTTGTATTTGAAAGTTATCAATACCAACTAAAGAAAAGTCTGAAAATCCAGTTTCGTCAGATATAGACTTTATATTTTTTAAAATTTGTGATTCCTCAACAAATGGTAGTAAATCACAATTTATCATAGCAAAGTATAATAATGATTCAAATTGAAAATTAGTTTTGTCCACTTCCCAAAGAGTGGAAGGGTAAGGAATAAGCATATAAGTATTCAAAGTGATATTAGAGGTATTTTTATAATTTATAGAACAATCTGTTTCTATAAATCCGATAACTTCAAAATTAGTATTTTTACTATAATAATTTCCGGTAATTATGTCTCCGATTTTATAAAAAGATTTATATTCAGAACCCAATAGAACAGGAATCGAGTCATCTTTATATGAAATACTATTCCATGCAATTCCGGAATTTCCCTCAACTTTTATATTATAAAACTCATAGGCTTTTTGATTAAGTTGTAACGCTTTTATATTTATTGTAGGAGACTGACTATTATCAATAAATTCATCAGAATTATAATAAAAGCGTTGGTCTCCATTAAAGTCATTTATATCTACAGCGATAGCCTGATTGAATGAGGTTAAAACATCGAAGTTACTTGATGCATTTAATGTGTTATAGAAGTTTGCTAATATATTTATGTTTTGATTGTCTGTTCTAAAATTATGAAATTCATCTGGATCATAAAAATTGTCAACCACTTTGTAAAAATCATTTTGTGATGAAAGTGTTTTAAATCCACCATTGCTTTGCGGAATAGAAGCAATGAAAGGAACAAATATACCTGACAAAGTAAAATATATAGAGAAAATAATAAAAGAAAATAATGTTATAAAATATTTTTTAGTGTTCATAGAAGACTCCTTAAAAAGAATATAGTAAAAAAGCAAAGGATTTTACAATCCTTTGCTTTTTTGTTTGTGAAGAATCAACTTCCGTAATAGGTTCTAGCAGAACCTAAAGTATCACCGTTAAAACTCCACCAAGGAGATATTGCTTCTGTTCCGTCAGTTCCCCATTGACGTCCAGAATCGGTAAGAATTGCACCCCAATCTTCCATTCTTGCTCTTGTGTAGTGATATTTTCCAACCCAAGTAGTCCAACCATGTGCTCTTTTTTGAGATGTACCATTGTGTGTACGTTCTTCTGCTCTACCTGTATGTTTTGGAGAAGCGTATGTAGTGCCATCCTCCATTGCTTTTGAATATGCTTGAGGATTAACAAAATAACCATCTTCTTCACTCCATCCACCTACTGCGTTAGATTCAGAAGTTACAACTGAAGTTTCCGGTTCAGCAGCAAAAGTGGTTACTGGATTAAGTGCTAGTACAAGACCTAAACTTAAAATAGAAACACCGAAACGCTTGAATTTGTTCATAAAAAAATCCTCACTTTCTTTGTAAGTTCTTTAGAAAGCTTATCATAGGAAACATATAAAAGTCAATACCCGTTGTCTAAATGAAAGTGCAACACCCGTTAGATTGGAAATTGCCTAGAA
>CWGV01000062.1_pt5 | contig 31881 bp, 23 predicted proteins | sample 663871 | NCBI WGS metagenome assembly CWGV01 (sample SAMEA3735897, study PRJEB9488) | human gut metagenome | biome: ENVO:mammalia-associated habitat; material: ENVO:feces | place: Malawi | collected 2009-02-27 | reverse complement strand
TTGTTATCGAGAACCGTTCTCTGCGCACTGTTTCGCGCCCTCCCGCTAATATGGGGGCGTTCGAAAGGGAGTTTCATGGCATCACACCGCAAACCGTCCGCGCAAACCTACGATCCGCGCACGGTCAAGGAGCATATCGTCGAGACGCCGCTGAACGAGGAGATGAGCAAGTCCTTCCTCGAGTATGCGTATTCGGTGATTTACGCACGCGCACTGCCCGATGCGCGCGATGGCTTGAAGCCGGTGCAGCGCCGCATCGTCTACCAGATGGGCGAGATGAACCTGACTCCCGACCGCCCGTATATGAAGTCCGCCCGCGTGGTGGGCGAGGTGATGGGCAAGCTCCACCCGCACGGTGATTCCGCGATCTACGAGGCCATGGTGCGTTTGGCACAGCCGTTCGCGATGCGTCTGCCGCTGGTAGACGGCCACGGCAATTTCGGCTCGCTGGATGACGGCCCTGCGGCCTCCCGTTACACCGAGGCCAGGCTTGGCCCGGCGGCTCTCGGCATGAACGCGGATATCGATGAGGACACCGTCGACTTCACGCCGAACTATGACAACAAGCTCAAGGAACCGACCGTGCTGCCGGCCGCCATCCCAAATCTGCTGGTCAACGGCGGCTCGGGCATCGCCGTGGGCATGGCCACGAACCTGGCCACCCACAATCTGGGCGAGGTGGTAAACGCCGCCAAGTTCCTCATGGCGCATTCGGACGCCACCCTGGAACAACTGATGCGTTACGTGCCCGGCCCCGACTGGCCCACCGGCGGCACGATCATCGGCCGCGACGGCATCCGTGAGGCCTATGCCAACGGCCGTGGTACGCTCACCACGCGCGCCGCCACGCATATCGAGCATGTCACGGCCCGCAAGCAGGCCATCGTGGTCACCGAGCTGCCGTACATGGTGGGCCCAGAGAAGGTAATCGAACGTATTTCCGACGGTGTGAAGAACCGCAAGCTGGAGGGGATTTCCGGCGCGTTCGATCTGACCGATCGTCATAACGGCACGCGTATCGTCATCGAAATCAAGACTGGTTTCGACCCGCATGCGGTTCTGGTGCAGTTGTTCAAGCACACACCGTTGCAAGACAACTTCGCCATGAACAACGTGGCGTTGGTGGAGGGCCGCCCGCACACGATGGGTCTGAAGGAGATGCTTCAGGTGTGGGTGGACCACCGCCGTGTGGTAATTCGCCGCCGCAGTGAATATCGCAAGAAGAAGGCGCTGGAACGCCTGCACCTGGTCGAGGGCCTGCTGCTGGCCATGCTGGACATCGACGAGGTGATTCAGGTAATCCGCACCTCGGATGATGCGGATGCCGCGAAGAGCCGTTTGATGGTCGTTTTCGATTTGGACGAGGTCCAGGCTCAGTACATCCTCGACCTGCGTCTGCGCCGACTGACCAAGATGAACCGTATCGAGCTTGAGGCCGAACGCGATGATCTGAAGAAGCGTATCGAGGAGCTGACCCGGATCCTGGCCTCCGCCGAGACGCTCGACCAGGTGGTCACCGACGAGATGGACGAAGCGGTCGCCAAGTGGGGCTCGCCGCGCCGTACCGTGCTGCTGGATGCCGACCCGGATGGCACGTTGACGCCGGTCGTGGCGCAGGGTGCCGGGGCTTCGGGCGTGTCCAAGTCCGCGCTCGAAGCGGTGAAGGCCGCCACCACGATTTCCTCCGCCGAAGCCGATGTGGCCGCAGCCGCAGCAGCAGCCAAGAAGACCGGCGAACAGTCCGCGCTGACCGGAGCCTTGAAGATCGAGGACGAGCCGTGCGTGGTGATGATGAGCGCTACCGGTTTGATTGCCCGTACCACGCCAAGCGCGATGGACGTGTTCAATGCACGGTCCGCATCCGATGAACGTCTGCGAGACGATCAGATCACCACAATCTTCGAGACTTCCACGCGCGCCACGTACGGGCTGGTCACGTCGGCCGGCCGCCTGGTGCTCGCGCATGTGGTTGATTTGCCTGCCTTGCCCGCTGCCGCCACATTGTCGCTGAAGGGAGGAGTTCAGGCCGACGAACTGATCGGCATGACCGAATCCACCGATCCGATTCGCGGTGAGCGTGTGATTACGGCGATTGCCATGGAGCAGCCGACGTCCGGCAAGGCCAGTGCCAAGGATGAGAGCGAGGATGGCGGGGCCGCCGAGGCCAAGCCGTTGCCGTCGCTGGCTATCGGTACCCGTAACGGTGTCATCAAGCGTTGGAATCGTGAGGCACCCACCACCATGGATTCCTGGCCCGTCATTGATCTGAAAGATGGCGATGAAGTGGTATTCGCCGCCGTGGCCGAGGATGACGACCGTCTGGTGTTCATCTCCTCCGATTCCTCGCTACTGACCTTTGAGGCGAAGAACGTGCGCCCGCAGGGTCGTACCGCGGGCGGTATGGCCGGCATCAAGCTGGCCGAGGGTGCCCGTGTGGCGGCCTTCAACGTGGTTCCCGCCGGCAAGGTGGCATGGACCTATGAAGAGGGCGAGAACGGCTTGACTTCCGGATCCGGTGCAGTGGTGCTCACCGTGGCCGGCGATTCCAATGCACTGCCCGGCACCGAAAACGGCGCGGCGAAGGTCACTCCGCTGGAAATGTACCCCACCAAGGGTCGTGCTACCGGCGGCGTGCGTTCCCAGCGCTTCCTGAAGGGCCAGAACACGCTGATTCTTGCCTGGGTGGGCCTCTACCCGTTGCACGCTTCCACATCCGCAGGCTCCCCGGTCGAGCTTCCCAAGCCCGATATGCGCCGAGACGGTTCCGGAGTGGACCTCGCCTCCCCCATCGCCTTCATTGCGTAACCTCAATTAGGCTCCCTCTGATGGGCCGAGCCGTAAAGCAAACACCCCAGTGGGGTGTTTGTAGGCGAGGAACGAACGACAGTGAGCCAAACAATAGAGAAGAGACCCTAAACCCGACCTACACTAAGCATCAAGGAGGTGGCTATGAGACTACTGGTTGCCGTATCCAATGAACCGTTGGCCCGCGCCATTCGTGGTGCCCTACTTGCCGGTCGTCATGAAGTGTCTTTGGCAAGCACCGGTAGTATCGCGCTCGCCGCTGTCGCCAAGGAGTCATTTGACGCAGTGATTCTTGATGAATCCCTGCTCGGCAGTTCCACCAAGCAGCTCATCGAATCCCTACGCAATGCCCGTGCCTCCGTCAAGATTCTGCTGCTGACTTCGACGCCACTCAGCAAAACCATTGGCGAAGGCAGCCGCTGGCGAGCGCTGCCTGACGAGTACGCCCCTATCGAAGAGACGCCCTACAGCTCCTTCAGCGCGGATTCACGCGCAAACAACTCAGATGCCGAAGCCGAACAACGCTCGGACAATGCCGCCGCTAGCGCACAAGCTAACGTACGACGCCCGGATGCCGCACTGAGCAAACCATTCTCCGATGGCGAACTGCTCTCATACGTCGGCTCGCTTGCCACCGACTCCCCCGCCATGATCATTCGTGGCAATCTCACGTTGGACACCACGAATCACAAGGCCTACTACGCATCCACGCACAGCGCAATCTCACTGTCCCGTCTGGAATACAGTTTGCTTGAAGCACTGGTCAAGGCTGATGGTCAGTTCGTCAACACCAGCGAATTGGCCAAGCTCGTCGGTGGCCCATTCTTCGAGCAACAAGGGCTCCTCAAGAACGCCCTCTACACACTGGATAAGAAGCTCACCCGCGCCGGCCTCATCATGACCCAACGCGGCTCCAACTACCGCATTCGATAGCTGGGCTCAATCAGTACAGCCGCATGCCTCGGGGAACGGGGGTGAAGCCGGACTGGTGGAGGATGCGGGCGAAGGGGTGACGCGCGTTGAGGGGTTCGCCATTGATGTCGCTGAACGTCACGGAACCGGTGCCATTGCGTTTGAGGGCGTAGGCCAGTTCTGTGGCGGCCTTGCGCATCTGTTCGTCGGAATCGTTGGCAGCGGGTTCATGGTCGACCGATTGATCGAACGCCGTCAGGTGCTTGGCTTTGGCAGCCGCGTATAGTAGCGTGCCTTGCGCATTGAGCACGACCATGGCTCCGATACGGCGTACCGGTTTACCCGCACCGGCAGGCGCGTCCGGCCACGCGATGGCGGAGCCACTGAGATTTGCGGGGTCGAGCACACTCAATGCCACCACGGACTGGCCGCGATGCTCTGACGGATGACGCAACGCATCCACGGTGTCGTGCTCGGCAAATTGGGCCGCACCGAAACCACGGACGAACATGCCTCGTACCAGTCGACCATGCTCCTCCATGCGCTGCAATACCGGATACAACGCTGAGTAGCCACCCGGAATATTATCCTTGTCAATCACCGGCTGCGCGATGACGCCATACCTGTCCAGCAACGTCTCGACCAGTGCGAGTGCCCGTTCGGTCTGGTCAGTGTCTTCGCCTTCAGCTTGCCCGATCACGGCAGACCACAAACCTCCTAACGTCATATCCGTCGTGGCTCGGCGAATCGGAGCGACACGCCCACGACGACGTGATGTAGTGGATTTACGCGGGCTTGCTGCGCCTGCGGTTAATGCACGCACCGGCGCGAAGCTGGAATTGGTGACCTTACCTTGCCAGACCAAGCTCCACAAGGCATCCTTGAACTGCTGTTCGCTCCACTCTTGCGGAATGATTTCGCCGGTGTTTGGATTGATGTCCGGCTCCGCGGCCTCATTCCACACACGTTTGGCGGCATCCATCAGTTGACGGGCATGGAACGCTCCCCCTGAGTCCAGTGCGGCCAGAATCGCTTCCGGCATGGTGGCGTCTGAGGCGTTCGATGTCGTACCATGTTCCACATCGCTGAGCAATATTGAATCCGCCGGATAGAAAGCAACCTCACCGGGGTCCATCGCACTGGTTCCCCCGGTTTTTGAGCCGACCCAGACCACATCGCCGCTGGTCAGCAACTCATCCAGCAATGCAGGTTGGTAGTCTCGTACTCGTGCGGGGAATACCGCCGACTCCCAGAGTGCAGTGGGCAGTGATATGCCCTCCAGCTGCTCGATAACGCGCATGAGCCCGTCAGCACCTTCATATCGTTCGCCGCCGACCGGCCCGATACCTTGTCGGTCGATAAGAAACATCTGGAACGCCTCTGGTTCTACTGGCTTGACTGCTTTACGCGCCTTGGCCAATGAGCGAGACCGAATGCGGCGGAATACGTCCTTATGGAGCCACTGTTGGCCTTGCTCGTCATCATCTACAAAGTGGCCTTGCAGCAACTCGCCTTTGGCAGCCAGCACATCCAGAATGTGCACGGCATCCGTAGCATCGAGGTGTAGGTCGGCTATGAGCTGATCGGCGGTGAAAGGACCATGGGTTTTGGCGTAACGGGTCACGCGACCAGTCACATCATCGTCGGCAAGTTCATTCCAGAAAGTGCGCTCCCCCAGTTCCTGTTCGACTTCGCGAATCACGTCCGGATTCAGCACTTGTGCCATGTCGGTGGTGCCGAGCAAGCGTTCGAGCACGTGCGGATCGAGAGACAACAGTCGCGCGCTGCGCTCGGCCTGAGGTTGGTCATACTGGTACATCACCACGCCGACGAAGCCAAAGAGAATGTTCTCGGCGAAAGGCGATGGCGATTCGGTCTCCACGTCCTTCACGGTAATGATGCCGGATTGCAATCCGGTCATCACCTCGTTCAGGGCAGGCATGTCGTATACGTCTTGCAAACATTCGCGCGCGGTTTCCAGCAGCAGTGGGAAGTTCTTGGCCATGCGTGCGGATTGCAGGAGCTGTGCGGCGCGCAGTCGCTGCTGCCATAGGGGCACGCGACGGCCCGGGTCGGATCGCGGCATGAACAGTGATCGGGTGGCGCATTCGCGGAATCGTGCGGCGAATAGCACGGACTCGCCCACTTGACGTTCTACATCTGCTTTGAGGTCTTCTGGGTCGAAAAGGAACAGGTCTTGAACAGGAATATGTCCGTCACCGTCCGGTAGCTGAATGACGATACCGTCATCGGCGGCATATACCTGCCCATCGAAACCGTAGCGTTGGCGCAGTCTGCGGCTGATGGCCATGGACCACGGTTCGTGAACGCGGCGGCCAAAGGGGCTTAACAGCACGATGCGCCATCCGCCGTCTTCATCGCGGGTCCGTTCCACGATGAGGGTTTGGTCGCTGGGAACTGTGCCGGTGATGGCTTGTTGCTCGGAGAGCAGGCGGGCCAGGTTGGTGATGGCATTGGGGTCTAGGCCATCTCGGTGGAGGCGAGTGAGGATTGTTGGGATGAAGGTTGGGACAGCTGGACCTTCTGCGGCAGACCTCCCCCCAGTCCGCTTCACGTCTAATCCGGCGGCGATTTCTCGGGTGAAGCGGGCTATGGTACGGCTGAAACCGTAGTCACGGCCAGCGCCTTCACCGTGCCAGAACGGCAGACGGGCGGTGCGGCCCGGAGCCGGAGTCACGACCACACGATCACGGGTGATCTCCTGAATCTGCCATGTGGAGGTGCCGAGCGTAATGACATCGCCCACGCGCGATTCGTAGACCATCTCCTCATCCAACTCGCCGACGCGACGCTGGCCTTTGCCGGCGTCCGCCTCAGGCAGGACCACGGTGTACAGCCCTCGATCGGGAATCGTACCGCCAGAGGTAACGGCCACTTTCTGCGAACCGGGACGGGCGGAAATCAGGCCATTATCCTGATTCCATACCAGTCGCGGCCGGAAGGCCGAGAATTCCTCGCTGTTGTATTCGCCGGACATCATGCCGATTGCCGCATCGAACATGTCACGTGGCAGTTCGGCAAACGGCGCAGCACGGCGCACCTTGGCATACCAGTCATCAGCGTTCAAATCGTGCATCGCGGCAGCGGCCACGGTCTGCTGGGCAAGAATATCGAGCGGATTGCGCGGCACGGCCAATGGTTCTATATCGCCGGCAATCATGGCTTCCAGACTTGCGGCCCCAGTGACAATCTGCTGACGGGTGAGCGGATAGAACAATGCGTGAGAGACGCCACCGACCTGATGATCGGCACGGCCTACACGCTGCAATCCGGAGGAGACCGACAATGGCGTATCGACTTGAATCACCAAGTCGACCGAACCCATATCAATGCCAAGCTCCAAACTGGAGGTGGCCACCACGCAGCGCAATTCACCACGCTTAAGCCGTTCCTCAATCATTTTGCGGCGATCTTTGGAGACCGACCCATGATGAGCCATGGCGATGACATCATCGCCCTCATGTGAGCCGACAAGCATGGTGGTGGAGCCGACCACAGCATCGTAATGTGTGGAGAACCCTTCGCGGCCTTCCGGAGAGCCCAGATCACGCACAGTGTCGGGATTGGTGCCATGCCGGGTCTGCGCATAGAGATCATTGAGGCGCGCGGTGAGCTTTTCGGCCACACCACGCGAATTGACGAACACCAATGTGGTGCGGTGCGCGAGAATCTCATCCAAAATACTGCGTTCCACCACGGGCCAGATGGAACCGGAGGTACGGTCGCCCGCCGCTCCAACCAACGCGGAGGAATCGAACGCATCACTCGCATCAGAATCGTCCCCAGAAGTGGAAGAAACATCTCTATCATCCACCGGCACGATGCCCCTGCGTTCGGCAAGTCGCTGCATGGCCGGCGTGACACCGCTGATATGCGGAGCGGACCGTTCAGCCTCCACGCCACCGACACGCTGCTTGGCATTCACGGACTGCAAATCACGCATGTTTTCCAACGGCTCAATCATGCGCAGATCCATTGCAGGCCGCCCACCGGGATTCACGATGGTAACCGGTTGTCCGCCGCCCAGGAATCGCGCCGCCTCTTCAGGCGGATTCACCGTAGCGGATAGACCAATGCGCTGCATATGAAGGTCACTGAGGCCAGCATCGATGGCGGTATCACTGCCCTCATCAGCATCCGCATCGATTGCATCTCGCTTGCGCGATTCCGCGACAAGGTTCTCCAGCCGTTCCAGACTTACCGCCAGATGTGCGCCGCGCTTGGTGCCCGCCACTGCATGAATCTCATCGACGATCACCGTATCGACAGTGCCGAGAATCCGCCCTGCCTTCGAAGTGAGCAACAGATACAACGATTCTGGCGTGGTAACGAGGATATCCGGTGGATGGGAGGCTATGCGCCGCCGCTCCTGTGCGGTGGTGTCGCCTGAACGAGTGACGACCGCGATCTTCGGCACGGGCAGCCCTTGCGCCTCGCATTGTGCGGCAATGCCCTCCAAAGGCTGTTCTAGGTTCTTGGCCACATCGGCCGCGAGCGCCTTTAACGGCGAGATATACAGCACACGCACACCGGCACGCCGCGTGCGTGGCACGGTCATCAGCCGGTCAATGGCCGAGAGAAACGCAGCCAATGTTTTGCCGGAGCCGGTAGGTGCGATGACCAAGACATTACGACCGGAATGGATTGCCGGCCATGCCTGAGCCTGTGCCTCGGTCGGCTGACCGAAGGCATGCTCGAACCACACCTTGGTGGGTTCGGAAAACAGGCTCAGGGTTTCGTACATATGTACGATTATAGGTCAGCTGAAGTAGGCGATGACTTCTTCGGCGGTGCCGTAGGCGCTTTGGGCACCAAGCTTGGTGGCCGCATAGGCGGAGACATAGGAGCCGATTTGCGCGGATTGCAGCAGCGTATGGCCAGCGGCCAAGCCAGCCAGCACAGTTCCCATGAACGAGTCGCCGCAACCGGTGGTGTCCACCGCATTGACTTGCGCGGCGGATACGCGATGCCAACGTCCGTTCTCGATCACCACCGACCCCGACGCACCAAGCGTCACTATCGCCCGGTCGAATCCGTAATCGGTGAATCGTTCGGCGACCTCATACCAGTCGAGTGATTCCACATCGCCGTCCGGTAGACCCAGCAGTTGAGCCACTTCATGCTGGTTGACCAGCAGAATATCCGTGGCTTCCACCAGTTCGTGAGGCAGCTCGTCCATAAATGGCGAGTCGTTGAGCAGCACGGTCACGCCAGCGTCATGTGCGGTCTGCGCGGCGGCGATAACGGTGGAAATCGGGCTCTCCAAACACAGTCCCAATACCGCGCATTCGGCGATGGTCGTGCGATGTGATTGCACATAGCCGGCACTTGCCTTGGCATTGGAACCCGGCGAATAGACGATGGTGTTCTCGCCCTCAGCGCTCACGGTGATTACCGTGGTGCCGCTGGGGCCTTCAACGTGCAGGATATCGGCGGTGTCGACGCCGGCCTCATCCAGCTTGCCTAATAGGAAGTCCGCGTTGGAGTCCTCGCCCACCGCGCCCAGCAACTGGACATTGACACCGAGGCGAGCAGCGGCAGACGCCTGATTCGCGCCTTTGCCGCCCGGCAACACTTTCATGGCACCACCATTGACGGTTTCGCCTGGCTTGGGCAGTCGTTTGGTGGTCACGGTGTAATCGGCGTTCATCGAGCCGACCACGATTACCGAGCCCGGCGCATCCTTCAGCGCTTCCAATCGTTCCCGTACGGGCTCGGGCATCTGTTTATGTTCTTCTTCACTTATCACCATGGGCTCCAAGCATAGTAGGCGGCGGGCCCAAATGCGCGCATGATCAGCCGCGCAGCTTACGAAGACGCTCGTGCATGGCCACCATCAGCACCAAGAGCACCAGCAAATACCACGGGTAGAGACTGATTGTCACATATTGCGCGATGATGCCGAACAGTGGCGGCATGAGCAGTGAGCCCACATAGGCACAGGCCATCTGCACGCCGACGACGGCCTGCGATTTGTCTTCGCCGAAGTAGGCCGGCGTCGAGTGGATGACGCACGGATAAATCGGCGCGCACCCGAAGCCGATGACCACCAGCCCAACGACCACGCCAAGGTGGTGAGGCAATGGCACGAACATGGTGAGGATGCCGGCGAGCACCAGCACTTGGCCGAGGCGAATCATGACCGGGTCCTTGAATCGCATGGTCAGAAAGCCGGAAAGCGCACGCCCCACGGTGATGCCTACATAGAATAGGCTGGCCCAGCTGGCGGCGGTGATCTTGTCGATGCCGCTGTGCATCACCATGTAGCTGGAGGCCCACAGACCCGCCGTAGATTCGATGGCGCAGTAGCAGAAGAACATCACGAGGATTTCCTTGGCACCGCGAATGGCGAGCACGCCGGCCACGCCGAGCGGTTTGCGTTCAGCAACAGACGCCCCTTCAGCATTACCACATCCCTCGGCATTGCCGTCAGATGATGCGGCACCATCGGTCGATTCGCCGGCCGCAGTTGCGCCACGCTTCTTCCACAGCGGCAGGCTCAGCACCAGAATGACGGTCAGCATCACCTGCAGAATCGCGATGTACCGATAGCCCCACGGCCAGCCTTGGCCTTGAGACAGCGCATAGCCCATGATATAGGGGCCGACCGATGCGCCGACGCCCCACATGCAGTGCAGCCAGCTCATATGCCGGCTTTCGTAGTGAATGGCTACGTAGTTATTGAGCGCCGCATCCACGCCGCCCGCGCCAAGGCCGTACGGTATGGCGATGACCAACAGCACCCAGTAATTCGGGGCAATGGAGAAACCGGCCAAGGCCGCCGCAGTCAACGCCACCGAAACGGCGGTGACCTTACCGGCCCCGAATTTCAATGTCATTCGATCCGAAAGCAGCGCCGAAACAATCGTGAACATGGAAATCACTGCGGAGATGCCGCCAGCCCACGCCACCGGCACGTTCAGATTCTGGCTCATGGTGGGCCACGCGGACCCGAGTAGCGAATCCGGCAACCCCAGACTGACAAACGCCACATAGATGACGGCAAGCAACAGACTGGCCATGTTCCATCTCCCATTCACAGTACGGCACCGGTTGTGATAACGATGTCATCAGTCTATCGAATGACTCATGGGCAACACGCATAAAACATATGACAACGTGCTCACCTCAAACGCCAATTACGGAAATTCTCGGTAAGCACGATGTCATTATCAGCGACGTCTTCGATCAGGTATCGATCTTGGAGCGATCGAAATCGTCGGCGTTGTCGACGATGAACTGCTTGCGCGGCGGCACGTCGTCGCCCATCAGCAGGCTGAAAATCTCGGATGCCTGGGCGGCGTCCTCCATACGGATGCGGCGCAGCATGCGCGTGCGCGGGTCCATGGTGGTGTCCGCCAGCTGGTCGGCGTCCATCTCGCCCAGACCCTTGTATCGCTGGATGTCGTCGTTGTATCCGATGTGCTTCTTGTCGAGGTCGGCCAGTTTGCCGGCCAGCTCGTCATCGGAATACGTGTAGATGTATTCGCCCTTGTGCGAGCCGGTCAACGCGATGCGGTGCAGCGGCGGCACTGCGGCATACACGTAGCCGTGTTCGATGAGCGGACGCATGTATCGGTAGAACAGCGTCAGCAACAGGATACGGATATGAGCACCATCCACATCGGCATCGGTCATCATGATGATCTTGTGGTAGCGCGACTGTTCGATGTCAAAGCTCTGGCCGGAGCCGGCACCCACCACCTGGATGATGGCTGCGCACTCCTTGTTGGAGAGCATCTGCGTGATCGACGCCTTCTGCACGTTCAGGATCTTGCCTCGAATCGGCAGCAGTGCCTGGAAACCGGCGTTGCGTGCGGCCTTGGCGGTACCGAGTGCGGAATCACCCTCGACGATGAACAGTTCGGCCACGTCGTCATTGCCCGGCTGGCAGTCGGAGAGTTTGGCCGGCATCGAGGCGGATTCGAGCGCGTTCTTGCGGCGCGTGACCTCCTTGGCCTTGCGCGACTGGATGCGTGCGTGCATTTCGCCGACGATTTTCTCCAGCACGCGGCCGGATTGTTCCTTGTACCCGCGCTTGGAGCCGGTGATCATCTCACCGAATTGCTTGTCGGTGAGCCGGGTGACGATCGGCTTGACCTGCGCGGTGCCGAGTACATCCTTGGTCTGGCCTTGGAACTGAGGTTCGGCCACGCGTGCGGTGACCACGGCCACGAGTCCGGCTTGGATATCGTCGCGCTCCACCTTCATGGCGGAGTCCTTCATGTTCACCTTGAGCTTGCGGGCGTTGTCTTCCACCGCCTTGCGAATCTGCTTGGTGATGGCGTTCATGAAACCGTCCACGTGAGTACCGCCGCCGGGCGTCTCCACGATGTTCACGAAGCTCATGATTGTGGTGTCATAGCCGTTGACCCATCGCAGGGCGATGTCCAAGCCGCAGGTGCGTTCGATTTCCTGGGCGTGCAGTTCGCCGCCCTCACCCACGGCCTGGGTCTCCTCCTTATAGGTGCCCTCGCCTTGGATGCGCCAGATGTCGGAGATCGGCTCGCCTTTGGACAGGAAGTCGACGAAGTCCTTGACGCCGCCGGTGTGCAGGAATTCCACGACGCGCGGGTGCGCGGGCTGTTCGCCGAACGCGCCGTCGACGACCTGGTCGCTGGCCGTCAGTGAGAAATTCTCCTCGGTCAGGTTCCCGGTACTGTCGACTTGGGCTTCGGTGGAGTCGTCGAAGAGTTCGGCATCGTTGGACGAGACGTCCAAAGCCGGCACCTGCTCTTGCACGGGTTCGACTGTGGCGGTATCAGCGGCCTCGACGGTGTCAGTCGACGCCGTTTCGGGTACGTTTTCGTCGATGATGGTGATTTTGAGGCCGGGCACCAGGAAGCTGGTCTGACGCACGCGGTCGATGAGCTGTTCGTATGAGAACTCGGCGGTTTTGTTGAAGATCTCCGGATCGTACCAGTAGCGAATACGGGTACCAGTGGTTTTGGGAGATACCTTGCCGATGATTTCCAGCTCGGTGGGTCGGTTCTTGCGAGTGCGCTTGAACGGGGAATCGGGAGACGGATTGGCCGGGTCTGCATCCGTGTATACGCCAGGGTGACCTTGGTGGAAGGTCATGTGGTGCGTCTTGCCGTCACGATCCACTTCGACGTCCAGTCGGGAGCTCAGGGCATTGACCACGGAGGAGCCCACGCCGTGCAGGCCACCGACGGCGTTATAAGACGAATTGCCGAACTTGGCACCGGCGTGCAGTTTGGTCAGTACGACCTCCACGCCGGACAGGCCGGTTTTCGGTTCCTTATCCACCGGAATGCCTCGGCCATTGTCCGCAACTTCCACGGAACCGTCGGTGTGCAAGGTGACTACGATATCGTTGCAGAAGCCGGCCAAGGCCTCATCCACGGAGTTGTCGATGATCTCCCACAAGCAGTGCATAAGCCCCTGCGAGTCGGTGGTGCCGATGTACATGCCCGGACGCTTGCGTACCGCATCCAAGCCCTCAAGAACAGCTAGGTCCTTGGCGCCGTATTCTTCTTTGGGCATACAGTCCTATTTTTCTCTTCAAATGCTTGGCTCCCCTCACAGAGGGGAGCCAGATGATCATTGATCCAGGAAGTCGCGCAGGGTCTGCGAACGGGACGGGTGGCGCAGCTTGGACATGGTCTTGGACTCGATCTGACGGATTCGTTCACGGGTCACGCCATACACACGGCCGATGTCGTCCAGCGTCTTCGGCTGGCCGTCTTCCAGGCCATAGCGCATCTTGATGACGCCGGCCTCACGCGGAGACAGGGTTTCCAGCACCTGCTTGAACTGTTCCTGCAGCAGGGAGAAGGCCACGGCGTCGGACGGAGCGATGGCGTCGGTATCCTCAATGAGGTCACCGAACTCGGAATCGCCATCCTCGCCAAGCGGGGTGTGCAGGGAAATCGGCTCGCGCCCGTACTTCTGCACTTCCTGCACCTTCTCAACCGGCATGTCCAGCTCGCGGGCCAGCTCGTCCGGCGTAGGTTCACGCCCCAGATCCTGCAGCATCTGGCGCTGTACACGGGACAGCTTGTTGATCACTTCAACCATGTGCACAGGCACGCGAATGGTGCGGGCTTGATCGGCCATGGCACGGGTGATGGCCTGACGAATCCACCACGTGGCGTAGGTGGAGAACTTGAAGCCCTTCTTCCAGTCGAACTTCTCGACGGCACGAATCAGACCAAGGTTGCCTTCCTGGATCAAATCAAGGAAGAGCATGCCGCGACCCGTGTAGCGCTTGGCGAGCGAGACCACAAGTCGTAGGTTGGCTTCCAGCAGATGGTCCTTAGCCTTCTTGCCGTCGGCGGCGGCCCACTTGAGTTCACGCTTGCGCTTGAATTCCATGCCTTCGCTTTCGGTGTCGAGCAGGTGCTGGGCGTACAGGCCGGCCTCGATGCGCTCGGACAGGTCGACTTCCTGCTCGGCGTTCAGCAGGCTCACGCGGCCGATCTGCTTCAGGTAGTCCTTGACCGGGTCGGCGGTTGCGCCGGCCGCAATCACACGACGCTTCGGATTGCCCGAAGGGATGATGTTTTCTTCCTCATCATCCGTGTCGGAGACCACGTAGGCACCCTTTTCCTTGGGCTGCTCGGGTGCCGTGGACTTGGCTTCTTCCTCGTCCTCGTCCTCGTCCTCGTCGTCTTCCACATCGTCGTCGTCGGCATCGTCTTCGTCAACGTCGTCAAGATCCTCGTCGAGATCGTCGACGTCCAAATCGTCGTCGTTGACCTCGGCATCGTCATCAAGCCCGTCATCGACCTGAGTGTCCTCGTCTTTGACGAGTTCATCGTCCTTGGCCTTCTTCGCGGTTTTCTTCGCGGCGGACTTGCGCGTGGTCTTTTCCGAGGGCTCTGCGGACTTGGACTTCTTGGCGGAAGTCTTGCGTGCGGTGGTCGTAGAGCTGGCCTTCTTCTCGGTCTCCTTGCTGGACTCGGCTGTCTGCTTGGTTGCCGTCGTTTCCTTCGTGGCCAAAACTGCTCCTTCTGATCTCTCGCCGTGAAGCGCATATACCACATGGGCCCACTTCTGGCAAGGGCAAATCGTCAACTATGTGAGTAAACCACCCTCCACGGACGATTATTCCCACATCGTTGCCCGACGTGTTGCCGATCACCACACGCTTTCCTTCCGCGCATCGCGCGTAAAACCTCGGAGATCCGCCGTTTCTGTTCACTCAGCCCGAGCACCATGCCGGCGCCACGCCTCGATCGGCGGCTGAGAATATCATCGCCGCCAGCGAACAATCCTCATCGAGCAGCAGGCATCGCAAGGCGAACACCATTGCTCGTGGATCGCCCAGCCACCATAAGGTGTAAGCGATCACGGCCAATGGCTGTATGCAGTACGGCACCGGTGAGGCTTCCGCGATATCGAGCAACATACCGATGCCGGCATGGCAACGCTCCTTATCCGGCATCATGCCTTCATCCTCGAATGCGCAGGTCAGCAGCTCGCCCATTCGTGTTCTCGTACGTGCCAGATGCGGTCGCGCCGCGAATTCCATGAGCCATGACTTGGGGCAACGGCTTTCATCAATAACCAACGAGAGAATCAGCGCATCACGAATCGATAAGGTCTCGCGCATGCCCACCGCAAACGCGGCCATCGTCTCTCGGCCTAGGTCGGTGTTCCCGGCATCGAGACAAGACAGCCATTCGTCCAATGGTTCGGCCACCCAGTCGGCATTAGCCTGTTGCGCGCCTCGAAGTCGGCGATCATTGCGAAATTCCTGTGATCTCGTCTCCAACTCGTCAAAGCCAAAGGGCTCCGTCTGCTCGGCGGCGTGCCGTTTGGCGTGTCGGCTCTTACGCGGCTTGTGCGGCGTGTTGTTGTTCATCATGTCCTCCTTGACTAATGGTGTGCAATCTATTGGTGTTGTGGTGCGCGCCGAGCCGGATAGCTCATGCGCCGAGGGGATGTGTGCCCACTATGGCTGAAAACGCCGTATGACGCAGGAAGAAACGACCATTGTGGTTCTAGCTTCAAAACCCTTGATTCCCAACGTTCTTGTGTTCTTCAAACCCTGTGGATAAGTTATTAGGCATGTGCACAACTGCTAACAACCGCGAAATCATCGAGCCACGCATCATTCAGTTGGTGCGGGAACTGACTGCCGCCCCCGCCACCGACGAGGTTGCCGACGCCCTGAAACCGGTGATGGAACAGGTTGTGGACCAAGCCGCCTCCTCCAGCCAAGGAGGCAAACGACTGCGTGCGCTGCTCGCATTGGACGCCTTCGATATTCTTGCCGGCGACGTGACGCCTGATCGGCGTGACGCCATGATCGACCTGGCCTGCGCCATTGAAGTGTTTCAGACGGCCGCACTGGTGCATGACGACATCATTGACGAATCCGATCTGCGCCGGGGCAGGCCTTCCGCACATCGTGCCTTGGAACAGGCCGTACACAGCGGTGCCATAGGCCGTGGCTTGGGCCTGATGCTCGGCGACATTCTGGCCACTGCCTGCATTGAAATCACACGCCGGTCCGCCAGCCGTCTTCCCAACACCGATGCCCTGAACGAGGCGTTTCTTACCATGCAGCGTGAGGTGGAAATCGGCCAGGTACTGGACTTGGCCGTCGAGATGACCCCACTGTCCAATCCCGAAGCTCTGGCGAACGCCTCATTGAACGTATTCCGCTGGAAGACAGCCAGTTACACCACCATCGCTCCACTGCTGCTTGCACTGCTGGCCGCAGGAGAGAGCCCGGATCAGGCCAGGCATTGCGCGTTGGCCGTCGGCCGGCCGCTCGGACTGGCGTTCCAACTGGCGGATGACCTGTTGGATGTCGTCGGATCAAGCCGCAATACCGGAAAACCAGTTGGCGGAGACATCCGAGAAGGCAAACGCACAGTGCTGTTGGCTGATGCTCTGTCTGCGGCAGATACGGCGGATAAGGCCGATCTGATTGCCATCTTCGAAGAAGATTGTCGCAATGACAACCAGGTGGCCCGCACCATTGAACTGTTCACGTCGACCGGTGCTCTTGATCGATCCCGCGAGCGCATCGCTGCCCTATGGGGTGAGTCCCGTAAGGCGATTGCCGGTCTTGAGCTGAATTCCGAAGCGCAACGCCGTCTGACCGAGGCTTGTGCGCGATTCGTCCCCGAATCCTTGCGATAGTCCACAATGCGAGCCGCCGGACCATGAGACCATGAACACCGGTGAAAACCCGTGAAAGCTATGCGCTGATGCTCCGGCCGCGTAACCGGGGCCATGTACACTGAACATGTTTAGTCGTGATTAAAGGAACCGTACGATACAACATGAGTGAGAACGAGCCCGCACAGATGATTGAGGGACGCTACCGCATCGTGCGCAATATCGCCGAGGGTGGTATGGCCACCGTGTATGAGGCCATCGATGAGCGTCTGGGGCGCACCGTGGCGATTAAGGTCATGCACACACAACTCGCCAAAGGCCCGCATCGGGAGCAGTTCGTCGAACGGTTCCGCCGCGAAGCCAATTCGGCCGCGTCCATCGCCAACCCGCACATCGTTCAGGTGTATGACACCGGCGAGTTCAATGGACTTGATTTTCTGGTCATGGAATATGTGCATGGCGTCAATCTGCGGCATGAGATGAACGCCCAAGGCACATTCTCCGTGCGTGAGACACTGCGCGTGGTCGCGGAAACGCTGGATGGTCTGGCTTCCGCGCATCGCGCCGGCGTGGTCCACCGTGACATCAAGCCCGAGAACATTTTGATCAATGATCGCGGCCATGTGCAGATCACTGATTTCGGTCTGGCCAAGGCCGCCAGCCAAGCCACATTGAGCTCCACCGGCATGCTATTGGGCACCGCCGCTTATCTGGCTCCCGAAATGATCGAGAACAATCAGGCCACCGCGCAAGGCGACCTGTATTCCGTGGGCATCATGGCATGGGAGATGCTGACCGGCAAAGTGCCGTTCGATTCTGATAATCCGGTGACGCTTGTCTTCAAGCATGTTCATGAGGACGTGCCGTCCGTGGCCACGGTCTGTCAGGGCATTGATCCGTCCGTGGCGGCGTTCATCGCCCATCTGACCGCGCGTCAGGTGGATGCCCGCCCCACCGATGGCGCGGCAGCAGCTGAGGAATTGAGCCAGTTGGCCGCCAAATTGCCGCTGGAGGCGTGGCAATACCGTTTGCATGCCGAACCCATCGGAGGTGATCATACCGATGCCACCGCTGCAGCGCTGGTAGGCAATATCGCCGAGCAGGCCCCGCTGACCGGCGTACCTGCCGGTGCAGCAACGTTCGAGCCGTCCGTACCGGCGTTTTTGGCCGATGATGTCGCAAGCAATACCGCCGATACCGGTGGCGCCGCAGACGTCAATCCTCCGGCTCCTCCGGTCGCCCCCACCACGGCACTTGATTCGTCGACGCCAGCCGATGCTTCGGCTCCCCATAAGACGCAAATCATGGCACAGTCCGGCAGCGAGACACAAGTGCTGCCTCAGACCGGCGATGCCTTCACCCGAGCGCCTGCCCTTTCCGATGAGCCGGACGTCGCTTCCAATGGCACCGGGCCAAAGAAGCAGCGCAGCAAAAAACCGCTCATCATCGTACTGGTGATCGTGCTGGTACTGGCTGCAATCGGCGGAACCGCCGGCTGGTGGTGGTTTGCAGGACCGGGCAGCTATTGGAGTGTGCCCAAGCCGGATGACGTGACCTGCGATGCGAATGCAGGCACCGAATGCTCGCTGACCGGCGCGGATTGGGCCACGTATGAAAGCACGTTGAAGGCTCTCGGCATCCCCTACAAGACGCACAAGGAATACAGCGACGACGTGGCGGAAGGCAAGATCATCTCTTCTTCCGTGAACAAGACCAAGGCCGTTGTGAACAGCCACATAAGCAAGCGAGCCAATCAGGAGCTTACGGTGGTGGTGTCCAAGGGCGTGCGGATGGCCACCATCCCGAAGGATATTCTCGACGCGAATTCGGCCAATGGCAAGAATCCGTTGAACGCGCTCAAGAAAGCTGGCTTCGATAATGTCAAGCATGACGAGTCGAAGGATAAGTATTCGATGGACACGCCGCAGGGTGTGGCGTTGACGATTTCCCCTGATCCCGGTACCACGGCCAAGCACAACGATGAGGTGACGATTACTTTGAGCAATGGACCGATGCCGGTGACCATGCCTGACATCGTCGGTAAGACCCAGTATGAGATGCAAGCCGCGCTCGGCGAGTTGAAGCTCACGGCCAATGTCACCGAACAGTACGATGACAAGGTCGAGGCCGGTCAAGTCATTTCCGCGTCTCAGGAAGCCGGAGCCAAGCTGAAGTGGGGAGATAGCGTGGACGTGGTGATTTCCAAGGGCCCGGAGATGGCGACGATACCGTCCGGCCTTGTCGGCAAACAGGAAAGCGCCGTGACCAAGACGCTTGAGGGTCTCGGGTTCAAGGTGAAAACCGACAAGGTGCTTGGTGGCCTGTTCGGCACGGTACGTACCGTGAAAAGCGGCGATACGGACCTCTCCAACGGCGGCAAGATTCGCTTGCGCGACGCCAACGGCAACCCCACCGTCATCACCCTCACCATCGTGTGAGAGTAATCGACTGGCTCCCCTCGCTGAGGGGAGCCAACACACATTATTCGGCTTCTTCGGCGGCCTGCTGGGCCTTGAGCTCGGCCTTGACCTTCTGGGCGTATTCGTTCACGAATTCCTGACCGCTCATTTTCTGGATTGCGGCGGAAACACGATCAGTCAGCGAGCGCAAATCATCATGTGTAATCTCATCGACCGGCTTCTTGGCAACCTCAATCGGCTTGCCATACAGCACCTTGGTCTTGCCCTTCTTGGGAATCGACGTGCCAATCGGCTGCAGCTTGTCCGAGCCTATGATGGCGGTCGGCACAATCGGGCAACCGGTCTCGAGCGCAAGTCGTGCGGCACCGGTGTGTCCCTTGTACAGTCGACCGTCCGGGCTGCGCGTGCCTTCAATGTGGATACCGAACAGGTGCCCATCCTCGATAATCTCGCGTGCGTGCTCGAGTGCGCCAAGCGACTTGCTGCCACCGGAACGATCAACCGGGAACACGCCCACGGACGTGAACCACCACTTCTTGAATTTGCCCTTCAATCCCTTGCCCTCGAAGTATTCGGCTTTGCCCATGAAGTGCACCATGCGCGGGCAGGTAATCGGAATCAAAGCATCATCGATCACCGCCAGATGGTTGGCTGCGATAATCGCGCCACCCTCTCGAGGCACGTTATTCAGTCCGCTGACAGCAGGGCTCAAACGATGACGAGCAATAGGGCCGAGACCTTTGACGAAGAACCAGTAGAGCACTTGGCATTCCTCCCGCAGACGAACTAGCCATTGGCCGGTCGCCTGATTAGAGTGACAGTTATGACTGAGAACCAGAATAGCAATGCCGACGGAAAGCGGCCAACCCCCACGCCGGGCAACGGACAGGATCACGGCATTTCGCCCCGGACGCCCGGAGACGGCGACGACGGGTCGCATGGCACGAACGATCTGGATTCGGCGTGGGCCGCATTCGAAGCCGAACATCAGGCCGACCTGCACGACGTGGCTTCCTCGCGCCAGGCCAGAAAGTTCGAGAAGCAGGCAAAAAAACGCGAGAAGGAGGCCCTGCTTTCCGTGAACGATCTGGACATCGGATCGTTCACCGATGACGTCCGTCCCGGCCGCGGTGGCAGACGTTCTGGCCCGCGTGATTTCACCGGCTCCAGCTGGCTGGACGTCGACAACGTCATGGACGCGCATGACGATGGCGGCTTCACTCCCCCGAACCCCGACCTCGGGCCGGTCAGGACGTCCACGATGCTGCTGGTGACGCTGCTCGTCGTCGGTCTCGTGGGCGAGATGGTGATGGTGCTCGTTCCCGGTTTGAATTCGATTCCGCTATTGGGCCCGTTGCTCAACATCCTCTTCGGATTGGGCGTCCTTCTCGGCTTGGGTGGTCTGGTGGCGGGAATCCTCAACCGCAAAGACCGCCCAGGGGACCGGGGCGGATACTACGACGACGGCGCGCGGGTCTAACGCTTGGACTGGGCGGTTTCGATCCACTTGTTGAACAGCGCCTCGGCTTTGCCTGAGTCGACGGCCTCCTCGGCCAACCGGTATGCGTCGGCGAAGCGCGACGCCAGAGTGCCGGCACCGACCAGATGGCCGTCGGCCACGATCGCGGAGGCGGCGTTCAGAAGCGCGGTGGTGCGGGAAGGAACGTCCTTGGCGGCCAGGAATTCCCTGAATGCGTTGGCGTTCGTATCCGGCGTACCACCTTTGAGTTGCCCGACGGTGATGGCTTCCAAACCCAGATCCACGGTGGGGTCGAACTCGGATTCGTCGACCCTGCCGTCACGAATCTCCCATACGCTCACCGGGCCGGTGGGAGCGAGCTCATCCATACCCTCATGCGAGGTGTAGACCAGACCTGACTGGCCGCGGCTGGCATACACGGCGGCCATGATCGGACTCATCGACCGGTCGGCGCATCCGACGGCCACATGTGCGGGATTGGCCGGATTGGTCAGCGGCCCCAAAACGTTGAACACGCACGGGATGCCCAACGCGGAGCGGATCGGGCCCACGAAACGCATGGCCGGGTGGAAGGTGCGGGCGAATGCGAAGGTAATACCCACCTCGTCGCCGACTTCCGCGACCGCCTCGGGCTTCAGATCCAACGGCAATCCGAGGTCCTCGAGCACGTCGGCGGCACCGCACTTCGAAGACGCCGCGCGGTTGCCGTGCTTGACGATTGTCACGCCGGCGGCTGCAGCGGCCACGGAACCCATGGTGGACAGGTTCACGGTGGCGAATCCGTCTCCGCCGGTGCCCACGATGTCGGTGATCTCACCGGACACGTGCAGCGGCACGGCATGGCGAACCATGGCTTTGGCGGCACCGCGAACCTCCTCGGCGGTCAGACCCAGCTGCTCCTGCATGGCGAGCGCGGCACCGACGGCGGCGGGGTCCGCGTTGCCCTGCATCAGATCGTCCACAAACCACTCCGATTCCCCGGCTGTGAGATGGTCTCCCCCGACCAGCTTGGTGAGAATCGACTTCCACGTGATATCGGCCATGATGCCCTCCTCGGCGCTTCCGGGCGCCCGTGTCATTGTCATTGTGCCGCCAATTGTAACGGCTCGGCGCTCCCTCATGTGTTCCCGTCCGTATCACGAACATCCATCGGCCGGCACCTCGCACCGTGTGCGCCCGGGCGGGCTACGGCAAACGTCGGGAACGCTTGGCGCCGATCGATGTATGATGTGTGCGTTGCTGCCCGTCTTCAAGAAGGATTCATCTATGAAGAACGTATTATGTTTCGGCGACTCCAACACCTTCGGCACCGATCCCGCGGATCCCGGAACCAGGCACCCTCTCGACGTGCGATGGCCGGGGCGTCTGGCCTCGCTGTTGGGGGATGGATGGCATGTCATCGAAGAGGGTATGAGCGGTCGCACCTCCGTGTTCGACAACCCTTTGGAGCCGCATCGTTCCGGTATGGAGGCGCTTCCGATCGTATTGCAATCGCACTGTCCGCTCGACTACGCGATTGTGATGCTGGGTACCAATGACCTCAAAGAGATGTTCAACGCATCATCGCGCATCGTCGCGGCAGGCGCCGAAATGGTCGCCCGCGCGATTCGCGATTACGACTATGCGGGTTGCGGGCCGGCGCCGAGAATCCTTCTCGTCTCCCCCATCCACATCAAACCCGGAGTTCCCTATGCCAGTTTCGCGCAGAGCGCCGTCGAACGTTCGCACGAACTGTCTCGCTGGTACCGCAAGGCCGCCGAACGTAATGGGTGGATGTTCCTCGACGCCGCGACGGTCGCCGAACCCAGCGATCTCGATAAACTGCACATGGATTCGGAAGACCACGCGAGACTCGCCGATGCGATCGCCGGGATACTGTTGGCGGACGCCGCCAGATAATGCAGGACCATCATACCGATCGTGAATAACGCCGGGGCCGGCACCCATATCATTGGGCGCCGGCCCCGGCGTATATCCGTTCGGTCGTCGAACCATCGGATGGTCAATGCCGATTCATCGTCACCGTCACGCTTCGTTCTGGCCGTGGCACATCTTGTACTTGCGGCCGGAACCGCACGGGCACGGGGCGTTCTTGCCGGTGCCAGGGAAGGTGCGGCCGTCGGCCCATGGCGTCTTGAGCTCTTCGCTCTTCGGACGCTTGGAAACCGGGACCTTGCCTTCGGCGTGGCTGACCGGAGCCGGGCCGGCAACAGGCAGCGTGGACTCGCCGGCCTCGGAGGCGGCTGCGGATTCGGCAATCGCCTGCTTGGCGTCCGCATCCTCGTCCTCTTCTTCGACTTCGCCCTCGGTGGCCTCGACCACGGATTCGCCGTTCTCGTCGGGGCCGGAGGCCACGGCGATGGTGTCGGCGCTTTCGGCGGTCTCCTCGACCTCGTCAACGGCATCGTCGGTGGTGGCGACCTGCTTGATGTCGATGTGGAACAGCAGCTGGACGGTCTCCTCCTTGATGGCCTCGATCATGGAGTTGTACATCTGGTAGCCTTCGCGCTGGTATTCTACCAGCGGGTCGCGCTGGCCCATGCCACGCAGGCCGATGCCGTCCTTGAGGTAATCCATCTCGTAAAGGTGCTCGCGCCACTTGCGGTCGAGCACGGCGAGCACCACGCGGCGTTCGAGATCGCGCAAGCCGGTCTCGCCGATGGTCTCCTCCATTTCGCCGTACTGCTGCCTGGCGTCCTCGACGATCAGGTCGCGCACGGCCTCGACGGCTTTCGCACCCTTGAGGCCGCCGACGATCTTCCTGACCTCGTCTTCGTCGACCTTGGTGGGAATCACGGTGTTGAGCGCCTTGAACAGGCCCTCCCAATCCCAGTCCTTCGGTTTCTCGGATCCCTTGTTGGCACCCTTGATGTAGGACTCGACGGTGTCGGAAATGAAACGCAGGATGTCCTTGTGGATGTCTTCGCCCTTGAGCACGGCCTGACGCTCGGAGTAGATGACCGTGCGCTGCTTGTTCATCACGTCGTCATACTTCAACACGTTCTTGCGAATCTCATAGTTACGGGATTCGACGGCCTTCTGCGCGGTGCGCACGCCCTTGGTGACGGACTTGGCCTCGATCGGCTGGCCTTCCTCCATGCCCCTGGCCATGACCTGGGCCACCAGCTGGGTGTTGAACAGACGCATCAGGTCATCTTCCAGCGACAGGTAGAAGCGGGATTCACCCGGGTCGCCCTGGCGTCCGGAACGACCGCGCAACTGGTTGTCAATTCGACGGGACTCGTGGCGTTCGGTGCCGAGCACATACAGGCCGCCCAGCTCCTTGACCTCCTCATGCTCGTCCTTGACCTGGGCCTTGATCTCGTTGAGGGTGCCCGGCCAACGCTTCTCGTACTCCTCCGGGGTGTCCTCCGGAGAGTAGCCCTCGGACTTCAGTTTGGCGTCGGCGAGGAACTCGACGTTGCCGCCGAGCATGATGTCGGTGCCACGGCCGGCCATGTTGGTGGCCACGGTGACGGCGCCCTTGCGGCCGGCGACGGCGACCACGGCGGCTTCCTTCTCGTGCTGCTTGGCGTTCAGGACCTGGTGCGGGATCTTCGCCACGTCGAGCAGGGCGGAGACCACTTCGGAGCTTTCCACGGAGGCGGTACCGAGCAGCACCGGCTGGCCCTTGGCGTGACGCTTGGCCACGTCCTTGACGATGGCGGCCAGCTTCTCCTTCTTGGTGCGGTAGATGAGGTCGTCCTGGTCCTTGCGGATCATCGGCTTGTTGGTCTTGATCGGCAGCACGCCCAGCTTGTAGGTGTTCATGAACTCGGCGGCCTCGGTTTCGGCCGTACCGGTCATGCCCGCGAGCTTGTCGTACATACGGAAGTAGTTCTGCAGGGTGATGGTGGCGAAGGTCTGGTTCTCGGCCTTGACCTCCACGCCTTCCTTGGCTTCGATGGCCTGGTGCAGGCCCTCGTTGTAGCGGCGGCCCGGCAGGATACGGCCGGTGTGCTCGTCGACGATGAGCACCTCGCCTTGGGTGACGACGTAGTCCTTGTCACGCAGGAACAGTTCCTTGGCCTTGATGGCGTTGTTGAGGTAGCCGATCAGGGCGGTGTTGGCCGGCTCGTACAGGTTGTCGATGCCGAGGAAGTCCTCGACCTTGGTGATGCCCGGGTCCAGGATGCCGACGACCTTCTTCTTCTCGTCGACGTCGTAGTCCTCGTCGCGGGTGAGCTTCAGGACCAGTTTGGCGAACTGACGGTACCAGCGGGTCACGTCGCCTTCGGCCGGGCCGGAGATGATAAGCGGGGTACGGGCCTCATCGATGAGGATGGAATCGACCTCATCGACGATGGCGTAGTGGTGACCACGCTGCACGAGGTCGGCCTTCTCCCAGGCCATGTTGTCACGCAGGTAGTCGAAGCCGAACTCGTTGTTGGTGCCATAGGTGATGTCGGCGTTGTACTGCTTGCGGCGCTCCGGCGGCTTCTGCTCGGTGATGATGCAGCCGACGTTCATGCCGAGGAAACGGTAGATACGGCCCATCAGCTCGCTCTGGTAGCTGGCGAGGTAGTCGTTGACGGTGACCACGTGCACGCCCTTGCCTTCGAGGGCGTTCAGATAGGTGGGCAGGGTGGCGACCAGGGTCTTGCCTTCACCGGTCTTCATTTCGGCGATGTTGCCCCAGTGTAGGGCGGCACCGCCCATGAGCTGCACGTCGAAGTGACGCTGGCCAAGGGTGCGCTTGGAGACCTCGCGCACGGTGGCGAACGCCTCGGGCATGATCTCGTCCAGGCTCTTGCCGTTTTCGATTTCCTGCTTGAACTTCGGGGTTTGGGCCTTCAGATCCTCGTCAGAGAGGGCGGAGATCTCATCCTCCAGAGCGTTCACGGCCTTGGCCACGTTCTCCAGCTTCTTGAGCTGGTGGCCTTCACCCATTCGCAGGGCTTTGTCAACAATATCGACCACTGGGTTCTCCCTTGACTGATAAGTGGTGGTGTCCGCGTACCAGAATAGCGCCTCGCACCGTCAGCAGTCGAATTTTTCGACCTTCTTACGAAAAAATGGACCGCCTCCATATTGGAAGCGGTCCATGCGGTATCAGCTAATCGTGTCAGCAGGCCTTATCTTCAGGCCTTCTTGACGTTCTCCGGAGTATCGATTTCGAACACGCCGTAGCTCCAACCGTGACGGTGGTAGACGACGGACGGGCGTCCGGTCTCCTTGTTCACGAACAGGAAGAAGTCGTGTCCGATCAGTTCCATCTCGTACAGCGCCTCGTCGATGCTCATAGGCTCGGCGATGTGCAGCTTGCGACGGATGACAATCGGCGTATCCCCAACCTGGACCTCCACGGATTCGCCAGGGCCAAGATCGGAGGCGACCGCAGCCTGCGGGCTGTTGTTCGGCTCTTCGTCCGACTCCTCCGGCTCGGGCTCCGGGGCGATAACACCCAGATCCACCGGGACCGGGTTCGCGTAACCACGACGGTGATCCTTGCGACGGTCACGAGTACGACGCAGACGCAGCGTCAACTTATCCAGCGCCATGTCCAGCGCGCTGAATTCATCGGTGCTGGAAGCCTCCGCACGCACCACGGTACGTCCGGCGATAACGGTGATTTCCACGCGCTTGGCGGTATCGGCCTGACGCGGGTTGCCCTCATGGGTCAGCACAATCTGCGCGCGCTGCGCATCCGGGGCGATAGCGGTCACACGATTCATCTTGGTCTCGACCACATCACGGAACCTTTGCTTGACCTGCGTGTGGCGTCCGGTAACGACGATTTCCATGTTGACCTCCTCTAACTCAAGCGGTGTAACCCGCTATATGTGTTCCGAACGGCATCATCACCGACCGGGTATGTTTCATTGTAGACGAACAATGGGTGAACGGCCGGAAACTCGCCCAGAGAATATATGTTTATCTCCGGGCTTTTCTCTGCAATGAAACGATGTATATACTGGGGTTTTGGCAGCAGTCTCCTATAAGAAGATTTGATACCGGTTTATCAGGCCGGCTTGTTTGTTCGTCATGGTAAATACTGCAATGGATAGGCAGCGTTTTCTTGCTCTTTCTCGCACATACCAAGCTCTTACAGATTTGATTCGTCTCCATACGACACGCCCGACACGCCCCATCCGATATTCGGCGCGTCGTTCACGAATCGCCCAACTATGGAGAAAACAGGATAACCGGGCAACGTCATGGCCTCACCGCAGGGCGGGATGCCGCCTTTTCCGCACCTTATGTATAATTGCAAGCTTGAGACCTCTTGATGGCCGCGGCCGTGATCTTCATTGGGATCGGCTGAGGAACTTCCGGGCTCCATAGAGCACGATGGCGGATAACGTCCGCCCAGGGTGACCTGAGAGATAGCGCAACAGAGAACAGACCGCCCGTCCTCGACGGGTAAGGGTGAAACGGCGGTGTAAGAGACCACCGGGCCTCTGGTAACAGTAGGTCGCATGGCAAGCCTCATCGGGAGCAAGGCCAAGCAGATGGCGGTAAGGGCTGCTCGCCCGTGTCATCGGGTAGGCTGCTAGAGCCTGGCGGTAACGTCAGGTCGAGATGGATGGCCATCCGTGCTGCGCGTTCGCGCACGGCACGACAGAACCCGGGGTATGAGAGGTCTCATTTTTTTCTTGGCTACGCCAACAATTCGGCGGCGACTCGGCGGAGGGTTTCGGGGCTGTGTCCTTTGCGGCCGCCTGCGGACCAAAACCGACGCTGACGGACCTGATGATCGAGGCCATGGGTTTTGCGGGCTATCTGGCGGCCCAATTCCCATGCGGCATCTTCAAAGATGCCATTTTGCTCAGCTTCGCCACACACCTGTTCAGCCAGTTTGCGGTCCACGCCTTTGCGAGCAAGTTCCAGGACCGCACCACGACGGCCCATCATGCGACCGGCACAATAGCGTACGGCCGATTCGGCATAAGCGCGGTCGTCAATCAGTTGCACGCGAATCAGCCGTTCGATGACCTCGTCCACGATCGCCTCGCCGTACCCTTTGGCAAGCAATCGTTCGCGTAACGCACCGGATGCACGCGGGGCCGCGTCCAGCAAACGCAATGCAGCCTCGCGGCAAGTGTCCAAATCATTGGGATCTTCGACAACGGCAGCGCCTCTCCCCCGTCGAGAAAAACGTCCCGACGGTTTCGACTGAACACGCTTCTCGGCAATGGGCATGTTCTGCGACGCAACAGGATTGCGTCGCAAGAATGCTTCGGCACTAATCATGTTCAGGCCTTAGCTGTGCCGGCCTTGGCACGGGTCGTTTTGGCAGCAGGCGCCGCTGCGGCCTTGCTGTCCTTGGCCACGTCGGCCGCAGCGGCCTCGCTGACGGCGGCCGCTGCTGCGGCTTCGCCATCTTCCGCGAACTGATCGGCGGAACCGATCAGACCGAACTCGGCCTTGACCTTGTTCTCAATCTCCTCGGTGATGGCCGGGTTGTCCTTAAGGAACTGACGGACCTTCTCTCGTCCCTGACCGAGCTGATCACCCTCATAGGTGAACCACGAACCGGACTTCTTGACCACGCCAACCTGCTGAGCCATGTCGATCACCGAGCCCTCACGGGAAATGCCTTCACCGTAGAGCATGTCGAATTCGGCGGACTTGAAAGGCGGGGCCATCTTGTTCTTGACCACCTTGACGCGCGTGCGGTTGCCCACCGCTTCGTCGCCGTTCTTCAAGGTCTGGATGCGGCGGATGTCGAGACGCACGGAGGCGTAGAACTTCAGAGCTTTACCACCGGTGGTGGTTTCAGGGTTGCCGAAGAACACGCCGATCTTCTCACGCAGCTGGTTGATGAAGATGGCGGTGGTGCCGGCCTGAGCCAACGCGCCGGTCATCTTGCGCAGCGCCTGACTCATGAGCCGGGCCTGCAAACCAACATGGCTGTCTCCCATTTCGCCTTCGATCTCGGCCTTCGGCACTAGGGCGGCGACCGAGTCGATGACGATGACGTCAAGTGCACCGGAGCGAATCAGCATGTCGGCGATTTCGAGGGCCTGCTCGCCGTTATCCGGCTGGGAGACGATGAGTGAGTCGGTGTCCACGCCGAGCTTGCGGGCGTAGGCCGGGTCGAGCGCGTGTTCGGCATCGATGTAGGCCGCCACGCCGCCCTTCTTCTGGGCATTGGCCACCACATGCAATGCGAGCGTGGTCTTACCGGATGATTCGGGGCCGTAGATCTCCACGATGCGGCCCTTGGGCAGGCCGCCGATGCCGAGCGCCATATCGAGGGCCAACGAACCGGTGGGAATCACCTCGACGTTCTGCTCGGGCTGGTCGCCCAGTCGCATTGCGGAACCTTTGCCAAAGCTCTTCTCGACCTGCGCCAGCGCGGTGTCCAGCGCCGCCTTGCGCTTGGGATCGAGCTCGTGCTTGTCCTCGGCTGCCGGGTCCTTGGCCGGCTTGGTCTCAAGTGCCATGATCTTCTCCTTGTCGAAGTCGTGCGCGAATCGGATGCCTCCACCGTATGACGGACATGCCATGTGAGGCAATCCAAACCAACCATTGTGGTCCCAGCTTGCCCAAGCTCGGCCGCCTGACCTCCTTAAGCCCTACTGCGGTAAGGCTTATGGCGGATGGCAAGCACCCTGTGCACACGTATGCGGCTTCTTGTCACTGTGGATAACTATAACCACACACACGAACATCTGTTCGAATTTGGCGTGCAACACGCCGAAATCGCCAATTTCACGATTCAGTGACTCCGTAATCCCGCAGTGTCAGACGGCGGGCATGGGCGGCGCGTTATGATCGCGGCCCCAACGCTTGGAGTCCGGAACCTCCATCTGGTCGCAGAGCACATTCCAGACCACGCGTGGCTCCTCCCCCGCGTCCAACGCCTCGACCACAGTCATATTCGCCAGTTTGGGCATCCGTTGATCACGCGACAGCGAACGACCGTAGGTCCGACCGAACACCTCTTCAAGTAATTCCCAGAATTCCCGTTCACGCATACACGCCAGTGTGCCACCACCCGCAGGACAGCAAAAACCCGCATCGCCACAAGCGATACGGGTTCACAGCTAGACATAGATTACGGGACACGGCTTCACACCGCCAACCGATCAGCCCTCGACCGAGTCGAGATAATCAGCCACCATGCGCAGCATGCACGAAGTGGAGACTCCGAGCGCATCGGCGATGGAGCTCAGCAGTTCGGAGCTGGCTTCCTTCTGCCCACGTTCGACTTCGGAAAGGTAGCCCAGCGAAACGCCTGCCTTCTCGGAGACCTCACGCAACGTACGGCGATCGCGTGTGCGCAGTTCGCGCAGCACATGACCGATAGCACCACGCAGCGAAACCTCGCGAGGCTCCTCCTCAACCACCACGGGCTCGGCAGCGGCAGTCGGCTTGTACGACGGCGAATCCTCATCCCACATACGTTCACGAACGGCTTGACGCTGATCCTTGGCCTTCTTGGCGGCCTGCGCCTTGAGCACCTGCTGCTGGGCGAACATCACCGCACGGCGCTGGGCCGGAGTCAGTTCACGCATACGGGCGGCACCCGGCTGCACAGCCATCGGCTTCTTGGCGGCCACATCCATCTGTTCGTTCACTCGGGTCATCGTTTCCATCGCCATCGCCCCTTCCAAGGTCGGTTCAGTGTTTCCACTATGTACAACACGACGGTCCCGCGGTTTTATTCCTTAAAACTTGCTGTGAATAGACTCAAGTTTTGCAGAACGTGGAATACGGCGAGGCGACGAACCTCTTCGCGCATGCCATCAAGATGGAGTTCGACGGCTTTGAGCACTTCGGCATGGTTCGTGGTGAGGCTTGCGGGGATGCGCAGGCCCACATACACCAGTCCGGCCGGCTTGTCACCGTCCGGACCGGGGCCGGCCACGCCGGTGGTGGAAAGGCCGATGATTCGGTCGCCGTATTCCGGCTGGCTGTATAGGCGAGCGGTACCGATGGCCATCTGCCGGGCGACTTCTGGGTGTACGGCGCCTTCTCGACCCAATAGGGCCTTGTCCACGTGCAGGATCGAGGCCTTGGCACTGATGTCGTAGGTGACAGCGGAGCCCAACAACACGTTGGAGGCACCGGGAATACGCACGAACGCATCGGCAAGCAGGCCACCGGTCAGGGATTCAGCGCAGGCGATTTTCGTATTGTTCGCCTCGCAGACCTTGAGGATGCCGGCCGCGAGACTGTCGCACAATTCCTGCATTGGAATATCCGTCACTTCCGCTTCGGGGCGACGAACGTGTTATATAGGTATACAGCACCCGAGTAGAGGCACAGGACCAATGCCACGTAGATGATGGCGTAGGTCAGGAAGTAGTAAGCGGTCATCCAGAACGGCGTGGCCTGTCCGTTACCCAGAGACCAGAACGGCAGCAGCAGCATGGACAGACCCACGCACTGGAATACGGTCTTGAGCTTGCCGGGCCATGCGGCGGCGATGACCTTGCCGCCCGGACGCTCCATGACGAAGAAACGCATAACGGTGATACCAATTTCGCGAATCAGGAACAGGATGGTTACCCACCAGCCGAGCTCGCCGAACGCGGAGCACACGATCATTGCGCCGCAAGTGAGCAGCTTGTCCGCGATCGGATCCATGAGCTTGCCCATTTCGGTGACCTGATTGTATTTGCGGGCCATCCAACCGTCGATCTTGTCGGTGGACGCGGCGATGATGAACAGTACCGCGGCGACCCAACGCAGGGTAAGGTCGTCGGCGCCCCAGGCCCCGGCGAGAATGTCGAGCACCAGGAAGATCACCACCAGCACTATGCGCGAATACGTGACCAGGTTCGGCGGCGCGTTCCACCCGTCGAACAGCGACGACCCAGACGATGACTGCTTATCCATTGTGTTCTCAACCATGATGCTCACGTTACCCGTTTCAGATGACTTTGCCCAGTATGCCCTATTCCAGCTCCACGGCGCCCGTGTAGAGCTGGTAGTACTCGCCCTTGAGCGCGATGAGCTCGTCATGCGAGCCGCGTTCGATGATGCGCCCATGGTCCAGCACCATGATCACATCGGAGTTGCGCACGGTGGACAATCGATGCGCGATCACGAACACGGTGCGCCCCCGCATGAGATTGTCCATGCCGGCCTGCACCACTTCCTCGGTGCGGGTATCGATGGAGGAGGTCGCCTCGTCGAGGATCATCGCCGGCGGATCGGCCACGGCGGCGCGGGCGATGGAGATCAGCTGGC
>CWGV01000080.1_pt6 | contig 32908 bp, 34 predicted proteins | sample 663871 | NCBI WGS metagenome assembly CWGV01 (sample SAMEA3735897, study PRJEB9488) | human gut metagenome | biome: ENVO:mammalia-associated habitat; material: ENVO:feces | place: Malawi | collected 2009-02-27 | reverse complement strand
ACAGTGAACACCTTTATTCGATCACACACACGCGACCCGGCCATTCGGCCGCCCGCGCCCACAGGCGTTCGCATGACAGGCGGTGGCGCCTGCGTGGTCTGGCGCGCCTGCGGCCGGCCTTGCGCTGGGCGGGGCCCGCGATGTAGTAGCGGCCCGTCCACGGGCCCGTCTTCAGCCGTTTCGGCCGGTATGGCCGTCAGGACTCGCTCTCGTTGGACGGGAACCACATGTTGCGCCTGATCTCCCTGCTGATGCCGGACGGGCTGCGCCCCGGCAAACGGGCCATCTTCCTGACGCCCGTGCCGTTGCCGACCTCGATCTGGATGACCTGGCGTTCCTCTTCCGACAGGTGCGAACATGCTTTCCCCATAGGTGCAACATCCCTTCGGACTGGTTATCTGGACAATCTCCAATCTAACGGGTGTTGCACTTTCAATTAGACAACGGGATCGACGCAAGATGATGGATTTTGTGGTATGATTGGTAGTGGAAAAATCAACGACGAGTCCAACAAAACGGCACCACCCACAATCATTAATTTCTTATTGAACACAGACAGGAGGGTACGGTCATTGGGAGGCCGACGGCGTGAACGGCGCGGGTTGCGGCCCGCACACCGGGGCGTTCGTTGACGAACTGCTGGCAATACAGGACCAACAAGGGCGTTGTGCTTCTCAATAGACAACGAAAAAATTGACATGTAATGGAATATATGTCAGCCTAATATTAGGCGAGACAGTATGCAATATAAACTATCAAAAGAAGTAAAAAGAAAAGGAGGTTTATCAAATGAGAGCAAAGAGGTTAAGAACAAAAGTAGTTGGTCTAGTAGCGGCAGCCATGATTCTCGGCACCCCACTTACAGCGTGGGCTATTGATGTAGCAGGTGGAGATTTGTATTACAATGGAGGGCAAACAGATACCATTGTATATTCCGAAATCGGGCGCAAAGCAGGTATTGGTCGCAATTACATGGTAAAGGCAACTGTAAAGGTCGGCGGAGATACATATACCAGTGGTTTCAGATCAAACTACGCTTACAAAGACGCAAAAAGAGTTTGGTGGGCGAACGAAACATCTTATTATGATTATTACCCATATTGAGCAAAGTAGTTCGAGTATTTAGGGCGGGGCTATTTGTCCCGCCCTAGTTTATAGATCCCTTCAAAGAAGAGGCGTATGCTATGAAAAAGTTTTTAAAGATTTTTATTTTCCTTGAAGTCATACTCTTTGCCTATATTTTTAATACTTCCATTTACAACATTTATGAGAAGAATAACATTGCTGCCAAGAATCTAAAAGGGTACGTCTTAGAGGAAACATCGCCAGAAGTTCTCGATAGGTTTTATACATTATTCACAAAAGAGTATTCTCATAATAAATTAGAGCTTATCAACAATACGCTCACTTCCACAGATAAATCTGTTTATGATCTGTATTGCTTTCCGTTAAATTCTTTTACACAAAAACAGCCTATATCTTCTTCTATCTTATTTCAATATCATGAATTGCTGAAGGAAGATTTTTTAGATAGTGTTGGTGTATTCTATACAGATTTACCAAACGACGCAATCAAAGAGATAGCATCTCGACTATCCGTCGCGATAAACAACTTTGAAAGCGACTCCATTCCGTACAGTATGGTATTGGAACTAAATCTTGTGAATTTCATAATTTTATTTATTGTAATTCAAATCATATACTGTATTTATACCTCCTATAGTTTGAAAAAAATAGGTATTAAAAAAAGCATGGGCTTTTCTACTATACATATTTTAAAGGAACAAATTACAAGTATAATAAAATATTATTCTGTAGTATGCCTAGTATTACTGTTGTTGTTAAATACCTATTACGCATTAACAAACAGGTATGCTTCTTCTTATTTAATAACAAGCGTGCTATTCTTTATTGGCGTTTTAGCTATAAATATACTTTGTGTTTTAATGACAAGTATTCTAATTAAGTTTGTTTCTTTAGAAGCAATGATAAAAAATAAGACTCTAAATAACGGCACAAACGCTGTAGTTCAGGTTATAAAGATAGCTTTTTCAGCAATAATCGTTATTACCATTATTTCATTACTAAATCAAGGAAACTCATTTAGACAAAGCCAACAAGCTGTTTTAGACTATAAGTATCTGGATGGATATTATACCGCCAATGGTTTTAATTCCTCGAAGTATGACTATGCGTTAGCAAACACAAACATATTAGAAAACTATTCCAAGCAAGCATCGGAGATGTACAATCATAACCATTCACTACTGTGTGATTTTAAGACAGACGATGGTTCGAAGACATCACGCCCCTATTATGAACAACAGCTTGCTATCGCAAACAGGAACTATCTGAATGATTTTTCAAATATTAAGCTCAACGGAAAACCATTGGAAGAAGATAAATTCAATGAACCAACCGTATTGGTTCCTCATAAATACAAGAATGATGAACAATCTATTAAAGAATATATCAAGCAAGAATATTTCCGATTGATGAATTACAATCAATTCTATGGAATACCAGGAGAAGAAAGAACTATTGACAAGTTTAATATTGTTTATATCGACGATGCTTCTACGATAAAAGCTAATACAGAAAACGGTTTTTCTGATATAGCCGATCCTATTATCATTGTTGATACAGGCGATTTTGCCGGACTCTATTATCTGGATTCTTTAAATACGAGGTGTCTATTTTTCCAAATGAAATCAAGAGAAGATTTCTTTTCCTTGTTGTCAGAATATGGTTTAGAGCAATTAGTTACAGCTGGAACATTACTCACACCTTATTTAATGCAGCTTGAGAATGTGACATTCGTTCTTAAAACACTCACCATGTTCATGATTGTATTTATAGTGTCTTTACTGTTTATTTTGTATATTTCAAATTATGTGGACATTTTTGTAAATCGAAAGAAATATGCGGCAAAAGAGATCTTGGGATTCTCTCATTCTAGAACACTGAAGAATCGTTATATTCTTTGGGGAATTGGACTCATTATATCAGTCACATTGACTGCTATAAATCATTATTTTGCTTTCATCTTCGTGATCATATTTATTGACTACATATTTTGCGAATTACTTTATAGAACTTATATCTCAAACGCTTTATATGAGATTGAAAAGGGAGCATAATTATGTCATTGATTACATTGAAGAACGTCAAAAAAGTATATGGAAAGAATCAGGTTCTATTTGAGAATTTGTCTTTGGGGATAGAGAAAGGAGAATTTGTGGGGCTTGTAGGGAGAAGTGGTGCTGGTAAAACGACACTTCTAAATATAATAGGATTGATCACTGATATATCTGCGGGAACAATCACTATTGACGGTCATCAAAATGTGTCCATGAACAGTAAAGATGCTATGATCTTGAGAAGATATACAATAGGTTATCTGTTTCAGAATTATGGACTTATAGAAGATGAAAGCGTGTTATGGAATTTAAAATTGGCTCTTGAATATAAGAAAATAAAAAAGAAAGAAAAACTCAAACTAATCGATAAGTATCTAAAGCAATTTGAGCTAACTGATATGCTTGACAAGAAAGTATACCAGTTAAGCGGCGGAGAGCAACAGCGAATTGCAATTATTAAATTGATTTTGCAAGGAAGTCGGATCATATTAGCCGATGAGCCAACTTCTGGACTTGATAAAGAGAATGAATCGATAGTGATGAAGTTTCTGAAAGAATTAAATGAAAATGGCATTACCATAATCATGGTCACACACAACATGAATTTGCTCGATTGTTTTTCCAGAGTTATAAATGTAGAAAACTTCAGATAGTTTGCCTAAAGGGAGATACACGGTCTTACATGCGTGCAATCTCCCTTTGCATCTCGTCATATCAAGACCCATATTCAATCACGATACATTCATGGTGAACCACTTATCATCCAAGCAATGAACAGTCTTTAGATACTGTATTTATGTAGATAATCAGATTCCCTGTATCGGGTTTTGCTTACAGTAGATTTTCCCAACACTCCTGTCCCTTGAAAACTACAAATACTCACCGCTAGTCATCTATGCTTCCATCCATCTTTGATTCCTCATGAAGAACGGCATGGACCCATTCCAAATGCTGATCGGCGGATCATCGAGGTGCGTTCCCAGCATAAGAGCCCCCCCTCCGCCGGCTCGCGGTCACTCGTTGCCTTGCCGGCCTGGACTTCTCCGCGACTCCGATTCAATAGATGCGTCCCACGGCCTTGCCCGTGGCGCCCATCACCCTGCGCAAGCCGAGCGCCCGGCGCAACCAGACGCCGCTCACCAAGGACAAGATAGATCGACTCGTGCCATTGCCCCCCCCGAATACTACCGGCCCTGTGCATCCGGCTGAGTCTGCCGGTCGGGGGCTGCGCATCGGCGAGATATGCGGCCTCCGACTGCGCGACATCGACCTCGACCACGGGCTCCTCTACGTACGCCACTCCGTGGACCATGGCCCTGCCGTCCTCGGCTCATACCAGCTCGCCAACCTCCAAGACACCATCGCCAAACTGAGGAAACGCCCCAAGATCAGCCTAGAAAACAGCATCACAGTTGATTCATAAAACTAATATGGGGAACAAACAATAACTTGTTCCCCATATTAACGCAAGCTACCATTCAATTAACATATTCTCTAATTATATTAATACTTGAATCAAGAGAATCATCATCGTGGAAGCCAAATAATGAATACTCGCTATTTGAATGCAATACTCCTTCTTTGATCTGAATTGCACCTTGGTATGGATTCACCGGCGAATAAGGCGAGTCATTATATTCAGACAAGAACATGAGTTGTTCTGTATTCTTAACAAGATAACCATCAATCTTATGAAGCGCCTCCTCCGGTTTATTTTTATAATCACCTAACTGTTTGATAGTCAAAACATCACCCACATGAACATTCCCTTTGACCACTTCTTTCACTTTCACTGTTGATAGAGTATAGGGTATAGGCGTTTTATCTGGCTTATTTGGAGTGGTGTCGACTATAAGATCCTTCACCTCCCCTCCGGTGACAACATCACCGACAATAATTACATCTGCGGCATTTGTTATACTTTCGACATCGGGATAATATGGATAATCTCCATGAAACATAGGCTTCGGTATCAGATGCCAGCATATCAACGAAGATATAATGATTGCGACTCCTACTATCGCAATAATGGAAATCCATTTCCGAATTCTGTTTACCATAATAACATCTCCTTTAGTATGCAGCATTAACGCCGGCAATATCATCACCCGTTGGCCAAGTCAAATAATTCCTATCTCTAGTGTAGTTCATGATGGACGAGTTCCCAGAGGATGGATTATCACCCAGACAAAAAGCATGGCCAAGCTCATGAACTAGAACGCTTTTCCTAAAAGTATCAGATTCATTTACCAGGTTATTCCTATTTAATTCAATTTTAAATTTCTTTGTTCGACCCCAGAACACATACTGTCTTGATAAAGAAGTATATAATCCGTACCAATCATCACTAAATTGTCCATCAATTAGGTAACTATGGCCCGAACCTGGAACTTGTGTAATCGCAACAGGAGTGCTTGTACTATTCCATGCATCTATGGAATTATTAAATATCCCATAACTCAGGCGATTTTCAACCTCTACTGCCGGACTAACCGAACCAGCTTCGAAATATATGTATTGGGCTCCGTAAGCTACGGAAGTAAATATAGACGTCAGCAACAAACAAGATATCAATGAAGCCATCGCCTTGAAGATTCTGTCTTTCATTTTCATCCCCTTAACTTGTCATCTCCGACATGTAGGTATAGGAGTAGAACTTCAACTTATATGGTAAGTTGCATGTTTTTTGGACACGTGCAACTTAAGATATACACAGATAGCGTTCCGACAACCAAACCATCTGCGGTGAAAGAATATGTTGCTGACACCTTCGTCAGCAACAACCGTCATATCAAGTATGACATGATTTTCGTACTACATCAAGCGGCCCGTTGTCTAATTGAAAGTGCAACACCCGTTAGATTGGAGATTGTCCAGATAACCAGTCCGAAGGGATGTTGCACCTATGGGGAAAGCATGTTCGCACCTATCGGAAGAGGAACGCCAGGTCATCCAGATCGAGGTCGGCAACGGCACGGGCGTCAGGAAGATGGCCCGTTTGCCGGGGCGCAGCCCGTCCGGCATCAGCAGGGAGATCAGGCGCAACATGTGGTTCCCGTCCAACGAGAGCGAGTCCTGACGGCCATACCGGCCGAAACGGCTGAAGACGGGCCCGTGGACGGGCCGGTATCACATCGCCGTCCCCGCGGCGGCGGGGAGAACATCGCCGGCTGCGTCCCGACGCTCGCGCCTGCGGTTTCCTGCTGGGGTCGGTCGGACTTTCAGAGATGGCCGTCAACGCGTTCGCCGTCGTGTTCGGATTGCTGTGCATGTTCACGTCGGGCATGGCGTTACTCCCCGATATGATGCCCGGACCGATGATCATGGTCGGCAAACTGCTGCCCGGATGGTGGCCGTGCACGTCCATCGACAATGCGTTCGGGCTTGGTGCCGTGACCAGAGTGGATTACGGGGCATGGGCGTCGTCGATTGGTCTGGTGGCGTTGTTCGGCGTTGCATTCATCTGCCTTGGTCTGGCTTTGGGGCGTATTCGCCGTACGCGCCCGTCCCCATCTTCTCCCGCCGCCACGCAGTCGGCCGGATGATCACGAACGTTTCGTTCCATTGACCGGTTCTCGATGGAACGAAACGTTCGTGATGATCCGGTGGACGGGCCCTTCCCTGATCCGTGGCCACGGTTTGCGTATATCGCAAGTTGAACGCTGCGGATGGATGGGTGCACGGTATCTTGAAATCTTCAAAAAGTCTTCAATTTTGCTGTTTATTCTCTACCTTGAAAACAAGGAAAGGGTATTGGCAAACATGGAAGCAATTCTACAGACGAATAACCTATGTAAGGATTTCAAGAAGCAAAGGGCAGTGAATAACGTATCTATAACCGTTCGGAGAGGTTCGATATACGGGCTGCTTGGCCCAAATGGCGCCGGTAAATCCACCACTCTGAAAATGATCACGGGCATGCTCCGTCCTACCAGTGGCAAGATTCTGTTTGATGGACATGAGTGGAGCAGAAGAGATCTGGAACAGATCGGAGCTTTGATTGAAACTCCTCCACTGTATGAGAATCTTTCCGCAACGGAGAATTTGGAAGTCCGTGTGAAGTTGCTGGATATTCCTAAAACCCGGATAGGTGAAGTTCTAAGGATAGTGGATCTGCAAGATACGGGACGGAAAAGAGCCGGACAATTCTCAATGGGTATGAAACAACGTTTGGGAATAGCCATCGCTCTGTTGAACAGTCCCGAGTTGTTGATCCTGGATGAGCCGACAAACGGATTAGACCCTATCGGCATACAAGAACTACGTTCTCTTATCCGTTCCTTCTCATCTAAAGGGATCACTGTTATTCTATCCAGTCATATTCTATCGGAAGTTCAGCTTATTGCTGACGATATTGGTATCATCTCAAATGGTGTTTTGGGATATGAAGGACCAATGAATAAGGATCAGAACTTGGAAGAACTATTTGTCGAGGTTGTAAGGAAATCACAGGAAGAACGATAGTATGATCAATTATATAGCCTCTGAATACCTGAAACATAAAGGTACTTTTGTTAGGAAAATAGCATGGATAGCCCCTATACTAACGGTATGTCTTAATGTGTTTGCTCCTATGTGGTATCAGCAGAATTCATATAACTGGTGGTATGTGTTCTTGTACCCCGGCTGCGTGACGCTATTATCAATCTTAATAATCCAGAGAGATAGCGGCAAATTACAGTTTAGGGCCATATTGTCGTTACCTGTCGACCTAGAGCGGGTATGGTATGCAAAGATAATCACCTGCATACTTTATGCGGCACTCGCCAATGCAATTCTGATGTTGTGCAATATTGCAGGTGGTTTCATTATTCAACGCATCTTCGGCATACCCATGACGATCAGACCGATGCAGGCATTGTTCGGAACGCTCTGCATCATTCTGGCAAGTGTATGGAATATACCGCTATGCTTATGGCTGACCAAGAAGGTGGGTGTATTCGCCACTCTCATATTGAATGTCGGAATGAGCCTGACGCTGGGGATATTGGGGGCGGACACAGGCCTTTGGTTCCTGTTCCCTTATAGTTGGGTTGATCGCCTTATGGTTCCCGCATTGGGAATATTGCCGAATGGAGCATCAGTAAAAGGAAGTGCCCTGTCTACTCCCTTACTGTTGGTCATCGCGGTACTGTGCTTGTCGGTGTTTCTACTATATGGCCTTGCGAAGTCAACGGCAAGATCCTTTATCAAGCAGGAGGTTCTTTGATGTCGGGTATTATCAGATGTCTTCAAGCGGAATGGCTTAAAAGCAGGCATACGCCATTACTTCTGATCCATGTTCTCTTCCCTGTGATCGGGGCCTGTGTTTTTGCTGGATATTTCCGTATATCAGGTTGGGGATGGATGACGGCTGTGACGACTTTTTTAGAAGTTGTGGCAATTGTTTTTCCACTTGTTATCTCTATCGTCGTAGGTATGACGGTCGAACTTGAAAATGAAGCAGGTCGTTTTCAATCAATCCTTGGCGTGGTTCCTTCGCGCATGTCAGTATATATCGGAAAATTGGCATATCTCATCATTCTGGCAGCTTCCGCAACGGCGCTTTGTGTCTTCTTATTTGCTCTGCTTTATTCAATCGTTCCATTCTCGTTCTATATACGACCACTTACCATGTTGATATTGTCTGCAATACCACTGTATCTTATTTCCATACTTGCTGGTTTCACTCTAGGTAAAAGTGTAGTTATGGGTATAGGTATTACAGGAAGCCTATTATCGGCATTGCTGGCTACGGGACTTGGAGACTGTATCTGGAAGTTCCTTCCGTGGGGCTGGGGAGTGCGGTTTATGGATTATTGTGTCTTGAGATATGTTAATGAGGAACAGTTTTATTCTGGATTATATGAACTCCAACTAGGATTCATGATCATGCTTGTCTCTTCAATGGTGCTATTCATCGTAAGCCTGATGTGGTTCCACAGATGGGAAGGAGCAAAGGGATATGAGTAAAATGCTGCCGCTGCTCTGTGCTGGTATCGCATGTCTATCTCTTACGGGCTGTTCTTTGCAAGAGGGGAACAGCGAATATCCCGGAGAGCAATGTTATTTGAATAAGGATAACGTGACGAAGTTCTCCTGTATGGGAAATGACTACACCATTCTAGAGGATACGGTCTCCGACAACGGTCTCGGGGCATGGGTCGGGTATGTCCGACAACTTGTTGCCGTGGACGAGACGGGAAAGGTAATACTTCAAGAGGATCTTAAGAATGGTACCTTGCAGACTCTGGCGAAGATATCGGATCTGGTGGATAAAGCCCCTGGTAAGTCCCATGTTCTTCCATTCGTAAATGTGTATGCAGCTTCTGATGCCGGCGATTATCTGATTGTGGATATAAATGGCGAGTATCACAAAGCTGTCATAGACGAAGATGTCAGAGACGTGGATAGGGTGTTTGATTTTAAGGACATGCGACAATCCACGAGTTGCGGATTCTCGGTCAATCCCCGAGATGCGACCCAGATTCTTTGTGATGGCGTAGTCTATCAAGTAACTTCTGATACTGTGTCAGATGGTGAACTAGGAAGTCGCATTGATCTTCTTGCTAAAAATGTCGTATTTGATGCAGAGACGAAGATTCCTTTGTCAAAGGAGGAATTGAGGGAGATTGACTGGTATGGGGAAACCGTCGGACGGCATCGGGAACAATGGGTGTACAAGGACGTTTATGAGATCAACCGTACAGAGAGGACTGAAGCCGTTGCAGTGCGGATAAATGACGTCTTCTATGTTGCAAAGCGCCAATGACCGTTTTATTGCATGCGTGAATTATGGAATAGAAGAGGCAGGCAGGTGTATCATGGCGACAATCCTGATGATTGATGATGATCGACCCATCTTGGAACTTGTGAAGAACGGACTGGAAAAAGATGGACATTCAGTGACGATCCATACGTCCGCCGCCCAGGTGCCCCTTGAAGGGCTGAACGGGTATGATCTGATTATATTGGACATCATGATGCCTGATATGGACGGATTCACCTATTGCGGCAAGATACGTTCGTTGGTGGACTGTCCCATTCTCTTTCTGACCGCTAAGACAATGGAGAGAGACATTACATCCGGTCTTGGACTAGGAGCGGATGACTATCTGACAAAACCATTCCGTATTGCGGAATTACGTGCGAGAGTACATGCGCATCTACGCCGTGAACAGAGAGAACGACATGTGTCGCTTACGTTTGATCGGATAAAGATTGATCTATCCGCAAAAGAACTGCTGGTGGATAATATACCTGTGCCTTTGACGAAAAGCGAATATCTGATCTGCGAATATCTTGCCGGCAACAGAGGGCAGGTTTTTTCAAAGAAACAAATATACGAAGCCGTTTTTCCCTTCTACGGGTATGGCGATGGTTCTACAATTTCGACGCATATAAAAAACATAAGGTCGAAGTTCGAGGAGGCCGGTGTTCAACCAATCGTAACGGTCTGGGGGATAGGCTATAAATGGCAACAAAGATGAAGACGACGCTTACAAGAACTTTTTATAGATTTCTTGTATGTCTGCTTTGCGGACTGTGTATGTCCGTAGTCATCCCCTTTGCCTGCATAATGTTCGCCTCCAGCATGGGGCTTGTAACGTTTGCGGATAATGCCGAACGGCAAGCGAAAAATCTGGTGCCGATACTCACCGCAACGCCAGATGTATCAGACGTGTATCTGCCCATTGGGATTAAATACCTTCGGTTGGATAGAAACTATGGATCCATAGATACGAATATGAACGAAGAAGAGAAAGAGAAGGCTCTGGCGTTTGCCGAGACGGGTCTCATAGATGCAGGCGGTAGAACACAGTTCATCTTCATTACTCGAGATGATGGGTACATTGTTCTGCAGTACGTCATAGGTTCTCAGTATCTCAATGCACAGTGCAACAAGTACCTACCGTCTCCGGAGATACTGCTGATTGCTTTGATCATCGCTAACAGCTTAGGCTTATGCGTCTACTTGACGGTTCATTTCGCCAGAGAGCTGAGAAAAGAATTGACGCCTATATTAGAAGCCACTAAAGAGATTGAAAATCACAACTTAGATTTTGCTATCAGGCATTCTCGAATACTTGAATTTGAAAACGTGGTTTCATCTTTTGATAGTATGCGAAACAGTTTGAAAGAGTCATTGGAACAGCAGTGGCGAAGTGAACAAGCGCAGAGAGAGCAGATTGCATCCTTGGCCCATGATTTGAAGACTCCATTGACTGTTATGCAGGGGAACATCGACCTGTTGGATGAAACGACGCTTGACGAAGAACAAAAGCTCTATCTGTCGTATGCGATGAGAAGCTCTGAGCAGATGAGACGGTACATAAAGATGATGATTGATATATCCCGAGCATCCTGCGGATATCAATTGCAGATGGAAGACATATGCTTCCCGGAGTTCTGGAGACATGTCATATCTCAAGCTGAAATCATCTGCAAAGATAAAGGTATTGTGATTCAGCAGACGCAGCACGCTCTTCCGAAACATATAACTGGGGATGGAGTATTGTTGGAGCGGGCATTGATGAATGTGGTTTCAAATGCCGTAGAGCACTCGCCCGTAGACTCTCCGCTATATATGGATGCGGATGGCCAGGGTGATCACTTGAATGTCTGCATTACGGACTGTGGCTGTGGTTTTTCGCAAGAGGCATTGAAGCACGCGAAAGAGCGTTTCTATATGGCAGACCAGAGCAGAGGCTCCGAACTGCATTATGGGATGGGCCTATATATCGTTGACGTCATCATAAAACAGCATAGAGGAGAACTGCTCCTCAGTAATTCCGCAGAAACCAAAGGTGCCAGGGTCACGATACGGCTACCACGATAAGGGAACGACTCATGCGTCGTTCCCTTATCATATCTCCAAGCGATATTCGGCATGGTGGTCCCGGATTCAACTTAGACGTCGACTGACGTCGCGGCCGTCGGGCTTTCTGCATGCGCTATTTGCCCGTGCTGCCGGCTCCGGCGTCTTGGCCGGTGGCCGGCGACCCGCTGGTGCCGCTGGTGTCGGTACTTGTTGAAGTCGATCCCGACGGATCTTTCTTTGTCGAGCCGGTGCCGGTGCCATTCGAACCGGTCTGGCTGCCGCCGGCGCCTTGGCTGGTCGGGTCCTCGGTGGTCGGATTCTTTGAGGTGCCGGTGCCGTTCGAACCGTTGGCGGTGCCGTCGGTTTTCGAATCCGAGGCGCCGGCGCCGGTCGAACCCGAGGTGCCGTTGGCGTCGAGGTCGGTGGAGGGGGCGTCGGTTTTCGAATCCTTGCTGGTTCCCTTCGAATCATCGCCGGTACCCGTCTGGGGCAGAGTGTTGTTCTGATCGGGTGTGCCCGTTCGCGTGCCGGTGTCGTTGCGCGCGGGCGTGGTCGTGGTGGGGGATACGAGATTGTCCGTGCCGCGTCCCTGCGTGGCCAGCATCACGACGCCGGCCGTCACCGCCACGGCGAGCAGGCCGGACACCAAGGTGACGATCATGGCGGTGTGCTTCGAAGCGCGGAAGCGGGACTTGCGCAGCTCATCGACCGAGTACGTCCTGCCGTTCGCCCGGCTGAACACGATTTCACGCGGTCTGCGTGTGGAGGAAGCATCATCGGCGGTCACGCCCGTCGCCGTATCGGGCTCGTCCCGAACGTCGGTCCGGCTGCCGGCCGTTCGGGGGGTGCCGCCATCGGCATCGCCGTTCTCGGCGTCCTTCGTGATCCCGTTGCCGGAGGACGAGGCCGATTGGAGTTTTTCGCCGGAGGCGGTGAGCACGTTCTGGTAGATCTTGGTGGCCACGGCGGAGACGACGTAACTGGCCGCCGCTCCGATCACCGAACCGCCGATGCCGATCTTCGATGCGAGCAGGAACGAGGTGACGGCGGCAAGGGTGCCTGCCACGATGGATGAGAGGGAGATTCCTTCAAAAAACTTCTTCACAATGCACGACCGTAGGGTGTCGGGCTGACAGGTTGCCTGAGACTCGATGGAAGCGGGGCGAGGCCTACACGAGACCTTCAAAATCGGCCTTCGTACAGGTCGGACACGCCCTGCGGCGCACACACATGCGTTTCGCGTCGCCGCAGGCCGCGGGACGTCGTCAATTACGATGCAGCGACTGCCCGGTCGGTCTGATCACCGACATCAGTACGGCGGCGAAAATCAAAGCGAAACCCACCAGTGAGCTCCACATGATCCTCTCGCCCCAGAACAAAGCGGAAAACGTGATGGCGAACAGACTCTCCGTGCACATGATGATCGAGGCCTGCGAGGCGGGCACGTGGGCCAGGCCGATGTTCTGCATGATCTGGGCGCTCATCGTGGCGCCGAGGAACAGGTAGATCACGCTGGCCACCACCGAGGGCGCCAGCCAACCGGCGTTCGGCGCGGGTTCGGTGAACGCCGCTCCTGCGATGAACAATACGCCGGCGACGCCGAACTGCACGAAGGTGACGGCGATCGGGTCGAACCGTTTGGTGTAGATGCCCAGGAAAGTCAGGTTGAACGAGAAGATGACCGCGGTGGCGATGGTCAGCCAGTCGCCGGCGCCCAGCGACAACGAACCGCCCGGCTTCAACGAGACGAAGCCGACGCCGGCCAGACAGATCACGCCGGCAACCAGGTTGATGGCCTTCGGCCGAATCCTCGAGACGATCCATGTGGCGAACGGGGTGAGGACGCAATAGGCCGCCGTCAGAAACGCGCTGCGCCCGGGTTCGATGGTCCGCAACCCGACGGTCTGGGTGACCATCGTACCCCAATAGGTCAGGCCCGCCACCAGTGCCGGCACGATGATCTTCGGCGTCAGATACGGCACGATATGCCTATGGAACAACGCCAGCATGCACAGGCAGGCACCGGTCATGCGCAGCCCCATCAGCCATTGGGGCGAAATCGCCTCCATGGCGATTTTGGCGAGCAGATAGCTGCCTCCCCACAACGCGGCGCAGCACAGCAGCATGAGTCTGGCGAGATTCGGGGGAAAGCTGCGTGACCAGCGGCTGCGCAACTTGTTGCAACGATCGACCAAACCCATGGTGCACCTCTGGACGGTTGGAAAAAAACTTGTGGCTCTCTTGGCTCACAGATTACGGGGACTACCGGCCAAAGCCGACCGGTCGGCGGGTGTCGGGCGCGTATCGTCCCGTATTGCCGCCGGCGGGCGGAAGCGCGATGAAAACCATGTGAAGGTGAGGATACTCACAGTGAGCGCCCGGGCCGGTCGCGCGCGAAACCGGTATTCTGGAAAGGAACAGACATGGTTCCGCAACAATTTTGAAAGGATTCGACATGGCAGTCATCACACCGCAGATCAAGGAATTCATCGAGAACAACCTCGGCTGGATCACCACCGTCTCCAAGGACGGCGAACTGGACCTCGGCCCGAAGATGTCTCTGTTCGTTCTGGACGACACGCACATCGCCTACCATGAGCGCACCGCCGGCCAGCACTACGAGAACCTCAAGAACGGCTCTCCGTTGGTCATCGCCTTCGCCAACCTCGAGAAGAAGCAGGGCTACCGCTTCCGCGGCAACGTGGTGCTGCACGTTGACGACGACATCTACAACGAGCAGGTCAAGGTCGCCGAGGAAAAGGGCACCAAGAAGCCGGCCGTGATTCCGGTTCTCGAAGTCACCGAAATCCAGAACCTTGCCTCCGGCCCGACCGCCGGCAAGACCATCGCCAAGGACTGATTAGCTGACGTATTGGTGGCTTCCTCGTCAGAGGGAGCCACTTTTTCGCTTTTTAGTGCGCAGTACTAGGTGACGGCCTTGGGCGTCGGTGGTGGCGAAGAGGTAGGTGTTGCCGCCGTCCTTGAGTTTGAGTTTTTTGCGTAGCTGGGCCACGGTTAGGGGGAAATTGCGTACGGAGATGTTGGCGTGCGTGAGACCGGCCAATAGCTGCTTCAGTTCTCTCTTGTTCATGGTGGCGATGGATTCGATGACGAATGATCTGCCTGGAAAATCGGAAATAGGTTCGGCCGCCACGAACAGGTGGCTATTCGGGCTGATGTGATGCACGGCGAAGCGCTGTTCGAGAACATCAAAGCACCCGGCCTTCATGATTGAGGCGTTGGGTTCGTAAAGGTACTTCCAATGCGAGGAATCGAAGCCGTTCGCGCTTTCCTCAGCCGGGAGATCCTCGGTATTACAGGTATTGCATGCAACTAAGGCAGAATCGCTGATAGGGGTTTGATTGTCGCTGTTATCGCCGGCCTTGTACGACAGCACCTGCCCGTCATTGACGCATACCACGAGCGGTGAGGCGCAACGGCCGCGCCCCAACACCAGCAACAATTCCTTGCATTCATTACCGGTGGAGACGATATGCACCTCGTGCACCGCGCCGGCGAAATCCGTAATGGTCTTATGCCAGTCGAGCATGGGGGAGAGCTTGACCATGACCGTCGGTGCCTTGTCCAGCAGCGTATCCTTCAGGGTCAGCACATCCGGCGTGCAATCGGCAATCGCGTAGGTACGCGCGCCATGATCGTCACGGCGGGCCGGATCGAGGAAGATCATGGAGGCTCGGCCAAGCGTATCAAGCACTGCTGTTGAATCAACATTGATGATTTCGGCGTGGCCAAGGCCGAGTATTGGGAAATTATGGCGAGCGATATCACATAAAGTGGATTGTTGTTCCACATATATGGCACGATTGAACACTCGGGACATGTAAGAAAAGTCGACGCCGAAACCGCCGGTCAGATCGACTAGGGATGTCGGGGAATCGTCGTCGACTGCTTCCTTGGCCAACAATCGCTGTGCTAACCGGGCTTTGTATTGAGCCGTGAACTGGCTGGAACATTGTTCCATTGGGACTTGCGGCGGGAAAATCAGCCCATCATGGGACGCCCCGTCAGGTAGCTTGAGTGAAGCGCGCTGCCAGCCGGCAATCTGCTCCAGCGCGAACGGCACATCCACGTCGCCATCATGTTTGGCGTGCAAGGCCACATCACGCACATCTTCACGGCGGTGTTTGGCGATGAACGCCCAGGTCGACTCAGAAATCTCCATGCCGCCATTCTAGGGGTTGTGCTGAGATGAGTATGGCAAACCGCAAGAGAACGAGGTGGCGAAAACCGATGATCGATGAAGTGATGATGCTGCGTCATGGCCGTACGCAATACAATCTCGAACATCGCTTGCAAGGCCAGATCGATGTGCCGCTCGACATCGTAGGCCAATGGCAGGTCGACCAGACCGGATTCGCGCTCGCTTCACGGTATTACTGGGCCAAGGTGAACCGACTTGCCGAGCATCCCGAAGCCATCGCCCAGCCCGGTCCTGACGCCGCCGAACGCACTGATACGCGACAGTTCGAGGAGGCTCCCGCCGCCGGCCGGCGCATGGTGGTGATGACCTCCGACCTGTTCCGTGCCCAACAGACCGCACACGCCTTCGCCGATATTTTGGGATTGCCGGTCACCTGTGACCAACGACTGCGTGAACGCAGCTTCGGCGAGTGGGAAGGCATGACCCGCGCCGAAATCAAAGCCGTGGCAGCCGACGACTACGCCTCTTGGAAACAACACACTGGGGGCGAAACCAAGCATGGTGTGGAAAGCCGTGCCGCCGTGGGCCAGCGAGGTGCCGATACCGTGCGCGCACTGGTCATCGACTCCTCCTATTCAGACAGCACGCCCACCACGCTGATGCTCGTCACCCATGGCTCATGGATTACCGCCACCATCTCCAACCTGCTCGAACTCGACCCGGACGGCATGAACGCACTCGGCGGCATGCGCAACGCCTGTTGGTGCCGGCTCAAAGTGCGCCACAGCGTCAACGGCATCCCCGCCGAACAGCCCCTGTGGGAGTTGGAGGAATACAACAAGGCTCCCGCCATCGCCGACAGCGCCGACTGGGAGAACGGGCCGACCGATCTGCGCGGACCGCACATGCCAAGTTGGCAGCCAATCGTCTGGTGACGGTCGCTATGCGAAACCCCGCTCGCAAATTCGAACGGTGGGTCTAGACTGATTGCGGTTTGGAACCGTACAGCGATAGAACAGTAGGAAAGCGCGGAAGGCGGGTGAGGCGACATGCTGAGAATCTTCAGCTCAATCAATGGCCAGGTGGAGCAGATCGAGAAACCGGAAAACGGCTCCTGGTTATGTTTGAGCGAACCCACTGATGTGGAGCTCGCCACCGTCGCCTCGCAGACCGGCATCGACCTGGCCGACCTGCGCGCCCCTTTGGATGACGAGGAACGTTCACGTGTGGACGTCGAAGACGATTACACGATGATCATCGTCGACATTCCCACCGTGGAGGAGCGCGGCGGACGCGACTGGTACGAGACCATCCCGCTGTCGATCATCGTCACTGAAAACCTCATCATCACCGTCTGCATGCAGGACACGCCCGTGCTCCACCCGTTCATGGAAGGCACGATACGAGGTTTCAACACCTTCATGCGTTCGCGCTTCATCCTGCAGATCCTGTACCGCAACGCCACGATGTACCTGCGGTATCTGCGCATCATCGACCGCGAAAGCGACAAGCTCGAACTGAAACTGCGCCATTCCATGCAAAACCGTGAGATCGTGATGCTCATGGAACTGAGCAAGACCTTGGTGTACTTCACCACATCGCTGAAATCGAACGAGATCGTGATGGAGAAACTCACCACCCTGCAGCGCATCAAGCAGTATCCGGACGATGAGGACCTGCTCGACGACGTCATCACCGAAAACAAGCAGGCCATCGAGATGGCCAACATCTACAGCGGCGTTCTTGCGAACATGACCGACGCCTTCGCCTCGATCGTGTCCAACAACCTGAACAACGTGATGCGCATCTTCACCATCATCTCCATCACCCTGTCCATCCCGACGCTGATTTTCTCGATGTACGGCATGAACTTCGACGGCGGCATGATGGGCATGCCGTTCACCGACAAGCCTTGGGGCTTCCTGCTCATCATCGTGATCTCCATGGTGCTTTCCGGTGTGGTTGCCTGGTTCCTCACACGTTCGCGCATGTTCAAGTAAGGCGTTTGACGGTTATGCACCATTGGTCATCGTTCGCCAGCCGTAGCATGCTCCGCGCTCGCCGCCCGATGTGGCGCGGATTTCACTCCCGGCTGATGGCAGGATTCGCCGCGGCCTTTGGCATGATATTGCCATTATCTGGTCTGGCCGGTTGCGGCCAAATTCAAGTCACCACCGTCTCCGGAGCGCCGGAGGGGCCCACCATCGCCATTGGGGTCGCAGCCGATGAACCATCGGTGGGAGCATGGCATGACGGCACATACCAAGGCTTCGACATCACCATCGCCAAATACGTGGCCGCCAAACTCGGCTATGCGAACAAGCAGATCGTCTTCAAGCAGGTTCGCCCCGAAAACCGGCGCTCCATGCTGGACAATGGACAGGTCGACATGGTCGTCGCCTCTTGGCCTATCACCGATGGGTCCAGCGCGATCGTTGATTTTGCCGGACCATACCTCACGACCAGCGTCGGTTTGCTGGTCAGGTCGGATGAGCGTGGCCGATTCACCAATGACGCAGGTTCGGTGGGCGACGTAGGCGACGGCACGGTGTGCGCAGTGAAAGGTGACGAGACAGTCGGCATCTTCCGCGGCAACCACCCGAAGGCTCGGATTCAGGAGCGTAGCAGTTATGCGCAGTGCGTCACGGCCGTGCAAGTAGGGTCGGCGGATGCCATAGCCTCCGATATGGCGGTGCTTTCCGGTCTTCAAGCGGCCAACGGGCCCCAGTATATGGACGTGATTGCGGACAAGGGCGAGGTCAGTTATGGCATCGCCGTGAGTCAAGGCATCAGCCAATTGGCGCAGAAAATTGCGGAAGCATTGGAAGACATGGTTGAGGATGGCAGCTGGACGGCCGCCAAGGATACGTTCACAAGCCAAACAAAGCTCACGGTTTCGCTGAACGGTGACCCCAAAGCCATCGTCTCGGATGCTGAATAACGATTGACGACGTGTCCAGTTGCGAGGCTACCTTGCTGATTTATGAGTGACAACGAGAAGAGCACGCAAACCGAAGAGCCCAACTTCCGCTACAACGCCGCACTGGCGCAGGACATCGAAAACAAGTGGCAGAAGATTTGGGACGAGCAAGGCACCTTCTGGGCCGCCAACGTCAACGGCGATTTGAAGGACGGCAAGGGCCGTAACGCCGAAGGCCGCACCGCCTACTTCGCCATGGACATGTTCCCGTACCCCTCCGGCAAGGGTCTGCATGTGGGCCACCCGCTGGGCTACCTGGCCTCCGACGTGACGAGCCGCTACCACCGCATGAAGGGCGAGAACGTCCTGCACGCCATGGGTTACGACGCTTTTGGCCTGCCCGCGGAACAGTACGCGGTCCAGACCGGTCAGCATCCTCGCGTGACCACCGAGGCGAACATCGCCAACATGAGCCGCCAGCTGCACCGCATGGGTCTGAGCTTCGACAACCGCCGCACGTTCGCCACCATCGACCCCGGCTACGTGCGTTGGACCCAATGGATCTTCTCGCGCATCTACGATTCCTGGTACGACGAGGACGCCACCAACCCGTCCGGCTCCAAGGGATCCGCGCGCCCCATCGCCGAGCTCGTCGCCAAGTTCGAATCCGGTGAGAATGCCATTCCCGGGCATGAGTCCGACGGCAAGCAGTGGTCCGACCTCACTGCCGCCGAGCAGCAGGATATCTTGAACGACTTCCGCCTGGCCTACATCTCCAAGTCCCCGGTCAACTGGTGCCCGGGTCTGGGCACCGTGCTGGCCAACGAGGAGGTCACCGCCGAAGGCAAGTCCGAGCGTGGCAACTTCCCGGTCTTCCAGCGTGAGCTACGCCAGTGGTCCATGCGCATCACCAAGTACGGCCACCGCCTCATCGCCGACCTTGACGGCATCAACTGGCCTGAGAAGGTCAAGCTCATGCAGCGCAACTGGATCGGTGAATCCCATGGTGCCTCCGTGCACTTCACCGTAGCCACTGCCGACGGTGACAAGGACATGGAAATCTACACCACCCGTCCCGACACGCTGTTCGGCACCACGTTCGCCGTTGTTTCCCCGGAACATCCCCTGCTGGAGAACGTGCCCGCCGAATGGCCGGCCGATGTACCTGAAGACTGGAAGGGCGGCTATGTCAACCCGGTCGAGGCGGTGAAGGCCTACAGGCTCGCCGCCGAAGCCAAGACCGCCAAGGACCGCGTGGACGAGGGCGGTGAGAAGACAGGTCTGTTCACCGGCCTGTACGCCACCAACCCGATCACCGGCGCGAAGCTCCCACTGTTCACCGCCGACTACGTGCTGATGGACTACGGCACCGGTGCCATTATGGCCGTGCCTGGTGGCGACCAGCGCGATTACGATTTCGCCACCAAGTTCGGTCTGCCGGTCATCTACACCGTCAAGCCTCTGCCGGATTCCGGCGACGACTTGGCCAACTACGAGGGCAAGGCGCCGTTCGTTTCCCATGACGGCATCGTGATCAACTCCTCCGTCGAGGCCACCGAAGCCAAGGGCGACGCGCTGAGCCTTAACGGCCTGCGCGTGGATGATGCCATCGCCAAGGTCAACGCCTGGCTGGAGGGTGCCGGTGTCGGCAAGGGTACCGTGAGCTACCGTCTGCGCGACTGGCTGTTCTCCCGCCAGCGTTACTGGGGCGAACCCTTCCCGATCGTGTACGGTGAGGACGGCACCCCGCACCTGCTGCCGGATTCCGCCCTGCCGATCAGCCTGCCCGATGTGCCGGACTACGAGCCGCGCACCTTCGATCCGATGGACGCCGAGTCCAACCCGGAGGCACCGTTGAGCCGCAACGAGGACTGGGTCAAGGTCGAGCTTGACTTGGGCGACGGCGTCAAGACCTACTACCGCGACACCAACACCATGCCGAACTGGGCCGGATCCTGCTGGTACTACATGCGGTACATCGACCCGACCGACGCCGACCACATGGTGGAGAAGGACGAGTTCGACTACTGGATGGGCCCGAACCACAACAAGTACTCGGGTGATGAAGGCGGCGTGGACCTGTATATCGGCGGAGTCGAACACGCTGTGCTCCACCTGCTGTACTCCCGTTTCTGGCACAAGGTGCTCTTCGACCTGGGCTATGTGGATTCGGCCGAGCCGTTCCACAAGCTGTTCAACCAGGGCATGATTCAGGCTTACGCCTATACCGACGACCGCGGCCAGTACGTGCCGGCGGACGAGGTCGTGGAAGGGCCGGCCGACGCCTCCGGCGAGCCGACGTTCACCTGGAACGGCGAACATGCCAACCGTGAATTCGGCAAGATGGGCAAGTCCCTCAAGAACATCGTGACCCCGGACTACATGTACGAGAACTATGGCGCCGACACCTTCCGCCTGTACGAGATGAGCATGGGTCCGCTGGACGAATCCCGCCCGTGGAACACCCGCAACGTGGTCGGCGGCATGCGCTTCCTGCAGCGTCTGTGGCGCAACGTGGTGGACGAGACCACCGGCCAGGCCCACGTGACCGAGGACGCGCCCGATGAGAAGACCCTGAAACTGCTCAACAACACGATCGCCGAAGTGACCGCGGAGATGGAGGGCATGCGTCCGAACACCGCCATCGCCAAGCTCATCGTGCTCAACAACCATCTGACCGGTCTGAAGGCCGTGCCGCGTGCCGCCGTGGAGCCGTTGGTCCTGATGCTCGCCCCGATCGCCCCGCACATCTGCGAGGAGATGTGGAGCAAGCTGGGCCACCCCGAGTCCCTGTCCGCCGAGCCGTGGCCGGTGGCCGACGAGCGTTACGTGGGCCACGATACCGTGACCGCCGTGGTGCAGATCAAAGGTAAGGTGCGCGCCAAGCTCGAAGTGCCGGTCGACATCGACCCGGCCGACCTCGAACGGCAGGCGCTGGCCGCCGTCGCCGACCGTCTTGGCGGCAAGGAGCCGCGCAAGGTGATCGTCAAGGCCCCGAAGATCGTCTCCATCGTTCCCGCGGAGTGACTTGTTGCGGGTTAGGCTCCCCTCTTTGAGGGGAGCCGCTCGCGTGGCGAGACTGAGGGGAGCGTCAACCGCCCCACCTCAATTGTGGATAACTTCATAAGCTAGAACCACATACCCCGTTTCAGCTGGACAAACGCCCATGAATCCATCAGCGTGGATGCATGGGCGTTTCTCATAACCATCGCGCAGACCATGCCGCCAACCGTTTGCGCGCATTCAGCAGGCAGAGCGAAGCCATGCCCCAACCGCGAGTGGAACGGCCCACGACGCCTCCGCCGCCTCCCGGCCATGCACGGATTCATCCGGCCGGCCACCCGCCCCAAAGGGCGCAGAGCGGCCTGCGGCAGGCGACCCGTGACAAACGTGCGTTATCGGATCTGATTGGCGTACGTTCCGCCGATGCCGTCGGAGAATCAGCCAGACTCACCCGGGATCAGCCGCGATTGTCGTTCACCATTGGGCATGCCTTGGCCGTGATATTGCTGCTGATCGTCGCCCTTGGCATCAGCTTGGCATTGCTGGTCCAGCAGTCGATGAATATGGCCATGCTGTCTCAACCGACCGCCATGCAGACCACGGGCGGCTCCGCTGGAGATCAGACGATGCCATCGCAGAACACCACGGACGAGAAACGCACGGATCCGCAGCAGTCGGAGCATTCCGATGCCACAGCGAACCCCGAATCGGATACCACGCAATCTCCGCACATGCAGACGGACGGCAGCGATGCCGGCGCTTCCACGCATGGTCTCATCAACCTCAACACGGCTACCGCTGAGGAATTGCAATCCATCAAAGGTATTGGGCCGGTTACCGCTCAGCGGATTATTGATCATCGCACGGCGATTGGCGGGTATGCATCAGTCGATCAGCTGCTGGATGTCAAAGGCATCGGCTCCAAGACGCTGGAGACCATGCGAGGGCAGGTGACGGTCGGATGAGCAGGGATCGGATACTGCGCGAGCAGGGGAGCCGCGATTGGAGGATGCTGCCGATCGCCATAGTGATGTGGGCGGCAAGTCTGGGAGCGCACGCATTATTCGCATGGAGGATGTCTGATGGACTCGGCACCGGTCAGGCAAAGGCCGATGCCGGAGCTGGCATTGACGCCACCATAATCGGCATGGAATGGCCTGTCACACGAATATTACCTATAACAGTGGCGTCATGTGCTGCCGTGGCGGCGATGATCGTGGTGTCTTTCCGCCTGCGGATCAGGTGGACGGGAACATTGACCGTATGCGTTGCGGTGGCGTGCATCGGCAGTATGGCGTCAATCGCGTCGGACACCATTGCCTGGCATGATCCTGCCTCCGCACAAGCTCGCCAATCCAGTTCATACCACGAAGTCATGGCCACGGTGACGACGCCCGTGATCGCTTCGGACCAACGCACATACGATTGTCAGACGGACATACGGCTGAGCGGCATCACTGTGGATGGCGCGGACGTACGTTCCACGGTCGCCGTGCGCGTATACGCCGATGAATCGTATTGTGGGCAGTTGCGTCGAGGCGCGGTCTATCTGTTGACGGGCGTATTGCAGCAAGCGCGATATGGACGCATACCGCTATGGCTGCTCTTGGAAGGAAAACAGCCGGTAGCGCAGGTGCGGGCTCCGCCGTGGCATCTCGCCGCGATTGCGCAGGTGCAGGAGGCGTTTTTCACCGTGACCGGACAATTGTCCGATCAGGGGCGTGTGTTGGTGCCGGGATTGACGATGGGTGTGCTTGGCCAGGATTATATCGGCGGCGATGCCGGTCCGATGCCGGTCAACAGCGCGTATGCGCAAACGTTGGAAAATCAGTTCCGCCGGTCCGGCATCATGCACCTCATGGCCGTATCCGGCGGCCACTTCGTACTGGTGGCAGGACTGGTGCGTCGGTTATGCATGTGGATGCTGCTTGATCGGCGGCTGACGGCGTTGCTGGTCTCTGGAGTATATGCGCTGCTGGCATTGGCGATGTTCCCCAGTGATTCGGTCACCCGCGCGTTCATCATGGGATTGATAGGTGCGTTGGCGTATGCGATGGGACGGCGTACGCAAGCGTTGAGCGCCCTATGCTGGACGATAATCGGTGTATTGGCGGTGAACCCGGATATGTCGGCCAGCTACGGATTCGCCTTGTCTTCGGCCGCCGTACTGGGTATCGTGCTGTTTGCGGGGCGGCTGGCCGGTGCCTTTGAGCGAGCGATGCCGCACAGCATCGCCGAAATGATGGCGATGACCGTGGCCGCGCAATTGTTCACCCTGCCGATTCAGGTGTTGATGGAACCGGAATTGCCGTTGCTGTCCGTGCCGGCGAACCTGCTGGTGTCACCGTTCGTGGGATTGGCCACGATGGCGGGATTGATGGCACTGGCCTGCGCATGGTGCACGCCATGGCTGGCCGGCGTATTCGCGTGGATATCGTCATGGGGCACGCTGGTGATGGAACGGGTGGCGTTGTGGCTGGGCGGCAGCACGATGGCCGTCATCCCATGGAAAGACGGCGTTACGGGTGCCGTGCTGATTGTGGCGGCGGAAATCGGTATCGGCATGCTACTGGTGTTCGTCAGCCGTTGCCTCCAGCATGTCCGTCGTTATGAGGCCGGAATGTCTGGCGTGCGCTTCGGTTCCGCTTGGCGCGTCCGCCTCAGTCTCTGGTGTGAGGAGACGAGACGCCTCTTTACGCGGCGGCAAGCCGAATAGCCAATGCGGTATTCGGTGCAGCAACCATCGCAATCCCAGCCGAATACCACTATCTTGACGGCAGCGGCAAAATCGTGATGCCGGCAGGTCATTGTCCAACCTGTGTGGCGAGATGGTGGCATGGCGAAAACAGCAGCGAATGCACCGGTAACCGTGGTGCCCGGAGGCGACTCGTATTTGAACGACGCGCGCACCAAGGCACTGTGCGCGCAGGCGTTGAAGGCGCGGCCCGACGCCGACCTCATCGAACTCGACGCCACATCGGCCGACCAGTATGCCTTCGATGAAGCCGTCAGCCCATCGTTGCTTTCCGACGTTGCCGTGGTCAAACTCGTCAACCTGCAGAATGCCGACGACAAGCTCGCCGAAGCTCTGGTGGCGTACACCAAGCAGGCCGCCAAGGATCCGAACGGCTCCAGCGTGGTGATCTGCCAGCACGAGGGCGGCGTCAAAGGGCGCAAAATCATCGACCAACTGGTGAAAGCCGGCGCTCGCAAAGAGGATGTGCCGGATTTGAAGAAACCGGATGCACAGCTCAATTTCGTGCTCGGAGAATTCGAGAAACGTGGTCGTAGAGTCGAACCGATGGCCGCACAGCAGCTGGTATCCGTACTCGGCGGCAAAACCGGCGAACTCGCCGCCATGTGCGAGCAACTGTGTTTCGACTTTGACGATAATCCGATGGGCCTCGACCGTGTCAACCAGTATTTGACCGCCAATCCGCAGGTCACCGGTTTTGCCGTGGCAGACAAGGCCGTGGAAGGCAAAACCGCAGAAGCCATCGTCATGATGCGTGCAGCTGTGGAACAAGGGACCGATCCCATCGCGCTGATCGGCGCGTTGGCCATGAAGCTCCGTACCATTGCCAAAGCCTCGGCGGTACGGGCCGGCACGATTTCCCAGGCCGAAGCGAAAACCAATCCGTGGGTGCTGAAGAATGCGATGCGCCAACTTGGCGGCTGGACTTCGGCAGGACTCGCGCATTGCATCCGTATGCTCGCCTGGGCGGATGAGCAAAGCAAAACAAACGGTGGCGACCCGGTATATGCGCTGGAACGCTGCGTTGAAGACATCAGTCATAAAGGTCGGTAAAAGTCGATAAAGGGGTATTTATGAGCGAACACACTATTGCGGCTCCCACCAGCGAGGCCATGCAGGAGCTCGGCCGTCGTGTGGCCGGAATGGTACACGGCGGCGATGTATTGCTGCTCTCGGGCCCTCTTGGTGCCGGCAAAACCACATTCGCCCAGGGCTTCGGGGCGGGGCTGGGCATTACCGAACCCATCGTGTCTCCTACATTCACCATTGCCCGCGAACTCGACGGACATTTCGCCGACGGCACTCCGTCTCATCTGGTGCATGTGGATGCCTACCGTCTGGGCGGCTCAGCCTATGCACCGGGGCAGGACGCCATCGGGCGTTTGTTGGACGAGCTGGAATCGCTGGGATTGGACGAAGAACTTGAAGACCCCGGCGAGAACACGGTGGTGCTTATGGAGTGGGGCGAACAAATGGCCACCGCCTTGGCGCCAGAACGACTTGAAATCCATATCGATCGACCTCTCGATTCCTCCGATGCCGCATCCGCTGGATCAGACGGCGAACTCACCAGCAACGGCACTCGTACCGTCGCATTCGTCCCAGTCGGCAAGCGATGGGCCGCGTTCGATCTGCAGTAAGCCATGCGCCTATAGACTCCTCGATGTACACTCTCTAGAGGCTTTACGACTAGGAGGATTCATGGGTTGCACGTTGGTGATTGACACCTCATTCGGCTCGACGGTCGGCATTGTGGGGCGCGAGCCCATTGTAGAGACCGATTCGCGCACCCATGTGGAGAAACTGCAGGTCAATATCGCGCGTGCGGTCGAGGAGGCCGGGTTCCCAGCATCTGACATTGCAACAGTCATTGTGGGTACCGGTCCAGCCCCCTTTACTGGTCTGCGTGCCGGTATCGTTACGGCCAAGGCACTGGCTTTCGCAACGGGAGCGACGCTTATCGGCCATAATGTTCTTGAGCCTCAGGTGCAATGGAATCTCATTCGCCGTGGCAAAGCCGGCACTCTCGGCGATACTCATAAATGCCATGTGCTCACTCTTGCCGTAAACGACGCACGCCGCAAGCAACTCTATTTTGCGTTGTACTCGGACCCGCTCGTTGGCGATCCCGATGGCGAAACCGTGGCGACGGCTCTGATTGACATGGATATCGATTACCCTGAATCCATCGCGCAGCGCGTGAATGATGCCGTTCATACGTACCGCGACGGACTTATGCCAGAAGACAGCAATGTGGATGTGGTCGTGGATGTTGTGGGTCATGGGGCCCGCAAATATGCGGATGCGCTGGGTGCAATCGAGCAGCTTGGCGACATCACCGATGAATCCGTATTGGACCGAGGGGAGCAAGGTCTCGCTATCTTTGCCACTGATGCGGAACTGGTTGCCAACCGTAATCCCGATACGCCGGTCGAACCGTTGTACCTGCGCCGTCCGGACGCCGAAGTGCCGAATCCGCTGAAGCACGTGCTCGGCCATGCCGGTGCCGATAAGGCGTGAAGTGGGTTGTGGCCCGATGATTGTTGACATCACTGCCGTAAGTCGTGATCTTGCGGTTTGCTCCATCGCACAGTTGGAAGGCGAACTGTTCGGCCTCGGCGCATGGAATGCGAACATGGTGCGAGAGGAACTGGACGCACCGGCCCGCACGTATCTGCTGGATGTGCTGGGAGAGGTGGAACAGGCGGTTGTCCGCGGCTACGCCGGCTTCTGGTATGACGGCGAGGACGCCGAGCTCATGACCATCGGCGTGGGCAAGGCATACCAGCGGCAAGGCATCGCCGCTGCGTTGCTTCAGGCACTGGTCGACGAGGCGAAGCGTCAGGGCGCCTCGCGCATGCTGCTCGAAGTGCGTGTGGATAACGACCCTGCGCTGGCCCTGTATCACCGGTTTGGATTCGAACGCATTGGATTGCGCAAACGCTACTACCAGCCTGAAGGCATCGACGCATACACCATGAGCTTGGACCTGAAACCTGGGGTCGTGGGCTTTGCCGCCCCGCAGACGGCATCGGCGGACACTGAAGACATCACTGGCAAGCAAACGGAGAAGAACGGAGAAGCACGATGAGCGAACCGGTTGTACTGGGCATTGAATCCACCTGCGACGAAACCGCGGCTGCCATCGTACGCGGCCGCGAACTGCTCTCCAACGTCGTGGCCTCATCCATGGAGGAACACGCGCGATACGGCGGCGTGATCCCCGAAATCGCCTCCCGTGCGCACGCTGAGGCCTTCGTGCCATGCGTGTCCAAGGCGCTCGCCGACGCGAACATGACGTTGGCGGACGTGGACGCCATCGCCGTGTCCGCCGGTCCTGGACTGGCCGGTTGCCTGGCCGTGGGCGTGTCCGGCGCCAAGGCGCTGGCCTGGGCTGCGAACAAGCCGATTTACGGCATCAACCATGTGATCGGGCACATCGCCGTCACTCAGCTGCAGTTCGGCCCGTTCCCCAAGGACACGCTGGCTCTGATTGTCTCCGGCGGCCACACCTCGCTGCTGCATGTGGAGGACATGCCGCGCAAGATCGATGTGGTGGGCACCACGCTGGATGACGCGGCGGGGGAGTGCTTCGACAAAGTCGCCCGTCTGCTCGGCTTCCCGTATCCGGGCGGCCCGCACATCGACCGCCATGGACGCAACGGCGACCCGCACGCCATCAAGGTGCCGATGGGTCTGACCCAAGGCAAGGCCGGTGCCGTGCACCCGTATGATTTCAGTTTCTCCGGTGTCAAGACCGCCGTGGCCCGTTGGGTGGAAAGCGAGCAGGCCGCCGGCCATGAGATTCCGGTGGACGACGTGTGCGCATCCCTGGCCGACTCCGTGGCCACCGTGCTAGCCCGTAAGTCCATGCGCGGCTGCCGGCAGTACGATTCCAACACGCTGATCGTGGGCGGCGGCTTCTCCGCCAACTCGCAGCTGCGCGCCAAACTGCTCGAATTCGGCGAGAACTACGGCGTCGACGTCCGTATCCCGCAAATCAAGCTCTGCACTGACAACGGTGCCATGGTCGCCATGCTCGGCGTGAATCTGGTCGAAGCCGGCGTGGCCCCCAGCGTCCCCGACTTCCCGATCGACTCCGCCATGCCCCTGACCAAGGTCTCGATGTAAGATTTGCACGGTATTCCCAAACTGATACTGGGAATACCGTGCCTCTCATCGGTGAATTGACAGTGACCTGTCTGCCTGATGTGAGTAGTGGTGAGGTCTTCGCCATGGATTTCCCGGTTGATGATGGGGTGTCGTGTCTGGTCACCAATGCGATGAAAATAAAAAAGCCTCGGAGAACCGAGGCTTTCGATGGCTCCTGCGACTGGGCTTGAACCAGTGACCGTCCGATTAACAGTCGGATGCTCTGCCAACTGAGCTACGCAGGAATATTCAATTTTCATCCCGTCCGGAGTTACCCGTTCAGGTGAGCTCCTGCGACTGTGCTTGAACCAGTGACCGTCCGATATACGGTTCTGGCTTGCAGCCGTAGGGCTTCTTGCAACAGGAGTAGAGAATACACCTGCTTTGCTTGCCCTTCAAATCGGCGTGTCTCGACAATTCTTCTCGATGCACCCGGTTTTCCGAAGAGCTTCAGCCGTCGGCGAGAACATTGGCTAGGCTCCATGCAATCGCAAATAGCATTTTCTGGGAAGTGACGAAGACGTCACTTCCTTTTTCTATGCGAAGGAGCTGCCATGAAGTACTGGAACTCGAACAGGAAAAGCTGCGAGCATGTCGAGCCACGCGAGGATTGGAAGGAATCCATCGAACTGTGGATCGACTGGATGGAAGCCATAGGCCGTACGGAAGAGACCTTGAAAACCCGATGGTACCAGATCGTCCGTTTCTCCAAAATCGTGAACAAGAGCATCACGGACGTGACCGAAGACGGCCTCATATTCTATCTTGCCGGCATGGGCACCGAAGGCAGACGCGGAGTGCGCAGCTGCGTCAAGGTCTTCTACCAATGGGGCATGAAACGCGGGCTCGCCCGCTGCAACCCGGCGGACTCGTGCAGGACGAGATGCGCAACGCCGTGGAATCCACCACACGCACCGACATGAGATTGACCATGCCCACGAACCAAATCGTCGGCACAAACGGCGTCGCCACGTACTCACTCAGCACCGCAAGAATAGGATAGACAAAAAAGGTATGCGCCGACATGCGCAAAGAAGCATGTCGGCGCATATCGGCACCGATATCAGAGGCGTCTGCCCTCGTCGGCGGGAGGCATCAGGCCGGACAACATGCCCGTCGGATCATCAGTCATGGATGCGGAATCATAGGTTGGATCGATTTTCGTGTTCGCACTATCCACCAGCATGAGGATCCGGTCACGGATACGAGGCTCCACATCCGAATACGCCTCCTCGATGTTGGAGAGGACCAGACCGGCCATTCTCCTGGCCTGGCCGACGACCCGCTCGGGATCGAGGTTGTTTTCCGATGCCAGCTTCTCCCAATGACGGGGCGTCACATCCCTGGCACCGGTGACGCCGCCGATGCGCATAGGCAGCTTTCCCGTCAAGAGGAAGGGAAAGGCTTATGGGCATATCCACACCCTTGGCGTATTCGAGGGGAACATTCCCCTCGGAATCCTCCAGAAACACACCAACAGGAGAATCGCCCATCCAGGCGTGCAGCTCCCTCACCGGGCACTCCCGAGACTGGAAAGCGGCAACGCGGCTATGTCTATTCCCAACACATCAGCTGCGGGGAATACCGCTTCAATCGGGGCTTCGCCCCGCTGGAGCAAATCATCGGCGAACCGAGGATCGATGCCGGCCCGGGAGGCGAGATCTCCGGCGCTCCAGGAACGGTTCGCCGCCTCTTCCCGGAAAGCGGCCGCGATATCCGATTCGGTGCGGGCGAAAAGAGTCCGGCGTCCACGCGGCGTTTGGAAACGGCTGAGGTAACGCGCGTACTCCAGTTGCGCCTTTGTCGGCTCAGGCGGTTTATAGTCCAGATTCGACATTGCAGGCCTCCTTAACACTTGATTACTCTAGCCTTTACAGATAATCCAGTGATTATCTCGCCCTTCTCGTACAGGCTCGTATATTCGTCGCCCATGCGGTCGGCGAAGTCCCTTACCCTCATATCGATATCCCATTCGATGGGAGGGCATCCGAACGCGAGTTCCACGTATCGGGGTCCCACCGACATGCCCTGATCGGTTTTCAGATCCTTCCAGAGCGGTCCACGGATTCCTTGCCGCCATCGTAGCGTCCGGCCTGCGGCGTCGAACGGTTCGCCCACCCATGCCTGCAAGTCGGAGAGCACGTCGGCGGCGTTCTCCCGTTCGCACACGTCACCTCAGTAAGCCGGAACCTCCATCGAGGCCATCGAGGGGACCACCGGGCACGATGCCCATCCCGTTCTCGGCATCATTCGTCGCCGCCGACCCTCACGCCGTATTCACGCAAGCGGCCGGCGTCGCGCACGAGGCCTTCGCCGATGATGCGGTTGTATTCGCGGATGTACTGCCAATCGACTGGATAGTCGATGTTCTCGAGCAGGAATCCCCACGCGCGCTTGATGTTGTTCACCGTGACTATATCGTCCACGCTCATACCCTCGGGCGCGCGCCCGTCGAAGATCTCCTGCGTGTCGGGGAAGGTGACGCCATCAACCTCGATCTTGGCGGTGCGCCAGATTGAATCGACCAGCAGCCGCTTCGCCAGTTCCACGGCCGTGCGCCTATCCGTCGTCGTATCGTTCCTCACCGGTTCCATCAAAGCTCCTTATCCGCTTCCGATAATTCTATCGAAGTGGCCGTGCCGGCAAAGGACGCCTGAGAGCGGGGGCATGGAGCTCGTGTTCGTGAGGTTGGACGACCATACGCCGCTGATCATTCATGCGAACAATCTGACCAAGGGATTCCGCGACGAGATAAGGAGGAACCGATGACTGGTCGCAGGTACATAGCCGAGAACGGCACCGAAATCACCGACGAGCTGGTCGACAGGTGGGCCGAGGAGGCCGAGAACGGTTTCCCCGGCGCCGAGGTCACCCCGTTCGAGGGGCGCGCGTGGGAGGCCGACACCGAGCCTCTGCGCCCGCGCACCATCCGTCTGAGCGATACCATGGGGCATCTCATCGAGGCGGATGCCAAGCGCAACCACATGAGCGTAAGCGCATGGACCAGAGCCGCGATGACCGAACGGCTCTCGCACCTCGTAGACGCCTGACGCATCAGACACAGCTAATACAGGCGCTGACAACGCACCGACGCATAAGAGAACTGGCGTGTGAGGTCTCATCAAGACTGCACACGCCAGTTCTCCAACGATGTATGAGGTTTGAGGTTATTTGTGGTCCTTGTCATGTGGATGCCACCATTTACACCACACCAACAAGTAGGCGACGAGTCCCCCTAGGAAAGGCAGGAAATTAACTAACTTCATGATTTACCTTCGCATGAATAAAAACCTGTTCAGCAGTGACTTGAAACCCACGCCCAGAAGAACGCAAAACCAAGACCCACCAACACAGCGATGGCAGGATTCACCCCGACAAGGCTCAATGCGGCTTGCCATGCTGCGTCATGACCAAATCCTATGGCGGTGACAAGATACGGGCATACATCATGCGGCGTAATCCTCAACTGTGCCCTGTTCATAAGTTCCTGACGTTGTTCCGCAGGAATTTTCTCAAGCTCATTTGCTGCATTGGCGACTACCGCAGCTAGGGATTCAGTGCGAACAGCACCATTGAAATCCTTGACCGTAACGACTCCTGTGTCGTAGTTGATTGTTGCGGTCAACGTACCTTTACCATCCACTTCGACGGTCGAGGTATTTTCGCCGTGAAGCTCTCCTCCGAATGCCGCAGGTATGGACTCTTTTGGCATTCCGCTGATTGCGATCTCTGCCGCATTTGCTGATGTCATCGGCACGAGTCCCAAAACTAGTGCTAGGAGAACGAGACTACTAGGGCAAGTATTCCACGTGCCGATTTCATAAGACGAGCCATTGATACCTCCGATGCTTCATTGCCTTGGTAGGCGGTATACCCACTATTTGGTAGGCAAGTAGAAAATCGCTTGTCTAGTAAAAGAGTATATCATCAACAGAGCTCGTCTTTGGGTGGCTTGTCCTCGACATTACCTTGCCGG
>CWGV01000008.1_pt1 | contig 38776 bp, 28 predicted proteins | sample 663871 | NCBI WGS metagenome assembly CWGV01 (sample SAMEA3735897, study PRJEB9488) | human gut metagenome | biome: ENVO:mammalia-associated habitat; material: ENVO:feces | place: Malawi | collected 2009-02-27 | reverse complement strand
CACCCCAAACACAAATAACTTGACAAGCTCCGCCAATACGCGCGGCGATCGTCCTCATCGATTTGAGGCTCGCCTCATAGCGCGCGGCTGCCACAATCAGAATGATGCCGCCCAAAGCAAGCCACACCCACCAGTAGTGGCGGGAGAATTCGGCCCGCCATGGCCACAGCACAGTTACCGTGCTGACGATAAGAATCACCGTGCCGTAGATCAACGGTGCTTGCAGCAAACGCACACCCACAATCAGCGCGGCCGCTCCGGACAGGCCGGCGATAAGATCCACCGGGGCATACGGTTGCGGGTTGGTCCATGCGAGGCCGAGAAGTATTACACCGGCAAGGATGGTGGCGTATGTCTCAATAACCTGTGATGCGGTCAGCCGTCCCGACGAACGTCCGAATCGCTCTTGCGCGACTGATGGCTGGTTCGGCTGCGTCATCGTGCCCTCCTACCCTTCTAGCCGTCATTGTTGCGCGAGTGAGTCCGAATACCAAGATGAAGACCGGAATAGTGCGAATAGCAGGCGGGCTTGTCGGTTCACGCGAATATCTTGGAACACATGACTTCCAATACCCTTCGTATGTCAACCATGTTCCTGCGCACCCTGCGCGAGGACCCCGCTGATGCCGATGTCGATTCGGCCAAGCTGCTGCAGCGCGCCGGCTATATTCGCAAGGCCGCACCCGGTATCTGGACCTGGCTGCCGCTCGGTCTGCGCGTGCTGAACAAGATCGAGGCCATCATCCGCGAGGAGATCAACGGCATCGGTGCCCAGGAAGTACACTTCCCGGCCCTGCTGCCGCGCGAACCCTACGAGGCCACCCATCGCTGGGAGGAGTACGGCGATAACATCTTCCGTTTGAAGGATCGCCACGAGGCCGATTACCTGCTGGCCCCCACCCACGAGGAGATGTTCACCCTTCTGGTCAAGGACATGTACTCCTCTTACAAAGACCTGCCCGTCACCCTGTACCAGATCCAGACCAAGTACCGCGACGAGTTCCGTCCGCGTGCCGGCCTGATCCGTGGTCGTGAATTCATCATGAAGGACGCCTACTCCTTCACCATCGATGAAGAAGGCATGCGCAAGGCCTACTATGACGAGCGCGGCGCCTACGAGCGCATCTTCCAGCGCCTCGACCTGAAGTACGTACCTGTGTTCGCCATGTCCGGCCCGATGGGTGGCTCCGCATCCGAGGAGTTCCTGGCTCCGATGCCGATCGGCGAAGATACCTTCGCGCTGGCGCCTTCCGGCAAGGCATGGAATGTTGAGGCCCTGAGCACTCCGGAGCTACCGGAAATCGATGCTTCCACCACCCCCGCCGCTTCCAAGGAAGCCACCCCGGATGCCAAGACCATCGATAACATGATCGAGCGTGCCAACGCCGACCACCCGCGTACTGATGGCCGTGAATGGCAGGCTTCCGACATCCTCAAGAACGTGGTGATCACCGTCAAGCACCCTGAGGATGAAGAGCATGACGAGCCGTGGCGTGAAGTGATTGTCGTCGGCGTGCCCGGCGACCGTACGGTGGATATGAAGCGACTGGAAGCCCAGTTCGCTCCCGCCGAGCTTGAGGAGGCCACTGAGGAAGACCTGAAGCAGCACCCCGAACTGGTGCCCGGCTACATCGGACCGATGGTGCTTGGCCCGCAGGCCGAGGCTGCCGGCGTGAAGAACCCGGTTCGCTACCTGGTCGACGCGCACGTGGTCAAGGGTTCCGCTTGGTTCACTGGTGCCGATGAGAACGAGGTCGACTACTACAACCTGGTGTACGGCCGTGACTTCAAGGCCGACGGCGTGGTGGAAGCCGTTGAGGTTCGCCACGGCGACATGAGCCCGGACGGTTCCGGTCCGTTGAGCTTCGAGCGTGGTGTGGAAATCGGTCAGGTGTTCCAGCTGGGTCTCAAGTACTCCAAGGCGCTGGACCTGAAGGTGCTCGACCAGAACGGTAAGGCCGTACCGGTGTGGATGGGCTGCTATGGCATCGGTGTTTCCCGCGTGCTGGCCTGCATCGCCGAAATGCACCACGACGAAGCCGGCTTGGCTTGGCCGTCCGTGATTGCCCCGGCTGCCGTGCACGTGGTGGCCACCGGCAAGGACGCTGTGGCGTTTGAAGGTGCCGAGAAGCTGGTCGCCGAGCTTGAAGCCAAGGGCCTTGAGGTTATTTACGATGACCGCAAGAAGGTGTCTCCGGGCGTCAAGTTCAAGGATGCCGAGCTGATCGGCGTGCCGCTGGTCGCCGTGGTCGGCCGCGATTACGTCAACGACGGCACCATCGAACTGCGCGACCGCAACGGCGAAAACAAGGTCGCCGTGCCCGCCGCCGAAGCCGCCGACGCGCTCGCCGAGCGCTTCGCCGCCCTCAGCTGAGTCCCACTTACTCAGCCTCGGCGTTAATCGCATCAAGCGCCATTCTGCCCAGTCGCAGAATGGCGCTTTGTTGTGGATAACCGAAACTTATCCACATTCTTAAAATTTCAACTGCGTCACAGTATCCACATTTGCCAGTTGCCCTTGTGCACTTCAAACGTCATGCCTCACAGTGAAGGTACCGCTGGGGCGTGCAAGCCGGCAATGAAGCCGGAGACAGGCTCCGGCGGTCCACATCCAAACAACAGGCCAGCAGGCCGAGGAAAGGACCGATCATGGCAAATCAACAAGCAGCAGTGACCGTCACCGGCTTTGTGGCCGGTGATCCGACACTAGGCGGAACTGAGAGTTTCCGCGTGCTGACATTCCGTATGGGCAGCACCCGCAGTCGACTCAACCTGACTACCAGACAATGGGAGGATTACGGAACCGCATGGGTGGGCGTCAAAGCGTTCCGTGCTTTGGCCGTGAACGCCGCCAGTTCGGTTCGCCGCGGTGACCGCATCATTGTGGTCGGCTCACTCATCACCGAGCAGTGGACCAATGAGCAAGGCGAACCGCGCAGTAGAACCGTTCTCGAAGCCACCAACATTGGGCATGACCTGACCTTCGGCACCACGTCGCTGATCAAGCCACAGCGTGCCGGTAATGGGAACGGAGGCAATGGTGGCAACGGTAACGGCAATGTCAATGGTGCCGCCGAAGGCATGGATGGCGGAAACGGGCAACGAGCATCGTCACCGCACATGAGGCCAACGCAATATAGTGTGGGCGGTGCCGCATCCGGTGTGGGTATGGACCCGTATGCGACCTCGTCGGAATCTGGCCCCGTCGAATTTGGGGTCACCTCCGATTCCGGCCAATCACCGTCGCCATCAACCGAGTCGGCGGCTGCGTCCATGGCCGATGCCGTCATGTCGCAACCGGACGCTGGCGCTAATCAGCCACAGTCCGCAGCCCAACAAACCTACGTCGACGGTTTCGCCGAATCTTCCGATCCCGGCGAATCCGAATTCTGAGTGCCAACCATACATCATGAAAAACCGCTGTGTTCGCCTGTAATCGAGGCAAGCACAGCGGTTTTCTCTTACATAACGGGGATTACCAGATGCGTACACGGTCCTTGGGTGCGAGCCACATGGCGTCGCCTTCGGTCACGCCAAAGGCATCGTAGAAGAGGTCCACGTTGCTGGCGATGCCGTTGGTGCGGAATTCGGCCGGAGAATGCGGGTCGATCTGCAGGTACTGTTCGGCCAGCTCGTCGCGGTTCTTGGTGCGCCAGATGGAGGCGTAGCTCAGGAAGAAGCGCTGCAGGCCGGTGAATCCGTCCATTTCGTGTGCGGTATCGAGCAGTGCCTTGATGGCGGCGGGGGAGCCGTCTTCTTCGGCGTCGGACTTACCTGCCGCCTTGCCAAGCGCGAACGCATACGCCTTGATCGCGATGTTCACGCCGCCCAAATCGCCGATGTTCTCGCCGATGGTCAGCGCGCCGTTCACGTGCGGCGCCTTATCAGGCTCGTCAGCGTACTTCTCGACCAGCTGTAGCGGCACAAAGCTGTTGTACTGGGCGATCAATGCGCCGGTACGGGCCTCGAAGTTCTTGCGATCCTCATCGGTCCACCAGTTGTTGAGCTTGCCGTCGCCGTCGTACTGCGAACCCTGATCGTCGAAGCCATGGCCGATCTCGTGGCCGATCACTGCGCCGATGCCGCCGTAGTTCGCCGCATCCTCGGCCTTCGGGTCGAAGAACGGGGGCTGCAGAATCGCGGCCGGGAACACGATGACGTTCATGCTTGGCTCGTAGTAGGCGTTCACCGTCTGCGGATTCATCAGCCATTCGTCCTTGTCGACCGACTTGCCGACCTTGGCCAGCTGATAGCCGGTCTCGTACAGGTTCGCGGCCTTGGCGTTCTCGGCGGGTAGCGCATCCGCGGAGACACTCAGCGCCGAATAATCGCGCCAATGGTTGGTGTAGCCGATCTTCGGCGTGAACTTGGAGATCTTCTCCAGAGCCTTGGCCTTGGTATCCTCGCCCAGCCAATCGGAATTGGTGATGGACACGCGGTAGGCGTCAATCAGATTGGCGACCAGCTCTTCCATGCGGCGCTTCGAGCTTTCGGGGAAGTGCAGGCGCACGTATTCGCGGCCCACATCTTCACCACAAACGCCGTTGACTAGGCTCACCGCGCGCTTCCAACGATCGCGCTGCTTCTTGGCACCGGAGAGCACCTTGCCGTAGAAGTCAAAGTTGGTGGTGTCGAAGTCGCGAGACAGGGAGGAGGCGAAGCCCAGAATCATGTGAACACGGGCCCACAGCTTAAGGTCGGCCAGATCAGCCTCGGCCCAGAACGCATCAAGACCAGTGAGGAAGCTCGGCTCGTGCACAATGACGCGCGCGAACACAGACTTGAAATCGATCGGCTGAGCCTTGGCGGCCGCGGTGGAGTCATAAGCGGTCTGCCAGGCGTCGATCCAGGAACCGAGATCGAAGTTCTTCAGCGTGGCGGCCAAATCGGCGTAATCGGTGGGGTTGTAGGTCTTCACCGAATCGCGCGTGGCCACATTGTCCCAATGGTTGGCGGCGATTTTCGTTTCCACGCCAAGGAAGTGGCGGGCCATATCAAGCGCGGCTTCGCTGGGAACCGTGGCGGGAGCGTTGCTCTCGTCATCGCCGGTGTTGGCCGGCAGTTCATCGCCACCGTTGGACTCGGCGGCGGGTGCGTATCCGGCGTTCACCAGCTGGGTGGCGACCATCGCCACGTACGCTTCGCGCACGGGAGCGTAGTGATCCTCGCGATAGTAGGCTTCATCCGGCAGACAAAGGCCGGCCTGCTCAAGGTGGGCGATATTGCGGTCCGGGTCGCCGGGATCGCCGTAAACGGCCAAGCCGAACAGGTCGGGGCCGCCGGCTGGGTTGATGGTGCCGAGCACGCGCGTGAGAGCGGCCTTGTCGATGGCGGAATCGATGAGGTCAAGCTCGTCGCGGATCGGGTCAAGACCGGCGGCCTCGATGGCGTCGGTGTTCAGGAACGAATGGTACAGAGCCTGCGACTTGGTGGCCGGGCAGTCGTCGGCGTCGAGGATGTCGCGCACTTGGTTTTCGGCGTCTTCGGCGAGCTTGTCGAAGGAGCCGTAGCGCGAACGATCGTCGGGTAGGCGGTAGGTGTCGATCCATGGACCATTCACGTAGCGGAACAGGTCATTGGTCGGCTTGATGACGGAGGAGAACGATGCCGGGTCGATGCCCGACGTCAGCGTTTCGGTTTCGTTGGTCATGGCCCTAAGCCTAATCGCGGCGGGGGAGAAGCGTTGGTGATGCAGATATTGCGTTATGGGCATTGCGCTATCAGTGAACTAGATGGATTGCCTAACTGTGGTGATGGTTCAAATTAAGTAACTTGCCTAACATGGTATGTGGAACCTGAATATGGACCTTGAGTTAAGGAGTTACGATGAGCAATTCAAACGAGGGCCAGTGGAATGGCCAGAAGGGCCAGCCCAACCAGAGCCAGCCGAGCCAGCCGAATCCGGCGGGCCAACCGGGCCAACCGCAGTATGGCGCGTATGACAGCAATCATGGCGGCCAATATCCTCCGCAAGGTGCGCCGGGAGCGCAAGGCACTCAGAATCAGCAGGCGCAGAACGGCCAGCCACAAGGCGGACCGAACCAGAACCCGTACTACGGCCCGTACGCCTACAATCCGAACTATGGCCCGAACGGCCAGCCAGCATGGGGTCCGGACGGTCGGCGGTATCAGGCGGACGGCCAATCGAATAGCCAAGCGGACGGGCAGCCGAATGGTCCATGGGGCGATCAAAGTCAACCCGGCTGGCAGCAGACCAACTGGTATGTCGGCAATTTCAGTCCATTCCACCTGATCGAGGAATGGCTGCCGGAAAAGGCCAAGACCAAGATTCGCGTCATTTACGGCGTGGTGGGCGTGGCTGCCATCGCCTTGGGCGCTGCGCTGTTGTTGGTGCCGAACAAGACGCTGGCTTTGGCCGCATTGTTGCTCGGCGTGTATTTCGTGATTTCCGGCGTGGTGCGCATCGTCAGCGCTCTCGTGGAGCCGGGTCTGCCGGGCGGCTGGCGTGTGCTGGACGTGTTCGTCGGCATTCTGCTGACCTTCGGAGGCGTCGTAGTCGTACGAAACTACGGTATGACCGGTCAGACCTTGGCATTACTCATCACCCTGATGGTCGGTTTCGGTTGGATTATGGAAGGCGTGATGGCTCTAGTCGAATCATGGCGCATCCCGCGCTCCGGCTGGGCCATCGCCTATGCCATCATCTCGATTATCGCCGGCTTCGTGGTGCTGATGAGCCCGCTGAGCTCCGCCGTATTCATGATTATCTTCGGCGGATGTGCCATGGTGGTGATGGGGATTACTTCAGTGATTCGCGCGTTCACTTTTGGCAAGCGCAGGAAGTGATGCTCAAGTAATCGATGCAAGGCGCCCGTGCAGGTTGTGAACCTGCCGGGCGCTTTCTTATGGCCGCCGCCGTTGGTGATCGCTGGCGGTTGACCCCGGGCTGGTCTAGAGTTGAGAACAAGTCTCAACAAGGTAGAAAGAACCTCATGATCGAATTGAAGACCCCTCGTGAAATCGAGGAGATGAAGCCTGCCGGCCGTTTCGTCGGTGGCATTCTGAAGGAACTGCAGGAGACCACCAAGGTGGGCACCAATCTGCTCGAAATCGACGAGTTCGTCCACAAGAAGATCGTGGACCGCAAGGGCGCCGAATCCTGCTATGTTGACTACGCTCCTGACTTCGGCACCGGCCCGTTCGCCCACTACATCTGCACCTCCGTCAACGACGCCGTGCTGCACGGTGTGCCGTACGATTACAGCCTGAAGGACGGCGACCTCGTCTCCCTCGATCTCGCCATCTCCGTGGACGGCTGGGTGGCCGATTCCGCCGTCAGCTTCGTGGTCGGCAAAGACCCGGACCCCGAAGACCTGCGCATCATCAAGTGCACTGAGGAAGCGCTCGCCGCCGCCATCGACGTGGCCAAGCCCGGCAATCGTCTCGGCGACATCTCCAACACCATCGGCGACGTCGCGCGCGAATACGGCTACCCGATCAACCTCGAGTTCGGCGGTCACGGCGTGGGCCACATCATGCACGGCGACCCGCACGTGCCGAACGACGGTCGCGCCCACCACGGTTACAAGCTGCGCGAAGGCCTGGTCATCGCCATCGAACCGTGGTTCCTCAAGACCACCGACGAGATCTTCCAGGATCCGAAGGACGGCTGGACCTTGCGCGCCTCCGACGGCTCGCGCGGCGCCCACTCCGAGCACACCATCGCCATCACCGAGAACGGCCCGATCATCTTCACCGATCGCACCAACCTCTGATTGGCGTTTGGCGTATGGCGGGTGCCTGATTGGCCTGTGATGGGCGATCGGCATCTCATCAACCGTCTATATGTTTGCGGTTTTCCCGCGAATTCGAGACGTAACAAGCCGAAGTGCGTTTGCTTTGATAGCATGAGCGCACTTCGGCTTTCGTGTATCGACCGGCATTCGCCAGCGGTAACACAGAAGACATAGAGTACCGAAACACTAGTGTTCGCGAACGCGTGAACGTTAATGTTTGGGGTAAGTGGTTCATGAAGAGGAAGGTGCGCGAATGGCAACGGCACAACTTGATGTCGATTCGAACAAGTTCAACCTGCCCGTGGTGAAGGCTAGTGCGGGGCCGGATGGCATCGTCGTTTCCAAGCTGCGTAATGACGGCTGGGTAACGCTTGACCCCGGATTCCTCACCACTGCACAGTGCGAATCGAAAATTACCTACATCGACGGCAAGCATTCGATTCTGCGCTACCGTGGCTACCCCATCGAGCAGTTGTGCGAGAACTCCGATTTTCTGGAAGTGGCGTGGTTGCTGCGCCATGGCGAGCTGCCGAGCAGGGCTGAGTATGAGCAGTTCTGCGCGGACATCAATCACAAGACGATGGTTGGCGAAGACTTCCGTACCTTCATGGGTTCGTTCCCGCGCTCCGCTCATCCGATGAGCGTGCTTGCCTCCGCCATCAATGCGCTGGCCACATTCTACCCGGACACCACCGATATCTCCGACACCGACCAGCTCGATGAGGCCGCCAAGATCATCATGGCCAAGGCCCGCACGATTGTGTCGTACATCTTCCGCCGTCGTCGCGATGAGCCGATGCTGTACCCCGATTACGCGCGTGGCTATGTGGACGACTTCCTGCGCATGTGCTTCGCTGTGCCGTACGAGCCGTTCGAATCTGACCCGTTGTATGTGCATGCTTTGGGTCGTTTGTTGATTATTCATGCCGATCATGAGCAGAACTGCTCGACCTCGGTGGTGCGTATCGCCGGTTCCGCCCACGCTAACCTGTATTCGGCGGTGGCCGCTGGTGTCAATGCCCTGTCCGGACCGTTGCACGGTGGCGCGAATGAGGCCGTACTACGCCAATTGAAGGCGATTCGTGATTCCGGCAAGTCTGTGGCCGAGTTCGTGCGTGATGCCAAGGAGGATGGCCAGAAGATCTCCGGCCTTGGCCACCGCGTATACAAGTCGTATGATCCGCGTGCGGCGATTGCCAAGAAGTATCTGGAAAAGATCATGGAGCGCGAAGATACGCAGAAGCTGCCGTCTGACGAGCGCGCGCTGTTCGCTGTGGCCACCGAGCTTGAAGATATTGCGTTGAACGACGAGTATTTCGTATCGCGCAACCTGTATCCGAACGTCGACTTCTACACGGGCTTGATTTATCGGGCGATCGGCTTCGATCCGGCCATGTTCACCACGCTGTTCGCACTGGGCCGCATTCCCGGTTGGATTGCGCAGTACCGTGAGATGCTGGCCGACCCGAATACCAAGATCGGCCGCCCACGCCAGGTCTACACCGGTCCGGTCGAGCGCGATTTCGTGCCGATGGACGAGCGCTAAATGCTCTGCGTGGTCCGGTGATGCCGGTTTGTTCGATATGTGGGAGCTGATTGCTCGCTACATGATAATTTGCGTAAGAAATATTGATTCACCCGAGGGTTTGCCCCGCTGAGATTGTGTTAGCGAAGCAAACCCTCGAGTTTGTTGTGACTATGCCGCACTGAGAGGGCTTTAGCGGGGTGGTTTGTTGACTTAGACGCGGTTTTGCTTCGCTGATATCGTCTTATCGGTGCAAAACCCAGGGTTGCTGGTGGGTTTACCCCGCTGAGAACATGTCAGCGGGGCAAACCCTCGGTTAGTAAGAGAAAACGCCTCACTGGAATACCAAATGAGGCGTTTACATAACCGCTAGGCACCCAATATGGGCTGACTGCTTAGTTCTTATGCAGCTTTTCGTTGAGCTCGATGCCCACCTTGCGGTAGCGGGCTTCGATGCGGCCGTTCACCGAGTTGCGGATAAACAGAATGTTGTCTTTGCCGGAGAGCTCAGCACCCTTGACCACTTCCAGCGGTTCGCCAGCGGCGGCCTTGGCCTTGTCCCAGATGGTGATCTTGGTGCCGGCGGTGATGTACAGACCGGCTTCGACGGTGCAGTTATCGCCGAGGGAGATGCCGATACCGGCGTTGGCGCCGAGCAGCGAGTGCTCGCCGATGGAGTTGCGCAGCTTGCCGCCGCCGGAGAGGGTGCCCATGATGGAGGCGCCGCCGCCGATATCGGAACCGTCGCCCACGACCACACCTTGCGAAACGCGGCCTTCGACCATGGAGACGCCGAGCGTGCCGGCATTGAAGTTCACGAATCCGGCGTGCATCACGGTGGTGCCGGAAGACAAGTAAGCGCCGAGGCGCACGCGGTCGGCGTCGCCGATACGCACACCGGTGGGCACTACGTAATCGATCATGCGCGGGAACTTATCCACACCGAACACGTTGACGGTGGTGGCAGGAGCTGCGGCAGGCAGTCCGGCCTGGGAGGCGAAAGCGAGAGCGGCTTCGGTGGAGGCGCGTTCGACGTCGGCCTTGCGCAGCGTGAAGTCTTCAACGGCGAAGGGGCCGTAGTTGGTCCACACCACATTGGCGAGCTGGGCGAAGATGCCGTCGAGGTTCAGCGTGTTCGGCTTGGCCATGCGCATGCTCATCAGATGGAGCTTCAGGTAAGCGTCCGCGGCGTTGCTGATCGGCTCGTCCAACTGGCTGACGACGAATACCGGCACGCGGCGAATGCCACGGGCGTCGGCTTCATCGTGAGCCAGAGTGCCGAAATTGTGGTTTGGACGATCGGCCTCGGCCGGTGCCTCACCGAGATTCAGTTCGGGGTACCAGACGTCCAGGGTGGTGTCGGCGGCGTCTACGCTGGCCAGACCCCAGCCCCATGCGGTACGCTCTTCGCTCATAGTTGCTCCTTACAAATCGTTGCGTTTGCATTGCATGTGCATCGCGGCATGTGATGGTTCCACCTTAGCGTCAAGTACGGCTAGGCGGGGACCATAGTTCGTGGAATGGCTTGAAATCGAGTTGTTCGGTAAAAAATTACCGAACGTGATTGGTGGTGGGATGATAGGTTCTCCGGTGAAATTCGCTGGTGAACAACTCGACAAGGAGGTGTGCGATGTGATGTTGCATCATTCGGGAGCATAGGCTGTGGCCATGCGACGCCCGGCATCATATAGTTTGCGCTTGAGCGAATCGGGCTCAAGAATCACTACGCGGCCATCCCAGGAATACTGCAATGCCCACCAGAACACAGCGCGTTCGGGAGCATCGACGATGACTTCGAACTGTGTGCCGTCCGCCGAATGTTTGATTTGAGGGTCGTCGAACCATTCGAACACATTGTTGAGCATGGATTCGTCTCGTACGGCCATGCGGATGCGAATCGGGGCATCGGCTACGGGATACGGGCGGTGACGCATGAAGTTCACTGCATCAAAATCAGCCGGCGCTGGTTTTTCCAGTGGCACTGTGCCGTTCCTGCCTTTGGCGCTGACGTTGGCGATTCGGTTGACCACGAAAATGCGGAGATTATCCTCGCCATGTAGATGGCAGATGAGGTAATACCGTCCGTTCTTGTACACCATCTGATAAGGGTCGGCGATGTAGGTGATTCGACCTGCACCCGTACGGCTTTTATGTGGTATCAGGGTGCCATCCGGGCCGTAATCACGGTATTGGAAGGTTACGCCGTGGCCTTCTTCAATGGCCTGATTCAGTTGGTCGATGGTGGATAGGAACTCGCCGTTGATATGCGTGTAGGTGGCCACGTGATCAAGGTAACCTACTGCTTGCCCAGCGGCACCTGCGAGTTCGCGGATTTTACCGATGAGATCGTCCATGGTGTCGAGGCTGATGCGAGACAAAGTGAGGCTGTCGAGCAGCAGTCGCATTTCGGCGGTGGATAGGAATGCGTCAAGATACCAGCCGGGTTGTGGATTCTTGCATTCGATGCCGGCAAGGTCGCTTTCGGTGAGATGCCCGATATGCCTGCCGAGAAATTCCGTGGCGGTAAGCTTTTTGAGCTGATTTCGTATGGTTTTCTCGGTCGGCAGCTCGCTTGGATCTTCCAGCTGGTGTTTACGGGCAAGTTCATCGAGTATTTGCCGCACGGTCAGGCCATGTCCAAAGTAGCTGTGACACCACAGCACCTCGAAGATTTCGAGGGTGGTGTTCCCTGCATAGGATTTGCGTTGCGCCGGCTTGTCTGCATCCATGCATTAAGGCTACCGCGCGCTTCGTCTAGGATGGAAGTGTTGGGCTGAAATGCATTCGCTGGAAAGGAGGCTCGCCCATGAGCAAAGGGTATGGTGTATTTGGCCATGTTCCCGATAATGCGGATGACGATGACCTCCTGCCTTATGAGGATGATGATTCCGGCGTTTCCTGGGGCCATGCGTTGCGCCGTCGCAATCCTTGGAAAAGGGGAGGCGACGAAGGTGCCGATTACGACGATGATCGGTATGGCGCAGATGACACAGATGACACAGATGACACTAATGAGGACAGGGGTCTCTTTGCCGGCAAGAGCAGCGGTATAGGCGGTATCTCTGGCGAGGCAGATGGAATGCTTGGTGGCGCAGGCGCTGCCGGCAGTAGAGCCGTGACGTTTGGTGGAACGGACAGTTTGTCCGCCGCCGATGCGGTTATGCCCTATCGTTTCAGGCAAGGACGTTCCGTATGGTTCGAAGATGAGGACGAAGGCCATTTCGCCGGGGCTGCGAAGCGTGCCGAAGCCCATGCCGTCCCTATCCTTGCGTTACGCAACGATGTGGAATCGTCATCGTCGAATGCCGTGCTCGCTCGTGCCCGTAGCATTGCGCGCAAAGCGGCCACCATGGTTATCAATCCGGTATACAGCGAAAATCATCGAACCGGGTATGCCGAGCTTGACGGCATTCTACATGGCACCACCAGCCCATCGAGTAAGTATCGTGCCAGCGTGCAATTCGACCTCGACACGGGAGAAGCCGTCGGTGGCAAGTGCTCATGCCCGGCTTACGGCCGTGGCTATGGCATGTGCAAGCACATGATTGCGCTCGCCTTCATATTCTGCGATGATCCGCAGCGTTTTGAAGGGTACCGTGCCGGGGCTGTGAGGCCGTCTCGGACGCTGATTGACTATATGGAGCACGTCGATAGGCAAGATGCGCAAGCCAAAGCGCGTCGCCGCAATGCGCTCATGCGCCGATTCGATACTGCAAAAGGACGAAATGGCGCAGGTGGACGACGTACGAGCGGGTATGGCTCTCGTGCCGGCACCCGCGGCGGCGGGTATCAGGGCGATAGCGAGACTGTGGGCTTGGGACAGGTGCAGCTTGTTCCGATATTGAGTTTCATCGATGGCGTGTGGAGCGTGGAGTTCAAGATCGGATCGACTTCCAATGGGTCCAGCTATGTACTGAAATCGATTCCGCAGTTTGTGCTTACCATGGCGAACGGCGACTATGCGGATTATGGGCAGAAGCTTGCCTTTACCCATACGCCGGATATGTTTGACGATGATTCGCGCCCACTGCTGGGCTTCCTTGACGACGCGATGGCCGTGCGTCGTGCGGCCGAGCAGCAGGACCGGTATTACGGGCATATCGCCATCGACCGTCACCTGACACTTTCAGCACCGGAAGTGGCCCGGTTGCTGTCCGTACGTGAGGGCAGAGGCGTACAGCTCGTGTTGAACACATGGTTCTCCGGGCAGCCTGCATCGGTGCCGGTTGATGGTGGCGAGCCAGATTTTCTTATGCGCATTGCGCGGCGTGATTTCAATACGTATGGTCCGGATGCCGGATACCTGCTTGCCGGAGTGCCGGCGGTGGAAACCGTGATTGATGGTGGCAAGGATGTATGGCTGTTGCTCGCCTCCGCTAATCCGGCCGGTGTGGTATCCGCCATGATGGCGGGCTCTCAGCGTAAAAGCGCAGCGGGATGCCGATTCGTCCGTTGCCCGAAACGATTGATTCCGTTGCGGGGATTACTGGGAGACCTGTTTGAACCCGATGGCGAGGGGCAGGTCATTGCCGGTGATGACATCGCCCTGTTCGCACGCACGCTATTGCCTCAGCTGGTTGGTGCAGGATTGTTGGAGGCCAGTGAGATTCCTCGCGAGCTGGCTGAATTAAGCCCTACGGAATGCAGTCTCCAGTTTTATCTGGATCGTGATGAGCATGGTGTGCAATGTGAGGTCAAGGCACGCTACGGCGATGCCATTGTCCCGTTGCTACCCGATGGCCCGACGGTGCATGCTGAGAACGAGCGTTCCATTCCCTTGTCTCGGGGCGTGATTGGGCGTGATTTCGACGCTGAGCATCTTGCGATTGATGTAGTGCGTGAATTCTTTACCATGCCTGACCAGCGCAAGCGCGTTGCGGCCGCTTCTCATCAGACGGTGAATGGGTTCCGAACGCCGGCCGCGCGAAAGGCCGCCAAACAATTCGTGTCTGATGCGGCCACTATCGATCGCGATGACACCACGCAGATTGTTCGTCTTTTTGACGAGGGATTGCCCGCACTGAAGGAAGTAGGGGAGGTCTTCACCACACCGGCTTTTGACCGGCTGATCGCGCCCAAGCCGCCAAGCGTCAAAGTCGGATTGTCCATCAAAGGCAATTTGGTGGAGATATCACCCCTCGCTGATGAAGTGCCGCCGGACGAAGTGGGTGCCTTGCTGTCTTCGTATCGTCGGCGTCAACGATTCCATCAGTTGAAGGACGGCACGCTGGTCAAACTCAGCGGCGCGAATCTCGGCACGTTGGACCGATTGGCCAGCGACCTTGATCTGAGCGAGCAGCAGCTCAACTCCGGGCTGATCGAGTTGCCGGGCGGTCGGGCGTTTCTACTGGATGGTGAGCTGCCGGATGACGGCTCCGATGTAGTCAAGGACGCTTCGTTCACCGAATACATCGACGATCTCAAGATCATCGACCCTAAGTCGTATGAAGTGCCGGATAGTCTCAAGCATATTCTGCGCCCGTATCAGGTCGAAGGCTTCCAATGGCTGAACACGTTGTGCGACAAGGGTTTTGGCGGCATTTTGGCCGACGAGATGGGTTTGGGCAAATCCGTGCAGCTTATCGCCCTGTTGCTGTCGCGATACCACAACGAGTCTAGTAGCATGCCGACCGCTCAAGGCGTGGATGCCGGTAATGCTGGTAATAGTGAATCAGCCGTAACCGGTCATATTACTTTCGATTCCGAAGATGGCGGGCCGCATCCATCATTGATCGTGTGCCCGGCGTCCTTGGTGTACAACTGGGGCGCCGAATTCGCCAAGTTCGCCCCGAGCTTCAATGCCGTGGTGGTGGCCGGCACCAAAGCCGAGCGCCGCACCGCCATCGGCCGTGCGTTCCGGGCGGATGAACCCACCGTGCTCATCACCTCATACGACCTGCTGCGCCGGGATGTCGATGATTACACCGCCAATGAGCAACGTTTCAATGTCATGGCGCTGGATGAAGCCCAGTACATCAAGAATCACACCACGAAGATAGCCAAAGCGGTCAAGGCCGTGGCCGCCGACCATCGTTTCGCCTTGACCGGCACGCCGATCGAGAACCGACTCTCCGAACTGTGGAGCATCTTCGACTTCCTGATGCCGGGACTATTGGGCTCATACAAGCGATTCCATGAGCGCTACGAGTTGCCCATCTCCAACGCCCGGGCTGCAGATGGCAGCACGGCCGAAGGTCGGGCCGCCGCACAGGTCAATCCTGAGGCCGCCCGGGTGTCTCGCCAATTGCAGTCGTTGGTGGGCGTGTTCATCAAGCGCAGGTTGAAGTCCCAAGTGCTGACCGATTTGCCGGACAAGTTGGAGACCACGCTGACCGTGCAGCTTGCCGGCGAACAGCGCAAACTGTATGCGGCCCACGAGCAGCGGCTCAGAATGCAGCTCGAACACAGCGAAGAAGCCGATTTCAACACGTCGAAGATTCGCATCCTCGCCGAGCTGACCAAGTTGCGCCAGATCTGCTGTGATCCAAGGCTGCTGTATGCCGATGCCAAGGATCAGTCGGCCAAGCTTGCCGCCATCACCGAACTGGTGGAAACCTGCGTGAATGAAGGCAAGAAGGCGCTGATCTTCTCCCAGTTCACCAGCTTCCTTGATCTGATCGCCGAACGTTTCGACGCGCAAGGACTACGCTACTACACCATCACCGGATCCACGCCTAAAAAGAAGCGTCTCGAACTCGTCGACCAGTTCAATGCGGACGATACGCCCGCCTTCCTGATTTCATTGAAGGCCGGCAACACCGGACTGAACCTGACCGGTGCCAGCGTGGTCATCCACGCCGATCCATGGTGGAACGCCGCCGCACAGGATCAGGCCACCGACCGAGCACATCGTATCGGCCAGACCGAAGACGTCAACGTGTATCAGGTGGTGGCCAAGGACACCATCGAAGAACGCATCTTGGAGCTTCAGCATACCAAGAGCGAGCTCGCCCGCCAGTTCACCGATGCTTCCTTGCTTGCCGACGAAGCCGGCACCGGCGCCAGCGCCCTCACCGAAGCTCCCGCCTCCATCGCCACCCTCACCAAGGACGATCTCCTCAATCTGCTGGGATGAGAAGATCCTGCTCGGTGCTTTTGAGCTTGGGGATGGAAACAGTCTGGGCTTTGTGGACCCGTTCGCTAAGCCGAGACCGGAGTCGATAGCGGTGTGGCATGGTGCGTGCGTGGGGAGCGTGATTCAGTTGTTGGCTGAGGCGATTCGGACGCTGTCGTTTTGTGCTCTGTTTTGCCGTTGACCAATTGAAATGCTCGCTGGTAGGAGACCCCCAATAAAGCTCCGATTTGTCGATACGTGAGTCCCTCGTTGCGTAGGGCCCGTGCGGCGAGTCGGGATTCGGCAGCCGCTTGTGCGTTGGCTTTTTTTGCTATTTCGCGCTGCCGGAACATTTCTGTTACGTGTTGTTTGGCTTGTTTCGGCAACACAAACGTCACCTTGAGCTCCGGATTGTCGTCGTCGTTCATGACAGTGATGAGATCTTTAGCCATTGACTCGATATCGTCAAGTCCTTTGGCCTGGGTCGACCGTTCGATAGCTGGTACCTGAACGTACCAATATCGGCCATCGGGTTGCACAAGCACGTCATAGTTGCTCATTGCCACCACCCCTTTCCGAGTTTCTGCTCGCTCTCGTTGATGATATCCAGCGTGGTTCGTTCTGAGACTTCATTATGGCGGGGGATGGGGATCCTCAACCCGTCCAGGCAGTAAACCTCATGTCTGCTGCCTTGCCGTAACAAATAGAAATCGAGCCCTCGCTGCTTTGCCGCTTGCCGAAGTTTCTTGATGATGAGTTTTCTTCGTGTCATCATAACTCTCAATCTCGCACTAGACAAAATGCGTATGCCGAATTGCCGGGTGGGAGTTGTGGGTAAACGTAGAGATGTTCATTGGTCCTTCTTTCTGTTGTCTGACGCGTCGTTGCGTGCGGGTGCATCTGACGGTATGGGATGAGGTTTCTGATTGGCAAGCTGAACGGGGGTATGTGGTTCTAGCTTCCGAGTTATCCACATTGATAAAGTGCTTTTTTAAAGTGACTTTCCCGTGTTGGTCGTGGATGCTGCGAGCAAGGCAAGAACGGTCGATCACGTCGCGATGTGTGTGGGTGAATGGTGAAAGTGATTTTCGATATTTTTATATTGATATTCGATATTATGATGGTGACATACGGGGCAGTGCAGGTTCATCCATTGATATTGGATTAAGGAGCATAGCCATGAACGCTGGTATCGCATTCATCTCTCGCAAATCTCGCAAAGCAGACGTCGCTTGGCGCTATGCCATTGCACTTGGTCGGTGGCGGGGGAGTCGGCGTTATGTTCGACGTCAGTGCCGTCATTGGCAGATGGCGCAACCGCCACGAACACAGGGGTCTGATCGTTGGCCAGAATCGCCTTCAATTCCTCGTCCGTGTATTTCTTGACACCGCCTTTGAACAGATCCGGTCGGCCGGCATGATGCACTTCGAGCACCTGCCGCAGCAGTTCGTCGATTTGGGGAATATCGGCCGCCGTGGCCCTACGAATCATCATGTCATCCATTTGATTCAGTCTAATCGTGCAGTCTCGACCGGCAGATGATCATTGCCCGCGATAAGAGACACGGACGGGCAAGATGGGTGATTGTTCGTTCAGGCTCTCATCCACGCCGCAACGTCACGGTAGTCTGGAGTGCGTGAATCGCAAGAAACAGCCAGTGGAGAAGTATGAGCGGGGCACCCGTTCGTACACGATGTCGCATATTCGTGGCAAAGACACCAAAATCGAGGTGCTGGTGCGCAGCTATCTGTTTCGCAAGGGTTTGCGATTCCGCAAGAACGACAAGCGTTACCCCGGCCACCCGGATGTAGTACTGCCGAAATACCACACCATCGTGTTCATCAACGGCTGTTTCTGGCACATGCATGAAGGCTGTTCCAAACATTCGATGCCGAAATCGAATGTGGAATTCTGGCAGACGAAGCTACTGCGCAATCACAATCGAGACATCGCGCAGCGGGCTGAACTGGAGGCCGCCGGCTGGCGTGTAATTACCGTATGGGAGTGCGAATTAACGAAAGCCGTGCGTGACGAACGCCTCGCACGGCTGTATGAGCAGATTGTTGAAGGAGATGCAGATTCAGCGGAATAATTTCAGCTCCCCTCTGGAGGGGAGCTGAAATCAGACCTCAAACGGGAACTTCAGGCCCCAACGGTCGCGAATCGCATCCATCAGCTCCATGATGCGGATGGTGTCGGCGTGCGGCATCGCCTCGCATTCGATCTTGCCATCCAGCAGCGCGTTGGCTGCATCGGCCACCTCATACTCATAACCGGTCAACTGCGACGGCACCGCAACACTGCGCACGGGCTTGTGATCGTTGTTGTAGATATCGATGGACTCGGGATTGTTGATATTGGTGACCACCAAATACCCTTCGGTGCCCCACACGTAGCCGCCGCGATCGGAGGAAACCAGCATCGAACTGGTGGACACGGCCATCGTGCCATCATCGTAATACAACGTGGTGGAATTCTGTGCATCCACACCGGTTTCGGCGGCCATCATCGACGTATCGAAATGATCCAGCGTGCGGCCATGGTCGGCACCGATCGCCATATCCAGGAAGTTCAGCGGATACACGCCCACATCGAGCAGCGCGCCACCGGCACAGGCCGGATCGGTCATACGTGCCTTGCCGGACACCGGATAGCACAGATTGGCGCTCGCCGCTTTCACCTCGCCGATCTCGCCGGACTCGATAACTTCGTTGATGAGCTTGCGGCTGGGCATGTAGCGCGTCCAGATGGCCTCCGTGCACAGCATGCCGGTTTCCTCGGCCACGGCCAGCGCCTCACGTGCCTGTCCGGCGTTCGCGGTGAACGACTTCTCCACCAGCACGTTCTTGCCGGCTTTCATACACAGGATCGCCTGTTCGGCGTGCAGACTGTGCGGGGTGGCGATATACACCAGATCCACATCCGGGTCCGCCACCAACTCCTCATACGATCCATAAGCCTTGTCAAAATGCCACTGGTCGGCAAAAGCCTGCGCGCGCGTAATATCACGGGCCGCCACCGCATACGGGTGAATCCATGAGGAATACAGTGAATCTTCAGCCATCTGGGTCAGGGTATCGGCCATGGTGTGAGCTATGCGGCCCGCACCCAGAATCGCGACGTTGATTTTTTCGCCGCTGGCCTCGAACTCGGCGCGCTTGCCATTGAATCGACTCATTATTCCTCCTTGAATACGGGTTGGTACACTCAATCGACCTACAGTGATTATAGAAGAAGAGACCTTGTCCCGTGAGGCGGATAGAACCGAAATATGGAAAACGAAGCAGCGCAGCAGCCCCAATCTCCAGCCGCGTCTCCAGTCATGTCCCGCCGAGCGCGTGAGGCCAATCCCTTCCGTGCCATGGTATTCGGCGAACAAGCAGACAAGATGATCGCCCAAGGTATCAGCGTCATCAAATTAAGCCTTGGCGAGCCCGATTTCGGCGCGCCGCCCGCCGTACGCGACGCCATGCGCGAACAGTACGACGGCCGGGCCCTGCCGTACACCGCCGCCATGGGCCTACCTGAACTGCGCCAAGCCATCGCCGACTTCTACCATGAACGTCACGACCTTGACATTGACCCCAAGCGCATTTGTGTAACAGCCGGCGGTTCGGCCGCCCTGCTGTTGGCCACCGCGCTGACCGTGGACCCCGGTGACGATGTGATTGTGGCCGACCCCTCCTACCCGTGCAATCGCGAACTCGTGCGCTCCTTTGAAGGCCGGGTCATCGACGTGCCGACCTCGGCCGCCACCCGCTTCCACCTGACCGCCGACCTGTGCAGCCAGTACTGGACGAGCAAGACCAAGGCCGTGATGATCACGTCGCCGTCCAACCCCACCGGCACCACCATCGATTTCACCGTATTGGACGAGGTGTGCAAGCTGGCCGCCAGCCGCGGCGCATGGCGCATCGTGGACGAAACCTACCTCGATTTGGCAGACCGGGAGCCGGACGGCGCCGAAGTCAAATCCGTACTGGCCTGCGACCCCGATGCCATCGTATGCAACAGCTTCTCCAAGTTCTTCGGCATGACCGGCTGGCGCCTCGGCTGGGCGATTCTGCCGGACGACCCCACCGTGCTGGAAGCGGTTGACGATCTGGCCACCAACTACTACCTGTGCGCCCACACGCCCACGCAACATGCGGCGCTCGCCTGCTTCATGCCGGAAAGCTTGGCGGAATGCGAAGCTCGTCGTCAGGAATTGCTGGCCCGTCGCCACATTGTGATTGACGGGCTCAAGCGCATCGGTTTGCCGGTTGAAGTCGAGCCGAATGGCGCGTTCTACGCCTACTTCAACATCTCCCGCACTGGTCTGGATGCCTGGACGTTCTGCGAACGCGTGCTGGATGAAGCCCATGTGGCTCTGACTCCTGGCCGCGACTTCGGTGCGGCCACGGCGGATACGCATGTGCGCCTGAGCTATGCCGCCTCACGTGAGGCCCTGACCGAGGGGCTGGAACGTCTCGGAACGTTCGTCGAATCGCTGTGAACGGTGCGGCAGCCGGTGTGATTGTTGTACAGTAGTCGAGTTTGTGTGATGTCCGGCTGGCCTCGCGGTGTTGGTTGCCGGCCGAACGACTCGCCATGGTGGCGCACGGCTGGCTGATTGCGATGGTCGGCCCGTTGTTCGGCCATCACGGGTTAGGTAAGGTCAGGAATAGGGATCATGGTCAATCTGCGTTCGCACACCACGCGACTTGGTGTGCTTGATATCGGTTCGAACACTATCCACATGCTTATCGTCGACGCCGCCCCGGCGCTCGCCCTGACCCCGAGGCCAGCACCAAATCCACAGTGCGCCTGATGAAGTATTTAAAGGACGACGGCTCAATCAAGAAGTCCGGCATCGAGGCGATTCTGGAAGCCGTGTCCCAGTGCATGCGGTTGGCCGAGGAATACGAAATCACCCAACCGCCACAGTCACCAACAACGCCGCATGATCGGAGCCCTCGACTTTGACCACCTTGCATTGCCCGGCCTTCATGCCCTGATCAAGCACCACGTGGTCAATACCGGCGAACATTGGCACAGTCGCACGGTTCGTGGGCCATGAGAACGTAAACCCATGTCCGGATTCACGTGCGGCATCCACGAACCGGTCGCCAAGAAAATCACGGAATGGTGTGTGATCGTAAGTGGCGTTGAAATCGCCCATGAAAATATACCGTGTATCCGTATGCCCGCGCATCAGACCCAACTCATCCAGCGATCGCTTCCACTGCCGCCAATAGCCCGGTACAGGTGCAGTGGTGTGCACGGATATGAATCGAATCTGCTGGCCACCCATATCCACCGTGCCGCCGGGCATGAATGAGGCGCTGGAATTCACGTCATCGTCGGCCGGATCGGCAAGTGGCGTGGCCGACCAGAGGCCGTTACCGAATACGCCGTCAGACGATGAGACCTGCGCATACGGCAGATAGTGCTCAATACCAGCCTCGTTGAGTTTTTTGACGAAATCCTCGGTGGTCTCCTGCAAAGCAAGCACTTCGACGCGCTGATCGCGGACCAGCTCGACGATGGCTTGCGGATCGGCCTGCCCCTTGTACACATTGAAGGTCATGACGCGCGCATAGGCGTCGCTGGTGTTGGGGGAGGCTACGGCCACGGCGTTCTGCGCGGCTTGGGAAAGCGGATCGGCTGAGTAGAAGAACGGATACTGCCAATAGCCATTGCATGCGATTGCGGCAGCGGCGATCAATGCGGCAAGGATACGTCGCGACACGATGGCCAACAGTAGGGCGATCAAACCAAGCAACATGAACCAGGGCGTTGCCGATACCACAATCGGCACAAACGGCAGTTCCTGCAAATCGGCAGGTAGCGCGCGGGCGGCAGTACCGGCAAGGGCAAGAAGGGCGAATATCGCGGCAAGAAAACCAAGCAGATGGTGCCGTTTACGTGGCCTTACTGCGGACTTGGATACTGGGCGCGCCGTGGCTTTGGCAGAGCGTGGCTTGGAAGTGGCGCGGGCTCGTACGCTTGCGCCTGTGGTCGTGCTCCGTGCCTTTGCCATACTGCCCTTTCTTTTGGCTCGCCTGTCGTTACCTTGCTTTTCGTGCGATTTGCCACTGTACCGTGTGCGGCTTGTCTTTCGGTGTCTTTTCGCCATGCGCAAGAGCAGTTCGCACCAAACCGGCACGAAAACCGGCCATGCCTTGGTGCCGGGTTCTGCCAGGTGGCTTGCATAGACTGCCATGCGGCTTACGCAGGCTGCCACGCGAACATGATGCGACTGGGCGTGTGGCCGTGTACAATAAAACGTCGTTGCCCGAGTAGCTCAGTGGATAGAGCACCGCTCTCCTAAAGCGGGTGTCGTCGGTTCGAATCCGATCTCGGGCACTTGTCTTTGGAAGTGTGGCGGTACCTCAATCTCTATCTATCGGTGATGAGGCGCAACGTAATGGTGCACCATCATCCCGTCATGCGAAACTGCGCGAAGCCATGCCTGAGGAAAGCAAAAACGCGCCGTTCTACCAGAAGCATGGCTTCCATCTGATGGACGATGGCCGCGCCATGCAAATTGTCAATCGCGGCTGACAGGCTGGCAGTGCGGGCGGGAGCGAAAGTGGCGGAGTCGTCAATTAGGGGGCAACGTACGTAGTCATTGACGGTTATCCCGTAGTAATATTCACAATACGACCCCTTGTCCATAAAGTGAAAATAACGGCTGGCGTTCGACGCGTCTGCGCTATGACTAGAAACCATGAGTGAAGATAAGCAGTATGACTTCTATGTGGCCGGTCCGTTCTTCGATCCTGAACAGACGGCAAGTATGGAACGTTTGGAAAAGATACTGGAAGACCATGGCAAGGTACTGTTCAAGCCGCGGTTTGTCAGCCAGATCGAAGAAGCAGGGCCTGAAGGATGCTTTGCGGACGATATCCGTGGCATTAATGCTGCTAAGGCCGTGGTCGCCAATCTTATGGACGAGGACCCAGGCACGATGTTCGAAATCGGATATGCGCATGCGCTGGGAATCCCGGTGTACGGCTATTTCGAGAACCTTACGCCAATGGATCGTGTCAATCTGATGATTGCGCAATCGGTCGAACTGGTTTTCGCCGGTCCTGATGATGTGGCGAAATACTTGGAAACCGGCGAACATACGGAAGTCGATTACATTCAGTTCTAAACAGCTCTAACAGGTTCTCTGCAAGCAGGGTTGGCGGCGTTCTCGTACATTGTCATGTACGAGAACGCCGCAGTGGTATAGGGATATTCCAACAAGCGGCATAATGGAGTCGTGGGAAAACTAGACGGATTGCCGGGGCCATTTGGTCTGGACAATCCGTTGTTCCGCGCGTGTTTTGTAGCATCCGTGGAGTTACATGGGGGGTATGACTGAAAACATCGCTGATAAGGCCATAAACGATACTCGTATCGTCAAGCAGTTCACCAATCCCGTCAAGGAACCGATTGACAGCGACGTCAACCTGTTCGATCTGCTCGATAACCGCGCCAAGCGCGATCCCGAAGGTGCCATGATCGAATACAAGGGCGATGATGGCACTTGGCACCCGTACAGTGCCCAAGTATTCCGTGACATGGTCATCGATCTGGCCAAGGGCCTGATCGGACTTGGCGTCAATAAGGGCGATTCAGTCGCTATCGTCTCACGCACACGTTGGGAATGGACGGCGCTGGACGTGGCGATCATGTCCATCGGCGCGGTCACCGTGCCGGTGTACGAGACCAACTCCGCCAGCCAGGTCAGCTGGATCTTCAACGATTCCAAAGTCACGCTCGCCATCGCCGAAGATGACGGACAGCGCGACAAGATCGAATCCGTGCGCAGCGAGGTACCCACCCTGCGCAACGTGTTCGTAATCGAGGCCGGCGGCCTGAACGCCATCAAGACCTATGGCGAAAGCGTCACCGATGCCGAATTCTGGGAATACAAGGAAGCCTCCCACGGCGACGACCGCGCCACCATCGTCTACACATCCGGCTCTACAGGCACTCCGAAGGGCGTGGAACTGACCCACCGCAACTTCGCCTTCCTGGTGTTTTCCGCGCTGCAGTACATGCCGCGCGCCGGCGCATGGCCTAACCGCCGCCTGCTGCTGTTCCTGCCGTTGAGCCACGTGTTCGCCCGATTCATGGAATTCTTCAGCTTCGGCGGCACGATTTCGCTGGCCTTGAGCTCCAATATGAAGACGATGGTCAAGGACTTCGAAACCTTCGGCCCCACGCTGCTGCTTGCCGTGCCGCGTGTGTACGAGAAGGTCTACAACGCCGCCTCCCAGCGCGCCGGCACCGGATTCGCCGGCAAGATGTTCATGCGCGCCGCCGAAAACGCGCGCGAATGGTCCAAGGCCGAGCAGAAGGGTGAGCAGTTGCCGATTGCCGGACGTATCGCCCACGCCTTCTACGAGCAGGTGGTGTACAAGAAGATTCGCACAATTTTCGGTCCGAACGCCGACTTCGCCATTACCGGCGGCGCTCCGATGGACTCCGAGCTTTCCCACTTCTTCAACGGCATCGGCATGCCGGTGCTTGAGGGCTATGGCATGACCGAAACCTGCGGCCCGGTGTGTGTGAGCTTGCCGGAAGACAACCGCATCGGCACCATCGGCATGCCGATGTGCGGTATCACTGCGGGCATCGCCGAGGACGGCGAGCTGGTGGTCAAAGGACCGCTGGTGTGCAAGGGCTACCACAACAACCCTGGGGTCACTACCCAGCAGATCACTGATGGCTGGCTGCACACCGGCGATCTGGGCGATATCTCCGAAGATGGCTTCATCTCCATCACCGGCCGTAAGAAAGACCTCATCATCACCGCTGGTGGCAAGAATGTGTCGCCGGGTCTGCTTGAGGCTTCCGTGATGACCTCGCCTGTGGTCAACCAGTGCTTGGTTATTGGTGATAAGAAGCCGTTCGTGGCCGCTCTGGTCACGCTGGATCTGGCAGATGCCAACAATTGGCTGGAATCCCAGGGTGCCAAGCCGGAACCCGATCTGGCCTCGCTGGCCAAGAACGCCATCGTTCACGCTGAGGTGGAGCGTGCGGTGAATGCCGCCAACGAGGGCGTTTCCCGCGCCGAGTCGATTCGTAAGTTCGAGATTCTGCCCGACGAATTCACCGAGGCCAACGGCATGCTGACCCCGAGCCTGAAGACCCGCCGCGCGCAAATCGTCAAGCACTACCAAGAGCTCATTGACAACGTGATCTACGCCCCGCTGAAGAAGTAACCATCAACTCCCTCTGATCCAAAGAATAAGCTCTCTCTGACGAGGGAGCTGTCAGCGAAGCTGACTGAGGGAGAGACCCCGCGGCTTGCCCGCGAAAAAACAACAGGGCCGGGTGCGACTTGCACCCGGCCTCAGCTTATTCAGTCCAAAATCGCCGAAACATAATCAGCGGCGGCCTGATCCAGCTCCGCATCGCTGATGGTGGCGGTGCCCTGCACCAGGAATGGTTCGGCATAGTTCATGCCTACCTTGTAGGCCACGACTGCGAATGGGCTTAGCAGCTCCTCCATGGTGTGGTTGTACTCGCCATCCCTGCGGTACTTGGAGGCGTCGGAACCAGTGGTGACCACCAGCTTGAGCTCCTTGCCTTTGAGTGCGTGGCCTCCACCGTAGGCCCAGCCTGCGGTGATGACCTCGTCTTCCCATTCCTTGAGTAGCGCGGGGGAGGAGTACCAGTAGAACGGGAACTGAAGGATTACGCGGTCGGCGGCCTCCAGCAGCTCGTGCTCCGTGTCGGCGTTGACGGAGAAGTTCGGGTATTCGGCGTATTCGTCGCGCACGATGATGTCGTCCTCGCCTTGTGCGGCGAGTTCGGCAAGCAGGCGGGCGTTCACTCGCGAGCCGTCCTTCAGGTGAGGATGGAATACAAGAATCAACGTTGACATGGGATTTCCCTTCTATAAACTGCTGCCAATGTGGCCTAACCACCACTATCGTATGCCGGGAAGCAGAACTCAGTCCAGTCTGGACTCAGGTGCGAGCCGCGGGATGCCGTGGATGAGTAATTGACGCGGGAAAGGATGCTGACTGATGATTTGGCGCTGAAGCTTCAGTGGGTCGCATATACGAGTCCTAAAGCGGATAGGATGGGATATGACGCGGATATCGTCGGTGGACTGAATAACGGGAGGCGCACATGACCATGAACCGCATGCTGATGTGCCGTACCCATCCGGTAATGGAGTTCGAGTATTTCGAACGCGGCGGATACGCCCTGAGGGCAGGGGAGATCTACGACGAGTCCCGAATCCCGATCGGCATGTATGTGGACGGCAAACCTGAGCCCACCGGTGAGTCGATTACCGGGTGGTGGCGTTCTCGCGGCATTCCCATGACCCGTGACGGCATGCGTTCCGTATTTGCCGGTTCGGGTATCGCCTCGACGAACGATCTGCTGGACCGTTCCCTGGGACTCAGCCTGTCGGACCAGTATTGGGTGCGGCCTCTCGACCGGCCCGATCTGACGTGGGAAAAACTGAACTTTTTCCACAACGATTTTGACGAACGACTTGGGCAGGCCTTATTCTTCGGTAATTCGTCGCGCATCGGCAACGTGAACACCCCGGATGTCACCAGTGCCGGTGACCTGCCGAAACGTTGGATTATCGGTCCCGATGACGTCCGCAGCCTGATCAAGGGAGGGCGCACCGGTCAGGAGCCGGACAACGAGCGCATCGCCTGGCAGACGGCACGACTGTTCGGCATCGACCATGTCGAATACCGCATCGGCCGCGCCAAGGGCATCCGGGTCTCCGTCTGCGATGAAATGCTCGAAGACACGCAAGAGCTGATTCCCGCAGGGCAGGTTATGCGCATCTTTCGACGCGGCGACAACACCGAACGCAAGATGATATGGCTGGACGCATGTCAGCAACTCGGCGTAAGTCGTGATACGGCAAATGCGGCGACCAACGATTTTCTGTTCCTTGATTTTCTTCTGCGCAACACCGACCGGCATTACAACAACTTCGGTCTCATCCGTGACGTCGAATCATTCGAGATTCGCCCGGCCCCGATTTTTGACAGCGGCGCCAGCCTGTGGAACGGCATGGAACCCGAAGCCATCACCAACGAAGACTACCCGGCGAAGCCGTTCTGGCTCGACGACTATGGCGATGCGGACAACGCCTACTGGCAGTTGGGACTTATCGACGATTGGGACCGTTATGATTTGGGGATGCTCGACGAGGTGCCTGAACTGATACGGGCACAGCTCGCCACCAACCGCCGGCTGTCCGCTGATGTGATTGACGCCATCTGCTCCGCCATGCAGGAGCGCATCGGCATCATCCGCAAGCTTGCACGATGATGCCGATGCGGGAGGCAACTCAGTCGAGGTTGGACTGCGTGCCTGCGGTGGCTTCGTTGGCGGCTTGCTCGGCTTGTGCTTGGTCGAGCTTGGCGCGGACGTCGTTGAGCAGACCCTGGGCGCGCTTGGCCAAGGCCTCGCCGATTTCCCATTGACGCATCGACTGGTCAAGATTGAGGCCGCCGGTTTCCAGTGCCTGGACGGCCTGAATCAGCTTGTCGCGCGCCTCTTCATATGGCATCTGGGCGATGAGCTCGCGTTCCTTGTCCGCCAGGGACGAGGCGGGGGTGTTCTTGTCGGTGGATGTGGCGTTTTCGGTCATGATGTTCTCCTTATATATACGGTATACATGCGTGGCTGCGTATGGCGTGTCACGCGGTTGCGGATGTGGTGGTTGCGGTAATGACACCCTTCTTCAAGGTGACGGTGATGTCATCCCCAGGGCTTACCTGCGAAGCATCGTCTAGTACGTGGCCATCGGAGGACTGCACCACCGCATAGCCTCGGTTCAACGTGGATTGCGGGCTGAGTGCGGTCAGTGAGGCGTGAGCTCGCTCGACGGTGAGCTGGGCATCGTCCACGATGCGTCGCAGGCCGATGTCAAGCCGCTGCAGGGAATCGTCGATTAGCCGCTGATGTGGTTCGAGCATGGTATGCGGTTGGGTCAGGCTTGGCCGGTTCGCATATCCCTCGATAAGTCGAATCTCGTTCTCCACGCGCGAACGGACCCGCAGTCGCATACGGTCGATGGCACCTTCGATGAGCTGCGACTGCTCACGCACATCCGGCACCACGCGCTTGGCCGCATCGGTGGGGGTGGAGGCTCTAAGATCGGCGACCAGATCCAGCAACGTCCAGTCATCCTCATGCCCGATGGAGGAGATTAATGGTGTGGTGCAGGCATACGCCGCACGAACCACACGCTCATCCGAGAAACCGATGAGATCCTCAAACGAGCCGCCGCCACGGGCCACGATGATCACATCCACGCTCGGGTCGGCATCGAGTTGTGCAATGGCCTGAACCACTTCGGCCGGGCATTGCTCGCCCTGAACATGCACATGGACCACCTTGAAGGTTACGGAAGGCCAACGAAGGTTCACATTGGTGATCACATCGCCTTCCGCACGTGCCTGAGGTGCGCAAATCAGGCCAATAGTCTTCGGAAACTCCGGGAGAGGCAGTTTGTGATCGGCATCGAACAGGCCCTCGCCCTTAAGCTGCTTGCGCAATTCGTCGATCATGGCCTTGAGGCTGCCACCGGCTCCGACCTTGAGAATCGTGTCCCCGCGCAACGACAGCGAAGTGCGCTTCATCCACAGGTTCGGTTTGCCATGAATCACTACGCGGTCGCCCTGAACGAACTGGCTGGCCGCGGCCGCGAACCTGCCGAAGCCATTGACTTCCATGGCGATATCCTCGAAGTCGTCGCGCAGCGTGATGTAGGCCGAGCCGGCGCGACGGGTATTGATCTGCGTGATCTGGCCGGTGACCCACGCGGACGGCCATCGTTCCACGGCACCGTAGAACTTCTGGCTCAGCACACTTACCGGCCACGGATTTTGCGCGCTGGTTTCAGCGGCGCGTGCAGGCAGCTGATCGATAGGGCGAGGCTCATTCGGCAGATTGATGGTGCCCTGATCAGGCGCGAAAGTGCCTTGACCCGGCTCAAAGCCAGCCGAGGCCAGTGAAGCGGCGGTCGGTGGACGGCCGGTAGATGGGTAGCCCATTGCAGTAGTCATGCACTCCACTATAAGTGCGTTGGTTGATGACGGTAAATATTTACCGTCGCCTGAAAACGGTGTGATGATGAATGCGAGAACCGTACGAAGCGATGTATCAGCCGATGATGGAGATGGTCTGGTGCATCAGAAGAAAGGAGTCATTATGGCGAAGAAACGGGTGCTATGAAGAGGAGTGAGATATGCGTTGCGCTGACGATTGAGAGTCGTCAGTGAGTTCGCTGTGCGACACGCGAGCAGAAAACAGTTACGCTAATCACACACTTGTGGTTTTGGCGGAAAATAGCCGAAAACCCTATAAATAGTTCGACACACCACTGTTGAGCACTAGATATAGTGGTGGAGATGCCGTATTCTTCTAGAGGTTCAAAAAACGACATCAATGTAATTTCGTGTGGCCCACGTCGAGTGCGGCCAAAATGCGGAACTCAGGAGAGTGTTCGCCTTATAGGAAAGGGGTGCCCGATGGGCGCACAGGTGTTGGAGGAAATCGTCACCGATAACGAGACCAAGGTGGCCGCCAAGGCCTCCACCGTGCTCGTTGAGAAGCGTGATGGTCGTGTGGTCGACTTCGACCCCATCAACATCATCTCTGCGGTCAAGTCTGCTTTCGGTGACCTGAACAAGGAAGTCGGCCCCGAAGAAGATGCCATGATCCGTGGTTTCGCCAACCAAGTCGAAGGCGAAATCAAGGGGCGTTACGCCGGCCCCGCCAAGATCGAGGACATCCAGAACCTCGTGGAGCACGCCCTCATTGACGCCCACCTGTACGATGTGGCTCGCGCCTACACCAACTACCGTCTCGACAAGGACATTCAGCGTGCCAAGGCCACTGATGTCAACGAGGCCGTTTCCCGCTTCATCAACCACGACCCGACCCTGATTCACGAGAACGCGAACAAGGATTCCAACGTCTACTCCACCCAGCGTGATCTGCTGGCCGGTGCCGTGTCCAAGGCCGCCGCGTTCAACATGCTGCCGCCGGCGGTGTCCAACGCCCACATGAAGGGCGACATTCACTTCCACGATGCCGACTACTCGCCGTTCACTGCCCAGTCCAACTGCTCCTTGCCGAACTTCTGGGACATGTTGGCCAATGGCTTCACTCTTGGCAACGCTCCGATGGCTTCCCCGAAGTCCATCGCCATTGCGGCCACCCAGATTACCCAGATCATGAAGGACGTGGCCTCCAGCCAGTATGGTGGCCAGACCGCCAACCGTGCTGACGAGCATCTTGCCCGGTATGCCAAGAAGGATTACGAGAAGTTCCTCGAGGAAGCTCGTGAGACCATCCCCGACGGCATGCCGGTTGAATTCGCCCGTCGTCAGGTCGAGAGCGCCAAGAAGAACGAGCCCGCCAAGTTGCATTTCGGTTCCCGCGAACCGCTGCCGATGGACACCCCGTTCCACACCGACGTTGACGAACTTGAGCAGGAGCGTGAAATCCTCGCCAAGATTCGTACCCGCAAGGCCATCTATGATGCCATGCAGACCATGGAATACCAGATCAACTCCAACCGTGTGTCCAACGGCCAGACCCCGTTCGTGACTGTCGGCTTTGGTCTCGGCACCGACTGGTTCTCCCGCGAGGTGCAGCGCGCAATCCTGCTGAACCGTATTCGCGGCCTCGGCAAGGAACACCACACCGCCATCTTCCCGAAGCTCGTCTTTACTGTGCAGCACGGCGTGAACGCCGACCCGGGTGACCCGAACTACGATCTGAAGCAGCTCGCCCTCGAGTCCGCCACCAAGCGCATGTACCCGGATGTGGTGTTCTACGAGAACATCGTCAAGATCACAGGCTCCTTCAAGGCTCCGATGGGTTGCCGCTCCTTCCTGCAGGGTTGGATCAACCCGCAGACCGGCAAGGATGAAGAAGATGGCCGTATGAACCTCGGCGTGGTCACCGTCAATGTGCCGCGTATCGCCATCGAATCCCACGGTGACAAGGCACGCTTCTGGAAGCTGTTCGAGGAGCGTATGGAAGTCGCCCATCAGGCCCTCCAGTTCCGCATCATGCGCTGCAAGGAAGCCACCCCGGTCAACGCCCCGACCCTGTTCCGCTTCGGTGCGTTTGGTCGTCTTGGTGCCAACGACAACGTGGATCAGCTGTTCAAGAACGAGCGTGCCACCGTGTCGCTCGGCTACATCGGCCTTGCCGAGACCACCGCGGTCTTCTACGGCAAGAACTGGATTCGCGACCACGGCTGGGATCCGGAAGGCAAGGAGTTCGCGCTGTCCATCGTCAAGCGCATGAACGAGCTGTGCAAGCAGTGGAGCAAAGCGGAGGGCTACCACTATTCCGTGTACTCCACTCCGGCTGAATCCCTGACCGACCGCTTCAACCGTATGGACCGTGAAAAGTTCGGCCGTATCGAAGGCGTGACTGACCACGACTTCTATACCAACTCCTTCCACTACCCGGTGTGGTTGCAGCCCACCCCGATGGAGAAGCTCAGCTACGAGAAGGACTTCCCGTACTACGCTTCCGGCGGCTTCATCAACTACTGCGAGTACCCGTGCCTGCAGGACAACCCGAAGGCGCTCGAAGCCGTGTGGGATTACGCCTACAACATCGGCATCGGCTACCTGGGCACCAACACCCCGATCGACCACTGCTTCGTGTGCGGCTTCCAGGGCGACTTTGAGCCGACCGAGGAAGGCTTCAAGTGCCCGGAGTGCGGTAACTCCAACCCGGACAAGTGCAACGTCACCAAGCGCACCTGCGGCTACCTCGGCAGCCCGGTCCAGCGCCCGATGGTGCATGGCCGTCACGAGGAGATTGCCCACCGAGTCAAGCACATGAGCGGCGAAACCGGTCGTGTGACGCTGGGTGACGGCACCACTCGCGAGTGGTTCGAAGAGGCCAAGTAGGGTTATTCGTGAGTAGGCTCCCCTCTCTGAGGGGAGCTGTCAGCAAAGCTGACTGAGGGGAGTCCGAGGAGCTATTCCGAAGCTCCCCTCAGTCGCCTACGACGACAGCTCCCCCTCAAAGAGGGGAGCTAATGTTTTCCGCAAGGAGGGAATCATGCCGGAGTTGCATACGACCAAGCCCAAACCCAAGCGCCATGACTTTGCGGCCGGCGAGACCGGGCGTGGCCCCTCCGTACCCTCCAACGGTCTTGCCAACGATCCGAAAGCCGGTCAATGGGATGGCCGGCGCATGTCCAAGCGGATGATTGCCGACTACAAAACCTTCATTGTCACCGACGGAGAAGGCGTGCGCAACTCCCTTTACGTCTCCGGGTGCCCCTTCCACTGCGTCGACTGCTTCAACGCCTCCATCTGGGATTTCCAAGCCGGCCACGAATACACGCAAAAACTTGAAGACAAAATCATCGAAGATCTGAAAGCCCCATGGGTGCAAGGCATTACGTTCCTTGGCGGCGAGCCATTCCTCAACACTCCCGTGCTGGTGCCGCTCGCACAACGTATCCGCCAGGAATTCGGTCATACCAAAGATATCTGGTCGTGGACCGGCTACACATGGGAAGAACTCATGCGCCCCGGAGAAACCCCAGACAAGCTTGAATTGCTACATCTCATCGACATTCTCGTCGACGGCCGCTACCTCAGAGACCAGAAGGACTCGCTGCTGCAATTCCGCGGCTCCAGAAACCAGCGCATCCTCGATGTGCCCAAGTCTCTGGAAGCCGGCGAACCGGTCATCTGGGCCAAGCTCCACGATCAAGAACGAGATATCCCCGAAATCTATTTGAAAGACCGCGAAGCCGGCGAAGGCCAACAGGCCTCGTAGTAGCAGTTCTGGAATGCCGCACTCAGCAATATCGTTGGAACTGTTGGGGGAAAGGCCTTCCCGTGAGCGAAATCACTTCGCCTCGTGCCATGTTGGGCAGGTAGTCGGACTAATATTCCAGAAGAAGTAGCCGGTCGAAGCCGTCCGCAGGGTATCTGCCAGCCGTCCCGAAACGGTTTCTGATGCCTCGTGGCGTGCACTCCCGGAAGTCGGAATTAAGAGGGACACATGGTTGACATCGTCACTGACGCGAGCGCAACGCCCGCCTCACAACTGAAGCCGCTGCGTGTGGGATTGGATATCGGCTCCACCACCGTCAAGGCCGTGGTGCTTGATCAGTCCGATTCCCTGAAAGACACCCTATTTTCCGATTACCGACGTCACCATGCCAATGTGCGTGCCACCGTTGCCGGTCTGCTCGTGGACATTCATAAAGAGCTCGTGGAACTAGGTCGAGGCGACGAGCCGATTCGCCTGTCCATCACCGGTTCCGGCGGCTTGGCGCTCGCCGATAACCTGCATGTGCCCTTCATCCAGGAGGTCATCGCCGAAACCGAGGCGATCGACAAGGAATACCCGCAGGCCGACGTCATCATCGAGCTCGGCGGCGAGGACGCCAAGATCACCTACCTGAAGCCCACGCCCGAACAGCGTATGAATGGTTCGTGCGCAGGCGGCACCGGCGCGTTCATCGACCAGATGTCCACGCTGCTTGACACCGACGCCGCAGGCCTCAACGAGATGGCCAAGAGCTACGAGAACCTGTATCCGATCGCCTCGCGTTGCGGCGTGTTCGCCAAAACCGATCTGCAGCCGCTGATCAACGACGGCGCGGCCAAGCCTGATCTCGCCGCCTCCATCTTCACCGCAGTGGCCACGCAGACCATTGCCGGCCTGGCTGCTGGCCGCCCGATCCACGGTACCGTCATCTTCCTCGGTGGCCCGCTGTTCTTCATGTCCGAACTGCGCGCCGCCTTCCAGCGTGCCCTTGAAGGCAAGGTCGACGAGTTCATCGTGCCGACCGACGCCCACCTGTATGTGGCCTACGGTTCGGCATTGCAGGCCGACATGGATTCCGACGATCAGGGCCACCATTTCGAGGCCCACACCTGCGATGAGATCCTCATGCGTCTGGACGAGCTGAAGAACCTGCCCTCCAACACGCCCACCATGCCGCCGCTGTTCCCCACCGAGGCCGACCGCGAGGACTTCAACAAGCGCCACCACAAGGAACACATCCACATCGGCACCCTCGAAGGCGCGCATGGCCCGCACTTCCTGGGCATCGACGCCGGTTCCACCACCATCAAGGCCACGCTCGTCAATGACGACCGTGAAATCGTCTGGTCCAGCTACGCCAACAACGAAGGCAGCCCGCTGACCGCCGCCATCAACATCGTCAAGAAGATCCAATCCGAGCTGCCCGAAGGCGCATGGATCGCACGCTCCTGCGCCACCGGTTACGGCGAAGGCCTCATCACCACCGGCCTGCACCTGGACGAGGGCGTGGTGGAGACCATGGCCCACTATCGTGGGGCCGAAATGGTCAGCCCCGGCGTCACCGCCGTCATCGACATCGGCGGCCAGGATATGAAATATCTGGCCATCACTGACGGCGTCATCGACTCGATCGCCGTCAACGAAGCCTGCTCGTCCGGCTGCGGCTCGTTCCTGCAGACCTTCGCCATGTCCATGGGCCTGACGATTCAGGAATTCACGCAAAAGGCTCTGGCCTCCACCCATCCGGTGGACCTCGGTTCGCGTTGCACCGTGTTCATGAACTCCTCGGTCAAGCAGGCGCAGAAGGAAGGCGCCTCCATCGAGGACATCGCTGCCGGCCTGTGCTACTCCGTGGTGCGCAACGCCCTGTACAAGGTCATCAAGTTGCGTGATTCCGGCGAACTCGGCGACACTGTGGTGGTCCAGGGCGGTACGTTCCTCAACGACGCCGTGCTGCGCGCCTTCGAGCTGCTCACCGAACGTCAGGTCACCCGCCCGAACATCGCCGGCCTCATGGGCGCGTTCGGTGCCGCCCTGACCGCCCGCATGCACTATCAGGATGAGGCCGACCACTTGGACGTGGTGGTTAAGGCCGATGGGTCCGAGGAACAGTCCGATGCCGAGCCCGCACCCAAGTCCGAGCCCAAGGCCGCAGCCTTCAAGAAGACCGAGCCGGCCAAGCCCGAAGCCCATGTCGTTGTCGTGGACGGTGTGACTCACACCGCCAGCTCCATTCTGACCGGCGAAGCGCTCGACAACATGAGCATGACCGCCGAGCGTGACGTGTGCAAGCTGTGCCAGAACCACTGCAAGCTCACCATCACCACATTCTCCGACGGCTCGCGCTTCGTGACCGGCAACCGCTGCGAACGCGGCGGCGACGCCAAGAAGAAGCGTTCCGACCGTCCGAACCTGTACGACTACAAGTACAAGCGTTGCTTCGCCTACCGCCGTTTGACCGACAAGAAGGCCACTCGTGGCGAGATCGGCATTCCGCGCGCCCTCAATATGTACGAGAACTACCCGTTCTGGTTCACGCTGCTCACCACGCTGGGCTTCAAGGTGATGATCTCCGGCCGCAGCTCCCACGAGCTATTCGAGACCGGCATCGAATCCATCGCCTCCGAAAACATCTGCTACCCGGCCAAGCTGGTGCACGGCCATATCAAGTGGCTGATCAACAAGGGCATCAAGACCATCTTCTACCCGTGCGTGAGCTACGAGGAGAACCTCGTGCCCAACACGGACAATCATTACAACTGCCCGGTTGTGGCCAACTATCCGCTCGTCGTCGGCGCCAACGTGCCTGAGCTGCGTGAAGACGGCGTGCGCTACATGCACCCGTACTTCAACCTCGCCAACCATGAGCTCATGGTTGACCGCATCGTCGAAGAGTTTGCGTGGGCCAACGTGACCCGCGAAGAGGCCGAAACCGCGGTCAAGGCCGCCTATGCCGAAGACAAGGTCTTCAAGCATGACGTGCAGCAGGAAGGTTTGACCGCGCTCGCCTATATGAAAGAGCACAACTGCCGAGGCATCGTGCTCGCCGGCCGTCCCTACCACATCGACCCCGAAATCAACCACGGCATCCCCGAAACCATCTGCTCGCTGGGCATGGTGGTACTCTCCGAGGATTCCATCTGCGAACTGCATCCGGGGGAGAAGCTCAACCTCACCGAATTCCGCTCGGAAGGCGAAGCCGACCCGCGTTCCAAGAACGCCGCCAGATTCCGCCATGTAAGCGACCGCACGGTCACCAAGATGCCGTTGCGCGTCACCAACCAGTGGGCCTACCACTCCCGTCTGTACGCGGCCGCACACTTCGTGGCCTCCTACCCGGGCCTTGAACTTGTGCAGCTCAATTCCTTCGGCTGTGGCCTTGACGCCATCACCACCGATCAGGTGGCCGAAATCCTGGCAGACAAGGCGGACGTGTACACGCTGCTGAAGATTGACGAGGTCTCCAACCTGGGTGCCGCCAAGATTCGACTGCGCTCGCTCAAGGCCGCCGTCGAGGAACGCGAAGCCAACAAGGCCCGCGAAGCCGCCGCGGCCAAGGCCATGGAAGACCAGCAGACCGCCGCCGAACGCGCCGCCGAGGAAGCCAAGGTCAAGGCCGAGTCCGATTTGGAAGCTGCCAAGGCCGCGCTTGCCGAGGCTCAGGCCGCCGTCGAAGCCGCTCAGAAGAAGGTCGACGCCGAAGCGCAGGCCGTACACGATGCCGCCAAGGCATCTCAGGCCAGCACTGCGAAGGCCGTGCAAGGTCCCAAGCCCACCGGCTTCCGCAAGACCGGCCCCACCGCTCCCACCCCCGGCCGCCAGATTCTGCTCGACAGCACCATGGCCGCCAATCCGAAGCTCACCAAGGCCATGCGCGAGGCCTCCAAGCGTGCCGCCGAACGCGACCTGCAGGCCGCAGCCGCCAACAAGAACGGCACTTCGGACGGCACCACCGGCGTGACGAACGCCAAGAATGCCAAAAAGTCCGGCCACAACAACGCCACCATGTCCCGATACGCGCATCGTGAGAAGTTCGTCAAGGACATGAAGAAGAACTATACGATTGTTGGCCCTCAGATGAGCCCGATTCATATGTCCTTGGTCGAAGCGGTGATTCGTTCCGGTGGGTACAAGTTCGACATCCTGAAGCATGCGAGCCGTGGCGATGTGGAAACCGGCCTCAAATACGTGAACAATGACGCCTGCTACCCGGCCATCATGGTCGTCGGCCAGCTCATCGACGCGATTCTGGAAGGCAAATACGATCCCGAACATGTAGCGCTCGCCATCACCCAGACCGGCGGCATGTGCCGTGCGACCAACTACTTCGGCCTGATCCGCAAGGCCTTGGTCGATGCCGGCTACCCGCAGATTCCGGTCATCGCCATTTCTACCCAGGGCCTCGAAGACAACCCCGGCTTCAAGGCCACCCTGCCCCTGCTGCACCGTGCCATCAAGGCGCTGATTCTGGGCGACTTGCTCATGAAGTGCCTCTATCGCGTACGCCCGTATGAGGTGGAGAAAGGTTCGGCCAACAAGCTGTACGAGCTGTGGGACGCCATCGTGCGTGAGACCATCGAGCATCACGGCTATTCCAAGACCGCAGCCAAGACGCCGAGCATCAAGAAGGGCTATCTGCCGTATAATGTGCTGGCCAAGGAGATCGTGAAGTCCTTCGACAATCTGCCGCTGCGTGATATTCCGCGCAAGGTGCGAGTCGGTGTGGTCGGCGAGATCCTCGTCAAGTACCAGCCGGACGCGAACAACCACGTGGTCGACGTCATCGAATCCCAGGATTGCGAGGCCGTAGTGCCCGGCATCATGGAATTCATGACCACCCGCCCCTACATCACCGACTGGAACGAGAAGAACCTCGGCATGGGTGGCAACAAGACGCTCTACGCCTTGATGCGCAAGGGTCTTGACCTGTACAACGCTCCTATCAAGGCCGCACTGGCCACCTCGCACGGCAAGTTCAAGCAGGACGAGCCGATGCCCGAACTGGTCAAGAAGGCTGCCGAGGTCACTTCCATCGGCGTGCAGGCCGGTGAGGGCTGGCTGCTGACGGCCGAGATTCTGGAGCTTATCGAACAGGGTTGCCCGAATGTGATCTGCGCGCAGCCGTTCGCCTGCCTGCCCAACCATGTGACCGGCCGTGGCATGTTCGGCAAGATTCGCCGCCTGCATCCGGAAGCCAACATCGTCTCCATCGATTACGATCCGGGTGCCTCCGAGGCCAATCAGCTCAACCGTATCAAGCTGATGATCGCCGCTGCCAAGAAGGCCCACAACGCCAAGTTCGCCGAGGCCGGCGAGCCGCAGGGCTTCACCTCCGCGGACTGATTTATGCTCTGGCTCGTCCGCAATTAAGGACGAGCTTCGCTCGCGACATGCTGGTTCGCCTATCGGCTCACCCTCGCCTACGGACAGCCCGCTGGGCTGTCCGCTTTACGGCTCGGCCTCTGTGAGGGGAGCTGTCGTGCAGCGACTGAGGGGTTATAGCCTGCTAGATTGATTATCTGCTTTAGTTTGTTTTCGTGTGATATAATTAAGTCATGCGTGTCAGGGAATGGGCGAGGCGTGAGGGCTTCAACGAGCAGACGGTGTGGCAGTGGTGTCGCGAGAACCGTATGCCCGTCCCGTTCGAG
>CWGV01000075.1_pt1 | contig 44123 bp, 42 predicted proteins | sample 663871 | NCBI WGS metagenome assembly CWGV01 (sample SAMEA3735897, study PRJEB9488) | human gut metagenome | biome: ENVO:mammalia-associated habitat; material: ENVO:feces | place: Malawi | collected 2009-02-27 | reverse complement strand
CGAGCGACAGACTCGGATGATCGGAGGGGACATGGACAAGCCAGCGGACGGGCGCGAGAACACCGGGTCCACGGACGGCATCAAGGCGGGGGGCGACGCCGGGAACGAACGCCACGCTTGCAAAGCGAATCCGGCTACAACCGATGGCATTGGGAAGAAACACGGCACAGAAGATATGTCAGAAAGTTTTTCCGGCGAGAAATGTGCTTTGGCACCGAAAGCAGATACCAGATTCCATAAGGCGAGTAGATGCTATGTGGTTTTGGGCAAGGCCAGACGTGTACTGTGGTGGCTGGGATTACTATTGCTTTCACCAGCAGTAATGACATGGGCTGAACGCGATAATTACAGCCTCGTTTGCAGCGTGTTGACACTTTCTCCCCCACCCTGCAGTGATTTGAATACGTATGGCTCCAGACTTACAACAGTGCTGGGCTTAGGTTTTCTCTGTTGGGTGATGATACCGGTTGTTTCTTGCGTGAAATCCGTCATTCGAAACTTCTATCCCAATGTGTCCGACTTGGATACGCCGATGGCTTCACATGTCGTAATCGGAGTTGTGTCATTTTTCATGCTCTGCGTATCTTTGCCTCTTCTTTTTTTGGGCATAATTACAATGTATATATAAACGAACAGGCCTGCCCAAATCTTAAGTAGTGCGCGAAAGCGTCCCGCATAGCGGTGGACAAAGACCTTTCGGAGGAATTGCTCTGCATGGACTGCGCCAGCAACCATGCATCGCAGTCCGCGAGAACATCGCTGTAACTGAATCCCATACGGGCGTCTTGCTCGCCGAGATGAGTGTGCAGCCATGACGCCAGGTCCTCTTCCGGGGTATTCGCCAGGTAGCTTCCCCAGATCTGCAACAAATCCAGGGCCCATCCGCCCAGATCACCGAGACCTAGGACCGGCACCGCCTCCCACTCGTTGTGAACCCGATCCACTCCAACAGAGGAAAGACGCAATGCATAATCCTGCAGGTATCAGCTCCAAGCCACCCAATGATGCTCATTGACCTTGCGTAACTCCGGCACCTGTCCTTCACGAATGTCATGCGCATACGATCTTCGAACCGCAAAGGGTTCGGAATCCGACTTCCGCAGAGCATGCCTCCCCTTCGGATTCGCCGCAGGAATCGCATCCAAAAGCTCCTTCGTATAAGGGTGGATCGGATTGGAGAAAATCTCCTCTCGACTTCCGACTTCCACGATCACACCCAGATACATGATCATCAGTCGTGAGCACAAATGCTCCACAACACTGAGATCATGCGAGATGAACATGAAAGTCGTGCCTCGCCGCTCCTGCAGATCACTGAAAAGATTGATGATCTGCGCCTGCACGGATACATCCAGTGAAGCCACGGGTTCATCGGCCACCACGAAATCCGGCTTCAAACCCATCGCCCGAGCAATGCCGATACGCTGCCGCTGACCGCCAGAAAACTCATGCGGATATCGATCCAAGGCATCGGCATCCATGCCGCATAGCCGCAATACATCCGTCACCCGATCACGCACGTTCGTCCTGTCGGCGAGTCCATGCTCGAGCATCGGCTCGCCAATCGCCGTGATGATGGGTAGACGAGGATTCAGGGAACTATATGGATCTTGGAAGATGTACTGCATCTGCGGGCGCAAATCACGCAGACTATCGCGGTCCAGATCGAATATATTCTGCCCCCGGAACCTGACTTCCCCGCTGGTCTTGTTCTGCAGTCGGAGGATGGTCTGCCCCAAAGTCGTCTTACCCGAGCCTGATTCTCCCACCAAGCCCACTGCCTCTCCGGGAAATATCTCGAAACTGACGTCATTGACACCACGCACCGTATGGGTGGTGCGAGAGAAGAAACCTTCTTGCGACACAAAGTATTTCTTAAGATGTTTGACCTCCACCAAAGGCTCATCCGGCTTCGCCAACGCTATCGGGCTTTCGCGGGAATCATTGCGCCCATGATTCCATTCCCCGTCCTCGGGCGCCGAGGCATCATCGAGCACAGCCAGGGAATTCCCACCAGACAACGCCGAGAACCGAGGCACCAGATCACGGACCGTGGGCAGGCGATGACGACGCGCGCCGATCATCGGACGAGTTTCCAGCAATGCCTTGGTATATGGATGCTGCGGATGGTCGAAGATACCATACACATCGCCATGTTCCACGACCTTGCCCTCATACATCACCACGACGTAATCCGCCACTTCCGCGACCACGCCAAAATCATGCGTAATGAAGAGAATGGAAAGGCCTATCTCCTCCTTCAGTTTCAACAGCAGATGAATGATCTGAGCCTGGATGGTCACATCGAGCGCGGTCGTGGGTTCATCGGCAATCAACAGTTTCGGGCCACAGCACAAGGCGATTGCGATCATCACACGCTGGGCCATGCCTCCCGACAATTCGTGCGGGTACATGTTCATGACGCGCTCGGGATTCGGCAATCCCACACGCTCCAGCCACTGCACGGAACGCTTCCAGGCGGATTCCCTGGAGGCACCGCTATGCACCTGTATGGTCTCGCCAAGCTGCTTTCCTACGCGCAGCACCGGATTCAATGAATGCATGGGTTCCTGGAAGATCATGGAGATTCCTTCACCACGCAGCCGCTCAAGATTCTTGTGGTTGAGCGATAACACGTCACGACCATCAAAGGTGATGGTTCCACTCGTAATTCGTCCAGGCTCATCCACCAGATCAATCGTGGACATGGCGGTGACGGATTTTCCGGAACCGGACTCACCCACCAAGCACGTCACCGAACCTTGAGGAACATCGAAGCTCACATCATTGACCGCATGGCGGACCTCTCCTCCATCCAGAGGAAATTCGACGCACAGATCACGCACGCGCAGCAACGGCTCATGCGTATCCGAACCATTTCCCGTATCGTAAGCAATAACCATGCCTCACGCCCTTTCATTCTTCGGATCGTAGATGTCGCGTAGCCGATCACCCAAGACATTGATGGCCACCACCGTAACGAATACGGCGACCCCCGGCGGAATCCAAAGCCATGGACGTTTCTGAAAGTCCATGAGGTTGGAAGCCGCCGCCATCATATTTCCCCACGACGCATTCGGCGGCACGACTCCAAGCCCCAGGAAGCTCAACGTGGATTCCATGAGAATGCCGCCGGCGACGCTTAACGTGGTCTGCACAATCAACAGCGGCAGCACATTGGGCAGCAGATGATGAAGCAGCCTCGACCTTGTGCTCAGGCCCAACGCCTCGGTGGCTTTCATATACAAACGTTCCCTTAATGAAAGCACTTCACCACGGATCATGCGCGACATACCCGGCCAGCCGATAATCGACAACATGACCATCACCACATAGATGCGGGAACTCGCGGGAACCTTGAACTCCGAGAGCAATGCGGCCATGATGATCAACAAAGGCAGACTTGGAATCGACATCAGCAAATCCGCCAAACGCATGATAACGGCATCGACCCATCCGCCAAAATAACCGGACGCAATGCCGATCGTGGCGCCAAGCACCACGGAAAGGACCGTGGACGCCAATCCGATGGTCAAGGAAATACGACCGGCATACATCAATCGTGTAAGGATATCTCGCCCGTAATCATCCGTGCCAAGCAGATGGTCCAGAGTAGGGCCCTGTTCGGCATTGGGAACATCCAACTGGTTTTGCCCGTATGGACTGAACAAAGGCCCCAGAACACTGAGCAACAGCACGAGAACCAGCGTGGCGATGCTGACGGCCGCGGCACGTGTGTGCGCCAACCGGACAAGATTGCGATACCATAACGGTCGAACGCCAGAATTCCGCATCTTTCCCCCATTGGCTGATCGCTGCGACCGTGATCGTGATTCACTGCGACGTAGTTCCATGTCAACCCTGAACTTTCTGCGCCAACCGGACACGTGGATCCGCAGCGGCATACATGATGTCGGCCAGGAAATTGGCCAGAATCGTTAAAAACGACAGCAGCAGCGTACAAGTCATCAGCACCTCATAGTCACGCGCGTTCAAGGCCGCCAGCTGAATGCTGCCGATACCCGGCCAATTGAATATCTGTTCGGTGATGATCGCGCCTGAGAACAATCCGGGAATCTCGAAGGCAAGCAGCGTGATAGCCGGCAACAAGGCGTTTCTCAGCGCATGGCCGAAGACGACCGACCGCTCGGAGATGCCGCGGGCGCGCGCGCAACGGACAAAATCCATGCGCAGCACATCCAACATTCCGGAACGGAAATAGCGGGTCAACGAACCGGCTGAGAAGAACGCCAACAGTAGTGTCGGCATGATCATGTGCCGCAATACCTCAAGAACGTACGCGAACCCGGTACTGTTCGACCCCGTATCGACCATGCCTCCGGTCGGCAGCCAACGAAGATCGACCGCGAAGAATTTGATGGCCAGCAGACCGATGAAGAAGGAAGGGAACGACAATGAGGCGAAGACGACAACAGTGACCAGTTTATCGACCAGAGAGTATTGGTGAGTCGCGGAGAACACGCCAATGACCACGGCAACGGTCCACGCAATGACCACAGCGGCCAAAGCGACGATGAAGGAATTCATCATGTACGTCTTCAGGAGGCGCGTGACCGGCTCATTGTATTGCAACGACCATCCGAAGTCACCGTGGAAGACGTTCTTCAGCCATATGAAGTAGCGAACGATGGTGGGCTGATCAAGTCCGTATAATGCACGCAGCTCAGCCAGTCGAGCGGGTTTCAGCTTCCTGTTGCCCGAGAAGAAATCACCGGGCATCAACGCAAAGAGGAAAAACACCAGGATGGAAAGCAGGAAAAGCATGAACACCATCTGGGCGAATCGCCGTAACGTATATCGCAACATGAACCGAATTTCCTTTCAGGCATGATCAACAATCACAGCGGCGTATCCAAACACCGCAGAACGTTGTGGCCCAAGCCGACCTCGCAAGGGACCACGACGATGATGCATGCCGATCAGCGGTTATCCAACGCTTTGGACACGAAACGCAGCCGACCGCCTATTCGATCGAAAGCTTCGCGAGGACGAGCGCCGCATCGCTATTGCCGGTCGAATAGTTCTCAACACCCTTGACACGGGTGTTCCATGCCGCGATGGACTGCCGATAGCTCAATGGAATGGTGGGCGGATCATTGTTCAGAACCTTGTAGAGCTCCGCATAGATGGCCTTGCGTTTTGTCTTATCCTGAGTGGACAGCCCTTCCTTGGCGAGCTTGTCGGCTTCCTCATTGTGGTAGCCCGTGAGATTGATGGACTTGTCGTGCGAGACGAATTCGGAAATCGCGTCGTTCGGATCCGACAAACCGTTGGTGCGGAATCCGCCGACCAAATCCCAATCGCCGCCCTGCGTCCATCGTTCGATGATGGTGTCGCCATCGAGCACTTCAGGCTGGAAGTCAATGCCGATGGCTTTGTAGTTCTCCGTGGCAATCGGAATCGTCTCATCCGTGTCCTTGGAAGTCAGGTACCGGACGGTGAGCTTCCTGCCATCTTTTTCGCGAATCCCGTCCGAGCCGGTCTTCCAACCGGCCTCGTCAAGCAGCTTGCCCGCCTTGTCCGGATCGAACTTGTACTTGTTGACTCCCTTATCGGTGTACGACCATTGCGTAGGAGCGGCATACACGTTCGCCACCTGGCCGAATCCCTTATACGCCACGTTGATGATCTGCTGACGGTTGAGACCATAGATCAACGCCTGACGGACTCGCTTGTCGTTGAACGGGGCCTTGAGGTTATTGATCCAGATCTCACTCATGTCCGGCACCGTGCTTTCGCGCACACTGGCGAAGCCAAGCTGCTTCAGTGCGTCAAGATTATCCTTGTCCGGGCTGAAACCATCAAAATCGGTTTCTCCGTTCTGGAAGTTCGACAGCGCCGTATCCTTGGAGGTGACCTTAAAAATCAGATTCCTGATCTTCGGTTCGCCGCCATAGTAGTACTTGTTGGCAACATACCGCACTTCCTGACCATCCACATATTTGGACAGCTTGTAGGGGCCGGCGCCCAAAGGCTTGCCGTACAGATCCTTCAGATAATCAAGGTGCCCTCGCTGGTAGTCCTTGCCGTAATACGCCTTCGACAGCACCTGGCCGCCAAGAATGCCCAATGTCAGCGGGTTCGCTTTCGTGGTCTCAATGGTGATGGTCCGCTCGTCGATCACCCGTATGCCGGAGATGGAATCAGCCTTGCCCGACTTGTACGCATCAACGCCTTTGATGCCGATGTCGGAGAAATCACTGCCGCCCGAGTAAGCCGGGTCATTGAACAGCGTCAGGCTGAAAGCCACATCGTCCGCGGTCAGCGGCGACCCATCCGAGAATTTCAGATTGTCGCGCAGATGGAAGGTGTACGTGAGCTGATCACTGGAGATATCCCATTTCTCGGCTAAGTCGGGAATATACTGTCCCGAATCATCGGTCACCACCAGACTCGCGAAAATCGGCTGCTGCGCGTTGCCATCCCAGCCATTGTCATTGAACCCCGGCAAGAACACACCGCTCGGAGAATTGATCGTGGCGATGAATGTGTCCTTACGGCCGTTGGCCTTGGCGGGGCTTTTACTTGGATCGCCCTTGACCACGACCTTGTTCAGGCTGCCGTCGACGGTGGTTTCCGTGGATTCCGCATTACTGCCGCCGCTCGTGCCGCCACAACCAGCCACCAGCAGCAATGCTGCCGCCGCCGCGACCACAGCTACAAGATGCTTACGCATAATCCCTCCTTGCGTTGTATCGGGGATTCGCGTCACCGAAAGAATGTCAGTGTTCTTTCAATCCCCCGAACCGCGAATCCCTTACCTTGAGATACATCCACAATCCCTTTCTCGATGTATCTGTGCACAGTGTACGTAAGGCGGAAAGCAGACACTCGCTGTAGGTACTCACCGTTTCTTATGGGAGGCCATCAGGATTCCTGATAGATAGGATTCCATGATGGTGATTTCGCAACGGGCTTCCTCACCCGTATCGCACGGCCCGGGAACGTCCGCGCCGAGCCGTGCCTACGCGCCGACCAGCTCAAGCATCTGCGGAATGCTCTTCTTGCCGAACTCGACCCGCCGCGTGCCGTCGGCCCGCGTGACGACGATGCAGGGCACGCTCATCGCGCCGTAATGGTCCTTGAGCTCGGGAAAGAGCGCAACATCGTAGGCCTCGGCACGCACGGCCGGGTTCAGCGAGGCGATGCGCAAGAAGGTGGACAAGGAAGAGCTCTCGCAAAGCCAGCAGGCAGGATTCATCTATCTCATCCTGTGCACCGTTTCAGGTGTTGCTGCCGGCCTGCAGAACACAGGCTGATCTACACACCAGCGCATATGGGGAAGCCCCGCTCACATCGAGCGGGGCTTCCCCGTTTTGTGTGCATCTTTCATCATCTTGCAATAATTCTTACATGTAAACAGAGAGTTCTTACATGAAAGAATTATTGAAAGGTGATGAAAGAACTTACTTTCACGCGCGCCAATCATCCCAACACGTATCGGGATGACGGCCCATTCCCCTCGCGGCGCAACTTGCCCACATCTTCGAGCTTCTTCAACAACCGGTATGCGCTGATATAGCTCAGGCCGAATAGATCCATGACATCCGCCGTAGTGACGACACCATCATTTTTTTCAGCGAACTCCAGAACAAGGCCACTGCGCCGGGTGGCATCGATGTCACGCTGACGCACGTAAGACGCCAACCCCTCTGAACGTTTGTACACTTGGGCACTCAGCATATACGAGCGAGAGCTCCCACTGCCGACCCCCTCTACCAAACCAGCTTCCACCAAATTCTCAACAGCAGACACGATGCGTCGATGCTCCAAATGGGAGAAGTCGCACAACTGGACCATAGTAAGCCTACGATGCTCGCGCAGTAGTGAGAGCACAATCAGCGACCAGACTGGCAACGGTGCTCCTCGCCGACGCTCCTCATCTCCAATCATGGTCACGAATGCCTCGTCAGGCACCACACGGCGGAGGAACAGAATGACTTCTTCGGCACTGGACTGCGAGTAATCCGGGAAAGAACCGCCTGCCGCAATCGACCCGGCATAGATGGTATCCACACCTCGCCCGGTACGTTCAACATATCCGGCAGCTTTCAAAATCAGAGCAAGCTGCGGATTACGGGAACGCGGTTGTGCAGTAAGCAGGTTATCTTCGGAGACACCCTCTATGAATCCTCCGGGATTAGCTATGGTCAACCCATCATCATCAACCAGGAACCTCACCGAACCCATTCGTGCATAATCGCGATGGCAGAAAGCGTTAATCATTGCCTCACGGAATGCCCCTCGATCGAAGTCTGGCAGATCGACCCGAATCAAGCCGCTCATGACTTCGTGGCTGGGATTCCACGGCTCCATCAGCTCGCCTACACGATCAAACATATCCACCAAGGGCAACACGAACGGATCCATATTGACCTTTGGAGACATGCCTTTCATCACTTGAAAAACAGCCGATGCGGCTGGAACCGATCGATGAATAGCATCAACCGAACCAATGGTGAGCAGACCAGCAACAGATGGCTGCAATCCATATGGGCCATCAACAACCAGCTCAAGTGCCCGATCGAAATCCTCATCAGTAAAAGACAACAACGAGTTTTGCGCATTGGCACTGCGAATATGGCTTCTCAACTTGTTCCTTGAGTCTGGATTCAAATCGTCCAACCGAGACTCTGGGGCAGGTTGCGCACTGAAATCGTAGAACCGTTGCTGAGATAAACGGCTAATGAATTGGGAAACAAACAGCGGAACGACCTCAGGCGAGCCGTCTGCTTTCAGCCGGCGCTGTAGTGTCTTCCCTTGACTAGTAGACACGATTTGCTGACTGTTACCCACCTCAATACTGACTATCGGCACCTCGTTCTCATACGAGAGCGCCACGCGAGCGGGAAGCTGCGGAACAGTCTTATTGAAAATTAGTGCCGCAAGTCCATTGATATTGCGATGCTCGTCACATACGCCGGTCACAGTGCCATCGTCTTCAATACCGAGATACAGTGTGCCGCCTTCGGTATTGGCTAGAGCCACTACGTTGTCAACAATTTCATCATGCGATTGAGGGCGCTTCTGCTCGCTCTTGAACTCAACTGTCAAACTTTCTTTAGCCGGCAACATGAGCATCCCCTTTCACCATCTTGCAATAATTCTTACATGTTAACAGAGAGTTCTTACATGTAAGAATTATTGCAAGATGGTGAAAGAGGCAAAGAGACACCCATACTGCCATATCCAGTAACGTAAATCTAATCATCGCCGCTTTCGACATATCCGCTATCAGCCGATGGCCGATAGCCGGCAAGTATGAAGCCGAGATCAAAGAAGAAATGTGTGAGTCGGCAGTGGCAGCGCCGCTCAAACAGTAACGGAACCCTGATATCACAGTATCCGCCGGCCGACAGCGACAGACGACACCCACCACACGATTTCGAGTACACTATAGAATCATTACCCCAGAACGCACAATTTCAAGTATACTGAAAATCAACGTCGATTTAACGACTGTTTTGCAATACACTAGAAATCGGAAGCGTGGAGATGACGGGATATATCGCACGAGACAAGCTCACCGACACGCTGCGCAGCCACCGGAACACCCCGGAGATCAAGGTGCTTACCGGCGTCCGACGGTGCGGGAAAAGCACGCTGCTGGAACATTATGCACAATCACTGCTCGACGACGGCGTTCCCGCGAGCAATATCTTCACCCGTCGCTTCGATTCCTTCGACACGCCCATCGGATATTCGGCGACCGACCTGCACGCCGAACTGATGCAAGCCATGCAAGAAGCCCAACCCGGCCCCTTCTACGTGTTCCTCGATGAGATACAGGACGTTCCCGGATGGGAGGAAGTGGTTCGCCGGCTGCATTCCCGTGACGGCACCGACGTGTATATCACCGGATCGAACGCACGACTGCTATCCGGCGAACTGGCGACCCATCTGACGGGTCGCTACATCACCATCCCCGTATATCCGCTCTCCTTCGACGAATACCAACGCCATCATCGGGCTCAAGGAACCACGGATTCCACGGACCAGCTGTTCTCCGAATACATGATGTTCGGCGGCATGCCCGGCCTGTTCGCCACCGGCCAGCCGGACCAGGACAAGGCGACCGAAATACTCACCTCAATATACGAATCCATTGTGATGAAGGACGTGGCGGGAAGGTACGGCATCCGCGACATCGCCACATTGGAAAAACTCAGCCGATATCTGTTCTCAACGTCGGGGAACCTGTTCTCCGTCAACAAGGTCGCCAACACGCTCACAAGCGCCGGCGCGAACGCCTCCTACGCCACCGTCGACAACCAGATCAGCGCGCTCGAACGCTCGTTCATCGTCTACAGCGCGCAACAGGAACGCATGCGAGGCAAGGAACTGCTGCGCCCGCAACGCAAGTTCTACCCCGTCGACAACGGTTTTCGCAATCTCGCCACGGGTTTCAACGGCTCGGATCGCGGAGCCCAGCTCGAAGGCATCGTCTTCATGGAACTGCAGCGACGCGGTTACGATGTCACCATCGGATCGCTGCCCGACGGCGAGATCGATTTCATCGCGAAGCGCGGAAACGACAAGCAGTACATTCAGGTCACGTTGAACATGACCGAGGAGCAGACCCGGGAGCGGGAATTAGCCCCGCTGCGGCGATTGGGCGACGCATTCCCCCGCACGGTGCTCACCCTCGACTGGCATAGCGAGGGCATGACCGACGAAGGCATCCATATCACCAACGTCATGGATTGGCTCTGCTCGTAGGAACGCGCCGGATACGACGACACGCCGAAGGGGTGCTCACAGAACGGCGGATAGGTTTCGCACAATGGCGGAATATCCAATGGCTACTTTCGGTAACCGCGGTTCTGCGAGCACCCCTTCGGCGTGTCGACGTGGTTTCAACCGCTCTCGAAGATGAATACAGCCATCGTTCGGTTTATGGAATCATGATTTAGTAAATTACGCTTCCATCAATGGGGAACAGTGGGACAAGGGGCTGCGGACGTTTTCTTGGAGACCGAACGGAAAGATTTTCGTATGTCCGGTCTTGAGGAACGAGAGCGTGCGGTGGAGTTGTATTTCACCACGCCGATGACCACGGCCCAGGTGGTGGAGCACCTGGGCCATCCGACCAGGCAGTGCCCGGAACGCCGGCCGGCGGCGGATCCCCGGTATGCCGGCCATATGGCCAAACCCATCATCCCACTGGAGACCAGGCGAAGGGCAGTCGAGCTGGTGCCGGGCGGCATGCAGCAGAAGCAGGCCGCCAAACAGCTCGGCGCGGGCGTCGGCGCGGTGCATGGCTGGGTCAGGGCGTACCGCAAGGGCGGCATGGCCGCGTTGCAGCCCAAAAACAGGAACGCCGCGCAGGGCAATAAGCCCGCTGACTCCCGTCGCCGGCCGTCCGCAGCCGATGATGATGACGCGGAGGCTTTGCGCCGCAGGGTCGAGGAACCGGAGCCGGGGGAACGCGTTGATGCGGGAGGTGGTGGAGGTCGTAAGGAAAAGACCCCGGCGCCGACCTGCGGCGCCTGTCGAACAGGGAGAAGACCCTGTTGATCGACCGGTTGAGGCCGGCGTATTCGCCCGGCTCGATGACATGCCTGCCCGGCATCGCGCCCAGCGGCCACCTACTGCCACCACGCCCGGCTCGGCGTTGACAAGTACGCCGGACTCAGGGCGGAGGTGGCCGGGGCGTTCGCCGATTCCAAGGGCAGGTGCGGGTACCGCAGGATCAAGGCGGTGCTCAAGACCGGCGTATCGGAGAAGTCGGTCCGCGGGATCATGGCGGAGGAAGGGCTCGTGGCGCATGTGCCCAAGCGACGCAGGTATAGTTCCTACGAGGGCGAGACGACGCCGGCTCCCGCCAATCTCGTCGACCGGGACTTCACGGCCGAGCGTCCGAACGAGAAGTGGCTGACGGACATCAGCGAGATCAAGGCCAGGGACGGGAAGGGCGTGCCTTTCGCCGCCGGTCGACTGCTTCGATGGGTTGACCCTCAAGGTTATGTTTGGTCATGCATCAATGGAGTTGGCTTGTCCCCCTATCGGGAGGGACCATTTGCTAATCGCAATTCTTGGGAATGGAAGCTAGCACGAGCCCGCCGACTTGAATCTGTTGCCCCGGCATTTCCTATGTGTAAAACATGCAAGTTTCTTCCAGTATGCGGCGGCGGCTGCGCTTACAGAAATGAGTCGATTCACCCAACATGTTTGCGCAGTATCTTCGAAAACAACGAACTGAGAATCCTCAAAGAACATCTCGCAAAGGAATACTCGTACAATTGTAAAACGAATATGAAGTAAGCTCACTTCAAGAGCATTTTTTTAATAAAACTCGTACCGAATTGGGAAAACATGACTCTGTGTCTGGATAACGTGGTCAAGAGATTCGGCCCCGAGACGGCGGTCGATGGCGTCAGTTTGAAGTTGGAACCGGGAAAGATCACTGCGGTGGTGGGGCCGAATGGCGCGGGAAAATCCACTTTGCTGCGCATGGCATGCGGCCTGATCTCCCCGGATTCTGGGTCGGTGCTCTACGATGGGATCCCCGTCCGGAAGCTGGGCAGCCGCCTGTACCGCCGCCTATCGGCCGTGCTCGAGGACAGCTCGTTGGCTTACATGAGCCTTCGGGGATGGATGAACCTCGAATACCAGGGCACGCTGTACGGGCTCAGTCGCCGACAGACGATGGAACGCGCCTCCGGCATGATCGACAGACTGGACCTCCGCCGACACATGGACAAGCGGGTCGGAGACTGGTCGCGCGGAACGCAGCAAAAGCTCGCGTTGGTCACCGCGTTGCTGCCCGAGCCGCGGGTCTTGCTGCTAGACGAGTCGACGCTTGGTCTGGACGTGGTCTCCAAACGCGATTTCCTTTCCGAGGTGCGACGGCTGGCGGATGATGGCATGGCCGTGCTGTTGACCTCGCACCAATCGGATGTCATCGAGGGCTACGCCGACGACATCCTGCTGCTCCGACGCGGATCTGCCGTATGGGGCGGATCATACCGGGAATTCATGCGACGATATGCCAACGGCAATTCCGCACCGGGCACGTTCGAACAGGTGCTGCTCGACCTGTTCGACGAATATGAAGGAAGTGCAGCAAAATGAAAACTGGACAAGCGATCCGCGCGTTCCTGAACCTTTACGTGGCCGAGATACGCAGATATGTCGCGGAAACGCGCGTTTACCTCAGCGGATACGTCTCCTCGCTCATCACCACGGCGATCGTGGTGGCCTTGTTCGTGATGTCCGCGAAGGACGGAAACGACCCATCGGTGTGGATCGGATTTCTGTATTGGAGTTCTGCCAGCACGATGGTCAGCGAGGCGAGCGTGTCGATCTCATCCGACAAGCAGAACGGAACGTTCACGCAGCTGATGATACGTCCGACGAGCATGCTCGAACAGATCACGGTCAAGACCCTGAGCTGGGCCTTGGTAAGCATAGCGGTCGACGCCGTGTTCGTCATAGCATTGTTCAAACTGATCGGCGCCGAGATCGGATTCTCCTGGATGGTGATGCCGGTCTCCCTGCTCGTCGCGGTCGGGGTATTCGGCCTGACCATGGCGATGGCCTCGCTGACGATTCTGTTCACCAAAACCGCGTCCTTCATGGACACCATCGGATACGCCATGATGTTCCTAGGAGGCGTGATCGTGCCATTGAATGAACTGCCCGTTCCGCTCAGGTTGGCTGGCCAGCTCATTCCCATCACCAAAGGCATCGAGATGTCCCGCAGCGCGATACTTGGCAAACCATTGTCTGCAGCCGATTGGCTGGGACTGTCCGTGCAAAGCCTTGTCTTTTTCACCTTGGGCTACCTTACGTTCATTGTCGTCATACGCCATGGACGTAAGAACGGAATCAACATGAGGTACTAAACCTCATTCGTCACCCGCGAATCCACCCACGAATCCACCGCATAGCCATGCGAAACATTTAGAATATGTAAACCTGAGAATGTTGATACCCCGTCGAAACCGCTGGAGTAGATGACGATGTCTACCCATCTACTTCGTCTACCTGTTGGAATCATTGGGCTGCAGTCGTCTACCTTATGTCTACCTGTGTCTACCGTACGGGTTGCGCCCTGACGGGTAGGGGGCTGCGGACGTTTTCTTGGAGACCGAACGGAAATATTTGGCTATTCGCTGTTTGTGGTGGGTGGTGGGGTTAGGCGGTGACTGCTTTGAGGTCGAGCTTGCCGCAGGTCAGGTAGACCATGGTGGCGAAGTAGTCCATGTTCCGGAATCCGCGTGCTCGTCGTTTGATGTTCTGGATGACGCTGTCGGCGCCCTCGAGCACCGCGTTGGTGTACGGGTGGGTGAAGTAGGCCAGGATCTCGTTCCAGTGCCTGCGGATCATGCGGGCGAGGTCCTTCATGGGTTCCAGTCGTGAGTGCATCATCCACGAGCACAGGCGGTGCAGGCGCGCCCACGCCTCGGCCGGCGTGCGACCGGTCTCGTAGATGTCCTGCAGGGTCTCGCGCATCTGGCAGGACCGGCCGGTCTTCAGCCGCTGTTTCATAAGAGCGTGTTTGGCCTCCAACTGCAGTTCGCCCAGCCCGGACTCGTTCCCGGGCCAGATACTTCGTCCTCTTCAACAGCCCGTTGGAGCGCCCCCGGCCTTCCGGACCCTGTCGACGGCCTCGTTGGCGTGCCTGACAACGTGGAACTTGTCGACGATCCGCCCCGCGTCGGGCAGGTATCCGCGGATGCCTTTCCGGAACCCCGGGCTCATGTCGCAGGTGACGAGCCGCACGTATCCGGGCGCTCCATCGTGCGCCGTGAAGTCGTCGACGAACCGCTTCACCGTGGACGGGTCCTTAGTTGGAGTACTTCAATCCTGTTGAAAGAACATCAAAAACTTGATTACAAATACAGGACACAAATTGATATGTAAGGCAGAGGATATTGTGTTGAAGAATAAAGGCAATCAGAACGCAGGCAATCCACAGAACCCTGTACCGCAGGTACAACCGAAAAAGTAGACTTGCTGAATAGATTTTCGTTGTAGAGGATATACGGAACTGTTATAATATGGGTATGAAGAAAGCGACAAATTAAAATTTTTAGGGAGTGAGAATAGTATATGGACAGTTGGTTTACCGTTGAACAAATAGACCAAGATACATTCGTCATCAGCGAATACAAACACTGGGAAGAAACACATTGTTATCTATTGTGTGGGACAAAAAGAGCCATTCTGATTGATACAGGTTTAGGTGTTTCCAACATCAGAGAGGTTATTGATGGATTGACGAAACTGCCCGTTACAGTAATCACTACTCATGTTCATTGGGATCATATCGGTGGACATAAATATTTTCGGTCTATTGCAGTTCATGAAGCAGAAAGAGAATGGCTATCGGTCAAATTCCCTATACCTTTGCAAGTGGTAAAAAACAATATTATGTGCAATCCATGTGATTTCCCCTCGGATTTTAAGGTAGAGAAATATCAGATTTTTCAAGGGGTTCCGCAAATGATTTTACATGATGAAGATTGTATTGACTTAGGGAACAGAAAGTTGGTAGTTATTCACACGCCCGGTCATTCTCCCGGACATTGTTGTTTCTATGAAGCGGATAGAAAATATCTGTATTCCGGCGATTTGATATATAGCGGTTGCCTTGATGCTTTTTATCCATCAACAAACCCACAAGAATTTTGGAAGTCTGTTAGAAAAATTCAATCTTTAAAGATAAGTCTAATTTTGCCAGGACATCATAATTTATCTATTCCAGTTACTATAATTGACAAGATAGAGACAGCTTTTCACAACTTGTCAAATGAAGGGAAATTAAAACAAGGGAATGGTATATTCAGCTATGAGGGGTTTCAAATCCATATCTGAAATGCAATCTTAGTTTTACAATTTTATATCCCTACACACAAAGCAGTTAGTCTCAGGATTGACTGTTTTTTTCTTACATAAAATCAGGTTGGAGCGATGAAATAAAGATATTGTTCTAATCTCTTATAATTTCTGTCATCCTAAGAATCAAAATCATGTCAAAGTCGGAAACGAAAACATGTCAAACCGGGAAACGAAACTATGTCATAATAGGAAGCAAGAACAGATAATCGTTGATTTTTCAGGAGTTTGCCGAAATGAAGCAATATAGAAAGCGAATTTACGATACAGTGCTGCGGCACCGTCTTGAAGCCAAAGGTGCGGTCTTGGTCGAGGGACCGAAATGGTGCGGGAAAACAACGACTTGTCTGCAATTAGCACAAAGCGTGCTGTACATGGCACAACCTGATATCCGCGAGCAAAACATCATGCTTACGGATATGCAGCCTTCGCTGCTTCTGCAAGGAGCGACACCGCGACTCATCGATGAGTGGCAAATTGCACCCAAACTGTGGGATGCTGTCCGTTTCGAAGTCGATCAACGCGACGAATTCAATCAGTTTCTCCTTACCGGCTCAAGTGTGCCGCCCAGCTTTACAGACATTACCCACACAGGAACCGGCAGGATAGCTCGCCTACGCATGAGGCCTATGAGCTTGTATGAGTCCGGAGATTCTACAGGTGCGGTATCGTTCGCTTCACTGTTCGAAGGTGAATCTATGCCGCTCTCCCGAGTGGACTCCAACATTGAACACATTGCTTTCCTGTTGTGCCGTGGCGGATGGCCGAAGGCAATCGACCAAACAGAGCGCATCGCGCTACAACAGTCTCGAGATTACTTGGATGCCATTGTCGAGTCGGATATCTCCCGAGTGGATGATGTGCAACGAGATTCTCATCTGGCACGTCGTTTATTGCGTTCGTATGCCCGTATGGAATCATCGCAGGCTCAGTCAGCACAAATTGCCGCGGACGTGCGAGGCAGTGCCGAAAGTCCCAGCGACAAAACCGTGCAATCCTACATATCCGCACTAGAAAAAATATTCGTTCTTGAGGATATGCCTGCGTGGAATCCAAATTTGCGCTCCAAGAGTGCAATACGCACTTCAGATACCAGACATTTTGTCGATCCCTCCATCGCAGCGGCAGCATTAGGAATCGGGCCAGCCGGCCTCATCAAAGATCTCGAGACTTTTGGACTGTTGTTTGAAAGTATGTGCGTACGAGACTTCCGCGTATACGCAGACGCCCTCGATGGCGATGTGTTCCACTTCCGCGACAGAACTGGGCTTGAGTGCGATGCGGTCCTTCACCTGCGGGATGGCCGATACGGGCTCATCGAAGTCAAGCTGGGAGGGAACCGACTCATCGAAGAAGGTGCTGCCAACCTAATAAAGCTCGCCGACAAAATCGACACCACCACCATGTCAAAACCCAGTTTCCTTATGGTGGCGACAGGCACAGGTGAATACAGTTTCACCCGCCGAGACGGTGTCATGGTGGCCCCCATCAGAACGCTTAGACCATAGCATTGCCAAGGGTGAAACAACGGTTCTGCCAAAATCGGGCGTGTCAATCGATGCACGCCGTGATTTTGGCAGAACCGTTGTGTTCCAAGGGACATGCCACGTCCACGAGCAGACGTCGTGTATCGACCACATCAATACCCTCATATAACTGTTTTCGATGTGAGAAAGCTCACGGTCTCCAACCGCAGAAACCAGCCACAGCAACCCCATAACAGCGTTATAGTTCTGTTTGTCGGCGTCGACAAGAGCCAGCAGCGCCGATGAAATGCACACCAAGGATGTTTAGCGAATTGTTCGCAGTTCGCACGATTCGATTTGATTCGATTCGTGCAGCCCGGATGGTTCACGGGGGCATGCCGTCGTGATGTGCGTGGATATGGGCGATGCGACTCTCGTTCGGGTCGGCAGGTCATCGTACACCAGTTACGAAAGGATCCGTCCATATATGGCAAGGTTTACCGAGAATCGTTGGACCAGCGCGATTATTCCCGCACTGCTGATTCATATCCCAATCGGTACCGTCTATTGCTGGAGCGTGTTCAAGCAGCTTATCGCTGACCGTCTCCACGCCAGCCCCGCCTCCGTGGAATGGGGCTTCTCACTCGCCATCTTCTTCCTCGGCATGTCCGCCGCGTTTGCCGGGCCAATGGTGGAGAAAAACATCAAGAAATCCGCACTCGTCTCCATGGTCTGCTTCGTGGTCGGCTTCGCCGGCACGGGCGTGAGCATCGCCCTGAACTTCCTGCCGGGCGTGTTCATCTGTTATGGCGCGATCATGGGCATCGGCCTGGGCGTCGGTTATCTGACTCCGGTCAAGAACCTGATGCTTTGGTTCGCCGACAACAAGGGCCTCGCCACCGGCATCGCCGTCGCCGGCTTTGGCCTGGCCAAGGCCATTGCCAGCCCACTGATGGAATATCTCATCGGCACGGTTGGCCTGGTCAGCATGTTCTTCATCCTCGCCGCGGTCTACGCGGTGATGATGTTCGTCGGCTTCCTGCTCATCAAGCGTCCGGCCGGCTGGGTGTACGATCCCACGACCTCACACGTCAGCCGCAAGACAATCCTCAAGAAGCCCGTGTTCTGGGGCATCTGGATAGCCTTCTATATCAACATCACCTGCGGCCTGGCCCTCATCAGCCAAGAGAAGGACATCCTGCACGATGTGCTCAAGGCCTTCCCGCAGTATGCCAACCTGAGCCCCGCCAAGTTTGCCGCCGCCATCTCCGGCATCATCGGACTGGTGCTCGCCGTGGACTCCGTGTTCAACACGGCTGGCCGCGTGGGCTTCTCCACACTCTCCGACCACCTGAAGCGCCGCGAGACCGTCTATCAGGTAATCTTCATCATGTCGATTGCCGTGTGCTTGCTGCAGATCTTCACCAACAGCATCGACAACGCTCTGCTGTGGGCCGTGCTGGCCATGCTGTTCCTCGTCAACGCGGGCTATGGTGGCGGTTTCTCGACGCTGCCCGTGCTGCTTGATCAGCACTTCGGCACCAAAACCGTCTCCACCACGCACGGTCTGACGCTGAGCGCCTGGGCGTTCGCCGGTCTGTCCGGCAACCAGTTGGCCTCGTTCGTAGTTGCCCACGCGCCTGATCAGGCCCACCGCTACGCCGCACTCATCCCGGTGCTCACCGGCCTGTTCGTTGTGGCCCTGATCAGCATCAGCCTGGTCAAGTACCTCGGCGACAGAAACGTCACGGAGGCCGTCGAAGACCGAGGCTGAGCTGCCGCAACAACAACGATTCTGCCGGAGTCGGGCGCATCGATCGCATCAATCGATGTACGTCACGATTTTGGCAGAATCGTTGTTGTTGCTGTTGAGTACCTGAGGTCGTGCGGCTTACGCGCCGACCAGTTCGAGCATTTGGGGGATGCTCTTTTTGCCGAATTCGACTTGCTGGGTGCCGTCGGCGTGGGTGATGACGATGCAGGGCACGCTCATCGCGCCGTACTGGTCCTTAAGTTCGGGGAAGTGCGAGACGTCGTAGGCTTCGGCGCGCACGGCCGGGCTCAGGGAGGCAATGCGCTGGGAAGCAAGCACGGTTTCCGGGCACATCGTGCAGGTGAGCGAGACGAGGATCATGATGTTCAGCGGGTCCGTGATGGACTTCGCGCGTTCGACCAGGTCATCGCCCAGCGGCTGGCCGGGACCGGCCGCGTTGTACAGGCCAAGCACGAACGAGTTGAACTCGTGGCCGGAAGGTACGCCGTGGAAGGCCAGACCGGTGAAGACCAATGAACCATTGCCGTCCTTGCCGGCCTTGCCGTCGCCCTCAGCCGGCACGCAGATGCGCACAGTTGGGCGGGCGAGCGGCAGGACGCCGGCGACGTCGAATGTGGTGCGGCCGGAATCGTCCAACGAACCATAAGTGGGCAGTTCGGTGCCGTCCGGCAAAGTGACGGCCAATGGCTCGCCAACCACCAAAGAAGTAGGCACAGAAGCACCATCCACCGCCGTGATCAGCCCTGCGGCATCGACGGCGACCGAGTTCAGCTTGCCATTCGACAACGCGACCATCTCGCCGATGAAGCCCTGCAATTCCGCCGAAAGCGGGGTGCTGTCCAGCTCAAGGGCAAGGGTGACCGGGCGGGTCATGCGTCCGAAGACCACGCCAAGCTGCTGCTTGACGGCGGCGGAGAACAGTTCGCCGGGCTTCTTGGCGGCGCTGGCTGCGGCTGCGGCATCGGCGCTGCGTTTGGCGGGAGCCGGGGCGGGCGTCGTGCCAGCGGCCGAGGCGGCGGAGGTGGCTTTGGCCTCGGACTCCTCATAAGCGGAAGCAGTGGGACGCGGCGGCACCAAGCCGGTTTTCTCGCTCATCTGCTTGGCATAACGCTCCAGTTCCACGGCGGCAATCGCGCCGTCGGCGGTGGCGGTGACCACCTGGCGCAGGTTCTTGACGCGCAGATCGCCGGCCGCGTATACGCCCGGCACCGAGGTTTCGAGGTAGTCGTGCGTGACCACGTAACCGTGATCATCGAGCTCCACTACGCCGCGCACCAGATCGGTGGCGGGCACATAGCCGGCGAACACGAAGACGCCGAAGGTGCCGGCGTCGGCGGGCTTCCACGTTTCGGTCTGGCCGGTGGCAAGGTTCAGGATCGAGGCTTCTCGCAGGCCGCCTTGGCCGGCGGTGACGCCCTTCAGCTCGACCTGATAACGCACGTCGATCTTCGGGTTGTTCTTGGCTTCGGCGGCCACTGCGGCGTCACATGTAAAGTCCGGTTCGCGCACGAGCACGGTGACTTTGGAGGCGTATTTGGTCAGGAACACGGATTCCTCGGCCGCGGCGAATCCGCCGCCAACCACCAGCACTTCCTTGCCGGTGAAGAACTCACCGTCGCAGGTGGCACAGTAGGCCACGCCACGGCCGGCGTATTCGGCCTCGCCCTCGAAGCCCAGCTTGCGCGGGCTGGCGCCGGTGGCGATGAGGATGCCGAACGTCTTGAGGTCGCCGCGTGAGGTGTGCACGGTTTTGATGTCACCATCCACGTCGAGACCGGTGGCTTCGGCGGAGAGGAATTCGGCACCAAAGTCCTGAGCCTGCTGACGCATGGTTTGGGTGAGCGCGCGGCCCGTGGTGCGGCCCACGCCCGGATAGTTGACGACTTCGTTGGTGATGGTGATCTGGCCGCCGAAATCATCTTTTTCAAGAATCAGCACACGGTAGCGAGCGCGGGCCAAGTACAGGCCGGCCGTCAGGCCAGCCGGCCCGCCACCAATGACGACGACGTCATAGAGATTGTTGGTCTGAGTCATGAAAACTCCCTTACATACACTGGCTCCCCTCTCTGAGGGGAGCTGTCGTGGTGAGACTGAGGGGAGCATATCGGATCAGGCTAGCTCTCGCGAGCACTCCCCCAGTCGCTTTCAGCGACAGCTCCCCTCAGAGAGGGGAGCCAAGGTTATCGCCTATTCAGTGTCGATCACAGCTGGCCGACGAGGTCGAGGCTGGGCTCGATGGTTTCCTCGCCAGGGGTCCAGTTGGCGGGGCAGACCTGGTCGCCGTGCTCGTAGACGAACTGGGAGGCCTGCACGCGGCGCAGCAGCTCCTCGGCGTTGCGGCCCACGTTGGAGGAGATGACCTCGTAGGCCACGACCTTGCCCTCGGGGCTCACGATGAAGTCGCCGCGCTCGGCCATGCCATCGGCCTCGTTGTAGGTGTCGAGATCCTTGGCCAGCAGGGCGGTCGGGTCGGCAAGCATCGGGTACTCGATCTTGGCGATCTTCTCGTTGGCGTCGTGCCAAGCCTTGTGCACGAAGTGGGTGTCGCAGGAGACGGAGTAGATCTCGCAGCCGATTTCCTTGAACTTGGCGTAGTTCTTGGCCAGGTCTTCAAGCTCGGTGGGGCACACGAAGGTGAAGTCGGCCGGGTAGAAGAAGAACAGGGACCAGTGGCCGAGCACATCGTCCTTGGACACTTCGTGGAACTCGTTGTTCTGGAATGCGTTCACCTTGAAATCGGTCAGTTCATGCTGCAGAAGAGTCATCATCGGTCCTTTCGGGAATTGTTAATCTTCAAGCGTTTACCACCACCTATCGTAATGTGGTGAGCCACGGCTCGCGCGGGTGTAACGTATGAGCCTTATCACACCACCCGCAACCCTTGTGCCCAAATGGCCGTTGCCCCAATCACGACTATGCGCGAATACTCGCTAATATGGCAATCAGCAGCCCGCTGATAATGGAGGTTTCATGGCTCAGTCAGACTTTGAACAGGAATCGACCGCAAACGCAACGTGGAGTCGTATGCTGCAAGGCAACCGGCGCTTTGCCGAGGGCAAGCCCGACCATCCATGGCAGGATCAGGAGACCCGTCAAACGTTGCTTGATGGCCAGAACCCGGATGCCGCGGTGCTTTCCTGCTCGGACTCGCGCGTGCCTCCGGAAATCATTTTTGATCAGGGCCTGGGCGATCTGTTCACCGTGCGCACCGCTGGGCAACTCATCGATAGTGCAGTTATCGCCTCGCTGGAGTACGCGGTCAAGAAACTGCATGTCAGCCTGATCTGTGTGCTCGGTCACGAGCACTGCGGCGCAATCGAGGCCGCCGAGCAGGAGCTGGATGACCTGATGCACACCATCACTTCCGAAGCCGACGGCTCACTGGAGGCCGCGGACGCGATGGACGACCTCGACGAGCACATCGCCGCCGCCGAATCGATTATTCTGCGCCAGGCCGGCATGTCCGTCTGGCAGGCGCGCGAAGCCGAGCTCGACGCGCATGAAGATATCGAGCGTGTGCATGTGGCCCACACCATTGAGACGCTGGTGGAACAATCCCCCATTATCCAGCAGGCATTGGCCGCCGACCAGTTGATGATCGTCGGCGCCCGTTACCAGCTCAGCACCGGCAAGGTCGAGGTGCTGAGTTTCTGACCATCAGTCAGGACTTGTTTGCCGGGTGCAATGTGTTCGCGGTACATCTGTGTTAAGAGAGATTGAAGTACACGGAAATCTGAACCAATGCCGCCTACCCTTACTATCCATTATGGATCTGCCACATGTACCGCCAACCCGGCCCTCGCACATCTGCAACAGCAACCCCGCCCAGCAGCAGTGGCAACGACGACAGTATCGCCAGTGCCAGTATCACCCGTATCCCCGTCACCCGCATCTTCCTCCGCATCCCCTTCCCCATCGGATGCCGTCGGCACTGTTCTGGCAGGCAGCACGCAAGCGGTAAGGCTCGAGTCCCAGCTCACAACCAACCGCGTGCACGGGTCCTTCAGCCCCGAACTGCTGATTCTCGACGAACCGACCTCGGGCCTCGACCCGGCGCTGGATCTTACGGTGATGACCATGTTGCGCCAGCTGGCGGATGCAGGCCGAATCCACCATCACGCGGCACACCGAGCATGAGTAACCGGCAAAGCCATTCCGCATCAAACAGACCATCACTCTGGTGATTCGTCAACTGCTTGTGCTCGTCATACTGGGCGCCTGTTCTATGGGATCGGCTTTGTCCGTGCGAGACATCGTCTCCGAGCGAGCGATTTACGACCGCGAGCGCGCGGTGGGCTTGGCGCCCACGTCATACACCGCCTCGAAACTCATCGTGATGGGTTTGCAAACCTTGTTGCAGGCGGCGATTCTGACCACTGCGGTCAGCCTCGGCAAGCCCGGCCCGGACCATGGTGTGGTCACTGATTCCGGCATACCCGAACTGGTGTTGGCGATCTGGCTGGCTGCGTGGACTTCCGCATTGTTGGGCGAGGTCGGCTCGGCGTTGGTGAAGTCAGGAGAACAGACGATGCCATTGCTGGTGGTGCTGGTTATGGCCCAGTTGGTGTTCTCCGGCGGCATGATTCCGGTCACTGGCCGCGACAGTCTCGAATTGGTCAGCATGATCTTCCCCGGGCGTTGGGGCTTCTCCGCCGCCGCCTCGGATATCGGGCTCAACGATCTGCTGTATGGCCCCCCCAAGGTGCCGATGTTCAAAAAAGGATGATCTATGGGAGCACACCACGGATCAGTTCTGTTTCAACATTGGCATTCTGGGGATTATGGTGGTCGTCTTCACCATTGTGCTGCGTATTTGCGTCAGCAATGCCGTGGCCAAGATGCGTCGGCATTCGTAGAACCGGATTGCAACTCGCCTGCAACCGGCTTACTTCATTCATTAGGTCAATTATGCGTTCATTTGGTCGCTGGACCCCGATACCGACTATTGAAATGCTGCCATTCCAACACCTCACCATGCCGGCAACCCACCAAATGAACGCATAATTGACCTAATGAATGAACCCAACCCGATATTTGGTGCTACAACGACTGCAAATACTGCCCCAAATGCGGCACCGCAAATTCCAGCTGCCCATGACCTGCCGGGCGAATGAGTTTATCCTTGATAAGAACCGCCCGGTACTTGCTCACCCAGCTTCGACTTCTGCGCGCACGATCCGCAATATCACCCACCTGCGTGGGATTTGGCGAATCCTTGGCCATGGCCGCGAGGAACAGCCTCTCTGCACTGGTGGTGCCATCCAGCGCTGGAGCGCATACGGCATCGTCGAAGGCGAGCAACGCATCGGAAACACCGGTCGACACGTCGTCCGCGGTAATGACATCTGAACCTCGACGCTGCGCAGATTGCCACATGTAGTAGCCAACAAGCTGCACCATGTACGGGTATCCTTCAGACTGGCGAGCGGCTTCAAGCGCATCTTCCCCACTGATGGTCTTGCCGGAATCCGCAACTGTTTCCAGGAACGCATTCTTGACGTCTGGAAGCGGCACATTATCCAATTCGCGGCGTAGCGCACGGCGCAGGAATGTGGTTACCTCGTTATCCAGCAAATCGTTGACCATATACGGCAAGCCGGCAAATACGATGGCAACGCCCTTCTTATCCTCATCAGGCGTATCACTTTCATCGGCATCCGTAATGACGTGCTGCACGGCTGTAGCAATGGCAACCAAATCATCGTGTGAGGCCGCTTGCGTCTCATCGATGGTGATGAGAATGCCCTTCCCCTTGCCGAGTTTCTTACTGCCCAGCCGCTTGTTCAACGCGTTGCGCAACGTCAGCGGATTGGATTCCGCGGAAAAGTGCGCTTGCCCGAGACTCGCCGTGGCAATGCCGGAAATTCCAATGGAAGGACTGATATTGGCCTGATCCAGACGCAATCCCGAAGGCGATAATGCCGCTATGAGTCTCGTGACCAGTCCTGCGGACGCCGTCTCTCCAATGACTTCCCAATGCTGCGCTTTGGCGATGCGCCGAAATTCGGTGAGCATAACCGTCTTTCCGAAGCCGCGCTGCCCGGTGACCAGCATGATGCGCCCAGGAGCCCCTACCCCGTTGGTCAGCGCCTCGGAAAAATCTTCGATAATGGAGTGCCGGCCAATAAGAATCGGCGGCATTTTACCGGCGGTTGGTTTGAAGGGATTGACTGCCATGACCACACTCCTGCCCACAACACATACCATCTGCCACGATTGCGTACCATATTACACGATTGCGTACCAAATTACACGAAATTACACCATATGACACGATTGCGTATCATTGCGTACTCTTTCACACCATCACACACGTCAACACACATCACGCCTCACATAGCCAGCGCAGCTAGCAAACCCTGCCCAGCCAGCACACCCCAATTTGACGTGCCACTCCCCTAGAGTTAAAGGCATGTCACTTGGTTTGAACATCCTCCTGATTTTTGTATTTCTCGTTATCGGTTCCGTGTTCTCCGGCACCGAGTTGGCATTGGTCTCTCTGCGCGGCTCGCAGATCGAGCAAATGGAGCAGGAGGACGCTCGCGGCGCCAAAGTCGCCAAAATCGCACGTGACCCGAACACCTTCCTCTCCACCGTGCAGATCGGCGTGACGCTCTCCGGCTTCCTGTCCGCCTCGTTCGGCGCCTCTTCCATCGCCCCCTACCTGATTCCGGTGGTCGAAAGCTGGGGTGTGCACCCCGGCATCGCCGGCGGCCTGGTGAACATCATCCTGACCCTCATCATCTCCTACTGCTCCATCGTGATCTCCGAGATGGTGCCCAAGCGCATCGCCATGCAGCGCACCGAGCAGATCGCGCGCGCCGTGGTGCCCGCCATCGACGCCTTCGCCGCCGTCTGCCGCCCGATCATCTGGCTCATCGGCAAGAACACGAACGGCATCGTCCGCCTGCTCGGCTTCGACCCGCAGCAGACCGAGTCCGAGGTGTCCGACGACGAGCTGCGCGTGCTGGTCAGCTCCAACACCAACCTCTCCAAGGACGAACGCACGATTCTCGACGATGTGTTCGATGCGTCCGAAACCATCGTCGCCGAGGTGATGCGCCCGCGCGCCGACGTGGTCTTCATCGAGGGTGACCAGCCCCTGGCCGAGGCCGCCGCGTTCGTACGCGACCAGCCGTACTCCCGTTACCCGGTGACCGGCAAGGATTTCGACGACGTGATCGGCTTCGTGCATGTGCGCGATCTGCTGGACGTGCGCGATCCGAACGCCAAGATCGTGCGCGATGTGGTGCGCGAAGGCATCTCCCTGCCCGGCACCTCCAAGCTGCTGCCGAGCCTGGAACTGCTGCGTAAGCGCGGCATCCATCTGGCCGTGGTCATCGACGAGTACGGCGGCACGGACGGCATCGTGACGCTTGAGGATATGACTGAGGAGCTTGTGGGCGATATTCGCGATGAGTACGATCTGCCCAGCGAGAAGGGCGGCGAACGCACCACCCGCACCGCGTTCGTCAATGGCGTGGCCACGATCGAAGCCAGCATGACCATTGAGGACTTCGCCGATCTGACCGGCATCGAGCTTGAGGACGGCCCCTACGAGACGGTCGCCGGATATTTCCTGTCCAAAACGGGCAAGATGGGTGCGGTGGGTGACGTGCTGCATTCTGACGACGGCTACAACATGGTCGTCACCAAGGTGGATGGCCGCCGCATCGAAACCATCGAAGTCCGCAAAGCCGGCGCCCCGGACCATGCGCCGCTGCCGGAGGAACCCCAAACCGACGACGCCAACTAACCGCGTTTTGCAAAAACTCTCACTGAGCCGCTGCCAGTGAGAGTTTTTTGCAATTGGTCCTAATAGTCACGTGATATTCACCACCTATTTGTTCGGCCCGGGGCAGAACCGCAGATCGTAGAATTGAAGAGCAACGTTCCACCGATAGAAAGAAGGAACATTATGACACTTGCATTTGTTGTGCCGGGACTCGATGAGGCGACCAGCGAGAAGGCCATCGCGATTCTGCAGAACCGACTGAGCCAAGAGCAGGAGGCTGCTCTGGTCCTGAAGCACGCTCACTGGAATGTGACCGGCCCGAACTTCATCGCCGTTCACGAGATGCTTGACCCCGAGGTCGAGGCCTTGCTGGCCCAGGCTGACGAAACCGCCGAGCGCATCGCTACGCTGGGCGGCACCCCGGACGGCCGCGCGGACGCCATCGTGCGCAACCGCACGTGGAAGTCGTTCGACGCCGAGGGCCGCGTGGGCACCGAGGAGTACCTCAAGGCGCTGATCGAGTACTACGACGCCTTCATCGCCGACGACCGCAAGGCCATCGCTGAGCTGGATGAGCTGGACGTCATCAGCTCCAACGTTATTCAGGATCACGTGCAGGAACTCGAAAAGTTCCAGTGGTTCATGCGCTCTCACATGGCATAAGTAAAAGCTGTATTCCGTGGCTCCCCTAAAGAGGGGAGCCACTTTCGTCTCACGTGAAATAGAGAGTCTCCACATACATAAGTTGGAAAAGTGTATAAAACTCCCCATTCTGAGGTTGGAAAACGTAGCCAAAACCACATTCTTATGGTTGGAAAACGTGACTGGAACCGTATTTCTGTGGTTGTAAAAATGTAGCCGTACATTCAACAACGAGTGGCAGGCCCACATGCGGACCGCACACTTAGTCAACAAGTACAGGCCGGTTAGATGGTTCGGACTGGTCAGAAGGCCCGTTCTGATCAGTTAGGTCGGTCTGATCGGACTGGCTGGATTGGTTGGCCTGAGTAGCTCGGCTGGACCGATCGGTTCGCCCTTGCTGGCCTTCGCGCTGCTTCAGCTCCAACTGAAGTTCGCTGATGCGCCGTTCGAGTTCGTCGATGCGCCGTACTTGTTGGTAGATCATCAGGTCGCGCATGTCTACCTGTTCATTTTTTCGGGGGTGGAACACAATGGCGCGGGGTTCGGTCTTCACACCGTCAGGGCGGCCGGCCGTCTCGGAAGCCTTGTCAGTAGGCGAATCCGCCACCCCCGAATTTGAAGGCGAAAAGGCCCCCGCTAGCGGGGGTGGAATATAACTGACAGCTATGCAAGAACGCCGTACCTGCGGCACTTCATGCTAAGCGCATGATTGTGCTGCAGGTACGGCGTTACGTTTCGCTATCGGCAAATACCTCGGAGATCAGGGAGGCCGACCTCCTGAAATCAGTGGGTGGCGATTTCGTCAACCTTGGTCACGTGGCCACCGAACTGGGCGCGTAGGGCGGTGACCACGCGCAGGATGTCATCGCCGCCACCGCGGGAAGTCTGGCGCTGCCAAAGTGCCGCAGCCGTGGCGGGCACCGGTACGCCGAGCTCCAGCGCAGCCTCGATCATCCACTTGGCTTCACCGGATTCGTTGGCCACGGCCGGCACGTTCTTGAGCTCCGGATCGTCCTTGGTGGCATTGTCGAACAGGTCGAGCAACCAGCTGGCTACTACCGAGCCTTCGCGCCACGAATCCATGGTTTCGGCCGGATTGGTGACGTATTCGGAGCGCATCATCGTGGCGAAGCCCTCGCCGAACGCCTGCATCATGCCGTATTCAATGCCGTTGTGCACCATCTTGGCGAAGTGGCCGCCGCCGACCGGGCCGGAATGGACCAGTCCATACTCGCCTTCGGGCTTCAGGGTCTCGAAAATCGGCAGCACGGCAGCATAATCCTTATCGGAACCGCCGATCATCAGCGCGTAGCCGCGCGCGGCACCCCATACGCCACCGGACACACCGCAATCAAGGAAGCCGATGCCATGCTCGGCCAAGGCGGCCGCGTGCTCGCGGTCCTCGGTGTACTTGGAATTGCCGCCATCGACCACAATATCGCCGGGCTCCAGCAGTTCGCCGAGGCGGGCGATGGTGGAATCAGTGGGCTTGCCGGCCGGAACCATCACCCACATCACGCGCGGGGCGGCGAGCGCGGCGACCAGATCCTCCAGCGACGCAACGTCGCGGCTGGAGTCCGGGTTCATGTCGAAACCGATGATGTCGTGGCCGCCATCGCGCAGTCGCTTGACCATGTTGCCACCCATGCGGCCGAGGCCGATCATTCCCATCTGCATTGTTCTGTTCCTTCTATATATAAACGGCTAGTTTCATCTGGCTCCCCTCGGGTGAGGGAAGCTGTCGAGATGAGACTAAGGGGGAGCCGAGAGATGGCTCACAGGCCGAGGGCACCGGCCACGGCCATGGCCTCGTGTTCGGGATCGGCCTGGCCGATGTGTACGTTGACGTGAATTTCGTCATCGTCCGGCTCTTCGAGAATGTCGAACTGGGATTGCAGCATGCTCGGCTTCATGAAGTGGCCTTGGCGGTGGGAGAGGCGTTCCATTACCTCGTCGAATGTGCCCTGCATGTAGACGAACACCACGCCTTGGCGGCGCAGCTTGTCGCGGTAGATCTTCTTCAGCGCCGAGCAGGTGACCACGGCGGGCTCGCCGGCGGCCACACGCTCGTCGATCCACGCGGCGATGGTGTCGAGCCAGGGCCAGCGGTCTTCGTCGGTGAGCGGGTGTCCGGCGGCCATCTTGTCGATGTTGGCTTGCGGGTGGAAGTCGTCGGCTTCGGCGTACTTCATGCCGTAGTGGTCCACGAGATGCTGGGCCACGGTGCTTTTGCCGCTGCCGCACACGCCCATCAGGACGATGATTGGCTTGGCGTGGGCGAAGTAGTTGGTGGGGATGGTGTTGGCAGTGATGATGGTTGAGGTCATGGTGGGTTCCTTGAAATGACTAGACGAGGGGGACGAAGATGCTGCAGATCATGACGAGGGCGAGCACGACCACGGACAGCAGGCATTCGATCACGGTCCAGGTCTTGAAGGTCTCGCCGACCTCGAGTCCGAAGTATTCCTTGATGAGCCAGAAGCCGGCGTCGTTGACGTGGGAGAGGAACACGGAACCAGCGCCGATGGCAATAACCAGCAGGGCGATGGCCGGCGTGGTGACGCCCATCTGCTCAACGACTGGGCCGAGGATGCCGGCAGTGGTGATGATGGCCACAGTGGCGGAGCCGGTGGCCACGCGGACGAAGGCGGCGATCAGCCAGGCGAGCAGGAAGATGGGGATGGAGGAGCTTTCCACGAACTTGCCGATGATGTCGCCGATGCCGGTGTCCACGAGCACGCCCTTGTAGCCACCGCCAGCGCCGACGATGAGCAGGATGCCTGCGATCGGCGGCAGCGCGGCCTTGAGAGAGTCGTTCACGGTCTTCCAGCTCATGTGGGTGGTGCGGCCGAGCACAATCATCGCGAAGATCACGGTGGTGGCCAGTGCGATGGCGGGCTTGCCGAAGAAGGCGAGAATCTGGGCGTATACGGCGTCCGAGCCGGCCTGGTCGGGGGCCACGATTTCGAAGATCGCGTTGCCGAGCATCAGGATGGCGGGCACGAGGATGCACAGCACGGACAGGCCGAACGGAGGCTTGGTGGTGATCGGGTTGCCGTCCGCATCGACGCGGCCCTTGCCGGTGTCGAAGTTTTCGGGAGCGCCGACTGGCACCCACTTGGCGGCGAACTTGGAGAACAGCGGGCCGACGAGCGCGGCGGTAATCACGGCGATCGGCAAGCCGAACATCATCGTCACACCAACGGAACCGTTCTTGAAGCAGCTCAGGGCGGCGAGCGGGCCGGGCTGGGGCGGCATGCAGGCGTGCATCACGGACAGGCCGGCCAAGGTGGGGATGGCGACGCGCATCAGCGGCAGCTTGGAGCGGCGGGTGATGAGGATGATCACCGGCACGAGCACCACCAAGCCGACCTCGAAGAACATCGGCAGACCAATCAGGGCACCGATCAGGGCCATGGTCCACGGAATCATTTTCGGCGAGGCTTTGGCGAGCAAGGTGTCGACGATGCTGTCCGCCGCGCCGGTGTCCATAAGCACGCGGCCGAGCATGGCACCGAGGCCAACCAGAATGCCGACGGAGGCCATCGTGGAGCCGAACGAGGTGGAGAAGCTTTCCACCGTGGCCACCGGTCCGTAGCCAGAGCCGATGCCGACCACGAGCGCGGAAATCAGCAGGGAGACGAACGGGTGCAGCTTGGCGACGGTGACCAGCAGAATCAGTACCACAACGCTGGCCACCACGGAGATGCCGAGCTGGGTGCTGTTGAGCTGGACAGCTTGTGCGGCCTCAGCCAAAACAAGTGTATTCATAATACATCTCTTCTTTGAGTAGTTGTATTTGGATGACGTTTCGCTGTCACCCAATATGTTTCGTATGTTGAAATCCAATATAAAGCGTTCTTATGGAATACACAATACAATTATTGCTCGGCGTGTCGAATATGTATGCCATATTCATCGTTCGATGCAATACTTGTCTTATGACTTTCGAGACTTTAGGCATTATGGCGTCGTCCAGCAAAACCTCCCTCCACAATCGCCTGCTTGACGAATGGGGCATGGCCGTGGTGAGCGGCACGGTAAGTGCCGGCGAGCGCCTGCCCGAGCCGGACATGGACGGCGACGCCACCCCCTCGCGCACGGTGACGCGCGAAGTCACGCGAGTCTTGGAATCAATGGGATTGGTGACCGTCAAACGCAAGGCTGGCGCCACCGCGAACCCCATAGAGGCTTGGAATATTCTCGATCCGCAGGTGATTCAGTGGCGGTTGCGCGGGCCGCATCGCATCGACGTGCTGCACGAACTCTCCCAGCTGCGCGCCGCCGTGGAACCGATGGCCGCACGCCTGTCCGCCGCCAACGCCACCCCCGAGCATTGGGCCACCCTGACCCGTGCGGCCATCGAGATGGTGGCGCATTCGGACCATGCGAACGAATCCGAATACCTCGATGCCGATATTCTCTTCCATCGCACGTTGCTGGAAGCGTCCGGCAACCTGATGTTCGCCGCGCTGGGCGACGTGATCGCCTCGACGCTGACCGGCCGCACCCAACACGAACTCATGCCGCAGGTGGCCGACCAGACGGCCCTCGGCTGGCATACGGAAGTCGCCGCACTGATTCGCAAAGGCGACGGCGACGGCGCTGAAACCGCCATGCGGCAAATCGTCGACGAATCCGATCAGGCCATCAGCCACATCGCCGGCACTGAAGCCTGACCTGTCATCGTCACAGCACCACGCGGCGGTTGAGGTCGCGGCGTAGCGTCTTCCAGCCGGGTAGGTAGGCGGTCATGCGGCGTTGGAATCCGGCGCCGTGGCCGCTTTCCCACAGATGCGTCATCTCATGGACCAAGACGTATTCCAGGAATTGCGGTTCCATCACTCCCAATTGAAGGTTCAGACGGATGCGGCCGGTTCGCGGCGTACACGATCCCCAGCGCGAGGTCATGACCCGTAGCGTGATATGCGTGGGCTGCCGGCCAATAACCGGCCCCCACTTGGCCAGCAGCTGTGGCAATGCGGCGTTGATCGCGGCCGCCGCTTGTCGTTTGCGTTCGTCGGTCCAGATTTGGGAGCGGTCAAAATACGGTTGGACATTCGTACCGGCTTGGCCTGGCCCGGCGTCACCAATTCCCGGACGACTGATATCACCGGTTTTCGGACGACCGGCAACGCCTCCATCATGGCCGCTGGCACCAGCTACGCCACGACCTCCGTTCTCGAAGCCGGCACCCTCGTTCAATGCCATGATGGAGCGCCGTTGCGCCTCAGCCATGCGCTGCTGCTGGGCAAGAATCCACGAATGTCGCTCTTTGACGAAATCCGCGATACGACTCTCGCTCATCCGCATCGGTGCGGAGATTTCGACGCGGCCGCTCGGCGGTTTGATGCGCAGATACAGGTTTTTGATGGGTTTGCGCGTCAGGTGCAGATGGATGCCATCAATATCCAACGACTGCTCGGCGGCAGCGGACCGAACGGATTTCGGCGCACCGGACTTCGGAGCGGTGGATTGACGACGGCGATAAGGCATGCAAGTCATTCTCGCACAACGGCGGACAACAAGCGGCACACAATGCCGCCCCTCACGAATCGGCAACCGCCACTTACCCCCCACGCGCACGCCCTGTCCTCCCATGATTCACCCATCCTATTGAGCGAAAGTGACATCTATGTCAAAATCGCGCAATAGAATGAGTTCCTATTGAGTGAAACTGACATAAATGTCAAATCCACGCGATAGCGGCATGGGAACAGGACATTGATCGGAGAATACGATGCGCATCTCCAGGGATAAGTACCTGAACGATCTCGTCGCGCGCAAAGGCAACGGCATGGTCAAGGTCGTCACGGGCGCGAGGCGCTGCGGCAAGACCTATCTCCTATTCGACCTGTTCGAGGACCATCTGCGCGCGCAGGGCGTGGACGACGACCACATCATCGAGATCGCACTGGACGATCTGATGTACGAGCGCTACCGCGACCCGCTCGCCCTGTACGACTATGTGAGATCCCGTATCACGAATCGCAAGGAACCGTACTACGTGCTGCTGGACGAGGTGCAGTACGCGATCTCGGACGAGGAGATGCGCGGCGAGGAGCCGCCCCGTCTGTACGGGGTGCTCAACGGACTGCTGCGCATGCGCAACGTGGACGTGTACGTGACGGGCAGCAACTCGAAGATGCTGTCCACCGACGTGATGACCGAGTTCCGCGGCCGCGGCGACGAGGTCCGCGTCCGCCCCCTGTCGTTCGTCGAGTTCATGCAGGCGTACGACGGCGACGTCCAACACGGCTGGGCCGAATACGTGATGTTCGGCGGCATGCCGCTCACCTTGTCCATGAGAAGCGACGAGCAGAAGTCCCTCTATCTGAAGAACCTGTTCGAGGAGACCTATCTCAAGGACATCGTCTCGCGCAACGGGCTGCGCAGGTCGCAGGAGCTCGACGACCTGGTCGACGTGCTGGCCTCCTCCATCGGCGCCCTGACCAATCCGCCCAAGATCAAGGCCACGTTCGCCAGCGTGCTGCATTCCGGCATCAGCACGAACACCATCATGCAATACATCGGCCATCTCGAGGACGCGTTCGTCATCGAGGAGGCGAGACGGTTCGACGTCAAGGGACGCAAGTACATCGGCAGCCCGAAGAAATACTATTTCGAGGACATGGGGCTGCGCAACGCGCGACTGGGGTTCCGCCAGATCGAGCAGACGCACATCATGGAGAACATCGTGTACAACGAGCTGCGAACACGCGGCTACAACGTCGATGTGGGCGTGGTCGACCGGCGCGGCGCCAGCGAAGGTGTGCCGTACCGCAAACGCCTCGAGGTCGATTTCGTGGCGAACCTCGGCAACCGGCGCTGCTACATCCAATCCGCGTACCAACTGCCCACACCGGAGAAGGTCGCGCAGGAGAAGGCCTCGCTGCTCGAGATCGACGACAGCTTCCAGAAGATCGTCCTCGTATGCGACGTGGTCAAACCCGTCCGCGACGAGCACGGCATCCTCACGATGAGCGTCTACGATTTCCTCCTCGACCCGGACAGCCTGACGATGTGACGCCGGACGGCCGGCAAATGCCCCGGAACGCAGACCCCCTTATCGGGGCTTGGCATCATCACGTATCCGCCCGGTCCGCCGCAAACCTCAAACACTCAAGTGGCACATGGCAAGATACCAAGTCACATCGGGGTGCCCGGCCGCACTTCGGAATCGCAAGGCACCGAGAATCATCCCGCCATTCGATCCGCGCCACGTCAAGCAGAGGAAGATGAACAGTAGGCCAACCATGTCGGAATTATGTTCAAAAGTCATTGAACGTTTTTCATTTCGTGTTTTAATGGAGGCATGAGCAATGAAGAGCAGCGGTCACGGACCGACGGACGCCGGCCGGTCGGCACGGTCGTCTTCGATTTCGATGGGACGATCAGCCTGGGCGACGGGCCTGTGCGTTCCTACGCGCGCCATGCCTTCGCCCGGTTGCCCGCGGGGTTGCGCGAACGGGCCGTCAGGACGCTGGATCTCTATCTTGGCGGCGCCGTCACGGATGATGGCCGGCATTGGAACGACGGTTACGATGTGGTGAGCGACATGTGCGCGGGCCATGTGCCGGCGGATGGGTTGCAGCAGGCGTATCTTTCCAGCCGGGACGAGCTGGCCCGGGGTCTTGTCCATGTGGACATGCCGCAGGGTCTTCCCGGTTTCCTGGACGATCTGGGTTCGTTGGGCTGCGTTCGCGTGCTGTTGACCAATTCGCCACTGCATGGGGTGCGCGAGACCGTCGGACGGTTCGGGCTGGAGGGTCGTTTCGACCTGATCGTCGACGGGGCGGGCAAACCCGGACGCTGGGGCGATCATATCGCCGCGTTCGACCGTCTCTCGGGACGTGGGCGCCTGTTGAGCATCGGCGACCATTGGGACAACGACATCGCCCCGGTGCTCGCCGCGGGCCGCGAGGCCGCGTACATCGGCGGTACGGGCCGGCATGGCGGCGCGACGTACCGGGCGGCGCTCCTTCCCGACATGTACAGGGCGATATTGGAGGGATGCGCGTCATGGGACAGGTGAACGCGAACGGGCCGGCCGAATCGATCCTCGCCCGCATCCGGCTTGCGTTGGACGCGTTGGATCCGGCGCAGCGCAAGGTCGCGCGCTTCTTCCTGGAGAACTCCGACGTCATCGGGGACCTGCCCATCGCGACGGTCGCGCGCGAGACGGGCGTGTCGGCGGGCACGGTGGTGAGGACCTGCGCCGATCTGGGGTGCCACGGGTACCGGGAGATGAGGATCCTCATCGCACGCGACAACGCGATCAGAAGCCTGCTGGAGCAGCGCGGGCACGCGCGGGCCGACAGGGAGGCCAGCTCGGAGGGCGAGCGGATCATCGCCAGGATCCGGGGCATGCTCGACATGCTGCGGGAGCTGCCCGACTGCCTCGACGCCGGGGCGTTCAACCGGGCGTTGGAGATGATCCGCGACGCGCGGGGCATCGTCATCGTGGCATCGGGCCTGTCCAGCGGGGTCGCGGCGAACCTTGAAAGCCGTCTCCTGCGGTACGGCCGTCTCGTAACCTTCGTCCGGGACCCGCTGGGCCAGGACATCAGCGCCTCCCTGCTCAAACCGGGCGACCTGATCATCGCGATCTCCGGTTCCGGGGAGAACAGGCACACCGTCCACGCGGTCGAGGTCGCCACGGCGAACGGGGCCGACGCGTTGGCGGTCACCAGCTTCGCGAACTCCTCCCTGGCCACGCGGGCCACGACGACCCTGGTCGCGTCCACGCCGGCCACCACGTTCAACGACGAGCTCATCGACACGTCGCGTCTTCCCCTGGACATCGTCATCGAATCCCTGACCGGGCAGCTGGGCAGGGGCGAGGAGGACCCGGGGGTCATCTCACAGATTTCCGAACACCTGGACAGATAGGAGCCGCAACACCACACCTCACCCATCATCCGGCGCCGGCATCGGCCGGACGCCAGTCTTCCTTTCATCATCCGCCGCGGGTCCCGCCGTGGGCCCGCGCATCATCCATCATCACGCGGAAATCCTTTTTTCACAACGAAAACCCATTGAGGAAGGTCGAACCATGCCTTTTTCCATCCAGAACAAGATGCTGAGGACCATCGCGGTCGCCGCCACCACGGTCGCGCTGTGCGCCACGATGGCCGCCTGCGGCTCGTCGAAGGGTTCCGACTCCGCCGACAAGGCGCTGGAACTCCAGTTCGTGCCCACCAACAACGACGGCAGCATGCAGGCCAAGGCCAAGCCCTTCGCGGACTACCTGTCGAAGAAGCTCGGACGCAAGGTCGATGTGACCCTCGCCACCGACTACACGACCATCGTGGAGGCCATGTCCTCACACAAGGTCGACATCGGCATCATGCCGCCCGCCGCCTACGTGCAGGCGCGCGACAAGCAGGCCGCCAAGGCCATCCTCACCTCCGAGCTGGGTGCCTACGACCGCACCACCGGCAAGCCGGTCGAGGGCAAGTTGTCCGGATCGTTCAAGGGCGAGGTGCTCGTGCGCGCCGACAGCGACCTGAAGAAGCTGACCGATCTCAAGGGCAGGAAGATCGCCACGCTGAGCCCCTCCTCCGCCAGCGGCTACATCTACCCGGTGGTCGAATTGAAGAAGGCCGGCGTCGACCCGACCACGCAGTCCACGCTCACCACGGTCAACGACATCCCCAGCGAGATCACCTCCGTGCTCGAGGGCCAGCAGGACGCCTGCTTCGTGTTCGAGGGCGCGCGCAACGTGTTCGCCTCCAAGTTCGCCGGCAAGGACCTGTTCAAGGAGCTGCGCGTCCTCTACCTGACCGAGGGCGACATCCCGAACGACGCCATCGCCGTCCAACCGTCGATGGACCAGGCCCTGCAGGACAAGATCAAGCAGGCGTTCCTCGACATGCCCAACGACGAGGAGGGCAAGACCGCCATGGCCATGTGGGGCCACAAGGGCTACACGCAGGCCGAGGAGAAGAACTACGACACCATCGAGGAATACATCAAGGAAGCGGCCAACTGACCGTTGACGGGGGCGGCCGCCCGTCCACGCGACGCCGGCGGCCGCCCCTTCGCCCGTTACGGGGGAAAGGAAAACCCATGATCGAGATACGTGGCGTGACCAAGGAATACGGCAACGGCGTGCTGGGCCTCAACGACGTCAACCTGACCATCCGGGACGGCGAGTTCGTCGCCATCATCGGCCCCAGCGGCGCGGGCAAGAGCACGCTGCTGCGCTCCATCAACCGACTCAACGACATCACTGGCGGCGACATCATGATCGACGGCCAGTCGATTACCAAGGCCAGCCGCAGACAACTGAGGGCGATGCGCTGCTCGATCGGCATGATCTTCCAACAATTCAACCTCGTGGGCAACAGCACCGTCCAGAAGAACGTGCTGTCCGGCCGGCTGGGCCGGTACGGGACTCTCAAGTCACTGCTCGGCCTCTTCCCGGAGTCCGACTACCAGCTGATCGACGACGCGTTGAAGACCGTGGGCCTCGCGGACAAGGCCCAGACGAGAAGCGACCAGCTCAGCGGCGGCCAGCAGCAGCGCGTCGCCATCGCCCGCACCCGCGTCCAACAGGCCAGGATCGTGCTCGCCGACGAGCCGGTCGCCTCCCTGGACCCGGTCACCTCCGAGACGATCCTCACCGACCTCAAACGCATGAACCAGGACGACGGGACCACGGTGCTCATCAGCATCCACTCCGTCGGCTTCGCCAAGAAATACGCCGACCGGATCATCGGCATGCGCCGGGGAACGGTGGTGTTCGACGGCACCCCCGCCCAACTCACCGATGACATGTTCCGCCACATCTACGAGGGCGACGACGCCGGGAAGACGGGTGAGCGATCATGACCCGCACACCGTCGGCCGGCCGCCCCCTGAAGGACACGGTGCACCGGAACCTGTGGAAACGGCTCGCCACCGTCATAGTGTTCGTCGTCTGCTTCCTCGCCGCGAAGGACGCGACCGAGACCGACTTCGGCGAGGCGATCGCCAACATGGGGCAGGCCGCGGATTTCTTCTCGAACCTCCTGTCGCCCGACTGGGCGTATTTCGCCAAGGTGTGGATGCCCCTCGTCCAGACGATCCGCATGTCCGTGGTGGGCACGTCGCTGGGACTCCTGTTCGGCGTGCCGTTCGCGTTCCTGTGCACCAGCAACGTGACGGGCAACCGCGTGGTCGCCATGGTCGCCCGCGTGGTCATGGACATCATCCGCACGATCCCCACGCTGCTGCTCGCCGCCCTGGTCGTCGCGTTCATGGGCATCGGACAGGTCAGTGGCATCATCACCATCGCCGTGTTCACCTTCGGCATCGTCGGCCAGCTGATCTACCAGTCGATCGAGATCTCCGACCCCGGCCCCGTCGAGGCCGCCCGCTCCGTGGGCGCCAACCGCATGCAGATCGCCACATGGTCGATCCTCCCGCAGATCGGGCAGGACATCGCCAGCTACGCCATGTACGCCTTCGAGATCAACATCCGCGCCTCCGTGATCCTCGGATACGTGGGAGCCGGCGGCGTGGGCGTCCTGCTGAACTCCTCACTCAGCCTGATGCGCTACGACCGCGTGTCGCTCGTCATACTCACCGTTCTCGTGCTCGTCGTCATCGTCGACTGGGTCAGCGAGATCATCAGAAAGAGGCTCCGCTGATGCGTATCCGTCTCACCGCACACCACCTCATGGCCGCCCTCATAGGCATCGCGGTCATCGTCTGCTTCGCGACCACCAACTGGTCCGACAAGGCCCCCATGTCCTGGACCTCCCTGTCGGACACCATCAGCCAACTGTTCCACCCCGACTGGTCGTACGTCTACGACGGCAGCGGTGAGGACCTAGTCAGCCTCATGCTCCAGACCATCTGCATCGCCTTCCTGAGCATGGTCATCGCCACGGTCATCGCGTTCCCCTGGTCCTTCATCAGCGCGACCACCCTGTGGCGGCACACCCCCGCCGTCGTCGGCGCGGCGAAGTTCGTGACCGACCTGCTCAGGGCGTTCCCCGAACTCGTGTACGCCATCATCTTCGTCAAGGTGGTGGGCCCCGGCCCCGCGGCCGGCGTCCTCGCCCTGGGCGTCCACATGGTCGGCATGCTGGGCAAACTGTACGCCGAGAACATCGAATCCATGGACAACGGGCCCGCCGAAGCCATGGAATCGGTCGGCGCCAACTTCTGGAAGACCACGTTCTTCGGACGCATCCCCCTGCTCATGCCCATCTTCGCGTCACTGTCCCTCAACCACTTCGAGATTGCGGTGCGCAGCGCCGCCACCCTCGGCCTGGTCGGCGCCGGCGGCATCGGCGCGCCCCTGATCTTCGCCATCCAAAGCCGCCAATGGAGCAGGGTCAGCATCATCCTGCTGGGCATCATCATCGTGGTCGCGCTCATCGACGCGGCGACCGGATGGCTACGCAAGAAACTCCTCTAAAAGGCCTGCCACATGACCACGATCACGATCCTCGCCACCAGCGACCTGCACGGCTTCCTGCCCGACACCCTCGCGGACGTGCCCGGCGACCCGTCCGCCGCGAACGCCCACGCGGCCGGCATACTCGCCGCATACGCCGCCAAGCGGATGACGGGCGTGGACGACGCCACGCTGCTCATCGACGCCGGCGACTACCTGCTAGGAAGCGCCTACGCCACCTTCACCGCCCGATCGGCCGAGAGGGAATCCCCGCTCACCCGCGTCGCCTCCGCCTGCGGCTACACCGCCATGGCCCTGGGCAACCACGACTTCGACCACGGCACCGCACTGCCCGCAAGCCAGAACCCCCACCTGCACGAACGGCTCCTGTGCTGCAACGTGACGGACGAGGAAGGCCACCCGATCTTCCATCCATACCGACTCGTCCAAGCCCGGGGCATCCGTGTGGGCATCGTGGGCGCGGTTACCGGAGCCCTGCCCCAACTCACCGCGTTCCGCAACACACAGCACATCCACGTCCTGGACGCGGTCGAAAGCATCAGGACCACCGTCAACCGGATACGCGCGGACGTGGACCTGCTCATCGTCGCCTACCACGGCGGCATCGAATGCGACATGGCCAGCGGACGACCCACGCAATACGACACCGGCGAGGACCAGGCATACCGCATCCTCTCCACCATCCCCGGCATCGACGGGCTGATCTGCGGACACCAACACCGCACCAACCACGGCGAATGCCACGGCATCCCCTACGTGCAACCCGGATACCAGGGAAACTCCGTCGGATTCATCTCCTACCAGTTCAAGGAAAGGCGAATCAGCCGGCACGAGACCGCGATGCTGCACCCGACCACTGACAAGCTGGAACCATTGGATCCGACGACGATGAACCTCAAGCTGGACGAATACAGGACCTGGCTGGACCAGCCCATCGACACCGGACGGTTCGGTGAATACATCACGCTGAAAACCGACATCAGACTCCAACGATTCATCTGGCGGAAAACCAGCGACGGAACCACGACCATCCGCGAATTCCACCACAGCTTCCCCAAACCCTACACCGCATCCGTGTTCCGCCTGACCTGGGAAGAACTCCGGACCTGCATCGACCAAGGCCTGATACAAGCCGACATGATCCCCGCAACGGAAGCACCGTTGGGCGGATACCAAGTCATCACCAACACACCCGAGGCATTCCCCACATACCGACTGGAAAGCCGAACAGTGGACAACCTCTTCGACGAATACCTACACTGGCTGAAGCAATAAGGGTTTGGGGAGATAAGTCGTGCTCCGGCTTCTTCTCCCTAAACCTCAGTTTCATATGACGTATGCACGCGACGATCATGTCGAACAGCGCTATGGGCCATGAGCCTACGCGCCGCATGTAATCCTGGATTCGCAATGCCGGTCACATGCGGTGATTCTTTGGTGGCTCGCCCTGATCATAGAAATATAGGATCCGCAACCCCGTATCCCTTTTCTAGAGTGTGTTTACACTAGTTGGGTTTTTGGCTGTGTATTGGACATTTCTGTGCAGGGCGGGAGGTGTAACCGCAGCATTACGGTGTGAGAACGCAAGGTTACGTAGCTGGGCATTGGCTGTGGCGTTGCTGAACATTGACCGCTGTGTTGCTGGACATTGACCGCCGCGCCGGCAATCATGGCGCAAGCGACAATCACGACACGCCGTTATTGACATACCGCCGTTCAATGGTATTGTAATCACTTGTGCGCTTTTGAAGCGTATGGATCGGGCCCGTAGCTCAGCTGGTTAGAGCGCATCCCTGATAAGGATGAGGTCGGAGGTTCAAGTCCTCCCGGGCCCACAGGAAAAATGAAGCGGCCGCGAGCCGCTCTTTTTTTCTCACGGGGCTATAGCGCAGCTGGTAGCGCATCTGCTTTGCAAGCAGAGGGTCGCCGGTTCGAACCCGGCTAGCTCCACGGTCAGGGTTTTCAGAGAAATCTGGAAGCCTTTTTTTCACGCCAGAACGGCGGAATACCAACGATTTCAGGGCATACAGCGCAAACAGAGAATGTACGAAAAAGTACGCCAACGTCAACATTTCAGGTACCCGACGAGGTACCCGGAATGGGTACCCAACGAACGATACTGGAACCATGCGCACCGAAAAAAACATTTGGGTCAGTCACCCACCGGACCGACCGGGATTCCTACAGGGCCAAATACACCCACAACGGTGAGGTCATCACGAAAACATTCAAAGACGAACGTTCGGCACAGGCGTGGTTGAGCGCCGAAACGGCCCTCGTAGAGGCCGATAGGGCTGGAATCCAACGGGGGGTGGATAGCCCAGCCGACCGTAAACGGCAGGAAGAGGCCGTAAGGCAGCGTAGAACGCTATTATGCGATTACGTCATGGAAGAATTCGCACCCACATGGCTCAACTATTCTTCCGACGGAGCCGAACTAACCGCAGGAAGCAAAAGAAAGCATCGGGAATACCTTGCGCATCTGTCCCACGCATTCTTCTGGAAATACCACCTCGCCGGCATCACGACTGAAGACATAAACCGGTGGCTAGCCAATCTCGATAATTTCGGGGGAGCGACGCCCCGCAAGAAAACGTTCCACCTCTTGAAAGCCGTGTACGCGAAGGTAGTGGCCGAAGGAGCCGTAGACAAATCCCCCGTCACCATGAAAGCCCCCGCAATCCCAAAATCCCGGCAAGCTCAAATACCCCCGGCCACAGCCGAGGAACTTCAAACCATATATGCGGCAATGCCCAACACGACACGAATCTCCGTATGGCTGGGGGCCATCCTTGACCTACGAATCGGAGAAGTGGCCAGCCTGCACGTGTGGCTGATGGCGGTCATCGTCATCAGCCTCGCACCCGCGATGCACTCCATCGCGGCCGACATCGTCGTGATGGCAATCGCCATCTGGGCGATGACACCCAGCCGTCGATAACGGCCAGCCCGTCCGAGTTTCAACACCCGGACAGGCCTTTCTTGTTTGCAAGTGCATGGCCGCTACTGCTTTTTCTGTGGTCTGCCATACTTGTGCACTAACGCGGCCAAAAGTATTGCTACGAAATAGATGTAGACGAGAAATCTGCTGAGAGACCCGTTGAATATCAACATAACGGCTACTGGCACTATAAGCGCTGTCGTAAGAATAACCGAAAGCTTTATGTTCTGTGTTTTAAGGCACGACCACACAAACAATATCAATGCCACAACGGCAGTAATCAGATACGCGACTGCGAATGGGGTCATGGCCCCGCGCTTGATCTCCGTTGCTCCACTAATTGAGCAAGAAGCGAACAGCCATGCACAGAGCCATGACTTCCAATCCCACTTTTTCATCACAGTAATGCCTTACAACTGCATCACATGATTTCAGATTTCAACGGTGGGAATTCCCAAGCCAGTGTGAGGCATACTCCCTTTCCTTGAGCAACTGCGCCGATGATTTTTGTGGCGAGATCAGCAAAGAATCCGATGCCCAAGACAGCGACGCCTCCAGCGATTATGGTACCGACGGGCCCACTGATTGCCGAGGCAACTGCGGTGAATGCTGCGGCAAGAGCCGCCGGGCTAACCGAGGAAGCCGCGAAAAGCGCTGCCGTGAATCCTACGGTGAAATCTATGTAGGAGATGTATACGCCGCTGCAACTGGCATAGATCGTTGGAAGCGACTCTATGTCTTGGATGTCCTCCGTGGGTGGATTGAGGACGTTATCGACCAGGAACACATATTCTGCATCGGAGAAACCGTAATCGGTCTTCAGTTGCTCCTCTGACAGCGAGACGGTGAGACGATCACCTTCAAAGCTGAAATATTCACCGACATCAACGATTTTCCAGAGCAGGTTCTCAAGTTCCGTATCCACTGACGGTACTGCACAAGGAACGTAGCCATCGGACTGAGCATCCGGGACACTTGCATTCGCAACGGGAGCCACCACCAACAATGTCGCCATCGACAAGATACAGGCGATGATTCGTGCGAGGTATTTCCTTACTTTTTTCATTTGATTCTTCCTTGAATCGTTGATTTACCCGGCTCTTCCGATTTTGGTGTGTAAGGGCCGTGCGGTTTCATTCGTTGTGTGAAAGAAAAAGTGAAGGATACCATGCGGCTTGGCATTGAGTTTAGCACGTTCGACGGATGGGTGTTGCTCGGCCTGGACGGATTGGAGTTGCGTCCCCTGGTGCAACGGCACCTGGCCATGGGCACTCGCGGGGGCGTGTGGC
>CWGV01000007.1_pt1 | contig 49170 bp, 40 predicted proteins | sample 663871 | NCBI WGS metagenome assembly CWGV01 (sample SAMEA3735897, study PRJEB9488) | human gut metagenome | biome: ENVO:mammalia-associated habitat; material: ENVO:feces | place: Malawi | collected 2009-02-27 | reverse complement strand
GCTGAAGAACGGCAAGCGCAACGAGGCCGTTACGCTTTCCATCCGCCCGATGCTCGATAAGATCGGCGGCGCTCTGTCGAACGGCATCGTCGGCTTCATCGCCCTTGCGGCCGGCATGACGGGTGACGCAACCGCCGCCGATATGACCCCGACGAATATCCACGTCTTCAAGATCTGCGCGTTCTATGCCCCGCTCATCCTGATCGTGCTCAGCCTGGTGGTGTTCGTCTCCAAGGTCAAGATCACCGAGAAGATGCACGCGCAGATCGTTGACGAGCTCGAAGCCAAGCTCGCTTCCGGCGAGATCGTCGACGATGAGGCGCAGCCCGTGGAGGCCGCCGAAGCCGCCGCAGCCGTCGGCGATGAGACGCCGGCAGTCAAGAACTGATCTCCCGTTCCCATCCCTCCCATAAGGCCCGTCCGCCTGAACCGCAAGATGCGGTCCATAGCGGACGGGCCTGTTCGTTCCTGCGATCGGCGGTCATGGACACACGCCCCAGTCTCTCGCTGATGGGCTGCTGAGTTGTGCTGTGCAGGAATGCCAGCTAAAAGAAGAGAAGCGCCGAACCGCGAAAGCGCCTGTCGGCGCAAGGGCCGCTCGCGGCGGCAAAAAATGGAGCCCGGGGCTTAAGCACGGTCCGACGCGGATACCAAGTATATCTTGCGATGGGTCTCGCCGCGCCGGGGAAGGGGCGGTGTTGGCCAGTAGCTGATTGTTGGGGTGCGGTTGGTGAGTTTCTCCCTCAGTCACGGGCATCGCCCGTGACAGCTCTCTCATCAGAGGGAGCCCGGAGCAGGGTTTACTCCAACCGTCCGCGACGCCAGAGGTTGGCGCCGTGCTGGAAATCCTTGGCGGTGGCCATGAGGCTGCCGGCGGTGTGCATAAGGCGGGCGGCTTTGGTGCGCACCGCCTTTTCATCGGCATCCGAGGAGAAGCCGCCGTTGGCCTCCGCCCGCCCAACCATGCGCCGCGCCTCCATACGCAAGCCCAACGCCACCACATCGGTAAACGCCGCCGCACGTTCAAGCGCCACGGCAAAATCGCCCACAAAAGCACCGGAGAGAATCGAATCGGCCAATCGCACGATGTCATCTTCACTGGGAGCCTGATCCACGCCGGCGATGGCGGAGGCGGTAGTGGCCACCGGCTCGCCCAAGCGCCACAGATGCGCGATTGAGTCGCGATTCGATCGCATCCACGTACGCAGCATATACAGTCGCCACAGCACACCAGGCAGCGAATCCGGCTCAGCATCGCTCCACAGTTCGGCGATTTCATCCACGCCGACCGTCTCCACCAACGTGAGCACCCGCTCAACAACCGCCGGGTCCTCGCTATGGCGCACACGATCCAGCAATGCGGCAGCGGACAGATGGCTCATCTCGCTCAACGCCTGCGGGTCCATGCCACCGGCCAATCCATCGGCCACAGCCGGGTCGAGCTGAGCCGGGCGCGAGGGGCGTGAAGAGCCCATGCGAGCAGGTCCGAATGCCGCTCCGGCCGCACGCAGCGAGCCGAAGCCTGGGCCCAGACTGCCGGCGGCACCATTGTGCGCGTCATGAGCCGCGGCGGCAGCGGCCGAGGAGTTGGATGAATCAGGAAATGCGGGTCTAGTAGACAAGCGGTTGAACCTTCTGAATATCGATGATTTTGGGACCATGAGGCGTCGGAGTGACGAACAGCGCCACTGCCGTGCCGGTCGGCATAAACGGTGTCTTGGCAATCAGGCGTTTGCTCAGAGACGGCGCAACGCACATGCTGCGCAGGTGTTCGAACATACCCCCAATCACTGGCCGGTGCATGCATATCGCTGTAGGCTGACGGCGCTCAAGTGCGAACTCGATTTCGCTGAGTAGACACTCCCATGCGGTGTCCGGCGCAGCGGCGTATGCATCTTCGGTGAGCGGGTCGAGATGAACCATGTCTCGTCCGGTCTGCCACGCGAACATCTCCAACGTCTCCTGGCAGCGCACCCAAGGCGACGTGGCCAGTCGGGTCGGATTGAAACACGCCAGCTCGCGGTTCAGCGCGTATGCCGCAGCCGCGCCGCGCGGCGTGATCGGACGGTTCTCGTCCGAGCCCTTCCACAGCTTGCGCGCTTCTGCCTTGCCGTGGCGCACGATAATCACCGGCACGGCGTCAAGCGCGCCCTCCTGCACCCGGTCAACGAATAGCGCAAGGATGTCCTTATCGGTGGAATGGCTGAGTTTCTTGCGGGCCTTAGCCGGCGTCAACCACAGGACTTCGTCGATTTCGCCGATGTCCGCCCGATGCACCGGGCCGAACGCATGGGTACGCCGCAGATTGTCGATGGCGCTGATTGGCGTGGCCATCCAGAACTGGATGTGCTTGGTGTCCGCCGACCGATCCTTGGTATGGCGCTGTTTGATGCCCTCTTCGGACAGCGGGTACTCGATGTCACCCAGATAGGGGCCAAGCTCCACGGACAGGCCCGATTCCTCGCCGATCTCGCGCACGGCGGCATGCCGGTGTGATTCGTTTGGATCGACCTTGCCTTTCGGCCAGCTCCAGTCGTCGTATTTCGGGCGATGCACGACGCACAGTTCGATGCGGTTGAGTACGTTGTCCGCCGTGGCTGGGCTGTCGGCCTGTGCCGGGTCCGGGGCGGGAGCCGCGTCCGATGCGCCGGGTGCTGCCGTGGTCTCGCCGTCAGAATCCGTGGTGTTCGCGATGATGGTGCCATCGGTGGCAATATTGGATTTCACTGATGGAGATGATGCCTGCGTCGGCTCGGCATCATCCTTCCACCGGTACAGAATACCGCCGGCGGCTTCCACGATTCGTCTCATACTGTTCGTACCCATCTCTTGTATTGTAGGTCACGTTGGACCGCTGCTACGTAGTTTTGCGCATGGAACGACGATGCCCGGCATCCTCTCGAAAGAGGAGCCGGGCATCGTAACCACCCTCAGTCAGCTTGCGTTGACAGGGAGCATCGAGTGAAATCAGTTGTGCGAATTGGGGCGGCGCTGGTGCTTGCGAATCAGGTATTCCTGACTATCGACCAGCGGGCGGCCCTCGTCGTCCTTGGTGTGCAGCACATATGTGCCGTCGGCCTGCATGTGCCAGCTCATGGTGGAGTCGGCCATCTGCAGGTCCACGTACTTGATGAGGTCGTCGATCTGCTCCGGGGCGGTGACGCGCACCAGGGCCTCGACGCGCCGGTCGAGGTTGCGGTGCATCAGATCGGCCGAACCGATGTAGACCTCCGGGCCGGAAGCTGGACCCTCGCCGATCTGCGGGCCATCGGCGTTGCAGAAGGCGTAGATGCGGGAGTGCTCCAGGAAGCGGCCGAGAATCGAACGCACGCGGATGTTCTCGGACAGGCCTGGAACGCCGGGCTTCAGGGCGCAGATGCCGCGTTCGACGATGTCGATCTTCACGCCGGCCTGAGAGGCACGGTACAGGGCGTCGATGGTCTTCTCGTCCACGATGGAGTTGACCTTGATCTTGATCCAGGCCTCCTTGCCGGCGCGGGCGGCGTCCTCCTCGCGGCGGATGCGCTGGATTAGACCGGTGCGCACGGTGCGAGGGGCCACCAGCAAACGGTGGAAGCTGGACTTCGGCGCGTAACCGGAGAGCTGGTTGAACAGACGAGTCAGATCCTGGCCGACCACCGGGTCGCAGGTCAGCAGACCCAGATCGGTGTACAGTCGCGCGGTCTTCGGGTTGTAGTTACCGGTGCCTACGTGGCAGTAGCGGCGTAGACCGTCCGCTTCCTGACGCACGACTTCGATGAGCTTGCAGTGGGTCTTCAAGCCCACGATGCCGTACACCACGTGCACGCCGGCGCGTTCGAGCTTGCGGGCCCACGCGATGTTGGCGTCCTCGTCGAAACGAGCCTTGATTTCCACCAAAGCCAGCACCTGCTTGCCGGCATGAGCGGCGTCGATCAGGGCGTCGATGATCGGCGAGTTGGAGCTGGTGCGGTACAGGGTCTGCTTGATGGCCAGCACCTTCGGGTCCGCGGCGGCCTGCGCAAGGAAGGCCTGCACGGAAGTGGAGAAGGAGTCATAGGGGTGATGCAGCAGGATGTCGCGCTCGCGGATGGCGGCGAAAATATCCTGTGCGCGGGAGGACTCGACCTCGGCGATCTGACGGTTCGTGGTCGGCACGAACGGACGGTTCTTCAGGTCCGGGCGGTCCACGCTGCCGAGCTCAAAGAGCACGGTCAGGTCCAGCGGGCTGGGCAGACGGTATACCTCGTCCTGGCTCACGCCGAGCTGGTCGGCGAGCAGCTGGGAGAGGAACGGGCTCGTGGTGTCCGTGATCTCCAGGCGGATCGGCGGTCCGAAGCGGCGGCGCAGCAGCTCCTTCTCCATGGCATTGAGCAGGTTCTCGGCGTCATCCTCTTCCACGTCGATGTCCTCGTTACGAGTCACGCGGAAGGAGCGGGCCTCCTTGATGATCATGCCCGGGAACAAGGATTCCAGATGCGCGGCGATGAGCTTTTCCATGGCGATGAAGCCGTAACGCTCGTCCTTGGACTCCTCGTCGGTCATGTCGTCCACCGGCACCAGGCGCGGCAGGTTGCCCGGGATCTTGACGCGGGCGAAGTGCGACTTGCCGGAGGCCGGGTTCTCCACAATCACGGCCAGGTTGATGGAACCGCCGGAAATGTAGGGGAACGGGTGGGCCGGATCCACGGCGAGCGGCGTCAGGACCGGGAACACCTGCTGGCGGTAGTAGCGCGAGAGGCGTTCCTGCTCGGAGGAGGTGAGCTTGTCCCACGTCAGCAGGACGATGCGCTCCTTCTCCAATTCCGGCAGAATGGTGTCGATCGCGTAATGTGCGTGCTCGTCTTGCAGACGGTGTGCGGTCTCGCTGATCGCGCGCAGCTGCTGACGCGGGCTCAGGCCGGCGGCAGACGGCACGGCGATGCCCGAGTCGATACGGCGCTTCAGGCCGGCGACGCGGACCATGAAGAACTCGTCAAGGTTCGAGGCGAAGATCGCGGCGAAGTTGGCGCGCTCGAGCAGGGGCATGTCTTCGTTCTCCGCGCATTCGAGCACGCGCTGGTTGAACTTGAGCCAGCTGAGCTCGCGGTCGAAGAAACGGTCCTTGGGCAGCGGTGCCTCGCCTTCCTGATCGACGCGGCGGTCGTTGTTGTCGTTTTCGGCAATATGCTCTGCGATTTGGCTGCGCAGAATTGCCTTCGAGGGTGCGTCAAATATCTGTGCCATAGCCTATATCGTAAGCTCTGGCGTGGCCGGAAAACGACTGAACGCGCCAGAATTCAACGGGTGTTCATGTTAGTTCGGTGTTGGTTGGTTTTGAGTGTGCTAGCGTGCTCGCGACACGCCGTGAGCGGCGGTGAAACGAACGAAACCGAACATCAGACGGGTTCGATGTGAACAGTTCAGCTCGTTTTCCGATGGTCAGAAAGTGCGATTGAACAGTTGTGATAAAAAACGCACAACGACTCTCTGCAGGTTGCGAGAAACGGGAGTGATGAATAGATTATGAGGTACAAGGACAACTGAACAGAGCAGAGCCCACAAATAGTGTATGGTCACGAGGACTGTTACGTTGGACGGGCATTGGAAAGACTTACCGTTACAACGATGATGTTGTGCAGAGATTCTGCTCCAGTAGTTGAACTTGTAGAAAAGGCTCGCTCCGGCGGGCCTTTTCGTTTGTGTGTACAGTGGAGGGCATGACGGAAACACAGCGTACGCCAGAGGGGATGTCGTCGAAACCCCGTATCAAGCCGGCCGATGCCGAAGACGGCCGCCCGGTCTCTATCTCTGCGCGTCTCGGACGACTGCAATTCCACCATTCCGGCAAGTTCCGCGTGCTGCAGATTGCCGACATTCAGGATGGGCCGAAAGTCTCCAAAGACACCATCGCCCTGATTGAGGCCAGCCTTGATGCCGCACGGCCTGATCTGGTGATTTTCTCCGGCAACCAGATCGCCGGCTACGATCCGGCGTTCGCCGATTCATTCCGTAAACGTCGCTGGTGTGACGAACCTATTGCCGAATCCGCGCTGAACCATACCCGAGCGCTGGTGCGCAAGGCCATTGGCCAGTTCACTGAGCCGTTGGCGGCGCGCGGCATTCCGTGGGCCGTGACGTACGGCAACCATGATTTCCAATGCGGGCTAAGCAATGCGGAACTGGACGGTATCTATCGCGAGTTCCCCGGTTGTGTCAATCCGCCGAGTGAGACCTTGCCGAACCAGATTGCATACACCTGTGGAGCGGGTGGTGCTGTGCAGACGCTGTCTGGTGCCACTGGCTCCGGTGCGGGGGTTGCCGCGAAGGCTGATACGCTGGGCGTCGTTGACGATGCTGGTGCCGATGCTGCTGTGTCTTCCCCCGCATCCGCAGTGGGTTCCGGTGAACCAGGCACCTTCGCGCTGCCGGTTATGGACGTTGACCATACGCGCAATGTGCTGGGTCTGGTCATTCTTGACTCCGGCGATTACGTGCATGGCGGCGGCTTCGGCACACCATCGCCCGCAGCGCTCGCCTTCCTGAACGCCGTGCCCGACCGTATCGGTGCGAAATCAATGGTGTTCCAGCACATGCCGATGCCCGAGTATTACAACGTGCTGAAGCCGGTGGCGGCCAACGCGGCGTTTGCCATGCAGGGCTATCGTTCGCACGCCGATACCTACTACGTGCTGGACGAATTGCAAACCCAGCCCGGCGGATATTTGGGAGAAGGCATATCCTGCCCTGATACGTCAGGCGAATTCGAATTGCTGCGCGAGGGGTATTTCGGCGTCGTAGCTGGTCATGATCATCGCAACGGTTTCATCGGCGAACATGAGGGTCTGTTGCTTATCGCTACGCCAACCTGCGGATTCAATACGTACGGACCGGCTCCGGCCAAACGCGCCACGCGATTGATCGAATTTGATATCCGTCACCCTTACGAGCCGCGTACGCAATTGCTGGAGTTTGACGAACTGGTGGGCAAGCCCAGTTCCAAACGCGCCTATACCTATGCGGTGAACCAGACCGCGCCTGGCGAGGGCGAGGGCGATGATTTGCTGCGCAAGCCGTCGCTATGGAGTCAACTGTCCGGTTTATTCAGGTAACCCGGTTTATTCAGGTAACTGTTCCTGATAGAGGCGGAAAACGGCGCGAAGTATTCGAGGTTTCGGTGGCCTTCCGCTGTGTTGGACGATTAGTGGCAGAAATCCCGCGTCTCTTTCGTTGTGACGCGGGATTTCTGCCGGTTGGGCTATCGGTTGGATTGACTGGTATGTTTCAGCGAACGGCTTTGACCAGTGCCTCGGTGAGGTACTTGCCGGCGGCCATCACCAGCGGCGCATAGCGGCGTCCGGGGGCGGCGCCCATGCGGCCGGTCGGGCCAGAAATCGAGATGGCGGCGATGACCTGGCCGGAGGCGTTGCGGATCGGGGCGGAAATCGAGCACACGCCCTCTTCGCGCTCGTTCACGGACTCGGACCAGCCGCGCTTGCGTACGGCGGCCAGCTTGGTGGCGGTGAACTTGGCGTGGCGCAATCCCTGGTGCAGACGGTCGGAATCCTCCCAAGCCAGAAGAATCTGGGCGGCGGAACCGGCTTCCATCGACAGCATGGCACCCACGGGAATGGAATCACGCAGGCCGGAGGCGCGTTCCACAGCGGCGATGCACACGCGCTGATCGCCTTGGCGGCGGTAAATCTGCGCAGACTCGCCAGTGCGATCGAGCAGGGTCTGCAGGATAGGGCCGGCGGCGGTCAGCAGACGATCCTCGCCTGCTGCGGCGGCAAGTTCGGCGAAACGGGAGCCGAGTACGAATCGGCCATGCTGGTCGCGCAGTACGAAACGGTGGCGTTCCAGTGCAATAGCCAAACGATGTGCGGTCGGTCGAGCGAGACCGGTGGCGGCCACAAGCTGTCCCAGCGTGGACGGGCCGGACTCCAGTGCGTCAAGAATCTTTACGGTTTTATCAAGAACGCCAACGCCGGAATGGATTTCCCCATCGTCCTTGGTGGTGGTGTCTTCAACCGGCTCGGACTCGGTCAAGCTGTTGTTCAATGGTTCTTCTTGGGAATCAGTCATAATAAGGGCGATTATGCCATCTCACATAGTGAAATGGCAAATTAGGGAAGTGTCTCACAGGGTGGTCATGAAGTTGAAAGGGCGTTCGTGGATGCCGAAGAGACCTGTCTGGAGCGGAACCGAGTCATGCCTAGGTCATGTTCGAGTCGTATCCGAGCCATATTGAGGCCGTCATTTGACCGTATCTCAATATCCGGCATGCTCATGGCTGGGCCCATCGCAAGCACATAGGCTAATACCACGAACAAGGCGCGAACACAATGCCTCGCGCGGTATTTTTTGGAGGAATCACTATGGGAACGACACTGGCCGAGAAGGTCTGGGCCGATCATCTGGTGCGCAAGGGCAGCGACGGAGCTCCTGATTTGCTGTACATCGATCTGATGCTCATGCATGAGGTCACCAGTCCGCAGGCGTTTGAGGGCCTGCGCTTGGCCGGCCGCAAGCCGCGTCACGTGGATCAGCTCATCGCCACCGAGGATCACAACACGCCGACCGTTGATATCGATCGCCCGAACCCGGACAAGACAAGCGCACTGCAGTTGACGACTTTGGAGAAGAACTGCAAGGAGTTCGGCGTGCGTCTGCACCCGCTGGGCGACGCCGATCAGGGCATCGTCCACGCGTTCGCCCCGATTCTGGGCCTGACCCAGCCGGGCATGACCATCGTGTGCGGTGATTCGCATACGTCGACGCACGGCGCGTTCGGTGCGCTGGCGTTCGGCATCGGCACTTCCGAAGTCGAGCACGTGATGGCCACGCAGACGCTGTCCCTGAAGCCGTTCAAGACCATGGCCATCAACGTCGAGGGCAAGCTGCCCGCGGACGCGACCGCCAAGGACATCATTCTGGCGATCATCGCCAAGATCGGCACCGGCGGCGGCCAGGGTTACGTGATCGAATACCGTGGCGAGGCGATTCGTAACCTCACCATGGACGAACGTATGACCGTGTGCAACATGTCCATCGAGGCTGGCGCGCGCGCCGGCATGATCGCGCCGGACGAGACCACGTTCGAGTACCTGAAGGGCCGTCCGCATGCGCCGGAAGGCGAACTGTGGGATCAGGCCGTGGCGTACTGGAAGACGCTGAAGACCGATGGCGATGCCGTATTCGACAAGGTGGTGGATATTGACGCCACCAAGCTCGGTCCATATGTGACGTGGGGCACCAACCCCGGCCAAGGTCTGCCGATCACCGCCTCCGTGCCGGAGCCGGACAAGATCGCCGACGCCACCAAGCGCGCCGCCGCCGAACGTGCGATTACATACATGGGTTTGAAGCCGGGCATGCCGATCAAGGACATCGCCGTGGACACCGTGTTCATTGGTTCGTGCACCAACGGTCGTATCGACGATTTGCGCCAGGCCGCCGCGATCATGAAGGGCCACCACAAGGCCGAGAACATTCACCGCGTGCTCGTGGTGCCGGCCTCCTCCCGTGTGCGTCTGCAGGCGGAGAAGGAAGGCCTCGATAAGGTGTTCGAGGACTTTGGTGCCGAATGGCGTAATGCCGGCTGCTCGATGTGCCTGGGCATGAACCCCGACAAGCTGGTACCGAACGAGCGCTCGATTTCCACTTCGAATCGTAACTTCGAGGGCCGCCAGGGCAAGGGCTCGCGCACGCATTTGGCCTCGCCGGCGGTGGCCGCCGCCACCGCCATCCGCGGCACAATCTCGTCCCCCGCCGATCTCTGAGTCAATACACATGGGCCTCCTCTGACGAGGGGGCTGTCAGCCAAGGACTGACTGGGGGAGAGATCCCCGAAAGGAAAATTGTTATGGAAAAACTCACCACACTGACCGGCGTGGGCGTGCCGCTGCGCCGCTCCAACGTCGATACCGACCAGATCATTCCCGCTGTGTTCTTGAAGCGCGTGACCAAGTCCGGCTTCGATGACGCCCTGTTCTACGCATGGCGCCGAGACCCGAACTTCGTGCTCAACAAGCCGGAATACGCCGGTAAGGGCCAGATTCTGGTCGCCGGCCCCGAATTCGGCATCGGCTCCTCCCGCGAGCACGCCGTGTGGGCGCTGCACGATTACGGTTTCCGCGTGGTCATCGCGCCGAGCTTCGCCGACATCTTCTACGGCAACACCGCCAAAAACGGCGTGCTGGCCGCGATTATGCCGCAGGAGTCCGTCGAGCTCCTGTGGAAGCTGCTGGAGGAAGAGCCTGGTCGCGAGATGACTGTCTCGCTGGAGACTCGCACCGTCACCTGCGGCGATGTGACCCTGCCGTTCGAGGTGAACGATTACGTGCGTTGGCGTCTGATGAACGGCTACGACGACATCGATCTGACACTGCAGCACGAGGACGACATCGCCGCCTACGAAAAGATGCGCGCCGAAAAGTTCCCCTTCAAACCCAAGACCATTCCCGCCAAGCACTGGCCCGAAGAAAAAATCGAGTCCGCCCGCGAACCGGACGATGATTGGACAGGGCCGTTGGCCGATCGCGGCATTATTTAGCCGCGATCGGCCTGCTGAAAGCCCAGTGGGCTTTCGGCAGGCCCTGTGCCGAGCTGCGACAGCAGCGAGGCCAGCATTGAGCCTCGCCGAAAGGCGAGTCTATAATTGCAGGCCCAGGGCCGTTGGCCGATCGCGGCATCGTGTAGCCGTGGGCGACTGGCCCATCGTGCGTTGTGGGCCGGGGCGTGGCCTATCGTTGAAGCATGAGTGATTTTGAGCCGTTTTACGATGTCAGCCGCAGCTACGAAGACAACTATGAGCAAGGGCCGTTCGGCGCGTTTGCCGAGGCGCTGAAGGATGGCAACGGTGCCGATGCCGCCGGAACCACCAGCGAGGGCGCCTTGGCCACTTTTCTGGGCCAGCCGGTCAACCTGCCTTTCGGCATTCCCGCAGGCCCGCTGCTCAACAGCCGTTTCACCACGGCCGCCTTCCACATGGGCTTCGATCTGGCGACCTACAAAACCGTGCGTTCGCGCGCCTGGGGCTGCAACCCGTTCCCGAACGTGCTTGCCGTACACCCCAAGTCGGCGGACGGTTCACTAACACCGGGCAGCGCCGAACTGGACGAGGGCGTGCTCGCCGACACCAATTACGAGACTCCGATCTCCATCTCCAATAGCTTCGGCGTGCCCTCGCAAAGCCCGGATGCCTGGCAGCCGGACATGCGCGCCGCCATCGAGGCCGCCGGTCCCGGTCAAGTGCTGGTCCCGAGCTTCCAGGGCTCGCGTGTGGAGGGCATGAGCGAGGAGGAATACATCGCCGACCATGCCACTACCGCCCGCCTGGTCAAAGAAACCGGTGCCAAGCTCATGGTGATGAACACCAGCTGCCCCAACGAGGGCCACAACCGCTTGCTATGCCACAATCCGCTGCTCGTAGGCCGCATCACTGAGGCCGTGAAGCAGGAGATTGGCGACATTCCACTGATGGTCAAGCTCGCCTACATCCCCAGCGACGACGCTCTGGAGCTTATGGTGCGTTCCACCGTGGGCCACGGCACTGTGCAGGGTTTCAGCACCATCAATACGATTTCCGCCAAACTGGTCGATGCCAATGGCAATCAGGCACTGCCCGGTGCAGGCCGTGACCGTTCAGGCGTATGCGGCAACGCGATTCGCGGCGCCGGACTCGACATGGTCGCCCGTCTGGCCGCGATCCGCGAGAAGCTCGGTCTTGATTTCAAGATCAATGGCGTGGGCGGCGTGGTTTCGCCGGCCAACTATCAGGCATACAGAAACGCCGGCGCGGATTCGGTGATGTCCGCAACCGGTGCGATGTGGGACGCCGAACTGGCCCACAAGATCAAAGCCAGCCGGTAGATCGGCTCCAGAAACAAGAAACAGCCTGTACGGGCCGTGATTCCCAGACGATTCCCAGCCAGTGCCCACGTTGCATTGAAACTGTTGCTGTTATATGTAATCACGGCCGAACAAGCTGCATAACTTAACCTCTTTCTTCTCTCCTTTCTCTCCCCGGCGCCCATCACGCCGGGGTTTCTTTTTGCGGTGAGTACGGCCGTCTTATTCGGCCGCCGCCTTCATGGCCACGGCACCCACGTAATAGACGGGCTTGTCGAAGTTCGGCTGGAACAGGAAGTCCACGTTGGCGAGCTGGTCGATGGTGAAGCCGGCCTGAATCGCCATGGAAATCACATTTGCCGCGCCGGAGATATCGGCTTTGGAACAGAACTGGCCGCCCTTGACCTTGCGGGTTTCCGGGTCCCAGGTCAGAATCGACGTGACTGGGGTGGTGATGAGCATGAAGTCCGGGCGATAATCCTCGGTGAGCGAGGTCTCGCGGACCGTGAGCCCGCGGCGTTCGGCACCGGCGCAGGTCAGGCCGGAGGCGGCGAGCGAGAGATCGTACAGCTGCACGGCGGACGTGGCCTGCGTGCCCATGTACTTCACGGTCGGCGTCTCGATGTTGCGGCCCACCAGCAGGCCCTGGCGCACCGCGTTGGTGGCCAGCGGAATGTAATCGTGCTGGCCGGTGGGGTTGTAGAACACGGTGGCGGAGTCGCCGGCGGCGTACACGCCCGGCACGGACGCCTGCATGTAGTCGTCGACCACGATCGCGCCGTTCGGCAGCATGTCCACCTTGCCCTTGAGCAGGTCGGTGTTCGGCAGGAAGCCGACGGCCAGAATCGCCATCTCGGCCGTGTACTCGCCCTTTTCGGTGACCACGGTGACGGTGTCGTCGTCATTGTCGCGGAACTCGACCACCTTCTGGCCGAGCGCGAGCGTGACGCCGTGCTCCTCGAACGCGGCCGCCACCTGATCGGTGATGGTCTTATCGAAATTATTGGCCAGCGGGCGATCAAGGCCGTCGACCAGCGTGGTCTTGACGCCGGTGACGCTGAACTGCTCGGCGATTTCCGCGCCGATATAGCCCGAACCGATCACCACCGCGGACTTGGCGGTTTTCGCCTTCTCCTTGATGGCGATGGCGTGATCCCAGTTCTTGCACAGCAGCACATGCGGGCTGTCGATGCCGGGGATTGGCGGGATGACCGGGCGCGATCCGGTGGTCACGACCAGTTTGTCGAAAGCGAGGGTCTGCTCGGCGGGGTCTCCGGCCTCGTCCAGCGCGCGGTAGGTGAGGGTTCTGGCGTCGAGGTCCACGGACGTCACGTCGGTGCGCATGTGCATGGTCGCGCCGGCTTCGGCCAGAGCGGCAGGGGAGGAGTAGAACATCTTCTTCGGGTCGGACACGTGGTCGCCCACCCACAGGGCGATGCCGCAGGAGAGGAAGGACAGCGTACCGTTGCGCTCGAAAACATGGACGGTCCAATCGGGGTGCTCGGCGAGAATCGAAGTGGTGGCGAACGTGCCGGCGTGCGTGCAGCCGATGACGGCGACTGTGGTCATAAATGCTCCTTTGCTTGTGGCCATGGCGTCTGATGCCATTGCCCTGAATCGTAGCGTAGAAGTATGGAGAACGCCGTGGCGGCAAATGTGAGGAAGATCACGTTATTGGTTTGATTCGACGGGGTGTGGAATCCGTTGTGCACGGTGATCAAAGTTCGGCTGCGGCATTTCACGGAGTCGGCACATGGCTTATGGCAAACTGGACGGTAGCATTTTTGAATCTTGATTGATTGAGGAGAGTGGCGTGGCTGAGAACCCGGATGACGTGCTGCATGTTGAAGGCGGCAAGCCGCTGGCTGGCACGATTAAGGTGCGCGGCGCGAAGAACTTCGTGAGCAAGGCGATGGTCGCCGCGTTGCTGGCGCCGGGCAAGTCGGTGCTGAAGAACGTGCCGGAGATCCGTGACGTGCATGTGGTGTCCGATTTGCTGCGCCTGCATGGCGTGGACGTGGATGTGGACGGCGAAAAGGGCATTGTGACTATCGATGCCTCTCATGTTCAGCTGGCCGATGTGGCTGACGTGGACACGCTGTCTGGCTCCTCGCGCATCCCGATCCTGTTCTCCGGCCCGCTGGTGCACCGTCTGGGCGAGGCGTTCATTCCGGCATTGGGCGGCTGCGCAATCGGCGGGCGCCCGATCGACTTCCATTTGGAGACGCTGCGCAAGTTGGGCGCCACGGTGGACAAGGAGCACAAGGACGGCATCCACATCACCGCGCCCAACGGCCTGCATGGCGCGAAGATCCACCTGCCCTACCCGTCGGTGGGCGCCACCGAGCAGACGCTGCTGGCGGCCGTGCTGGCCGAGGGCAAGACCGAACTGTCGGGCGCGGCCACCGAGCCGGAGATCATGGATTTGGTATGCGTGCTGCAGAAGATGGGCGCGATTATTTCCGTGGACGTGGACCGCACCTTCCGCATTGAAGGCGTCAAGGAGCTGCAAGGCTACACGCACACGTCGCTGACCGACCGTATCGAGGCCGCGTCCTGGGCGTCCGCCGCGCTTGCCACGCACGGCGACATCTTCGTCAAGGGCGCGACCCAGCCGGAGATGATCACGTTCCTGAACGTGTTCCGCAAGGTGGGCGGCAAGTTCGAGGTGACGGACAAGGGCATCCGCTTCTGGCATCCGGGCGGCGACCTCAAGCCCGTGGCTATCGAGACCGACGTGCACCCTGGCTTCATGACCGACTGGCAGCAGCCGCTCGTGGTGGCCCTGACGCAAGCCAATGGCCTGTCGATTGTGCACGAGACCGTGTATGAGAACCGCTTTGGCTTTACCAAGCCGCTGGTCGAGATGGGTGCCACCATCCAGTTGTACCGCGAGTGCCTGGGCTCGCTGCCGTGCCGTTTCCGGCAGCGCAACTACAAGCATTCCGCCGTGATCTTCGGACCGACCCCGCTGACCGGACGCGACATCGACGTGCCGGACCTGCGTGGTGGGTTCAGCCATCTGATCGCGGCCTTGGCCGCGTCCGGCCCCTCGGACGTGCACGGCATCAGCCTGATCGACCGAGGCTACGCCGACTTCCGCGGCAAACTCGAAGCCCTCGGCGCCGACTTCGACTAATTCGGCCGTTCCTCGGCTCCCCTCTTTGAGGGGAGCCGCGATTTTGTTCTACAACAGCCCGTCCGCCTCGAGCGCGGCGGCCATGCGGTCGAAGCATTCCTCCAGTAGCGGGTAGGGCATGGCGAAGTTCATACGCACGCAACCGCGCCCGACCTCGCCGCATTCACGGCCGTCTGTCAACGCCACGTTGGCCTTCTTGAAGAAATAGTCGGCCGGGTCATCGATGCCCAGTGACGAGAAATCCAGCCACGCGATATACGTGCCCTGCGGCTCCACATAGCGCACCTTGGCGAATCTCGTGCGCATCTGCTCGTTGACCAGCGCGATATTGCGCTCGATATATGCCATCACGCCCTCGAACCATGCCGCGCCGCCGTCATAGGCCGCAGTGGTGGCTATGGCACCGATGGTGGCCGTCTGGTGCTCGGACCATTCCGCGTTCCTCATCCATAGTTCCAGATCGTCCGGATTGGTGAGAATCACCTGCGCGCACTTGGTGCCGGGAATGTTGAACGACTTCGAGGCTGAAGTGGAGGTGAAAGCCTGCATGGCCGTCTGCCGGTTGATTGAGGCGAATGGCACATGCGTGTGGCCTTGGTAGACGAACGGCGCGTGAATCTCATCGGAGAATATACGCACGTCGTACTTGGCGGCCAGATCGGACAATCGCAGCATTTCCTCGCGCGTCAATACCTTGCCGATCGGGTTGTGCGGGTTGCACAGCACGAAGGCATGGCAGCCGTTCGCGAACGCCTGCTCAATGGCGTCGAAATCGAACAGCCATTCATCATTGCGCCCGCTGCTCTCGCCGGCGCCCGCGCACAGCATCGGAATCTCAAGGACCTCCACGCCATACAGACGCGGCACACTTAGGAACGGCATATAGGCCGGAGTCGGTACCACGATGGAGTTACCGGCGCGCACGATCTCGCGCAGGAACACTTCGAACGCCTCCAGCACGTCCGGCACCGGGCGGATGCACGTTGGATCCACCTCCCAGCCGTAGCGGCGCTGCCATGCGGCGCACGAGCGGGCGACCTCCTTCTTCCACGGGTCGGGAATGTAGCCGAGCGCGCCACGTTCAGTGGCCTCTTCGATGGCTTCGGCCACGCATGGTGCCAGACCGTAATCCATCTCGGCGATGAATGCGCCGATGCAGCCGGGGTAACGGGTCCATTTATCCGAACCGACCTGCTCCAGATCCTCGATGGTCGTCACGTCGATGTGATTGGCATCAAAGCAAGAGGCGCCGGCGGTTGCGTTGCTCACAGTCGTTGACTGGGGAATGTTGTTCATGCTCATAACATGCCATTGTTCCCGGTGCAGAAGGGCCGCTCAACGGTCTGGCTCCCCGAAATCGTGATGGCGCTCGCAAGCTTGCTTATCGCTGTGCGACTACTTGGCACTCAAATATTTGAGTGCCGTGCGCTCGAGCTCCTCGAGCAATGAACCAAGCGCTGGGCGATGGTCGCCGGCACGAGTCACGATGCCGACCTCGCGCGCCGCAAAATCGTCGGCAATGGGACAGGCCACCAGATCGCCCTGCAAGTTGATATGCGTATCGAGCGCCGGCACCAGCGAGACGCCCATACCAACCTCGACCAGGTTCTGCGTGGCCCAGTAATCATCCGTGCAGTGGCGGATATCCGGCTTGAATCCGGCACGGGTGGCCAGTTTCACCAAATTTGCGCGGCAGGTGGGGCAACCGGCGATCCAATGCTCGTCTTTGGCGGCGGACAGCGACACAGGTTCGCCGGTCTCCTCGAATCGTTTGGCGATGCCGCTGGAGCGGTGCACCAGCAGTCGCATCGGATCGTAACCCAGCGAATGGAAGGTCAGGTCGTCGCCGATGTGCAGGAAGTTCGGGATGCTGCTGTAGCGGAACACGGCGGCGGCATCGGCCTTGCCTTGGGAAATCAGACCGATCGCCTCCGGCGGCTCCATCTGAATCAGGCTCAGCTCGATGTCCGTGAACATACTGAGCTTGACCACGGTACGGGCCGCGATAGTAGAGCAGATTGATGGTGGGGCCACCAAATGCAGGTGAGCAAACCGATGATGCCGATAATCCTCGACCTCACGGGCCGCCCGCTCCAGCCGATCCGCGATGGCCTCGCCGTGGCGGGCGAGCATCGAACCGGTGGCGGTGAGTTCCACACCATGCGAGGTGCGTTGCACCAGAGTCGAACCGCACTGTGCCTCCAGCTTTTTGATCTGCTGGCTGATGGCCGGCTGCGACCAACCCGTGGCCTTGGCCGTGGCGGAGAACGAACCATACTGTTCGATCTGCCACAACGTGACCAATGATTGGGGGTTGAGCCCGGCCATATGCACCTCTTTCGCACGTCGTTCTATTATGGCCGCCGACGATGACCGGACGCGGCACGGTGTCGCCGTTCTCAGTATCCTTAGAAGAATGAGTCCTGAAGCCTTAAGTGAACTGATTTCCAGCATTGCCCACAACCTCGTCGCCGCCGGCCAGGCCGGCACGTTGACCGACGAGCTGATCCCGCCCGTCGACAAGCTCGCCGTGATGCGCCCGAAGGACCGTGCGCATGGCGACTGGGCCTCCAACATCGCCATGCAGCTGGCCAAGAAGGCCGGCATGAAGCCACGCGATCTGGCCGAGCCGTTCGCCGCCGCGCTCGCTGAAGCCGACGGCATCGCCAAGGTCGAGGTGGCAGGCCCCGGCTTCATCAATATCACGCTTGACTCCGCCTCGGCCGCCGCCGTGGTGGACACCGTACTCGCCGCCGGTGCCGTGACCGGCACCGACAAGCATCTCAACAAGGTCAACGAATACGGCCGCAACGCCCATCTGGGCGGCCAGACCCTGAATCTCGAGTTCGTCTCCGCCAACCCCACCGGTCCGATTCACATCGGCGGCACTCGTTGGGCTGCCGTCGGCGATGCCATGGCCCGCGTGCTCGAAGCCAACGGCGCCAAGGTGGTGCGAGAATACTACTTCAACGACCACGGCGAGCAGATCAACCGCTTCGCCAAGTCGCTGGTTGCCGCCTGGGCCGAGGCCAATAACTTGGGCGACGCCGGCTACCAGACCGAAACCCCGTGCGACGGCTACAAGGGTGCCTACATCAACGAGATCGCCGCCCGTGTTCAGGCAGAAGCCGAGGCCGACGGCGTGGACCTGACCGCACTGGCCCACCAGGATCAAGGCCTGAACGACGACGGCGAACCGCTCGGCGAAGCCGATACCGAAGTGCGCGAGGAATTCCGCAAGCGCGCTGTACCGATGATGTTCGACGAGATTCAGAAGTCCATGAAGGACTTCCGCGTGAACTTCGACGTCTGGTTCCATGAAAACAGCCTGTACGCCGACGGCAAGGTCGACGCCGCCATCGAAGAGCTCAAGTCCCGCGGCGACATCTTCGACAAGGACGGCGCCACTTGGTTTGAATCCACCAAGCACGGCGACGACAAGGATCGTGTGATCATCAAGTCCAATGGTGAGTTCGCCTACTTCGCCGCCGACATCGCCTACTACTGGGACAAGCGTCACCGTGCCGAAAACCCGGCCGATGTGGCCATCTACATGCTTGGCGCCGACCACCACGGATATATCGGCCGCATGATGGCCATGTGCGCGGCCTTCGGCGACGAGCCCGGCAAGAACATGCAGATTCTCATCGGCCAGCTGGTCAACGTGATGAAGGACGGCAAGCCCGTGCGCATGTCCAAGCGCGCCGGCAACGTCGTGACCATCGACGACCTGGTCTCCGTGGTCGGCGTGGATGCCGCCCGCTACTCGCTGGCCCGCTCCGATTACAACCAGAACTTCGACATCGACTTGGCCCTGCTCGCCTCACACACCAACGACAACCCGGTGTACTACGTGCAGTACGCGCACGCCCGCTCCAAGAACGTGGACCGCAACGCAGCCGTTGCCGGCATCAGCTACGAGGGTGCCGACTTGGCCCTGCTCGACACCGAGGCCGACGGCGAAGTGCTCGCCGCCCTCGCCCAGTTCCCGAGTGTGCTCGCCACTGCGGCCGACGACCGCCAGCCGCACAAGGTGGCCCGTTACCTCGAAGAACTGGCCGCCACCTATCACAAGTGGTACAACGTGGAGCGCGTGGTGCCGATGGCCCTGACTGATCCGGAAACCCGTGGCGACGACGAAGCTCGCAAGGCCTTGGAGATCGCCAAGAACCCGGAGCCGGCCCGTGCCGCCGCCCGCCTGAAGCTCAATGACGCCGTCCAGCAGGTCATCGCCAACGGCCTCGACCTCCTCGGCGTCACCGCCCCCGAGAAGATGTGATTATGCCTATTTCTCCAATTTGGCCGGCCGCTACGGCTGTGAATGCCGAAGGCTCCATCGAATTTCATGGTCGTACCGCCGGATCGCTGCTTGACGAGTTCGGCTCGCCGCTCTATCTCATCGACACTGATGAAGTAGTCGCACGTGCCAGGCACTTCGTGCGCGCTGCCGCCGAAGCATTCGACACCTCCACTACGCACGTGAGCTTTGCCGGCAAGGCGTTCCTGTCCAAAGAAGTCGTGCGATTGGTCACCGAGGCCGGCATGTTTGTGGACACTTGCACGATGGGCGAGATGAAAATCGCCCTCGCCGCTGGCGTTCCCGGACGTCGTCTGGTGCTGCACGGCAACAACAAGTCCGATGAGGAAATCGCGCTGGCCATCGAACAGGGCTTCGCCAAAATCGTTATCGACGAGCCCGACGAGCCGGAGCGCGTTGCTGCCATCGCCCGCAGGCTCGGCAAACGCGCCCGTGTGATGCTGCGCGTCACCGTCGGCGTCCACGCCGGCGGCCACGAGTACATCTCCACTGCTCACGAGGACCAGAAGTTCGGCGTGCCGCTGCTGGCCGCCGGGGCCGACGCCGCTGTGCTCGACGTGCTGAACGCCCTCAAAGACGTGACGCCTGCCGCTACCAACGCGCGTATCTCTGCGACGCATTCCCCGGAAAATGGCGCGGAGAAGACCGAGAAATCAGAGCGCGAGCTGCACTACGACGTCAAGTACCCGTACGACCTGAGCCACGAGGAAGTCTCCGACACCGACAAGGCGCTGGCCGCCGCGATGGAAGCCATTGCGGACGGTCCGTCCATCGCCGTGCTCAAGATCATCCTCGCCAACCAGGACGTACTCGAACTGGTCGGAGCCCACTCGCACATCGGCTCCAACATCCACGATGCGGACGCCTTCATTCACGCGGCCAAGCGCATGATGCTGCTGCGCAAGACCCTGTGGGCCACCGACGCCTACATCCTGCCCGAAATCGACCTCGGCGGCGGCTACTCCGTGGCTTACACCGATGGCGAAGATTCAATGGACATTGACGTGGAACTCACTCGCTTGGCGGATGCGGTCAACAGCACCAACCGTGCGCTCGGCATGCCCGCCCCGGCCATCAGCTTCGAGCCCGGCCGCTACATCGTGGCGCCCGCCGGCGTAACCCTGTACCGTGTGGGCGCCATCAAGCACGTGCACTTGTCCGATGTCAAAGACAGTGCCGGCAATCCGATTGCCGAGCGCGTGTACGTGTCCGTGGATGGCGGCATGTCCGACAACATTCGTCCGGCACTCTACGGTGCCGACTACACCGCGCGTCTGGCGAATCGCACTGGTTCCGCTGAAACGATGCTCGCCCGCGTGTGCGGTATGCACTGCGAATCCGGCGACATTGTGGTTCACGAGGTGCAGTTGCCCGCCGATTTGAAGCGCGGCGACATTCTCGCCGTGCCGGTTACCGGCGCATACGGCCGCACCATGGCCAGCAACTACAACCAGGCGCTGATCCCGGCGGTGGTTGCTGTCAGCGAGTCCGGCGCGCACGTCATGCTCCGCCGCCAGACCGTAGACGACCTACTTAACCTCGACGTCAGCGAATGAGAACTCCCCTCAGTCTCGCTGCGCGAGCCAGCTCCCCTCAAAGAGGGGAGCTGTCAGGCGTAGGTGACCGAGGGGAGCAGCGAAGCACTTGGAATCTCCCAACTGCTGTCGGAAATAATCCGTAAAATAGCGGTGGGATATAGAAAACTTTTTGGAAGGACCCTGAATTGGCTCGCAACGACGAAACCCCGATCCGCGTCGGCCTGCTCGGTGCCGGCACCGTCGGCTCCCAGACGGCGCGTCTGATCGTCGAGCAGAAGGACGAACTGTCCGCTCGCATCGGCCGTCCGATCGAACTCACCGGCGTCGCATGCCGCCATCCGAAGGCCACCGAGGCGTTCCCATGGATCGACCAGTCCATTGTCACCACCGACACCATGAGCGTGGCCACCAACTCGGACATCGTCATCGAACTTATCGGAGGCACCACCGCGGCCCGTGAATTCGTGTTGGCCGCCATCGAATCCGGTGCCTCCGTGGTCACCGCCAACAAGGCGTTGCTGGCCAAATACGGTCCCGAGATCTACGCCGCCGCCGAAGCCAAAGGCGTCGACATCTACTTCGAAGCCGCCGTGGGCGGCGCGATCCCGTTCCTGCGGCCGTTGCGCGAGTCCCTGGTCGGCGACAGGGTGACCAGCATGCTCGGCATCGTCAACGGCACCACCAACTACATCCTCGACGAGATGACCACCAAGGGTCTCCAGTTCGATGACGTCCTGAGGGACGCCCAGGCCAAAGGCTATGCCGAAGCCGACCCGACCGGCGACATCGAAGGCTACGATGCCGCCAACAAGGCCGCCATCATGGCCACCCTCGGCTTCCACACCTCCGTGACCATCGACGACGTGTCCGTTGAAGGCATCACCAAGATCACCGCCGACGATATCGCCGCAGCTACCGCCGAACACAAGGTCATCAAGCTGCTCGCCGTGGTCGAGAACGGCGAGGCTGGCGTTTCCGCCCGAGTCTACCCGGCCCTGATCGACGAGAACCACCCGCTGGCCTCCGTGCACGGCTCCTTCAACGCCGTGTTCGTCAAGGCCGATGCCGCCGACGACCTCATGTTCTACGGACGTGGTGCCGGTGGCGCTCCGACCGCCTCCGCCGTTGTGGGCGACGTGGTGACCGAAGCCCGTCACATCACCGCCGGCTGCACCGGCCCGGCCATCCCGCTGTACAAGAATTTGCCGAAGGCTCCGATTACCGCCTCCAAGGCTGCATTCGCCGTGCGCTTCCTGATTCACGACAAGCCGGGCGTGCTGGCCGCCATCGCCGCCGAGTTCGCCAAGAACGGCGTCTCCATCAACGGTGTGAACCAGGACTTGAAGCCCACCATGACCGACCCCGGCTACGACGGCGAGATCCAGCAGCTGCGCGTCGTGACCCACCTGACCGACGAGGAAACCCTGCGCAACACCGTCAAGGCCGTGCAGGCGCTCGACTTCGTCACCGGCGACCCGTCCATCCTGCGCGTGCTGGACTGACAAACCTAAGCTCCCTCTGATGAGGCGGTCGAACGGTGAAAGCTGAATACCCAAGCTCCCCTGACAAGGGGAGCTCCTTTTTAAGGAACAACCATGAATCCAATCTGCAATAGCGTTCACGTGCGCGTGCCCGCCACGTCCGCCAACCTCGGCTCCGGCTTCGATACCGTGGGTCTGGCGCTCGACTACCATGACGAGCTCACTTTCACGCTCAACGACGACCCGAACGACGGCATTGCCCACGTGATCATCCACGGCGAGGGTGCCGACACCCTCCCACGCGACGAAACCCATCTCGTGGTCTCCACCTTCCGCCGTGCCTGTGCCACGTTCGGCCTCGGCCGACTCGGCTTCACGCTGGAAGCGACCAACAACATCCCTCAGGCTCGTGGCATGGGCTCTTCCGCCGAGGCCATCGTGGCCGGCATCGCCGCCGCCGCGGCCTTCGCCCAGACCGGTGACCTCAACCGTCCGGCCATCTTCGATATGGCCGCCCAGATTGAAGGACACCCGGACAATGTGGCCCCGGCTGTGTTCGGTGGCCTGACCGTCTCTTGGGACTTCGAAACCGCGGAAGGCGTCGGCTCGGTCGCCGTTCCTGGTGGTGAACCGCTGCACGGCGGATTCCACGCCGTCAACTACCCGGTGGACCCGTCCATCACCGCCGCCGTGTTCGTGCCCGACTATGAGCTGTCCACTGAGAAGGCCCGTCAGGCGCTGCCTAGGGAACTGCCATACAAGGACGCCGTCTACAACGTGTCTCGCGTGGGTCTGCTGCCCGCTGCGATGAATCCCGTGGTGCTGGCCCAGGCCGCCCAGGCCCAGTCCAACGCGCTACTGTTCACCGCCACGCAGGACAAACTGCACCAGCCGTATCGCGGTGCCCTGATGCCGCCGTCCACCGAGCTCATTGCGCTCTTCCGCTCCAAGGGCTATGCCGCCGCAGTCTCCGGTGCCGGCCCCTGCGTGCTCGTGCTGCATTACGGCAACGCCCGCGAAGCCATCGACCAGATCGCATCGGAGCAGCTTGCTTCCGGCCATTGGCGTGTGCTTCACCTGCCCATCAACACCGCCGGCGTCGAAATCGAGCGTCGCTAAGTCGAGGAGAAGGCTCCCGCTGGCGGGAGCTGGCCGCCGCAGGCGGTCTGAGGGTGGTCCACCATACCGGCAGAGACCACCCTCAGTCTCACTTCGTTCGACAGCTCCCGCCAGCGGGAGCATAAGGAATTAAGTCATGTCCATTCCGCTAATTCTTGCTTCCAAGTCCAAGTCTCGCCGTGACGTGCTGTATTCGGCGGGTATCTGCCCCACAATTCGCGTCTCGCACGTGGATGAGCCTGCTGCGCTGGAAGCGGCCGCCCGTGAAGAAGGCGTCACCGTCGACGATCTGAGCATCAAGCAGCGCGTGATGATTCTGGCCGTGGCCAAGGCCGAGGCCGTTCATCGTGCGTATCGTGACGTGGCCGATACTGCCGCCGCCGCGACCGGTGACCGCGTGATCGCCTACCCGCTCAAGGCCAAGGAGATCAAGGATTCGGAACGCGAAGCTGCCGTCGAAGACCTGCGCAAAGCCGCCGCCGGCAAGCCTATTGACTATTCCAAGGCGGAAATCGCCACCACGCGCGACTTCTCCGGCATCGATATGCCGACCGTCACCGAACCCATCGACACCGCTATTGCCGGACAGCCGGGACTGACCGAGGCGACAGTCGGCCCGCTGATTCTCGGCTGTGATTCGATGTTCCTCTTGGACGGCGAATGCTACGGCAAGCCACACAGCGAAGCCGTGGCCCGAGAACGACTGAAGCGCATGAGCGGCGCGACCGGCGAACTGTGGACCGGCCACTGCCTGATCGATTTCGCGACCGGACGTACCGTGCGCGGCGCAAGCCACGCCAAAGTCCATTTCGGCGAATTCACCGATGCCGACATCGAACGGTACATTGCCACTGGCGAGCCGCTGGAAGTCGCCGGATCGTTCACGCTGGAAGGCTTCGGTGGTGCGTTCATCGACAGCATTGAGGGCGATCCGCACGGCATCATCGGCCTCAGCCTGCCGCTGGCCCGGCATCTGGCCGGCGAACTGGGCATCACGTGGACCGACCTGTGGAATGTCGGCCGTGGTGAACTGGAACCGGAAAGCAAGGCATCGGGCAACCAGCACGCTGGCATTCTGCCGCCGGTCGAAAACGTACACCAGCCCGGCGATGGCTGGGTGGACTGCGCCTGCGGCCGCAAGCATTGGGGCGCCAACGGTGCTTCCGGTATCCTGCTGGCTCGCCGCGACCCGGTGAGTGGCAAGGTGACCCACGTGGTCATGCAACATCGCGCCGCGTGGAGCGCCGAAGGCGGCACGTGGGGTATCCCCGGCGGTGCCACTGCGGACGGCGAATCGCCCATCGAGGGCGCGCTGCGCGAAAGCTATGAGGAAGCCAACATCACTCCCGAAGACATCGAGGTGGTCGGCTCCTACTGCGAGGACCACGGCCCGTGGGCCTACACCACCGTGTTTGCCTTCGAAAAGCCCGGCCACACCGTCGAGCCCAAGGCAAACGACGACGAAAGCATGGAAATCTGCTGGGTCCCGATTGACGACGTGCCCAACCGCAAGCTCCTCACCGCCATGAAGACCGACTGGCCCCGCTTCGCCGCCCGCCTGGACGAGCTGGCCTGTGCTGGACATCGGTAGTGGTGTTGGCTGGGCCAATGTTTTGCCGATGAGTTCACTTGGGTAATGCCGTGTGAACCGCGTGTGGACCGGGACGGATTCTGCTGTCCCGGTTCGTCATTTCGTCTCTTTTGGGACAACCGGGACAGAATCTCATTCACCTGACGCCCTATCGTGCGATGGTCGCCGTCGGGGAATGGCGGAATTCCGGGGTTTTGGATTTGCATATATCGGGTGTTCATGGAAGGGCCTGTCCCGGTTCGCCAAAAGAGGCCGAAATCCCGAACCGGGACAGCCGAATCTGTCCCGGTTCGTATGTCGATCGATTGACCCCGCCACCGGGACATCAACCGCGCATAGACAGGACGCTTCAATGTCTGGCGGGCATGACCATATCGGATGACACACGTTCCCTCGTGCGTTTCGCCACGACCTCCGCCCCAAGTCAGTGCAAAAATGGCATTTTTAGCGGTGTGGTCAGCTGTCGCATGCGGAAAATCCTAAATCAACCGCCGAAGAGACACATCGCCGACTCGGCGGAACTCGCTGGTCTGCGCGCAATGAGGAGTGTTGTGTCTGAATGCGATTCAGACAATGGCCGGCGTCAAATAGCGGTCTCCAGCCATTAATCATTGGTGATTGTGGACATTGAGCGGAGTAAACATTCTAGATGATTCAGGGATATGCCGAAAATCATATCGTTCAGAGAATGAAGTACCGCATCTCGGAGTAACTGACTGTCGACGTGCATGGTTTGAAATCTGATATCCACGCCCATCATGCCTAGCAAAATTACGGGAATGGGGTTCGGACTATTTCGCCTCAGCCAACCGGGAGCTTCCGAATGCTCAATGCTGTATGCACTTAGTGTGTGGAAACCAGCCAATCATTGACCAATGGCAGGCCGCAGTCGAAACCAGAAATATCCTCGCTCGCAGTCAGGTGCCGAGGCTCAGTGAAGTTGGTCACGTCCATATGGGATCACGCTCCAACAATTCATTCGGACGTAGGCCCATAGGTTCGTTTAATGCTGCGGTGAAATCATTCCACGCTTTACTGTTGAGCCGAATGATATGAGCTTCATGGATGTCCCGATCTGCGGCGGCGAGCAGATTCGATAATGCCCATTGCAACGAAGTCATGCCTTTGGACTCGGCCGCTTGGTCGATTCTGGAACGTTGCTCTTAGGTGAGTCTCATTTCAAAACGACTGTTCTTGTTATTCTCTGTAGTCATACTCCTGTTGTACGACTTTTGTACGGACACGATTGGTGTGTGCGGGATGTCGATTGCGATGGCCATGTGGGCTCCTTTGCTTGGTCTGTTCGATGTACAGGCGCGCAGCGCGCTGGTTCCCTGAACATACCGTGCGTGCGATTCGCATATCCAGCCGAACCGGCCTATGTGGTTCCAGCTTCCGAACCGGTCTTCCACTGTTCCTCGTCTTCTCGAGCAATGAACATCTGATATATGTATTGTCGCGTCGACTGCGTATCTCTAATCCTTGCGGATGAGGAGCGGGCCGGTAATCCAGAAAGGTTCATACCGCAGCCCGATGGTCGGCTGGGCATTCGCTCCGTACGCTCGGGAGTATGAATACAGCAGCATCGCAATTGCAGCAGACTCAGCCGGCGCCGGAACCGGCGGCTCAGCCTCAGCAACCCCAACAGTTCCAGCAGCCGGCATCGCACACCCAGCAGTGGGCCCCGGTCATCGAGGCCCACGACCTGGTCATGGACTACACCGCCAGCATGGCCCGCGCGCAAGCCGGGCACGGCGTCACCGGTGTGGTTCCCGCCGGCGCAGGTGCCGGCTACGCACCGGCTCCCGCAAACCCCGCCGCCCAAGGCACCGCAGGAATACCCGGTGCTGGGCAACCGAATCAGCCCATCCAACCGGGCTTCGTCATGCCCACCATGCACACGCTTGCCTTGAACCACGTGAACTTTGTGCTGGGCGAGGGCGAGACGGTTGCAGTGATGGGCCCGTCCGGCTCCGGCAAATCCACTTTGCTGCACGCGCTCGCCGGCATCATTAAGCCGACCGCCGGCACCGTCATCTTCCGTGGTGCCGACCTGAGCCGCATGAGCGACGCCGAGCGCACCAAACTGCGCCGCAACGCCTTCGGCTTCGTCTTCCAATCCGGCCAGCTGCTGCCCGAACTGCCGGCGGTCGAAAACATCGCCCTGCCGATGATGCTTGACGGCATGCCCTACCGCACCGCCACCGACACGGCGATCCTGTGGCTGGAACGCATGGGATTGCGCGCGCTCGCCACGCACCGGCCGGGGGAGATGAGCGGCGGACAGATGCAGCGCATCGCCATCGCCCGTGCGCTCGCCGTCAAACCTGCCGTGGTCTTCGCCGACGAGCCGACCGGCGCGCTCGACCAAGCCACCGGCCGTGAGGTCATGGGCATTCTCATGGCCGCCGCGCGGGACAACGGTTCCGCCGTTGTCGTCGTCACCCACGACCCCAACGTCGCTTCGTTCTGCTCGCGCACCGTGACCATGCAGGACGGCCAGCTGGGAGGCGTACGATGAGCACTTTCGCATTGTGGCGATTGTTCCATCGCCCCGGCTCGCGTGGCAGTGCAGGTCATACTTCGGTGTTGGCCATCATTGCTTTTGCCGCAGCCACCACTATCTTTCTCACCGTTTTGGGCGGCGTGCATGGGTTCATGTGGCGCGCCTCCGCCGACCACACCATTGGATGCGCAATCAATCTCGACGCTTGCAAACCCGGAACAGCGGAAATCTGGAAGCAGCGCATCGCCAATCCCCACAGCCTGGATCAATACGCCACGGCATATGTCGTGCTGGCGTTCTTTGCCTGCCTGCTGCTGATTGTGCCGTTCGTGGCGCTTGCCGGTTCCGCCGCGCGATTGGCTGCGTCCCGTCGTGACGCTCGGCTCGCATCCCTGCGCTTGGCAGGCGCGACCACGGGGCAAGTTATTCGCCTTACGGCGCTTGATGCGGCTGGGCAGGCCTTGGTGGGGGCGCTGATTGGCATCGCGGGGTACTGCGTGTTGATCCCCCTAATCATGTTGCTGCATTTCCAGAATCAGACGTTTACGTTCGAGCAACTGTGGGTGGGGCCGATTGCCTTGATCATTACGCTTGTTGGCGTGACCGTGTTGGCGCTGATCTCTTCGCTGGTCACGCTTCGGCGCGTGGCCATCACGCCACTCGGCGTCACTTCACGCGTTGCGACTACGCTGCCGTCCGGCTGGCGTGTGGTGGTGTTCGCCGTCATCATGGTGATTGCCGTTCTTCTGTTCAAGAATCCGATGGTGCTGGCTCAGGCCGGTGAAGTAGTGATGTACGGCGTGATCATCGGCTTCATGCTGCTGTGCTTCGCGCTGGTGAACCTCGTGGGCTCCTGGGTGGTCACCGCTCGCGCCAAAGCCAAGGCCAAGCGGCCCAAGGATGCGGCCACGATGATTGCCATGCGCAGGATTCTCGACAATCCGAAGCGTGCGTGGCGCAATGTGTCCGGTATTGCGTTGGCCGTGTTCATCGCCGGCATCACGTCAATCTGTGGCTTCCTTGGCTCGGCCGCTGTGGTGGGCGACACCAATGATCCATCCACCGTGTTCATTCGCGATATCGGCACGGGCGGCATCCTGACCCTCGTATTCGCCGCAGTGCTTGCGGCGGTCAGTTCCGGCGTGATGCAGGCTGGCAGCGTCTACGATCAAGCCGGCGAATACCGCATGCTGGTGTTGGAGGGCACTGATGTCAAGACCTTGAACCGTGCGCGATTCATCGAGGTACTCACCCCGCTCAACATCGTGGTGATCGTGGCCGGCGGCTGTTCCATGCTGCTTATGGCCCCTCTGTTCGCCGCTTCGATGACCGAACCGGCCACGCTGGCCAGCTTCTTCGGCGGGCTTGTGCTGTGCTATGCGCTGGTTTCCATCGGCGCGTTCGCGTCCAATCGGGTGGCGGCCAGCTTGAATCTGGCCGATTATCGGGCTGATGACTGAGGCGGTACGGTACTTTCCCGGATGACGACGCTGGTGGGAAGGATGACGTGCATATCGCCCGGATTGTCATTGCGGTTGTCGATGATCATCTGCACGGCACGTTGTGCGATTTCGCTGAACGGCTGGTGCACGCTGGTCAGCGAAGGCATGAGCTGATCAGCGGGGAAAATGTCGTCAAACCCCATTACGGACAACTGTTTGGGCAACGGAATCTTATGTTCACGTGCCGCGCGATACGTGCTTACCGCCGACAAGTCGTTGCAGCAGAAAATCGCGGTGGGTCGGTCGGGGAGTTCCAGCAGCCGGCAGGCTGCTTCATAGCTTGTTTCGGCGGGAAAGTAGTCGCCCTGTTCGATGTAGGACTCCGGCAGATCCACCCCGGCCTGTTGCAGAGCGACGGTGAATCCGCTATAGCGCGCGATGCTGGTCTGTAGGTTCGCCGGCCCCCGGATAACGGCGATGCGTCGATGGCCGAGCGACAGCAGGTGTTTGCCGGCCTGGTATCCTGCGGTCCAGTTATCGATGGACACGCTCATCACATCCGAATCGACGGTATCGATTGGGTCGATGATGACCACGGGAATACTGCGTGATTTCAACAAAGACTTCGCTTGAGTGGTCAGACCGCCCATCTGCTGCATAATCACGCCTTGGGGATTCCTATCGATGATGCCGCGGAAACAGTCTTCCGTGGCATCGCCATGGTTGGTCTGGGTGACCGTGATGGCGAGGCCCGCCTGCTGCGCCCAGTGCGAGGCGTATTTGATGAGTTCCATCGTGCCGTTGTGCGCGATGTACTCGACGACGAGTTCGATGGTGGGGGAGAGCTTGGTACTCACCAGAGGGCGCGAGTAACCATGCTCGCGCAGCACCTGTTCGACCTGACGTCGCGTCTCGTCGGAGATGCCGGGCCGGCCGTTGATCACCTTGGAGACGGTCGAGGGGGAGACACCGGCGATCTTCGCCAGATCACCGACCTTGAGCTTATGCGTGGGATTGTCGTTGGCCATCACCGCTCCTCTCTGCCATTGCCTCTGTTCACCATTATGGCCCATAACGCCGCATTTTTTCGTAGTTTTCCTTACTTCGCGTGTTCTGGGAGAAAAATTTTCGTAATCGGGTTTGTAAATTTCTAAATCAAGGGGTATGCTGAAGGCAATGGTTCACCAAGGCGAAGGAGCCCGAACACATGAGTACCATCACCCAAGTCAAGACGTATGACTTCCGATTCCCCACCTCTCAGACGCTGTCCGGTTCGGACGCGATGAACCCCGATCCCGACTACTCCTCCGCATACGTGGAGATCTCCACCAGCGCGGATGACGGTATCAAGGGCGTCGGCTTCGTGTTCACCATCGGCCGCGGCAACGATGTGGTTTGCAAGGCCATCGAATCGATGTCGCAGGTGCTGATTGGGCGCAACACCGAGGAACTGCTCGACAACATGCGCATTGCATGGGATCTGTTCGTGCATGATTCCCAATTGCGCTGGCTCGGCCCTGAGAAGGGCGTGGAGCATATGGCCATCGGCGCCGTGCTTTCCGCGCTGTGGGACATCAAGGCCAAGCGTGCCGGCAAGCCGTTGTGGCTGCTGTTGGGCGAGATGGAACCCGAGGAACTCGTCTCCACGCTCGACTTCCGCTACATGACCGACGCGCTCACGCCCGCCGAAGCCGTTGAGATTCTTCGGGAAGGGCAGAAGGGCAAGGCCGAGCGTATCAAGCACCTGCTCGAGGTCGGCTACCCCGGCTACTCCACCGCCCCCGGCTGGCTCGGCTACTCCGACGAGAAGATGGTCGCGCTCGCCAAGGAGGAGACGCAGGTCAAGGGATTCAAGCAGATCAAGCTCAAGGTCGGCCAGAACATCGACGACGATCTGCGTCGCCTGGCCAAGGCCCGCGAAGCCATCGGCCCCGACGTGCGTCTTGCCGTGGACGCCAACCAGGTGTGGGATGTTCCCACCGCCATCGACTGGATCAACAAGTTCCACGACTTCGATCTGGCTTGGGTGGAGGAGCCGACCAGCCCCGACGACGTGATCGGCCACGCCACCATCGCCCGCGCCATCAACCCCATCAAGGTGGCCACCGGCGAGCAGATGCAGAGCCGCATCCTGTACAAGCAGTATCTGCAGGCGAACGCCTTCGGCATCATGCAGATCGACGCCACCCGCGTGGCCGGTCCGCAGGAGATCGTGCTCGAATACCTGCTCGCGAAGAAGTTCAACAAGCCCGTCTGCCCGCACGCCGGCGGCGTGGGCCTGTGCGAGGCCGTATGCCACTTCGCGATGTTCGATTACGTGGCCGTGTCCGGCACGATGGACGGCCGCATGATCGAATACGTCGATAACCAGCATGAACATTTCGTCCACCCGACCGAGATCAAGGACGGCAACTACGTCGCTCCGACCGCTCCGGGCAACGGTACCGAAATGACGCTGGAGACGGCCGAGAAGTACCTGTATCGCGGCTGACCGCAACTGGAAATTCATAACTGAACAACACAACTTAACACAACAACACACAACCACTCCGGCTGGGGTGCCGAAGCCCCGGCCGGGCGTGACATGGAACACCCATGAAACGCAGAATAAGGATGGACGAAGGAGTTCCCATGGATCTGCATCTCGAAGGCAAAGTCATCATCATCACCGGCGGCTTCAAGGGCATTGGCAAAGGCATCACGCTGCAACTGGCCCAGGAAGGCGCGATTCCGGTGGTGATCAACCGCTCGGACAGCGCGCTCGAGGAGTTCAAGAAGGATATCGAGCAGTACACGACCGAATACGACGTGCATCTGCTTGATCTGAACGACACCGACAAGATCGCCGGCATCGTCGAGGAGACCTACAAGAAGTACGGCCATATCGACGGCATCGTGAACAACGCCGGCAAGAACGACAACAAGGATCTCGAAACCACCACCTGGCGCGAATTCGAGGAATCGATCCACGGCAACCTGACTCACTATTACGAGCTGGTCCACGCGGCCGTGCCGTATCTCAAGGAAAGCCATGGCGCCATCGTGAACATCTCCTCGAAGACCGCGCTTACCGGCCAAGGCAAGACCAGCGCCTACGCGGCCGCCAAGGGCGCGATCCTGGGACTCACACGCGAATGGGCCGCCGCTCTCGTCAAGGACCGGGTGCGTGTCAACGCCATCGTTGTCTCCGAATGCTGGACCCCGCTGTACGCCGACTGGATCAAGACCTTCGGTGACGAGGCCGCACAGAAGGCGCGCCTGTCGGTGATCACCGACAAGATCCCGCTGGAGCACCGCATGACCACCACCGAAGAGATCGGTAATGAAGCGGCATTCCTGCTCTCCGACCGCTCCAGCCACACCACCGGCCAGTGGGTGTTCGTCGACGGCGGCTACGTCCACCTTGACCGTGCGCTCGCCTGACTTCGAGGTCCGGCGCACATCCTACGAGAGATACGAAATGGTCCGAAACGGGGCATATATGGCCTGATAGGCCATTTTCATGGGGTGTGACCGGGGGAGGGTAAACTCGTACCGGTCACATCCGAACCGTCGGCTCCGCCTCTATGGGGAGCCTTACAATGCAGCACCGAATCGCGCGCCGCGTCCGAATGCTCCATGCGGCGCGTGACTCTCAAGGAGGAGAGAAACCATGGCATCCAACACTCCGACGACGACGTCGAAGTCCACCAGGGGCAAGAGCTGGATCATCGCATTCGCTCTGGTCACGCTACTGTTCTTCACCTGGGGCCTGACGATGAACCTCGTCAGCGCCATCCGCGATCCGTTCGCCGTTTACCTCAACCTCAACAGCACCGAATCCTCGCTGCTGCAGGTCGCCTACTTCGGCGCCTACTTCGTAATGGCCATTCCGGCGACAATGGTCGCCAAGCGCTTCGGCTATAAGGGCGGTATGATCTGCGGCCTGATCTTCTTCGTGATCGGCTCGTTCCTGACCATACCCGCCACCACGTCTCTGAGCTACGGCCTATTCCTGCTCGCCATGTTCGTTATCGCGCTCGGCGCCGCCTCGCTCGAGGCGAACTGCAATCCCTATATCATCAAGCTCGGCGACGAGAAGGGCGAATCCTTCCGCCTGAACCTCGCACAGAGCTTCAATGCGGTCGGCTCGGTCGTCAGCCCGCTGATCCTTGGCATGATTCTCGGCAACACCGCCTCCGCCAAGCCCGGTGACCCCGGCTTCGAGGAGTCCAAGGTCGCCTTCATGAGCCAGACCCGTATGTTCTACATCGTCATCGGCGTGATTCTCGCAATCGTCATCGCCGTGTTCGTCATCGCCAAGCTCCCTTCGCCCCCGGGCGACGAGGAGGAAGCGGCCGGCGGCGTTGCTCAGGACAGCTCAATCGGCGCGCTCGTCAAGAAGCCGTGGGTCGTCCTCGGCGTCATCGCCGAGTTCGTGTACGTCGGTCTGCAGACCATCGGCTTCTCCACGTTCTCCACGTTCGCGCAGCAGCAGTGGGAGGGTATGAGCGCCGGCATGGCCGCCACGTTCCTCGCCGTCCTTACACTGATGTACACGATTGGCCGATTCGTCACCACCCCGTTCATGGCCAAGTTCGAGCCAGGCAAGATCCTCGGTTTCTACATGATCGGTGCCACGATCCTCATGATTCTCACCGCCATGGGATTGGGTAAGATATCGGTCATCACGTTTATCGCTCTGTACTTCTTCATGTCCATCGCCTACGGCACGATTTTCGCCCTCGCTCTGACTCATCTGAAGGGCGCCGCGGCCAAAACCGGCTCCAGTCTGATTACGATGTCTATCGTCGGCGGCGCGATTATCCCGCTCGTCTACGGTGCGATCACCGATGCGGCCGGCATGAACGTGATGCTCTGGGCAACCGTTCCGTTGTTCCTCTTCCTGGTTTGGTACGCATTCTGGGGTTCCAAGATCGGTCTGAAGGAGGCCTGACATGACACTCAACGTAATCGATTCCCACTTCCATATCTGGGATCCGGATGCGCAGGATCTGCCATGGCTAGCAGGGTTGCCCTCACTGCAGCACCGGTACACGGTTGACGACCTCGCCGCGGAATACACCAAATTTGGCGTGAATTTCCTCGGCGGCGTATACGTGGAGGTTGACGCGGCCGACCATGAGCTTGAGGACCGGCTGCTGTACGAGAATGCAAGTCCTCTGATCTTGAAGCGCATGCTGCAAGGACGGGTAAACCCTTGGATGCGTGTCCCGATTAATGCCGATGGCATCAGGGAACCGCTGCATGTGGATTCCGAGCCGCGGGGCCGTGCGCTCGAACCCGAATTCATCGCCGGTCTACGCGCGATGGCCGCCAAGGGATTGCCATTCGAGCTGTGCAACCGTGGCCCGGAACTGGGCGACATGGCCAAGGCGTTCGCGCAGGTTCCCGAAGTGACGGTCATCATCGATCATCTCGGCAACGTGCCCGGGCTTGATGAGGAATCGTGCGCCGCGCTCGCAGCGTTGGCCGAACTGCCGAATTCGTATATCAAGGTTTCCGGCGACAACCCGGTGGACCCGGACATCGTGAAATACGTGCGGGACACATTCGGCCCGAAGAAGGTGCTGTACAGCTCCAACTGGCCGGTCGTGGAACTCAACTCGACCTTTGCCACGCACTTCCAACTCATGCTGGACACGTTCGGCGAGGACGAGGACTTCTTCGAAAACAACGCCCGTCGCGCTTACAACATCGACTAAACCCAAGCCCCCTCTGATGAGGGGGTTGCTTTGCCGAATAGCGCAAACGATTTCGTGCGGTACACAAACAGACGAGTACGAGGAGGCAAGCACGAGGAAAGGGAGACCTCGCAGTTGCGGACGGAATCATTCGTCCGCAACTGCGAGGTCTCCCTTTTCTCGCCGTATCGGTATGTGTTGGTAAACGGTACTGCGGCTGACGGCTGATATTCCGGTGCCGTCAGCGCCGCCAAGCGTTATCTTGCGTTATTCCGCGTTGAAGACGACTCCCTTCTGCAGGATTAGGTTCGCGTACTGCGCCGACTCGCCGCTGGCAATCACACAGTAGGCGTTCTTCGCCTGTTCATAGAACGCGAAGCGCTCAAGCGATCCAATCGCATCCGCACCGCGTTCGTCATGCTCCTTGATGAGGCCCGCGTACACATCCCAGATCGGCGTCGCAACCGTATCGCCCGGCACTTTTTCCATCAGCGTCGCCGGCTTGTCCACATACGTGTCAAGCGGGAACACCGTCAGAATCGCTTTGAGGATCTCGCCGCCACCGTGGCCGTCCATACGAACCACGATTGCGTTCTTGCCGATTGATTCGGCTGGGAAGTTGCCGTCCGCGATGACCAGCTGATCGCCATGACCCATCTCGCACAGCACTTTCAGCAGCTCCGGCGGGATGATTTTCGGAATACCTTTGAGCATGAAGCCTCCTTGCTTGTTGCCTTGACGCCGCGGCAACCCCGCCACGGCGTCAATCGTGGCCGCAGGACATTCCCGCAACCGTCGATGTGCTACTAGTTTACCTCGCGTAAGCGAAAAATTCCATGTCAGATGGTAATTTTTCCAAACACATCTTCGATTTCATGGGAATTTGCTTCAAGCGGTCGCGAGATCATGGGCATTCTCATGGACGCCGGTGTGAACCTCGCCGATTGCCATGCCGATGACTGAGATCAGCTCAGCAGCGCCGCGATGATCGCGATAAACACCGGGCTGGTCATGGTGCTCATCAGAATGCCGTCGCGCGCGAAGGTGAGGCCCACGTTGTAGCGGGCCGCGTAGTTGTACACGTTCTGGCCGGTGGGCAGAGCGGCGAGCACCACGCAGGCGTACAGCTCGGAACCGCGGAAGCCCATCATGAAGTAGGCGAGCAGGAACGCGATGATCGGCATGATGATGTTCTTGAGGACCGCGACCGTGAAGATGGCCGGTCGATCGCCCTTCTGCTGCAACGGCTTGGTGCCGTGCAGGGACATGCCGAACGCCATCAGGATCATCGGCACAGCCGAATCGCCGATCATGTCGATTGGGTCGAAAATGAATTTCGGCACCGGGAACCAGCCGATTTTCGCGGAAATCGCAGAGACCACAATGCCTAGCAGCGAGCCGATAAGCAGCGGCTGATGCAGTGGCTGCTTGGCGATTTCCTTGATGGAGACCTTGCCCTTGGTAGTCACGTCCAGCACGGTCAGGCCCACCGGTGTGAAGATGGCCTGCTGCATGACCAGAATCGGTGCCACCAGCGCCGGATTGCCCAGAATGTAGGTGGCGATTGGCAGGCCGATGTTATTGGAATTAAGGTACAGCGAATTCAGGGCGCCGATGGTGGCGTCCGGGGCGTTCAGGTGGAAGAACATGCGGTTGAGCACCAAGAACACCACGCCCACCAGCACGGCGGAGAAGAACGCCACGATAATCGAGGGGTGGAAGATGTCGAAGATCGGCTCCTTGGAGAGAATCGCGAACATCAGGCACGGGCTCGATACGAAGAAGGAGAAACGGTTGAGCACCATCTGAGCGGACGGCCCTCCGATTCGCATTCGTGCGGCGACATATCCCACCGCAATCACGATGCCGATAACGCAGAAGCCTTGCATGGCGCTGATGAGACCTGACATAATCCTCCCTTTCGCCACCCCAGTGTGGCACATAAAAATGTATTCGGCCGCAAAATCTCATGTAGTGGGTGTGCTGGGCCCGCCGCCCACGCGGTACGCTGGTCACATGACGCTTGAATTGAACCGCACCGCATCCACTGCCGAGCAGCTGAACAGCCTGCTCACCCAGATCATGGAGAACTTCTCCGTGTCCGACCACGAGGGCCCCCTCACCGACGAGGCTGAGGCCTTCCTGGGCGGGCAGGAACACCTGACCGTCCGCCGTCACGGTGACACAGTGGTGGCCAGCACCGACTTCGGCAAGCCGAGCCGTGTGATCTTGGCCGGGCACCTCGATACTGTGCCGGTCATCGACAATTTCCCACCAAAGTGGCTGGAGCCCGGCGATTCGCTGATTCGCGAAGAAATCGCCCACGCTCATCCCGAAGACCGCGTGCTGTGGGGCCGCGGTGCCACCGATATGAAGGCCTCCGACGCAGTGATGCTCTACCTTGCCGCCACGCTCGACGGCCGCACGCCGGAAACCACCCCGAAAGTCGACCTCACCTACGTCTTCTACGACCATGAGGAAGTCGTCGCCGAAAAGAATGGCCTACGCAAAGTCGTCGAGGCCCATCCCGATTGGATCACCGGCGATTTCGCCATCATCGGCGAGCCCACCAACAGCGGCATCGAGGGCGGCTGCAACGGCACGATTCGTTTCGACGTCGTGACCCACGGCGTGGCCGCGCACTCCGCCCGCGCGTGGATGGGGGAGAACGCCATCCACAAGGCGGCCGACATTCTGAACCGACTCAACGCCTACGAGCCGGCCACCGTGAACGTGGACGGGCTCGACTATCGCGAGGGACTCAACGCCACTCTGATCTCCGGCGGCAAAGGCACGAACGTCATTCCGGATGAATGCCGCGTGCACGTCAACTACCGCTTCGCCCCGGACAAGTCGCTGGCCGAGGCCAAAGCCCTGATGATGGGCGCGGACGCCGGTGCCGAACTCGGCAATGGCGAGCATGTGGCCACCGGCGGCGTGTTCGAGGACTACGGCATCGAAATGAAGGACGAAAGCCCCTCCGCGCGCCCGGGGCTGAACGCTCCGCTCGCCCAGGATCTGGTCCGACTGGTTAAGGAGCGCACTGGCCGCGACCCACTGGCCAAGCTCGGCTGGACCGACGTGGCACGCTTCTCTCAGCTCGGTATCCCGGCCGTCAACCTCGGTGCCGGCGATCCGCTGCTGGCTCATAAGCACGACGAGCAGGTGCCCGAATCCGATCTGACCGCCATGGCCGCAATCCTTACCGACTGGCTGGTCTGACACCTCTCTAGCTCCCCTCCCTGAGGGGAGCTGTCACCGCAGGGAGGGGAGCCGAGAGAACGTCAGCCTCGCCGGGTCACGCCCGCACAAAATATGTGGCATACTAAAGGATGGTGGTTCTGCATAACCATCAGCGTGTGAGATGGCGTCGATCCCCTTGCGGCTCTCGAGAATGAGACAACGCAAGCGCCGGTGTCCGCCACCCGCAGGACAGACTTGAGACGAAGTTGCCTTTACGCGGCGCGTTTTCGCGCGGCCACGGTGAGAGCGTGGTGTGAGCCAAGCGTATAGGCCTGGAAATAGGCGTCGTGATGCAGCGCGCCGCGAGGAGCATTGTGCCCACTGATAACCGTGAAGGTTTCGTCAACGACGGAACCCATAATTCAACCGTATCCAATGCCGATTCGGCTGCAGCCGTGAACGCTGCGCCTGCCGCCGCCTCCCAGCCCGCCGAACCTGTTCGCCGTCGTCGCGGCGGCCGTCGCGTGGTTCGCGGCACCGGTGCTGCCGGCGCTTCTCTGGAACTGCAAGTGCAGGAACGCACCCCGCTGTTCGAAGCCCCCGCGCTTCCCGATGCCGGCACTGCGGCCGATTCCAGCGATTCCGATGAATCCAGCGATTCCAAGGATTCCGCCGAACGCCCAACCCGTCGCCGTACGCGCCGCGCCGCTTCCACAGTGGTCGACTCGTATAGCGAGGATGATCGTCCTCGTCGTTCGCGCCGCACTGTCAGTGTCGATGATTTCGATGACGATGACGCCCCACGTTCCCGTCGCCGTTCGGTTGTGGACGATAACGATTACGACGAGGACCGCCCGGTTCGCCGCCGCTCTCGCCGTGCATCTATGGATATGGATGATGATGACGAGGATCGGACGGTTCGCTCCCGCTCTCGCCGTGCAGTTGCGGATACGCACGAGGACACCCCGGATGAGCGCCTGTTCGATGCGGTCGAATCCCTGCCCTCTGGCCACGAGACCGTGCGCCGCGGCAAGCCGATGACGTCCCTGCTCTTCCAGGAACCGGTACTGCCCGCCACTGTGGATGCGCACGATACCGCTGACACTCGTGATGACGATGGTGACGCCGACGAACGTCCGTCTCGTCGCTCCCGCCGCTCGCGCAGCCACGATGATGACGACGCGCAGCCGCGCAGCCGCCGCCGTGACGACCGTGACGATCGTGGCCGCAACGCTGCCGCCGGTGACGCCAATGCCAGTGCCAACGCGGACCATGATGATTTCGATTCCAATGACGCTTCCGACTCTCGCCGTTCCCGTCGCTCCCGCCGCCTGAACGCCCAGGAGCGCCGTGCAGCCGCCGAAGTCGAGCAGATTGAGGAAGACCTCGAGCTGGACGATATCGCCTACTCGCCGATTGCCGAAGAGGAGGGCGACGAAGAATCCGACGCCATCCGCACCCGTTCGCGCCGTCGCCGCCGTCGCGGCTCACGCGGCGAAACCGGTGCCAACGGCGAGCACGATACCGCCGAGAACGATGCCGAGGATACGCGTTCCCGCCGTCGTGACGATCGCGATGATCATGACCGTGATCGCGATGAGGACGATGAGGAGCAGACCGTTACTCGCCGTCGCCGTCGCCGCCGCGGCGGCAAGAACGGCGAGGGCACCGACGACCAGAGTCAGAACAGCGAACAGCCGCTGGTCCGCCGCTCCCGCAAGCAGCAGTACATCGACGAGATCACTGATGTGGAGGGCTCCACTCGTCTCGAGGCCAAGAAGCAGCGCCGCCGTGACAACCGTCGTGAGCGCAGCCGCCAGAGCCAGCTCATGGAGCAGGACTTCCTTGCACGTCGCGAGAACGTGGACCGCCTGATGGTGGTGCGTGAGAAGGAACAGCACACCCAGATTTCCGTGGTGGAAGACAATGTTTTGGTCGAGCATTACGTCTCCGACATTCAGGAAGTACAGACCGTCGGCAACATCTATCTTGGCCGCGTGCAGAACGTGCTGCCCAGCATGGAGGCCGCATTCGTGGATATCGGCCAGGCCCGCAACGGCGTGCTCTACGCCGGCGAGGTCAACTGGGATGCCGCTCGTCTCGAAGGCCAGCCGCGCCGCATCGAGCTGGCGTTCAAGTCCGGCGACCCGGTGCTCGTGCAGGTCACTAAGGACCCGATCGGCCACAAGGGTGCCCGCCTGACCTCTCAGGTCACGCTCGCCGGCCGCTTCCTGGTGCTCGTGCCATCCGGCGGCATGACCGGCGTGAGTCGCAAGCTTTCGGAGCGCGAACGCAGCCGTCTGAAGAACATCGTCTCCAAGATCGCCCCGAAAGACATGGGCGTGATCATCCGCACCGCAGCCGAGGGCGCATCCGAAGACGCCATCGTCAAGGATCTCGAATCACTGGTCCGCCAGTGGGAGCGCATCAACGCCAAGCGCGAGGAATTCTGGCACGGCAAGCGCCCGAAGCTCCTGCAGGGCGAGCCCGACGTGGCCATCCGCGTGGTGCGCGACATCTTCAACGACGACTTCAGCAAGCTCATCGTGGAAGGTGACAAGGTCTACGGCCGCATCGAGGAATACCTTGACACCATGGCCCCCGACTTGAAGGACAAGCTGGAGAAGTGGGACCCGGCCGAGCATGAAGGCAAGGACGTGTTCGACAAGTGGTCCATCGACTCCCAGCTGCGTAAGGGCATGGAGCGTCAGGTCTACCTGCCGTCCGGCGGCTCGATTGTCATCGATCGCACCGAAGCCATGACCACCATCGACGTGAACACCGGACGCTTTATCGGCAAGGGCAAGTCCTTGGAAGAAACGGTGACGCGCTGCAACCTGGAGGCGTCTGAAGAGATCGCCCGCCAGCTGCGCCTGCGCGATATCGGTGGCATGGTGATGATCGACTATGTGGATATGGTCATGCCCGCCAACCGCGATCTGGTGCTGCGCCGCTTGGTCGAATGCCTGGCACGCGACCGCACCAAGCATCAGGTGGCCGAAGTCACCTCGCTTGGTTTGGTGCAGATGACCCGCAAGCGCATCGGCCAGGGTCTGGTCGAGGCGTTCTCCGAGGAATGCCCGACCTGCAAGGGCCGTGGTTTCATCCTGCATGATCAGCCGACCGTTTCGGCCGACTACGACGATCCCTACGCGCTTCGCGGTGGCGACCCGTTCGTCAAAACCAACAAGCACGGTCGCGGCACCGCTCCCGCTCCCGAACCGGCTGGTTCCAGCGCCGACGTCAAAGCAAAACTGGCTCAGATTGCCGCCGCTGCCGTCGCCGCCAACAACACGGCGGAAGAGTAAGCGGAAGAGTAACAGGTGTGTCGTGCTTGACACGCGGACAAAATCATTTGATTTAGTCCGCATGGTGGTGTAGATTCGAAACTCGGTGTCTGACCGCAGGCTCGGTGCGTGTTAGGCAAGGTAGCTTTCCAAAACATAAAAGGAACGATAATGTACGCGATTGTGAAGGCCGGTGGCCATCAGGAAAAGGTCGAGGTTGGCGACGTCATCCTCGTGAACCGTCTCGACGCCAAGAAGGGCGATACCGTGGAATTCCCGGTCTCCCTCGTTGTCGATGGTGACAAGGTCACCCTTGCCGCCGCCGATCTGGCCAAGGTGTCCGTCAAGGCTGAGGTCGTGAACGACGAAGCCAAGGGCCCGAAGATCGACATCCAGAAGTACAAGAACAAGACTGGTGTTGCTCGCCGTAAGGGTCATCGCCAGAAGCTGACTATCGTCAAGATCACGGCGATTGCCTGAGTTATAGAAAGGACCATGAATCATGGCACATAAGAAGGGTGCGTCCAGCTCTCGCAACGGTCGCGATTCTAACCCGCAATACCTCGGCGTGAAGAAGTTCGGCGGCGAAGCCGTCGTGGCCGGCAACATCATCGTCCGCCAGCGTGGCACCAACTTCCACCCGGGTCACAACGTCGGTATGGGCAAGGATCACACGCTGTTCGCCCTCACCGATGGCTCCGTGAAGTTCGGTGTGCGCCGCGACCGCAAGGTTGTCGACGTCATCGCCTGAGCGATATAGCGTCAAGCTTTTTCAAGCCGCGCCCGTAAGGACGCGGCTTTTTTGTAAGGTAATCAATATGAGTGATTTTGTGGATCGAGTAACCGTCCATGTCAAGGGCGGCGATGGGGGCAACGGTTCGGCCGGCATCCGTCGTGAGAAATACAAGCCGTTGGCCGGTCCGAACGGCGGCAATGGCGGCGACGGTGGTTCCGTGGTGTTCGTGGCCGACCGTAACGCCACCAGCTTGCTCGACTATCGTTTCATGCCGCATCGTGTCGCCGGCAGCGGCACCATGGGCCTGGGCGATAATAAGGACGGCTCCAAGGGCGAGGATCTGATTCTGCCCGTGCCCTGCGGCACCGTCGTCTTTGAGGCGCGCGGCGAACAGGGCAAAGCCAAGCATCCCGGCGCACAGCTCGCCGACTTGCGCCACGAGGGCGACCGCTGCGTTGTCGCCCAGGGCGGTGCCGGCGGCCTCGGCAACATCGCCCTGGCCAACAAGACCCGCCGCGCCCCCGGCTTCGCCCTGCTCGGCGAACTCGGTGAAGAGCGCGACGTGATTCTGGAACTGAAGTCCATCGCCGACGTGGCGCTGGTCGGTTTCCCCTCGGCCGGAAAGTCGTCCCTGATTGCGGCGATGAGCTCCGCCAAGCCGAAGATCGCCGACTACCCATTCACCACGCTGGTGCCGAATCTCGGCGTCGTTATCGCCGGCGACTCTCGATACACCATCGCCGATGTGCCGGGACTGATTCCGGGCGCCTCCGAGGGCAAGGGCCTGGGACTGGAGTTCCTGCGCCACATCGAACGTACCGAAATCATCGCCCATGTGATCGATTGCGCCACGCTTGAACCGGACCGCGACCCGATGTCCGACTACCACGCGCTGGAAAACGAGTTGGCGCTCTACGCCGACAAGCTCGAGCTGCCGTTGGGTGCCATCCCGATTCCCGAACGCCCGCGCATCGTGATTCTGAACAAGATCGATGTGCCCGAGGCCAAGGAATTGGCCGAGTTCGTGCGTCCGGAGTTCGAGAAACTCGGACTGAAGGTCTTTGAGATCTCCACTGCCTCACACGAGGGTCTAAAGGAGCTCAACTTCGCGTTGTCTGCGCTGGTGCACGAGATGCGTGAGGAAGTGGCCAACCGCGAGCAGGCCGAAGAGGAGGCTCGCGTGGTCATCAAGCCATTGGAGACCAAGGGCCGCCGTCCGCGTCGCGCTGACGAGGGCGGCAGTGCGCTTGAGTTCACGGTCGAGCGCCGCGAACTCGGCAATGGCGAAGTGTTCTTCGAGGTGCGTGGCGTCAAGCCGGAGCGCTGGGTCATGCAGACCAACTTCGACAACGACGAGGCCGTGGGCTACCTGGCTGACCGCTTGGCCAAGCTGGGCGTGGAGGACGAGCTGCGCCGCAAGGGTGCTCACCCCGGCGACGAAGTGCGCATCGGTCGTGGTGCCCGTATGGTCGAATTCGATTGGGATCCGACCATCTCCGCCGGTGCTGAAATGCTCGACGGCTCCAACCTCGGTGCCCGAGGCAAGGATCTGCGTCTCGAAGAGCAGGACCCGCGCACGCACCGCCGCTCCAACGCCGAACGTCGTGCCCAATACCACGAGATGATGGACGCCCGTGCCGCCGTGCGCGACGCGATGATGGCCGAACGCAAGGCCGGCCACTGGGCCGACCCGACCGTTGACGACGATCGCCATGATGAGAACAGCCTCTTCGGCCACGGTGAGTCCAGCGAAGATGGTGAAACCGAGGAATAAATGAGCACTCCAAGTCAGGCCGAGGTGCGGCGCATGGTCGCAGCAGCCGGAACCATTGTCGTGAAAGTCGGCTCCAGCTCGCTGACCCAGCCGAGCGGTCACCTCGACCCGGACAAGCTCGACGCTCTGGCCGCCGCCCTTGCCCAGATACGACTGATGGGCGGGCGTGTAGTACTGGTTTCCTCTGGTGCTATTGCGGCCGGCTTCGGCCCGCTGGGCTTTGACGAACGCCCGGCCGACGTGGCTACTCAGCAGGCCACCGCAGCGGTCGGCCAAGGTTTGCTCATGGCTCGCTACGAAACTGCTTTTGGCCGTTTCGGTATTCGCGTAGGCCAGATTCTGATTACCGCTGAAGACACGATTCGTGCCACCCAGTACCGCAATGTGGAACGCACGCTGGACCGTCTGCTCGACCTCGGCGTGGTGCCGATTATCAACGAAAACGATTCGTTGGCCTCGAACGAGATTCGTTTCGGCGATAACGATCGACTCTCCGCCTTGGTAGCCAATCTGGTGCGGGCCGAAGCCTTGGTGCTACTGACCGACGTGGACGCGCTGTACACTGCACCGCCCTCGCAGCCCGGCTCCCGCCGTGTGGAATATGTGCCGAACGTTATCGATGCACTTGGCGACATCCAAGTCTCCGGCTCCGGCTCCAAGGTCGGCACCGGCGGCATGGTCACCAAACTCGAGGCCGCGCGCGTGGCGGCCGTCTCGGGCATCCCCACGGTACTCACCTGCGCCTCGAACGCGGGCCCGGCGATGATGGGCGATCCGGTGGGCACCGTGTTCGCACCGGTTAAGGCCCGCGGCTCATCACGCCGTCTGTGGATTGGTTTTGCCGCCGACCCGCGCGGCACGATTGTGGTCGATGTGGGTGCCGGCCAGGCGATTCGCGGCGGGCGTGCCTCGCTGCTGGCTACTGGCGCGCTCGAAGTGCATGGCGATTTTTCCGCCGGCGATCCGGTCTGGATCGATGCCGAAAGCGGCGAACACCTGGCCCGAGGCCTCGCCGGCTTCGATTCCGAAGAAATTCCGCAGATGCTCGGGCGTAACACCGCCCAACTCAAGCGTTTCCTCGGCCCCCAGTACGCCCACCCACTGGTTCATCGCGACAATCTCGTGCTCGTGTGACTGATGGAATCTGTCACACGACAGGTTTCATCACCATAGTGCGGCTCTGGCGATTTTTCGTGCTGTAGGTTTAGCATGGGAGCCATGACTATGGCGCAATGGCAGACTCTTTCCGACCGTATCAACACTGTGGCACCGAGCGCTACGCTCGCCGTCGATTCCAAGGCCAAGGCCATGAAGGCCGCCGGACTTGACGTTATCGGCTTCGGCGCAGGTGAACCGAATTTCCCGACCCCCGCAAACGTGGTCCAGGCTGCGGCAGATGCCTGCCTTGACCCGAAGAATTACAAGTACACGCCTACGCCGGGCCTGCCCGAGCTGCGCGAAGCGATTGCGGCTAAGGTGCTGCGCGATTCCGGCTACGAGGTCAATGCCGATCAGGTCGTGGTGACCAACGGCGGCAAGCAGGCCGTGTATGAATCCTTCCAGATCTTGCTCAACGATGGCGATGAGGTCATCATTCCCGCTCCGTACTGGACCAGCTACCCCGAGGCTGTGAAGATTGCCGGTGGTGTGCCGGTCGAAGTATTCGCCGGTGCCGACGTGAACTTCGAGCCCTCGCTTGAGGCTCTGGAAGCGGCCCGTACCGAGCATACGAAGGCAATCATCGTCAACTCCCCGAACAACCCGACCGGAGCCGTCTGGAAGCCGGAAACCGTGGAAGCGATCGGTCGTTGGGCCGTCGAGCACCACATTTGGGTTATCTCCGACGAGATCTACGAGCACCTGAACTATGACGATGCGCACACCACCTACATCGGTGCCGCCGTGCCGGAATGCCGCGGGCAGTTGCTGGTGCTGAACGGCGTGGCCAAGACCTATGCGATGCCGGGCTGGCGTGTCGGCTGGATGGTCGCTCCGCTTGAGGTGGCCAAGGCCGCCACCAAGCTGCAGGGGCATATGACCTCCAATGTGGCCAACATCTCCCAGCGTGCTGCTTGGGCTGCTGTGGCCGGTCCGCTGGATGAGGTGCACGAGATGCGTAAGGCCTTTGACGCGCGCCGCCGTGCGATTGTGACCGCCTTGAACGATATCGAGGGCGTCAACTGCCCGACTCCAACCGGCGCGTTCTACGCTTTTGCGGACATCACCGCTTTGCTTGGCAAGCCACTGGGTCCCAAGGGCACAGTGTCCGATACGTCCGCTGACTTTGCCGCCGCACTGTTGGATGAGGCCCACGTGGCCGCCGTCCCCGGCGAGGCCTTCGGTGCTCCCGGTTACCTGCGTTTCTCCTACGCACTGGCCGACGAAGACCTAGCCGAAGGCATGCGTCGATTCAAGGAATGGGCTAACTGAGAAGAGTCGCGTGCCACGCACATGCCCCGCACATGCCACGCACATGCCACGCGCGCGACACGCGATTTGCGATAATCCACCGGAGCCGTTACTATAACGACTTGGCGGTTTCGCCGTGGCGAAGCGTTCTCTACGGAATGCACGCCGAGGTGGATTTTCACCTAGGGAAGTGGCGCAATTGGTAGCGCAACGGTCTCCAAAACCGTAGGTTGTGGGTTCGAGTCCCGCCTTCCCTGCCAAGTTTTCAATAATCAAGCAGCTGACGCGAGGTACGGAATGGCTAAGACGAACAACAGCGAAAAGGTAGTCAAGCCGAATGTCTTCATGCGTATCGGTCTGTTTATCAAGCAGATCATCGACGAGCTTCGCAAGGTCGTAACCCCTACTGCCAAGGAACTGTTCTTCTGGTCTCTGGCTGTGTTTATCTTCGTGCTGCTGCTGATGGCCCTCGTCACGGGCATGGACTTCGGTCTGGGCAAGCTCGTGCTGTGGGTGTTCGGCTGATCCGCACAACCTAAGGTGAATAACAACGCATGAGTGATGAACTGAATCTCGAGAACCTCGACGCCGTGCCGGCTGAGGAGCCTCTTGTCGAGGCTCCCGAAGCTGCTGCCGATGAGGTAGCTGCCCCGGCTGAACCGGTTGCTGACCTTTCTGCAGAATCTGACGCATCCGTCGACAATGCAGATGTTGAGTCCGCCGCTCCGGCCGTGACTGAATCCGCTCCTGTTGCTTCCACTCAGACCGAGACCGTTTCTCTGGATGTGGACGAGGAAGAAGTCAACGAATCCGAGCAGGCCGAGGAAACCGATGCCGGTCAGCAGGCCGTTGACGAATTCTCCAAGTCCCTGCGTTCCCTTGATGGCAAGTGGTACGTGCTGCACACCTACTCCGGCTACGAGAAGCGCGTGAAGACCAATATCGAGTCCCGCGTCGCCTCCTTCGGCATGGAGGACCAGATCTTCCAGGTCGAGGTGCCGATGGAAGAAGTCGAGAAGCACACCGAAAAGGGCAAGAAGGTCATCACCCGCGTGCGTGTTCCAGGCTACGTGCTGATTCGTATGTGGCCGGATGAGAACGCCCGCCGTATCGTTCGCGAAACCGAAGGCGTGACCGGCTTCGTTGGCCCGACCAAGGATCCGGCGCCGCTCTCCCGCAAGGAAGTCGTGGCGATGATGGCTCCGATGATCGCTTCCGAGGCACTCAAGGCCGCCGGCGACAAGCCCGCCGCCGCCAAGAAGCGCAAGGTCGAAGTCTCCTACGCCGTTGGCGATCAGGTCACTGTCACCGATGGGCCTTTCTCCACCATGGCCGCCGTTGTTTCCGACGTGGAGCCCACCACTCAGAAGCTCACCGTGCTCGTGTCCATCTTCGGCCGTGATACGCCGGTGGAGCTTGGCTTCCACCAGGTTCAGAAGCTAGATTAACCCCAAACTTTGCAGAGCCCGACCATCGTGGTCGGGCTTTTTGTGTTGTCCGGGTGGATTTGCATAATAGGAAAGCTTGTGTCTGGAGGGAAGACCCGCTAGCACAGCACAGCAATATAAGTTGCGGGAGGAGACCGACCACAGGCCGATTGCCTACAGCATGCACGGATAAATAATGAGTCAAGACCGAGCATGATGGCAGACAGCCGAACCTGAGGACGGCGACCATTCGAACCGCGTTATAGAAAGAAGAACCATAATATGGCTCCCAAGAAGAAAGTCTCGGCGCTGATCAAGCTCCAGATCCAGGCTGGCAAGGCCAACCCGGCCCCGCCGCTGGGCCCGGCTCTGGGTTCGCATGGCGTGAACATCATGGACTTCTGCAAGGCATACAATGCCCAGACGCAGGACAAGATGGGTCAGGTCATCCCTGTCGAGATCACCGTTTACGAAGATCGTTCCTTCACCTTCGTTCTCAAGACCCCGCCGGCTGCAGCTCTGCTGAAGAAGGCTGCTGGCATTGAGAAGGGTACCGAGAACCCGCTGACCCACAAGGTCGGCTCTGTCACCAAGGCGCAGGTTCGCGAAATCGCCGAGACCAAGATGGAAGATCTGTCTGCTCGCGATATCGAGGCCGGCATGAAGATCATCGAGGGCACCGCTCGCTCGATGGGCATCACGGTTACGGACTGATAAGGAGAAGGACAGATGGTAAAGCGTTCCAAGAAGTACCGCGAAGCCGCTGAGCGCGTCGATCGCAACAACCTCTACACCGCCAACGAGGCCATCGCTCTGCTCAAGAGCATGCCTGCCTACAACTTCGACCAGACCGTCGAGGCCGTGTTCCGTCTGAGCGTTGACCCGCGTAAGGCCGACCAGCTCGTGCGCGGTACCGTCAACCTGCCTCACGGCACTGGTAAGACCGCCAAGGTCCTCGTGTTCGCCCGTGGCCCGAAGGCCACCGAGGCCACCGAGGCTGGCGCCGACATCGTCGGTGATGACGACCTGATCGCAAAGGTTCAGGGCGGCTTCCTCGACTTCGACGCCGTGGTTGCTACTCCGGACATGATGGGCAAGGTCGGCCGTCTGGGCCGTGTGCTCGGTCCGCGTGGCCTGATGCCGAACCCCAAGACCGGCACCGTGACCATGGATGTCACCAAGGCTGTCAAGGACATCAAGGGCGGCAAGATCGAGTTCCGTGTCGACAAGAACGGCAACCTGAGCTTCCTCATCGGTAAGATGAGCTTCGATGAGTCCGCTCTGGACGAGAACTTCAAGGCTGTGGCCGACGAAGTCAAGCGTCTGAAGCCGTCCACCGTGAAGGGCCGTTACCTGACCAAGGCGACCATCACCTCCACGATGAACCCGGGCGTTCCGGTTGACCCGAACACCCTGGCCTGAGGCTAGCGAGCTTCAATAGCTACTGAAAGGGACTTCCCGTAAAGGGAAGTCCCTTTTTGCATATGCGATGACCGGTTGCGAGAAGGTGAACCTGGATGGTCACGCAATCGAATTCTTGCAACACGCCGGTGAACACATGAATTTGTTACGCATCGGCAATGCAAAGACGGATTATTCTGGTATCAGAACAGTGCAGATAGGCTGTTTGCGACACGCCGAAGGAACCGTGTGATTGCAACGATTCCTGAGGCTTTTACGCGCCTCGATTTGCGTGAATCCAAACATGCGTGTAAGTTATTTCCT